>Ga0315273_10000413_pt1 | contig 44377 bp, 39 predicted proteins | sample YL17G02_0_MG_FD_205753 | JGI IMG/M metagenome (GOLD analysis project Ga0315273, IMG submission 205753) | Sediment microbial communities from Yellowstone Lake, YNP, Wyoming, USA - YL17G02_0 | ecosystem: Environmental > Aquatic > Freshwater > Lake > Sediment | place: USA: Wyoming | collected...
CTGGCGGTCCGTCCTGGCTGACCTTGATCGGACACCTGAAGGACAGTCTCTGGAGTCTGGACCTGTTCCGGTGCGAATCGGCGACGTTGCGGACCCACTGGGTTCTGGTCGTCATGGATCAATACACGCGCCGGATCATTGGATGCGGCGTCCAGGCCGGAACGGTCAATGGGGACACACTCTGCCGGATGTTCAACCGAGCCATTCGAGGGCACGGCTCGATGCCGACATACCTTAACTCCGACCATGATCCGCTCTATAGGTTCCACCAATGGCAAGCCAATCTGCGGATCCTGGAGGTGACCGAAATCAAGACCGTCCCCTACGTTCCCTTGTCCCATCCCTTCGTGGAGCGGCTGATCGGAACGATAAGGCGGGAGTTACGGTGTGGCAGGAATGACACCACACACCATTCAGTTATTCTGCAGAATCTGAACCAGGCTGGAGAAGTCGTCCGTCCATAGAGGAACACTCGTGGCCTTGACACCCGCTGGTCTTCCCGCAGCGCGAATGGCGGGAGCATCGATGAGGTCGGCGTTGCGGGTCAGCAGCGCCCAGGTGGAACGCCGGAGCCACCATTGATCGGCCGCCGGCAAATGATCGATCACCACCAACTGATAGTTGAAGTGTGCGGCTACGTTCGCCAGCACCGGCTCGAGGTCCAGCCATTTGTTGGAAATGTGCACCGCGATCACGCCGTTGGTTTTGAGATGACGGCGGTAAACTTCGAATGCTTCCGCCGTCAGCAGATGGACCGGGATGGCATCGCTGCTGAACGCGTCGAGCGCGAGGAGATCAAACCCCTGCGGCGCCTGGCATTCGAGGGACAGACGCGCGTCTCCGGAAGTCAGTTCCAGCTTGGCCCGGCAATTCGTGACGTAGGTAAACGTGGAAGCAGCCAGTCGCGACATCTCCGGATCGATTTCATAAAAGTGAACGGAATCCTCAGGTCGGGCGTAGGTGGCCAGCGTGCCGGCGCCCAGGCCAACCAGACCTAATCGCCTTCCGCCCGCAGGCAGGGCACGCAAGGCCAGCCCCACGCCGCTTTCTTCGCCGTAATAAATCGTCGGCCACGCGGCCTTCGCCGGATCCGTGAACTGAGCGCCGTGCATGGGAGAAACCGGCCGATTGTTTTTGCGCAACCAGATCGCTCGAAGCAATAGAAGTATCACGATCGCACCGAGCACGAAGAGAATTCCATTGGTCCGGCCGCCGGGAGGACTGTCCTCCGTCGGCGACTGCTCTGCGAAACGAAAATAAAGTCCGCCGAGAAGCACAAGCGGCAGCGCTCCGGCATTCGACAGCGCAAAAAGCCGGTAGGGCGAGGCGCCGGGATGGCTCCGGCTGTACCACTGTTGCAAGAGCGGACTCGTGGAGGACAGGACGAAGTAAGGCAAACCGATGTTCACGGCGAGCAGCGCCAGAATCGCCAGCACCGGTTGGCCGTCGCCACGCGGCTTCCACGCGTCGACGGGCGTGATGGGTAGCAGCGCCAGCGCCGTGCCGAGCAGGATGACATGCACGATGATCTGGTGACGCAGCTTGAGCTGGCGCGAAGTGACATGAGCATAGGCGTAACCGGCCAGCAACAACACCTGGAAGAACAGCAGGCACGTCGTCCAGACGCCGGGGCCGCCGCCAAACCACGGCAGAAAGCCCGGCAATTCTCTGCCTGCCCCGAGTTTCGCGTTTGGCGCTCAAGATTGCCCAGAGGCTCGGGCACACCACGACCGGACGGGCGCCTGGCCGCGTAAGGTAAAGATATTCAGCCGAGCCGCAAATAGCTGTGGCAACATAACTTGACATGAACGCCGGTGCCGCCGTATTCGACGCTTGACAGGGGGCTAACGATCCCGGATGCTGCCGATTTTCACCGCGCATCCTGAGGAACATGAAATCACAATTTCAGCCGTGGCAGTTCTTGCTCCTGATCCTGGCAGGCTGGATCAATCGTAGACAACAGGACGCTGCTGAGAAGTACCTGCTGATGGATCGCGATACGAAGTTCTCAGAGGCGTTCCGGGTCACGCTGGAGCAAGCAGATCTGAAAGCCGTGCGCTTGCCGCCGCGCTCACCCAACCTGAATTCGAATATCGAGCGCTTTATGCTATCGGTCAAAAATGAATGCCTACATCGGCCGCTCTTCTTCGGGGAGATGTCGCTAAAAACCGCCGTGGTTGGTTTCTTGGCCCATTATCACGCAGAGCGGCAAGCCGCAACCAAAGAGAGGTTCAAGCCGGATTTACCCAAGCGGCTTGCCGCGCTGCGTGAAAAAGGCGGCTTGAAGATTTCTTTCCGATTCGAAAAGAATCTGACTGTTAGCAGTGCAGAGCGCAATCACCAGGGCCTCGATAACAGACTGATCGAGCCGGGCGAGGAAGTGGGCTCCACCGACGGTGAGGTAGCGTGTCGCGAGCGGCTCGGCGGCATGCTGCGATACTACTACCGCAAAGCGGCCTGACCTTCTTCGGCATCTCACGGCGGCCGCTGTGTCGCATCCCTTCATGAGGTGCGTGCAGGAGACCATTCGCGTCCCTGCCACCAAGCGGAGAAGCGGATATTGTGCCCGGTCGCTCCCGGAAACCGGGATTCCGCTCCATTGCTGTCGATCGAGATTGCAGCTCATTCGTGATTCCAACCGTCCAGGTGAGTCGCAGTTGCCGGACCGTCGAGTTTCTGGACCTTACGCCCAGGCGGGATTGCGTTGCTTCATCCGGACCACCGCTTCAACCAGATCTTTGTCCGGTCCTATTGGGCCGGGTTTGCCGCGGCGTTTCGGGCAAAACAGCAGACGGCACCTACGATTCTTCATGGCCTGGTGGAGACTCAAAAGGGTCGAAGGTTTCAGTACGATTGCTGAACGGATCAGGCGGGCGGGGCGAATGAGGAGAGCACAGAAACCGGCAACAAGGCGATCTGGAGTGCGGAGATTAGGTGACCGCTGCCGGGAACGATTGAGGATCAGGAGTTGCTGCTTGACGAGAACGGACTCGGCGACCGCGGAACGGATGCCGCCCGGACCCAAGAGTCGGGCAAGAGTAGCGATGACATGGACGAAAAGGATAACCAGATCGCGCATCTCCTTATCGTAACAAATCCTGGAGTCGCCTGGGGTTGTGCCTCGAATTAGCAATTCGCCAGGGACAGGCAATACGAGCATAACGCCCGGGGCCCAAGTCGCCCCGCGCGCGCGGGCGAACTGGCCGACAACCTCCGGTGAGCAGGTGTCCCGGATTTCCCCGCTGGCCCGAACCGGGGTGGTCATGAGAGACTTCGGGGAGACACCGGTGCATCACGCGAATGGGATCCTGAATCTTTTTCCAGGGGGAGGCACGGGGAATGAAGCTGAATGGCAAGGTGGCGCTGGTAACGGGAGCAAGCAAGGGGCTGGGGAAGGCGGTGGCGCTGGCCCTGGCGGAGGCGGGAGCCCAATTGGCGCTCGTCGCCCGGGATGTGCGTCTGCTGGCCCAGACTGCGGAAGAGATACGCCTGAAGGGCACGGTCGCGGAGGTGTTTCCGGCCGATATTACCGACGAGGCGCAGGTTCAGGAGATGGCCCTCCACTTTGTCGAGCGCTTCGGGAGGCTGCAGATTCTGGTCAACAATGCAGGCACCAACATTCGGAAGCCCGCGACCGAATTCACCCTCGAAGAATGGAACCGCATCCTGCAGACCAATCTGACCAGCGCTTTTCTCGTCAGCCGGGCTTTCATTCCATTCATGCTCGGGCAGGGATACGGGCGCATCATCAACATGACTTCCATGATGAGCCACGTGGCGCTGCCCGGCCGCACCGCCTACGCAGCCAGCAAAGCCGGGCTGCTCGGGTTTACCCGCGCGCTGGCGCTCGAACTGGCGCACGAGGGAATCACGGTCAACGGCCTCAGCCCCGGTCCCTGCGCCACCGAAATCAACAAGCCGTTATTGGAAGACCCGGAACTCACCCAGTTCTTCTTGTCGCGCATTCCGGTCGGCCGTTGGGGGCGGCCCGAGGAGGTCGCCCACCTTGCGGTTTACCTATGCCTCGAAGAAGCGGCATTCATCACCGGAACCGACATGGTGATCGATGGAGGCTGGACCGCCCAGTAATCTTATTGCGGATTGCGGATTGCAGATTGCAGATTGAAAGAAGAATGGCTGGTGCCTTCGGAGGACTCGCACTGGGTCCTAGCTGCAAATTCGTTGGGATCAAACAATCAGCAGGTTTTCATTCCGCAATCCGCATTCCGCAATCCGCAATTGCAGTGCCGCACTCCAAAAAAACGCATTCGCCTTGGAGCATTTATGGTACCCTCGGCGCCACAATCGGGCTGTTTGGGATGTCAAAGCAAGCCTTCTTGCAGTCCCGGCCTCAGCCCGCTAAAGCCATTTCGATAATCAATCAGGAGGACGCAGTGCGGACTGCTGGAACACAAGCCGGCACCGGATGGATTTACAGAGCGGCGCGCGCAGCCTTGGTGTTGTGCCTTGCGCCTGTCTTCGCCGGATCGGCCGATTTTGCCAAATATCATAATTATCAAGAACTCTCCGCCGCATTGACCGCGGTCGCCACCGCTCACCCCGATCTGGCAAAGCTCGAGTCGATCGGCAAGACATCCGAGGGGCGCGATATCTGGGCTCTCCAGATCGCCAACCCCGCTGGAACTCCTGTGGACCAGCGCCCCGCCTTGCTGATCGCAGCCAACCTTGAGGGCGATCATCTGATCGGGAGCGAACTCGCGCTGTTCATTGCGGATCACCTGTCGGGCGCCTACGCTTCGGATGCCACGGTCAAGCAGCGCCTGGACAACTGTGTCATTTACATCTTGCCGCGTGTGAATCCCGACGGCGCAGAGCAGATGTTCGCCGCAGTCAAAACCGGCCGCCGCACCAACTCCACGGCGATCGACGGCGACAACGACGGGCGCGTGGACGAGAACGGGCCGGAGGATCTCAATAAAGACGGCTTCATTACGGTCATGCGGGTAAAGGACCCGAAGGGGCCCTACATGATCAGTTCCGAGGATCCCCGGCTGATGAAGAAGGCCGATCCGTCCAAGGGAGAGGCCGGCGGCTACTCGATCTACTGGGAAGGGACCGACAAGGACAACGACGGCACCATTGCCGAAGACGGCCCGGGCGGAGTGGATATCAACCGCAATTTTATGCACCAGTATCCTTACTACCAGCCGGATGCCGGCCACCACATGGTGAGCGAAGCCGAAACGCGGGCGACGCTGGAGTTCGTGCTGCGACATCGGAACATCGCCGCCATCCTGACCTTTGGGGAGAGCGACAACCTGATCGTGCCGCCCACCCGCCGCGGCGAATCAGGCTCCCCCAATCCGATCAACCTGCTCGAGTTTGCCGAAAAGAGCGTGGCAGATGCCCGCAAAACCGGCATCTTCCCGGATTCCCAGATGGGCTTCGGCCGCGGCATGCGGGGATTCATGGGTGATTTCGAGGGAATGCCCGGAGGGCCGGGCGGACGCGGCGGGCAGGCGCAGACGGCAATCACCGCCCGCAACACAAGAACTGTCACTCCCGCCACAACGGTCAACACGGCCGACCTCGAATACTTCACCGCGATCAGCGGCAAGTACCGCGAGTTGACGGGAATTCGAAGCACCGGTTTCACACGCGCTCCTGCCGGCGCATTTTTTGAATACGGATACTACCAATACGGCGTGCCCTCCTTCTCGACCCCGGGCTGGGGTCTGCCGGGAGCCGGCAGACCCGCTACCGGCGGCGCACCCGGCGGCGATACTCAGCGGCCCGCGGGTGACACTCAGCGGCCAGCCGGCCAGGTCGCTGGAATAGCAGCCATGCGTGGGCGCGCATTCGGCGGAGCGGCAGCCGCGGGGGCGGCCGACGCCGAAGGCAGCGCACCCGAGGGAATCGACCTGCGGCTGCTCCAGTGGATGGACAGTGAAAAGGTCGACGGCTTTGTCCCTTGGGCGCCTTTCACTCATCCCACGCTGGGTCAGGTCGAAATCGGCGGTTTCAAGCCGTACGCAACGACCAATCCCCCGGCCGCAAAGATCGCGGACCTGGGCGCAGGTCACGCCAAGTTCGTCCTGTATCTCACCTCGCTTTTCCCAAAGGTGAAGATCGCAAAGACCGAAGTCACTGCGCTTGGAGGAGGTCTCTACCGCATCAAGGCCGAAGTCGAGAACGCCGGATTCCTTCCCTTGGCGCTCGCTCAGGGGGTGACAGCCCGCTCGGTCAAACCGATCATGGTGCAATTGGGTGTGCCGCCGGAAACGATCATCACCGGCAACGAAAAGACCAATCACATCCCGGCGCTTGCGGGCTCCGGCAACCGGCAGAGTTATCAATGGGTCATCAAAGGCAAGCCGGGGTCGACGATCACGCTAAAGGTTGTTTCGCAGAAGAGCGGCACCGACACGGCGACGCTCGCGCTGCAGTAGGTATTTTCGGAGTGCGGCGGCATGCCGCCGCACTCGATATTCGATTTTCTGCACTGGTCGATTTTAGGGAGAATTCATAATGAAATCGCTTTTAAAACTTCTAACGGCCTCCGCCCTGCTGCTGGCGCTTTCGATCTCCGTGTCGCTGGCCGCCTCGGGTCAAGCCAAGCCGGGGACGAAACCTGCCGCCGCCGCCGCAGCGCCTGCAGCCCAGGCTCCAAAGGAGATGCCGACATCCGAGCGCTCCTTCAAGGTCAGGCTCGATTTCAACCGCTGGCACGATGTCGCGGAACTCCAGGCCGACATGCGCACGCTCGAGAAGGCGTATCCCAAATTCCTCAAATACATTTCCCTCGGGAAAAGCTACGAAGGGCAAGACATCGCCGGCATGATCCTCAACAATCCCGACACCGGGCCGGACACGGGCAAGCCCGCGATGTACATCGAGGCCAACATCCACGGGAACGAAATCCAGGGCGGCGAGATCTGCATCTACACGATCTGGTACCTGATGGAAAATTACGGCAAGATCGACAAGATCACGAAGCTCGTCAATGAGCGGGCATTCTACATCGTGCCCACGGTAAATCCCGATGGCCGGGACTATTTCATGCACGGGACAGGCCAGGGGGCGCGCAGCGGACACGTGCCTCTGGATGATGACAACGACTACCAGTTCGACGAAGACGGCCCGGAGGATCTGAACGGCAACGGCGTCATCGAGCAGATGCGCAAATATGTCCCCGGACAGGGCACGCTCAGGAAAAATGCGGCCGATCCGCGCATCCTGGAGCCGGTCAAGCCCGGAGAGAAAGGCGACTACGTTCTGCTCGGGATGGAAGGCATCGACCACGACGGCGACGGCCGGGTGGGCGAGGATGGTCCGGGCGGGTACGACCCGAACCGTAACTTCGCCTCCGACTGGCAACCCAACTACGTTCAGAGCGGGGCGATGGATTATCCCTTCCAGCTGCCGGAGGCGAAGGCGGTCAACGATTTTCTGATGGCCCACCCTAATGTGGCCGGACTGCAAACCTATCACAACAGCGGTGGGATGATCCTGCGCAGCCCCGGCGCGGAATCGATGGGCGAGTATCCGGCAAGCGATGTGCGTGCCTACGACGAGATCGGGAAAATGGGCGAGCGGATGCTTCCCTACTACCGGTACCTGGTGATCTGGAGCGGGCTCTACACCGTCCATGGCGGTGCCACCGATTGGGGTAACGACGGCCTCGGCATTCTGTCACTCTCCAACGAGCTCTGGAACGAAGGCCAGTACTTCACCAGCCCCGAGCTGAAGGAGCAGCAGAAGGATCCGAACAGCCCGATCGCCCCGAGGGTGGCGAGCAATTTCTTCAACGACTATCTCGAGTTCGGCGACGAGCTGATGGAATGGAAAGAGTTCGATCACCCGCAGTTCGGCAAGATCGAGATTGGCGGGGTCATGAAAAAGACCTTCGGCCGCGTTCCTCCGCGCTTCATGAACGAGGAATTGTGCCATCGAAACATGGCGTTCACGCTCTACCAGGCGGACGAAATGCCGCAGATCAAGATGGGCGAAACCAAGGTGGAAAAGCTTGGCGAGGGCGTCTACAGGGTGTGGCTCGATTTGGTCAACGACAAGGTTGCGCCGACCATCCTTGCCAAAGCCGCGGCCAACAACGTCGTCAGGCCTGATCTGCTGACGGTGGAAGCCAAAGGCGCCGAGGTTCTCTCGGCGAGCTGGGTGCCGAACAAGTGGCGCCCCGCCGTCGCTCAGATGATCGACCAGAAGGATCTGAATCGGATCATTGTCCGCAACGGCCTGTCCGGCCGCGCGACGAAGACAGTTCAGTACCTGATCAAAGGGACCGGAAATATCGCGGTAAAGTACGACAGCCTCAAGGGTGGGACAGTCCAGAAATCAATATCGCTGCAGTAAGAATTTGGAGTGCGGCGGCCTGCCGCCGCTTTGTGATAAGAGCGAAGATTACGAAGCGCGCATGATCACTTTCAGAGCCGTCTCCACGGTTCGTCACTGCAAAAAGCGGCGTCATGCCCTGCACCTTACACGCATCTCGTTGAACCTGATCATGGCAAGCGATCTGTGTCGCCCATACAGGGCTTCCAAATCAACTGCACTCAATCCCAGGGCTTACGCCCTGGGCTGTTCTGTTTCGCCCCTTCGGGGCCTGGAGTTGAGAACCGCGCACGTTTAGAGCCGCGCAGCGGCGACACAGAAAAGCCCAGGGCGTAAGCCCTGGGAAATAAGCGCCACCTTCAGAAAAGCCCTGTAAGGGCGAAACAGGTTGACCATCAATGTCTACTCCGACGAGATGCGTGTAAGGAGCAGGTCATGCCGCCGCACTCCAAAGGCGTGCGGGTCAATCCCGATCCGCGGCGTCGGTGAGATGCGGCCTTAACGACTTCGCGATCAGCCCCAGGCCTCCAGCCAGAAGCCCCAGCATGAGAATCGTATTGTAAAGAGAGGTCGTCCGGAAGTAGATGTCCAGGCTCATCAGGATTCCGGCCAGGATAATGCCAAACCCGACCAGGGTAAGAATCCACCCGGGCACCGATTTCCCGTTGTAGAAGAGGAAACCGATTCCGACCAGAAGCGGAACCATGGTCAGCCCGAAGGAATGGACGCCCCAGAGATAACCCCAGGATGTGGTTACCTGCACCTGGTTCAAGATGAGATATCCCCCGACTCCCGTCATCAGAAGGCCCATGACAAACTGACCGACTCCTCCCGGCGTCCCGCCGGCACCCCGGATCCTGCTTGGCTCCATCACAACCTCCCGAAGAAGGCCTGATTCTACCACAGCTGCCGGGTCCCGCAGCCTTGGGGCATGCATAAGATGTTGCGAAATTGCGGATCATGGGTAAGATTCGCTATTGCAGAGGCTGCGGAGATGTTCCGGTGATGAAAAGCCTGTGAAAATAATACCTGGAGGGAAGAAACATGCCTGTTATCGTCCGGCCTAAATCTGAATGCAAGTACGACATCCTGTCGCTCGGTGAGGTGATGATACGTCTGGATCCGGGAGACGAGCGCATCCACACCACACGCAATTTCAGGGCATGGGAGGGAGGAGGCGAGTACAACGTGGCGCGCGGTTTGCGACGCTGTTTCGGCATGCGCGCGGCCGTCGTGACTGCCATCGCAGACAATCCGGTCGGCCGCCTGCTCGAAGATCTCATTCTCCAGGGCGGCGTCGGCATGGAGTATGTGAAATGGGTCCCCTACGACGGCATCGGGCGCAAGGTGCGGGTGGGGCTCAACTTCACCGAGCGCGGTTTCGGCGTGCGCGCGGCGGTGGGATGTTCCGATCGCGGGCACTCTGCGGCAGCGCAGTTGAAAAAAGGCGATATCGACTGGGAGAAGATTTTCGGCAAAGACGGTGTTCGCTGGCTGCATTGCGGGGGCATTTACGCGGGTCTGTCGGAAACCACTCGCGATGTAATCACCGAAGCCGTACAGGTGGCGAAGAAATACGGCACCGTCGTCTCCTACGATCTCAATTTCCGCGCGTCGCTCTGGAAAGACATTGGCGGGACCGACAAGGCGAAGGCGGTGAACCGCGAAATCGCGCGGAATGTGGACGTGATGATCGGCAATGAAGAGGATTTTACTGCCGCGCTGGGATTTCACGTCGAGGGTCTCGACGAAAGCTGCTCAAAGCTCGACCCTTCGAACTTCAAGAAGATGATCACCGAGGCCGTGAAGGAATACCCGAATTTCAAGGCGGTGGCTACCACCCTGCGCAACGCGAAAACGGCTTCCATCAACGACTGGGGGGCTGTGCTTTACATCGACGGCGGCTTCTACGACGCGATTCTCCGTGAGAACCTGGAGATTTACGATCGCGTGGGCGGAGGCGATAGTTTCGCCTCCGGGCTGATCTTCGGGCTTATGGAAGGCAAGGCGCCAGGCGAGGCCGTGAATTACGGCGCCGCGCACGGAGCGCTCGCCATGACCACCCCGGGCGACACCACCACAGTGAATCAGAAGGATGTCGAAAAAGTGATGAAAGGCGGCACCGCCCGCGTCGACCGCTGATTTCGTGAGAGCGTGGCGACAAAAAAACTTGCCACAGATTACACGGATTCCACAAATTATATTTTTATGAAATCCGTGTAATCTGTGGCTGCTTTTTTTACCTCACTCCTTTTCCACCAGGAGATATACCGCCAGCCCGCCAAATAAAGCGAGGGTGAGGAAGCCGGCAAGCGCCAATGCCAGCATCCAGCCGCCGGCGCCGGCAAGCGGAGCCCGCAGAGTTTCGACTACGGAGGCATTGGCATGGGCCAGGTTCGCCAGTAAGGGAGCCCAATCGGCGATCTGATTCCACTGCCACGCCGCAAGACAAAAGAAGCCTGCCGCCAGGATAACCAGCGCCAGTTTTTCCACCAGGGCGATGGGCCTGGTCATAAGCTCGACCGCGCCGCTGCGCCGGCGCATCTGGGCGCGCCACCAAAGCACACCGGGAGCAGCAATGGGCGCGGATTCCACCGTTTCGTTTCGGACTTGGCGCAACGTCTGAACGACGAGCATGAGGTCGCTGCAGCGGGGGCACGCCTTCGCTCTCTCGCCGATGCCCGCACCTGGAATGGTGCAATCCCAGGAGGCAATCCTTGTTTTCATTTCCTCATCTCAGGAACTTCCATCTCAAGGCCGTTCAATTGTATCAAGACCGCGGCTGCCCTGAAGACTTCCGGATTTGCGCTGGGGCAACAAGCCAAAGTGGCGTGCCAATCCCCACGACAAGCCTGCGGCGATGATGAAGCCTAATCCGAGCATAAGCGCAAGGGTGCCCAGAACGAGCAGCATGACCGCGGGTGTGGTTCCGGGAATGCTGCCCCGCAAGTAAAAGAATCCCATTCCCAAAAGCGCAAGCACGACGCCAGCTTGTGCGGGAAGGAGGACCCTCCCGATGACATTGCCCCGAAACGGGCCCCCGTCGATTCCCGGAGCAATCGGCGTGGACTCCAGAAATCGCTTTCCGGCATCCGAACTCATATAGGCAAGCAGTTCCGCATTCGCGGTGAACTTGTCCAGCAGCCTGCTGTGCACTTCCGTCTGCATCTTGAGCATCCGTCCCCAGCGCCGGTTCTCCAACAGGACCCGCAGGAGCCAGATCAATGATGCGAGAATCAGCACAAAAAACATGAAGGCGCCCACACTTCTCATCACATCTGAGCAATCGATAGATTGATATTGATGGAGATTAGGCCATACCTCCTGCTCTAAGCGCAGCGCCGGGTTGTATTTCCCTGCCCTGACGGGATTGGAAAACAGGTAGAAATCCGGATTGCGAACAATCTCCGGATGACCCTGCAGAAACCGGGCCAGCTCCGGGTTGTTCCGGCCGACGTATTCCAGGTTGCTTAGAAGCGATGGATCACGCGCAATCACCGTGGTCAGCTTGGGGCTGACCCGCAGGAGTTTAAAAAGCTGCTCCCGCGCAGCGTATTGATCATCTTCATTTATCGCGACAGGAGTAGTTGCCGCGGCCGGCGCTTTCTCGGCCGGCCGAACCGGCTGCGTTTGCGCAGCCATATTTCCCGCACCCCGCAGCAACAGAAACAAGGTCATCGACCAGACCATTCCAAGAGACCACCATCGATTCGATTTCACGTCGTATCCTCCCCTTATTATAGCCGGGCACTGATTATTTCTGCCCCTTGTGCCTTTGCCCATACAACGGATCGGGCCACGGCACGGTTTACAGAAATCTGCCGGAATCGCCTTTATTCTTCATATGATGCTTTTTGATTAAGTACTCCGGTTCGTAAATGCGTTAACGCAGCTCAAAGCCCCTTTGGAGTGCGGTGTCATGCACTTCTCCTTACACGCTTCTGGCGATTTGGAAGTGGACACAGCTGTGTCGCCCATTTGCCTCCTGGCACTGAAGTCCAGCATTTTTAGTCCCGTAGGGACGCCGAGAAGGTAGCCCGGCACTTCAGTGCCGGGCTATTCTCCTTGCGTCCCTAACGGGACCCATATCTGGCCATTTGAGCAACAGAAATGCGTGTAAGGCACAGGGCATGACGTCACACTCCAAAAAAATGCCATCGTAGGTATGAATCGGCGCAGGATATCCGGACAGGAGGCAGGGAATAAACCTTATGGTCGCACATCTGCAGCTTTTTATGGGAATCTTGTGGCTCCTGGCGGCGGCACCCGCGGGGCAGGACAGTCAACCCGTGACGATCTACCTTATCGGCGACTCCACCATGGCGGACAAACCGCTGGAGGGAAATCCGGAGCGCGGATGGGGGCAGGCTCTCCCGTTCTTCTTCGACGGCGGGGCCAGTGTGTCCAACCACGCGATGAACGGCCGCAGCAGCAAAAGCTTCATCGATGAAGGACGCTGGACCGCTGTCCTGGCGCAACTGAAGGCGAAGGATTACGTCTTCATCCAATTTGGGCACAACGATGAAAAGCAGGAAGACCCGGCGCGATACACCGACCCGCAATCGACTTTCCAGCGGAATCTCGAGCGGTTCGTCACAGAGGTACGCGGCAAAGACGCGACCCCGGTGCTCCTCACTCCGGTTATGCGGCGTCGTTTCGACAAAGAAGGGTATTTCTACGACACGCACGGCAAATACCCCGATGCCGTAAGGCAGGCGGCCCGGGAGCAGAAGACGGCTCTCATCGACCTGCACGCGCTGACCGAAAAACTGATCGTCAAGCTGGGCGAAGACGGTTCCAAGAAACTGTTTCTTTGGATTCCTCCGGGCCAGTACATGGCCTGCCCGGACGGACGCCAGGACGACACGCACTTTTCCGCCTTCGGCGCCACGGAAGTGGCCCGGCTCGTCACGGATGAAATCCGGCGCCAGGAGATCCCCATCCGGCAGTATTTGAAGGAAAGCCCCGCCGCGGCGCAGTCGATTGCGAGCCGGGGCAGATACCTCTTCGCTTACTTCATCGCCAACGGCCAGGATGGGCTGCATCTGGCGTTCAGCGAAGACGGCTTAAAATGGCAGGACTTGACCGGCTACCGGTCTCGAATCGTGCCTCAGGCGGGCAGCGACAAGCTGATGCGCGACCCCTTCATTCTCGAGGGACCCGACGGTTTATTTCACATGGTCTGGACCGTGAGCTGGAAAGAGAGGGGGATCGGCTACGCCTTCTCCAAGGACCTGCTCACGTGGTCGGAGCAAAAATACCTGCCGGTGATGGAGCACGAACCGATGGCCCGGAACTGCTGGGCCCCGGAGATGGTTTACGACGACGAAAAGGCGCAGTACCTGATTTTCTGGGCGACAACCATCCCCGGCCGCTTCCCGCAGACCGACGGCCAGAACAGCAAAGGCCCCGGCGGATCTACCCGCGAGAGCTACGCTCAATCCCTGCCCGTGCCCGTATCCGCAGCGGCTCTGTCGTCGTTCGATCGCTATCACAAGGCCGTCAATACCCTCGAGGATCAATATCGCAGGATGGGCGAGTTTTTCTCGAAAAGGATCCTGCTGGCGTCGGCAGTGCCGGATCGCATGCCGGTGAAGGGGTACGTATCCGGACCCATGGGACAGCGGGAGGACCCGTTCGACGGATCCACGACCGAACACCATTCCGGTCTGGATATCTCGGCGCCCTACGGCAGCCCGATACGCGCTCCGGCGGAGGGAGTCGTGAATTATGCCGGACAGTATGAAGGCTATGGAAAGCTTGTGATCATCGATCACAGGTTCGGAATCGTAACACGCTACGGCCATCTGTCCAGGATGATCGTGCGGGTCGGTCAGCGAGTGTCCCGTTCAGAAGTAATCGGATATGTGGGCACTACGGGCAGGACCACCGGACCCCACCTGCACTACGAGGTTCTGCAGCACAACGTGCGCCAGAATCCCCAGCAGTTCTTCTCCCACTCCGACTAGCTCATCTCTCTGGATTGCGGATTGCGGATTGAAAAACTTCGGGGGCGTGGCCGGCTCTTCCAGGCACATTTCTCTGACTTACACTGACCAGTAGGTTCCCCCCGAATCCAATTCCGCAATCCGCAATCGGTAATCCGCAATTCTCTTCTCAACGTTCCAGGCCTGGCCGGAGTATATATTGCTGACAGGAAGGCGCAGGGGGTGGTGGATGCACGCGGAGGAAATGACGCTGAAACGGGTCGCAGCGGCAGATCAGAAAAGTCCCATAAAATCCATGTCCGCGGACCAACCCCTGATCGCTCGCGCCAAGGCGGGTGAGATCGAGGCCTTCGAAGCGCTTCTGTTCCGCTATCAACGCCAGGTTCTGGGAACTGCGCTCCGCTTTCTGGCGAACCGGGACGATGCCCGCGATGCGGCCCAGGAAGTGTTTCTGAAGTTGTATCGGCACTTGCGGGACCTGGATCCGGAACGCCCGGTCGCGCCCTGGCTTTATCGCGTCACCATAAATGTCTGCCACGACATCGTGCGGCGGCGCAGGGGTGCGTTTTCCGGCGCCGATTTCACATGGGCGGAATCCATGCCACAGACAGGCGGTCCCGATGCGGATCCCGGTCGCCGGCTGATCCTTGAGGAAGAATGGCGGACGCTTCAGCAGGCCCTGGCGACTCTCCCCGAAAAGGAGCGCGCGGCGATCATCCTGCGCGATGTCGAGGAACTCGAAACGCGCGAAGTGGCGCAGATCCTTGGCACTTCGGAAGTTACCGTGCGGAGCCATATCAGCCGTGCCCGTATGAAAATCAAGAGACACCTGGAACGCATGCTCGGGAGGAGACTGTGAACTGCAAGGATTTCGAAAGGCTCTCTGCGCTGGACCTGAGCGGAGAACTGTCCCCGAAGGTGTCGGCGCAGCTGAGAAGCCACCTGGCCTCCTGTGACGCCTGCCGGCGCTTTGCCGACGGCATGCGCGCATCGCGCGAGGTCCTCGAATCCTGGCGGGCCGCGACCTCGCCCGAAGAGCTGATGGCGGAGGTGCGCCGCAGTGTTCTGGCCCGGGTTTCCGAGGCTCGCCCCGCGCTCTCATTCCGGGAACGGCTGGAATTGATATTCCGCGCTCCTCGCGCACCCCTCTTCGGGAGCATGGCTGCCGCCGCTGTAATCGCCGTTGCGATTTGGCTGACCCGCTCACAACTTCCATCCAGCAACACCCTGGCGCGGCCCGAACCGGTCGATATCGCGGCAAAGCCGGCTTCGGTTGCCAATTCCGAACGAGCCGAGGGTGCAACGGGGGAGCAATCCGAGAAACTGCCGATTCCGGCGGATGCATCCGCGGGAACCAAACTCGCCCGGCCGGCTTCCCCAATTTTCGTCAGACCCTCCCGGACTGCCGCCGCGAAGGTGGCGCACAATTACTCACAGCGGCCCGCACCCATTCTTCGCCGCATCGAGCTGCAAACCGCGGATCCGAATATCCGGATCATCTGGCTCATTCCCCGGGAAGCAAGGAGGCCGCTGCCGGAAGGCCCTCACGGCGGCTAGTTTTGCATTAAGCAATCGTTCTTGGCTGTGACATCGAATGGAGAAACACTCATGAAAAAAGAATGGAAAATCTGTCTGCTTTTAATCGCCGCTCTGATCGCGACCGCGCCCGCATTTGCGCAGGCGCAGACGGATCAGAAACCCAAGGCCGGTCCCGAATACAAAGGAAGGGTGTTCCAGCTCAATCACCGCTCGCCGCGCGTGCTCCTTCCAGTCCTCCAGCCGCTGACGAGCGGCAGCGCCGGGTCCGCAATCTCGGGCAGCGAGGAAACCCGGACGATCAGCGTCCGCGACTTTCCCGAAAACCTCGAGGCGATCGAAGGGGCGATCCGGCTCCTGGATAAACCCGAAACCGGTTCCCGCAGGGTCGGACTCGAGATCCAGATCAGCCTCATTGGCGCGTCCCAGGAACCTGCTGCCGGCGAATCGAAGATTCCGCAGCCGCTGGCCCCCGTCATAACCCAGCTGCAGCGAACGCTCAGCTTCAAGAGTTATCGCCATATCACGACACTCAATCAGCTTACTCTCGATCAAGGACGAGTCGGGGCGTCGGGCGCCATCGCTCAATTCTTCCCCGAAAGGTGGCTGAGCGAAACACCCGGAGGCTATGAATACAACCTGAGGGATATTCGCGTAATTGCGGGCACCGGAACCGCTGCCACCATCCAGGTTGGAGAGTTCGAGTTCATCGCCATGGTCCCGTTCATCACAAACCCCAAGCAGGTGGAGATCGGGACCCAGCCGCCCAAAGTCGATCGCCAGAGAATCTCGATGGCGACCGGCCTGACCCTGAAGGAAGGGGAGCAGGTGGTTGTCGGGACGAGCGGCGCCGGCGGAGAGGACAAGGCTATCATCGTTGTCGTCTCCATTCGCCGTACCGGCTCCTAGTGTGGTGCGCTGCAAATCTTGGCACATATTCCGCCGCCTGCTCACGCGCGCGGCTCTGTTGAATCAATGGGTTACAGAGCCGCGACCGTGAGGGAGCGGATAGGGATTTGAGTCGCACTACTCTAGAGGCACAAGCTCAAAAATTCATCGTCGCAAGCAACGGGGAATTCAACCCTAAGAGATTAAAAACATAGCCTTACCGCGGCACGGAGGCCGCAACCGACAAAATGGGTTCGCGGCTCCCATGAGGATGTGCGAGCTGCGAACCTCGGGCTGGGATTTCTTCACGATTTTCCTGGCATCGCATAACCGCAACCAAAAACTTCTAACCGCAGATGGACGCAGCGCGGCAAGCCGCTTGGGTAAATCCGGCTTGAACCTCTCTTTGGTTGCGGCTTGCCGCGCTGCGTTTATCTGCGTTTATAAAATCTTTTCCCACCGGGAAAGGATTTTCACCTTAGTAGTGCGGATTGACTTACAATGCGAGCTATCAGGGTCCTCAACAACCGCTAAGGAGCCGATATGGCGCGCAAAAGCAGGCGAACGTCAAAAATCCCCCGTCGGGAATTCTTGAGAACTTCGGGCGTATCCGTCGGCGTGGTAGGCGCAATGGCATCGGACGCGATGCCGGGTGAGAGCCGGCAGACTGCTCGGAAAAGCACACAGAATGGCTCGCGCCGGCCTTACAACGGCGACTACTCCGGGGAGAACCTGAGCCGGGTGGCGTTTCCGCTGGGAGGAATCGGCGCCGGCATGCTGTGCCTGGAAGGAACGGGGGCGCTGTCGCATTTTTCTCTTCGCAACAAGCCGGAAGTGTTCAATGAACCCTGCACCTTCGCGGCGGTCTCGATCAAGGGAGAAAACGGAAGCGCGCGGGTCCTCGAAGGGCCGGTGCCGAAGTGGAAACTCTTCGGCGCCCTCGGGACCGGCAACGGAGCCGGCGGCACTTCCTTCGGTTTGCCGCGTTTCGCGTCGGCCTCGTTCCGCGCCCGATTCCCGTTTGCCGTCGTGACGCTGGCGGACGAGCGCAGCCCGCTCGCCGTCCAGATCACCGGCTGGAGCCCTTTTGAGCCGGGAGATCCCGACAGTGCATCTCTTCCGGTCGCAGCACTCGAATACCGTTTTACCAACAAGTCGGGAAAATCGCAGGAAGCTGTTTTTTCTTTCAATGCCAGGAATTTCATGGTCGTGGGGAAGAACACCAATGCCGTCCGCCCGGCGCCGGGCGGCTTCGTCCTCTGGGGCGGCGGCAGCGCGGAGAAACCGCACGAGGAAGGCTCCTTTTCCGTCACGGTTGCCGAACCGGAGTGCAGGATCAATCATGCCTGGTTTCGCGGGGGCTGGTTCGATGCGCTCACGATGGCTTGGAAGGATATTGCCGAAGGAGCCTGTTTCGACCGGCCTCCTGTCGCCGAAGGCCAGCCGGCTCCGGGCGCCACGGTATTTGTCCCCTTCCGGATCGAACCCGGCGCGTCACGAACCATTCGACTGAGGCTGGCCTGGTATGTGGGCCGGACCGATCTGCGCGCAGGCAAGGATCCGGCCGGCGCCCCGGTTGCCGCCAGTCCGACCGAGGCAAACTACAGGCCCTGGTATGCCGCCCGATTTCCCGACATCCAGGAAGTGACCTCCTATTGGAAGGATCACTACGACGGCCTCAGGCAAAAATCCGAACGGTTCAGCAAGTGTTTCCATGATTCGACGCTGCCGGCTGAAACCATCGAAGCCGTCGCGGCGAATCTCACCATCCTCAAATCGCCGACCGTGCTGCGGCAGGGCGACGGCAGGCTCTGGGCATGGGAAGGCTGCTCCGATAGCTCGGGGTGCTGCGCCGGCTCCTGCACTCACGTCTGGAACTATGCCCAGGCGATTCCCCACCTGTTCCCGGCCCTCGAACGCACCTTGCGGGAAACGGAGTTCGGCCCGTCGCAGGACGAAAGGGGGCACCAGACATTCCGCAGCGCGCTGCCGATCCGGATTGTGGAGCACGATTTTCATGCGGCGGCCGACGGCCAGCTCGGCGGCATCATGAAGGCTTTTCGCGACTGGAGGATCAGCGGAGACACCGGGTGGATGCGCCGCCTGTGGCCCAGAATTAAACAGAGCCTGAACTACTGCATCGAAACCTGGGATCCCGGCCACAAGGGCGTGGTGGAGGAACCTCACCATAACACCTACGACATCGAGTTCTGGGGTCCGGACGGTATGTGCACCAGTTTCTACCTGGGCGCGCTCCAGGCAGCTGTCGCGATGGCCAAAGCGATCGGCGAAGATGCGGCGCTTTACATGGAACTCTACGCCAAGGGCAAAAGGCTTTCCGAGACCGATTTGTTTAACGGCGATTACTTCATCCAGCGCATCGAATGGAAGAACCTGCGCGCGAAGAACCCGCTGGACAACAAGAGCATGGTCGGAAATTACTCGCCGGAAGCCGTCGCGCTGTTCGAAAAGGAAGGGCCCAAATACCAGTATGGCAACGGATGCCTTTCCGACGGAGTACTTGGCTCCTGGCTGGCCCTGGTCTGCGGAGTCGGACAGGTGCTCGATCGCGAGAAGGTGGTCAGCCACCTCCGAGCCGTGCATCGTTATAACCTGAAGCAGGATTTGTCCGGCTACGCCAACCCTCAGCGGCCGTCTTATGCCTGTGGGAGCGAGGGGGGCCTGCTGCTTTGCACCTGGCCGAAGGGAGGTGCACTTTCCCTGCCCTTCGTGTATTCGAACGAAGTCTGGACCGGAATCGAGTACCAGGCTGCGGCACACATGATGGCGCTGGGGATGGTCCAGGAGGGGCTCGAGATCGTCCGCGCCTGCCGCGACAGATATGACGGCCGCGTGCGCAATCCCTTCAACGAATACGAGTGCGGTCACTGGTATGCCCGCGCCATGTCCTCTTATGCTCTGCTGCAAGGATTGACCGGCGCGCGCTACGACGCGGTGGAGAAGATTCTCTACATCGATCCAAACATCAAGGGCGATTTCCGCAGTTTTTTTGCAGCAGCCGCCGGCTACGGATCGGTGGGGGTGAGAGACGGCAAGCCGTTTTTCGAACCCGCGTCAGGGAATATCGAAATCCGCGAGATCCGCTACCGCCCCGCATGATCGGGTACCGTCGGCACGGCTTTTCCTGCGGTGTTCATTCCCTGGGATTCATCCCGTCCGGGCCATCCGCCGTCTTGGACACGTAACACTCATATGCAAACTCGATCGGGTGTTGTGTTTGACGACTTTTGGAAATGTCCTTCCAGGGAGGATTGACCTGGGCATGAGGTCTGGAATGGACGAAGATGACCGCCGGTTCCTTCGCGTCCACCTGATCCTACTTCCTTACGTCGCGAGCTACCTTGGGCACTACTGGCTCCGACTCCCACCGCTCAGGTCCGGGATGGCCCTCTTGTTGTGCTACCCGGCCGTTGCAGGGATTTGCGCCTGGCTCGGATGGCGCGCCCGGCTCGCGACGAAGCTCGCGCTCTGGTTCGCATTCAGCCTGCTGCCCCTGGCTCTGACGGTCGCGTCGGGGTATGTCGCATACCGTTCCCTGCCCGTGGCTGTTCCCGCACCCGAATCTGTCCGGAAAACTGTTTCGCCACTTTTCGTACATCTGAGCGACCCCCACTTTCTCATCCCGGCCCGTCGGACCTCGACGGAAGGCCGAGTCATCGATACGAGACAGGCCGCGCGCATGGTTGCGCTTGTGATCGCCTTGCGTCCCCGGTTCCTCATTATCAGTGGCGACGTCACGGATGCCGGCGCCGAGGAGGAATGGCGGCACGCGGTAGAGAGCCTGTTGTTTCCGGTTCTCAGTGTCGGAGTGAAAACAATCATGGCGCCCGGCAACCATGACATGCAGCCCGCACTGCTTCTCAATCGAGGCGAGCTGCCGACTCAGGACCAGCATTGGGCATCGATCGTGATCGAGGCCCAGGTCGCCGCCCGCTTTCTCCGAAACCTGAGCCTCCATGGCCCCGGCTTCCGCAACAGCGCCGGCCTCAATCTTGAGGGGCTGCTCAGAGCGTGGGATGGGAACACATTCGACTTCAAGCTCCCCGCGGAGGAGTATCAACGCTGCATCCAGCGCACGGCCGGGGCAGCACTCGGGGGAGGGCACGCCCTTGGCAGCCAGGCAATGATCGCCGACACGCTCTGCAAGATCCAGCTCAATCGCGATATCATGGATTTCATTGGTACCTACAGATCATGGTTTCCCCTGATCCACCACGACCCTTCAACCGGCACCACTGTAGTCGTCCTCAACTCGAATGATGAAATGGAGGAAGCGATCGGGAGCAACGCCGTCGGCACACTTGGCGTCTCTCAGCTCGAACGGCTGCGGGAAGCCTTCACGACGCTTCCCGAGCCGACACAGCAGTGCCTGATCGTCATGCACCACATGCCCGTTCGTCGTGTGGGAGACTCCTTCCAACTCCCGCGCAAGCTGTCGTTCGAATCCCTCTCAGCGTCGCAGGCCTTCCAATACTCGGCTATGTCTACCCGGCTGCGCGATGTAAGGCGACTCGTGCAGGAGTTGGAGGCTGTCGCGCTCCGCAGGCCAAACTTGCAGCTTTTGCTCCTTTGCGGCCACTTCCATCGGCGATGGCTAGGTCAATTGTCCACTCGAATTACAATCGCCGAGGCCGGGCCTCCACTCGAAACCGGTGGTGTTTGGGTTGGAGCATGGGATGCGGCCGTGGGTCGGGTGGCCTTGCGCTGGCACCCGACTATCCCCTCAGACATAGCCGGGCCGCCATGAGCCACATCAGCATCGCTTCCCGCCGCTTGGTCACGCGCGAGGCTTTGTTTTGGCACGGTCCACAGAGCCGCGACCGTGAGGTAGCGGTGGAAGAGGTCCCTCACAAATCGTTTTGGATTGTCGCCTGCGTCGACTTCACCGCCCACTGCTTCGCCTGAAGGCGAGGGGTTTCGACCATCCCCGATGGGGACATTAGGCCACCCTGTGAAACAGGGCATAGCCGTTCCTCAGGATTCGATTCGCAACGATGAGCTTGTAGCGGGAATCCCCCTTCAGCCGCTGGAAGTTCTCGTAATTTTTTATGTCGTTGATGTCGTCGAGAATAATCAGGTGGGATCCATAAACCTGCTGCAGCTCCGCTCTGCCGGTGAAAGCCGAACCGTCGATCAAAGCCATATCAAACACATCGATATTATTTTCCGCCTTGATGATCCCGATTCCATCCTGCGGAACCGCGCTGCTCCGGACATAGTCCATATCCTGCTGCAGCCAACCGAGAACCTTTTCCAGAGGGGTGTGTCTTAACGGCGTGCGGGTGGTGCCGTGGAAGATCTCCACTTGTGAGAGCTACCACCAGGTCAATATCGCGCGTCATCCGCGGCTGCGCATAGTAGTTCATCGCGACGGAGCCGGTCAGCATGAATGCTATGCCCGCGTCGCCAAGCCGATGCGAAACCTCTCGTAATAGATCGAGCTCTGTTTTTGCCATGCAAGCAGTTGCTTTAGCGTTTTGGTGGGAGGATAGCATTGTTCGGGCTGGGGGGGGCACGGGATTCTCCGGCAAGCCGGTGAAGACCGCCATTCGCGGACTGCCCTGCCTCGTGGCAATCGTATAATTTGGTAAGGAGACCCGGGTCTTCCTCGAGGACCTCGCCGTGGACTGCGAGGAGGTTCTCCAGCAGCCCAAGGGCACGGGAATCAGAAGATGAGCCGGATGCCGGCGTTGAAGACACGGCCGTCGAGCGGAGCCCAGGCATCCACTGTCCAGCGTCCGTCCGGCGCGCGCGCGCCGCGCACCAACGGATCGTAGCGCGTCTGCCGGATGTTGCCGAGGTTTTCCCCGTTGGCGAAAAACCTGAACCTGCCTATGATCTTCTCAAAGAAAATCCCGTACAGGAAGTATCCGCGCGCGGTCTCGCGGTACGGATTGTCTTCCAGCGGCTGGCGCCCGATATAGTACATCTCCAGGCCGATTCTGCCCCAACGCTCCTTCTCCCAGAGCACGTTCAAACTTGTATACTGCGCAGGCGTCAGCGGCACGCTTCTCCGCCCCGGCTGTTCGGGATCGTCTTCGGTCGAACGAGTGTAGTTGTGCGTCGCAAAAATCATGAAGTCCTCGATGCGGTAACGCGCGAGCAGTTCCGTCCCCCAGGTGCGCACCGGCTCCTGTGCGTTGAAGAGCTCGACCGAAGCGGCGTCGGGAAAGCGCCGCTCCAGGGGATGGCGCACTTGCGAGCCGAAGAGGGTGGCGACAATCTCGACCGGGCCGCGGGTCCAGCTCCCGTCGAGCGATGCGCTGCGTGCGCGTTCGGCGACGATGTTGCGCATTGGCCGCACGCGCGAAAGCCCGGTCTCCTCCGTTTCTTCGGTCAAAGGGGTAGGCGCGAAAAATCCCGTCCCGGCGGACAGGCGCACCCTCCACTCGCTCGACGGCTTGAAGAGGAGGGAGATGCGCGGGCTGGCAAACGTGCCGTAGCGGCTGTGCTGGTCTATCCGGCCGCTCAGACCGAGGGTGAATTTGCCCGAGAAATCGATCTCGTCCTGGGCAAAGAATCCGGGGGTCGTGAAGCTGTAATCGAATGCCGGGAGTTCGCGCAGCGCATAGCGGTCCTGCTGCAGCGCCGCGCCGATCACCCAGGTGTGCCGGCCCATGGTCCCGACGAGCGAGGTTTCTCCCAGCCAGGTCGTTCTGCCTCCGTGCTCGATGTCCCCGCCGAATACGCGATTTTCCGCACGATGGGAGTAGGAGCCTCGAACGGTCAGGATGCGGTTGTTGCCGAGGGCCAGACGCACCACCGTACCGCCATCCATGCGCCGCGAATCGACTTCCTCTTTGAATGTTTTGCCATCGGGAGCGACAGACCCGGAGAGGGTGCCGCCGCTGCGGTTCTCGGCCATGAATCCAAGCGTGGCAAACACGGTGTGCCCCTGGCCGTCGTCCCAGAAGACGCGCGGCCGGAACGCCCCGCGCAGGAATTCCGGCATGTCCGCCCAGCCATCGCGGTCAAGGTCTTGACTGCGCTGTCCGTGCAGCCCCCCGATCGCGGTGAACGCCCAGTTGCCGTGCGGGGGTTCGGTTGCCCAGAAGGCCAGGTCGGTGGCCTCCTGCGTGGTTTGATTGATCAACAGCTCGCGGTGGGGTTGTACCGGACGCTGCGAAACCAGGTTAATGATGCCTCCGATCGCCGAGGGACCGTACAGAGCGGAGGCCGCTCCTTTGATTATTTCCACCTGGCCGAGGTCCAGCGGCGGCACTTGAAGCAGACTGAGCGAGTCGCCCTGGAGTCCGTAGATCGGCAGGCCGTCGGACAGGATCTGCGAGTAGCGCCCGCGCAGTCCCTGGATGCGTACGTTGGCCGCGCCAAGAGCAGGGGCGGTGGTCTGAACGCGAAGTCCCGTGGTTTCACCCAGCAGCATCGCGACGCTTCCCGGGGTCATCAGCGCCTTCTCTTCGATGTCCTCCCGATCGATGACTTCCACACGCATCGGCTGGTCCTCCAGCCGGCGTTCGGTGCGGACCGCGGTTACGATGATCTGCTCCTTGCTCTCCGACTTCGCCAGGAGCCGCACTTCGATGAGAGTCTCCTGCCCTGCGTCGATGCGCACCTCGGCTTTGTTCTCGTAAAAACCCTCTGCGGCCACGGCCACAGGCCAGGTTCCCGCCGGCAGCGATAGACTCGCTCGCCCTTGCACGTCGGTCTTTGCCGTCTGTTGGCGGGAACGCACTTCGACCCCGGCGACGGGGCGTCCGCCTGAGCGAACGTCAACCAGCAGGGTTCCCTGCTGGGCCTGCCACAGAGGAGCTAATGACAAACAAATTGCGAAAATGATGGGGTTCATGATGCCTCACGCCTGGCGGGTTGGCTCCGACCTCAAGACTAATTCTGATAGTTGCGCGCGGTTTGTATGCGCGGGAGCTAGATGCGCAGAGGCGTCAGCGATCGGAATGGACTACGCGGGAGAGAGATCTCGTGCCCTGACGTGAAGGCAAGAACCCGCGGCGTCTGAACGGCGCAATTCAGGATGCGGCGAAAAAGGCCTGCGCACTGGCCGGCAAGCAGGAGGGCGGCGCCGAGGTACAGCGCTGCGGCCCAAAGGATGATGATTGCCGTGTCTCCGCTGTCGGGGAAGGCGTCCCAGGGATCGACGCTGAAGAGAACCGGACTCCCCAGGAAAAGCACGAGCAGTGCCGCGAAAGCAATCCGGGTTAGAGGCAACCGTCTCTTCATTGGAGGTACCAGCCTCAGGATATACAAAAGGTGCAGATAGTCAAGTGAGCCTCCACCTTATGGGAGTGCGGCGTCATGCCCTGCTCCTTACACGCATCTCGTCGGTGTAAACATTGATGATCAAACTGTTTCGCCCTTACAGGATTAATGCCAACAAGATCCGTACAAAGTCCAGACCGCGGTTGGGCAGCCAGCACTTCCCCGGAATGTAGTAGAATGACCCGCATCACCAACCCTGAGCGCCATGCAGACGGCAGAGGAGTATTTATGGCAAAGATGACCCGCCGGGATTATATCCAGGGAACGCTGGCAACGCTGGCCGCCACATGCGCAGAAACCTCGTTGCCCGCCCTGGCTTCGATGCCGGCCGCCGGTAAAGCCGGCTTCCAATTGGCGGAGTTGTTCGGTAATCCCGCAAGCCAGGACGTCAAGATCGCGAAACAGCTCGGTGTCAACCATGTCATCGCGAGCGTGAGCCTGAGCCGCGTGCGGCGCGAGGAATACCTGGACCTGGCGCGGAAAACCAAAGACGCGTGGACCGCCGCGGGGATGACTGTCGCCGGCGTCGAAGGACACCCGGTGGCTTTTGAAAAACTCAAACTTGGAGTCGAAGGCGCCGACGAGGAGATCGAAAACACCAAGTGGGCGATCGAGGCGCTCAGCAAGGTCGGGATCAACATGATCTGCTACAACTTCATGGCCGGCCTGGGCTGGACCCGCACGAACACGAAGCTGGAAGAACGCGGCGGCGCCATGACCAGCGAGTTTGATCTCGAAGCTTCCAAAGCGCTGGGATTGACCAAAAGCGGTGAAGTCAGCGAAGAAAAGATGTGGGCCAACATGACGCATTTCATCAAGGAAGTCATTCCGGTCGCCAACAAGTTCGGCGTTCGCATGGCGCTGCACCCCGATGATCCGCCGCTTTCCCCGCTGCGCGGGGTTGCGCGCATCCTGACCAGCGCCAGGGCCTACCGCCGGGTGATGGACCTCGCGCCCAGCCCCATGAACGGCGTCACCTTCTGCCAGGCGAACTTCAAGCTTATGGGGGAGGATATTTACTCCCTGGCCAGGGAGTGGACTTCGAAGAAGAAAATCTTCTTTGTTCATTTTCGCGACGTCGCGGGAACAAAAGAGAAGTTCCACGAAACCTTCCACGACAACGGACCCACCGACATGGTCCGCATGCTCGAAATCTACAGCAAGGCCGGATTCAACGGCCCCATCCGTCCCGATCACGCTCCGACGATCGAGATCGACAAAAACGACGCCAGATCCGGCTACACCATGGGAGGCAAGGTCTTTGCCTTCGGATTCATGAAGGGCATCATGGCAGCGCTGAAGCTCCCCTACTCCTAGTGTGGTGCATCGCAAATCCTGGCGCATATTCCGCCGCTTGCTTACGCGCGCGGCTCGGTTGAATCCATGGGTTACAGAGCCGCGACCGTGAGGGAGCGGATAAGGATTTGAGACGCACTACACTGGGCGCCGGCCCGGCCATCGAACGGGATCGCGCGGGCGCCCCGGGGCTGGAGGCTGAGCGGCGCGCATCACCGAGCAGCACTCAGGCAAAGCACGCCCCCGCGTGTAGCCCGGAGCCCTGTGCAATCCGCCCGCCGGGAGGCTTTATGAAGAGACTCTTCCTCTTTTCGCTTCTCCTTTTCACCTCCAGTTCGCTGTTTGGCCAGAAGAAATTCTACCTCGAAGAAATCCGCAAGGCGGCGGAGCAGGGTTGGCAGGACAATTCCGAAATCATCGCGCGCTGGAAGCAGACATCGAAGCCCAGCGTGTTGTGGGGATATGACGCCCCCGGGCACCCCATCTACCTCGCCAGCGCGCTTGCTTTCCTCTACGCCGAGACGCGTCAGGAATCCTACGCGGAGAGAGCGGCGCAACTGCTCGCAGCATATGGCGACTTGCGCGAAGTGCTGCCGCCGGACTACGCCAGGACTCGCGCCGAATACGCGGAGGGGGTTCCCTCGCTGTCAAACTTCTTCTATTTCCCGCCCTACGTCCGAGCCTATCTTCAAATCCGCGACAGCAAGGCCATGGACGCCCGGACACGGGAAAAGATCGAGAAGGAACTGGCGCACAGCGTCGATTTCATCTTTCATTTCCCCGAGTGGGGAGCCCACAACAGGGCGATGTTGCGCGCCGAAGCGCTTTATGACGCCAGTCTCGCTTTGCCCAACCACGCGAACGCGCGCAGATGGAAGCAAATGGCCGAGACGATCGCCGGCGACAGCATCAAACACTGGGAGGTCGAAGACACCTCGCTCTACAGCCCCATATGGTTGAGCGCGCTGTTTTCGTATGCCGAATCCGCCCGGCGGCCCGATGTCTATGCCTCTCCACACATGCGCTATTACCTCGAGTACTTCACGCGGCTGATTGCTCCAAGCGGCACGATTCCCGACTATGGCGACGCCTGGTGGAATTCTGCCTCGGGCGCCCTGCGCTTCGTCGCCATATTTGAGAATGGGGCCGCCTGGTGGAAGAGTCCTGAAATGAAATGGGCGGCGCAATCGGTTCTGAACACCGTGAAAAGCGGAGCCAGGACCCTGGGTGTGGCAGACGCCTGCTCCCTGGCCGACGCATACCGCTGGGCGGATGAATCGATAACGCCGGCGCGCCCGACCGGGTCGAGCGAGGAGGTGCTCGACGAGGTGCTGGGGAAAAAGATCGTCTTCCGCAACGGATGGGACGAATCGAGCACCTACCTCCTGCTCAATTATCGCGACGAAGGCGACGGCGGATGGAACGACCGCGAATACCTGCGTCAGACCATCCCGGTCGAAGAAGAGAAAATGCATCACGGGCACGCCGACGAGAACAGCGTTGTCCTGCTGATGAACAAAGGCTCGGTGCTCCTGCACGATGCCGGCTATCGGAGCGATCTGCCCAGCGGGAAATACGGCGAGTACCGGCAGGATTACTTCCACAACAGGATGGTGGCGCGCAAGAACAAAAGGGATAAAAACCAGTCTCTGCTCGAGTTTGTCAGGAATTCAGGCGCCTACCGTCCCGTGAAGACAAAGAAGATCGACTTCCTGAATTTGCGCAATGTCGACATGAGCCGCACCAGGGTGGAAGACGAAAACCTGGGATACCGCTGGGACAGGGTGATCACGTATCTTAAGAATCCCGGCTTTTTCGTGGTAATCGACGGAATAAAAGCGCTCGCTTCGGATTATTTCACCTTCTCGAATTTCTGGCATGCGCAAAAGATCCTGTCTCGGGGATCTGATTTTTTCGATGTGGCAACGGACTCCCTTCCCGGATTCAAGTTCTCCGAGAACCAATCGTTGCTTATCCATTTCCCTGAAAACAATGCGAAGAATACAGGAGAGGAGGCCCTGAACCGCCACTCGCAACCGGAGCACGCCATGTTCCAGACGGTTTCAAGCCAGTACAAGTCGGGGGATACCGAGTTTTTCGTGACCCTGCTGGTACCGCACGAGCGTTCGGTTGGAGTGGAATCCCTGATTCGGCAGTTCAGGCTCGTCCCCACCTCGGCGACGGGCCGGGCCGTCGGACTTGAAATCAGCGCGGGGGGATTAAAATCGTATCTCGGCGTAAAGCTGGACCTGGAGATGGAAGTCGCACGGGAGAACATCCGCCCTCGTTATCCCTACGAGCTGGGCAAGGTCCGCTACGGCGACTTCGAGACCGACGCGCACTTCTTCTTTGCCACAGTAGACAGCGCCAATGTGCATTATTCCGCTTCGAATGTGATGAAGGTGCTGTATAAGGATAAAATCCTGATGCAGGCGTTATCGAACACCTTCGGGCTGCAGTTGGACGGACAACCGGACCGGGTGGGCTCTTCGAAGTGGCGCTACTGGGAAGATTCCGTGCCCCTTCCCTGAAAATCGGGGACGTCCGAGCTGTTCACCAGGTTTTGGCGCATAAAAACCAGGTGAACAGCTCGGACGTCCCCGATATCTAAGGAGCTGGACGTCCCCGATATCTAAAGGAGCTGGACAACAAGGCGAGCCAGCGATAGCCCGATCCCGATGAAAATCGCGGTCAGACCCTGACAATTTATATCGCCGATCTCGTATTCTTTTATATTAGGGCCATCCGCCTTTGTGTGTGAGTAGGTCACACCTTACCCGGACAAGCCAAAGCTCCACGAGAGGCGAGTGTTGGCGTAAGGCCCCATATCGGAAGCAGAATCCAAACCGGGGCACGCGAAAACACTACAGCTGGTCCTTTCTATAAGGTAAAGATCTAAAGCCAAAACAACGGAGTCAGTCATGAAACCTATTAGGATCGCAACGCTTATCTTTTTGTTGAGCATGAACTGCAGCATCGGCTTGAGTGCTCCGGAGCAGAATTCAGCCACTGGACTGAAAGGCAGTGCAAGTTGGGAGCGTGTCGGCAAAATCCAGGTGAATGAGAAAATCACCGTGAGGCGAGTGAAGCGTTACTCCTGGTGAATCTATGACAGTTCAGTCCCCCGCAGGCCGCGTGCGGGGACTGAACTGTTACCCGAGGGGTTCGGAGCCCGCTGGACAGTGGCGTGTGAGGTTTTGGCTTTATAGGGATGCATCCCGGCACCGAGTGTAAAAAGTAGGATGGGTTTTGGCAAGCGTCCGCGCGTGTTATCCAGCTAAGTGGGCGGGGCTCGCGGCGTATCTGGATAAGCCGCCAATTGGATCACGAATAACCAGTTGAATATTAATGAAATTGCTATTTTCGATGGCCCAGTCTCGAGGGAATAAGCAGACCCCAATCGGCGGCCTATCCAGTTATCGAGACCCGTGTATAATTTAAGTTAGATGGACTAGGAGGAGAACACCAATGCGAATCGCGATTCTGGCGATGACCGTGGCCCTGACTCTCGCAACCGGACCGCTCCAGGCAGATCAACGCAAGTCGCCCCCGGCGGATGTCGGACGCGGACGCATCGCCTGGTTCGACATCACGACGTCCAATTTGCCGCAATCCAAGGAGTTCTACGGCAAACTCTTCGATTGGACCTTTACCCCGGTGCAGGGAACTGATCAGGCGGTAGAGATCGTCGCGCGTGGCCCGGCGATCGGGACGCTTCGAGTTGCCGAGGGCAAGATCAGCGCGTTCAACGGAGTGGTCTATGTTCAGGTCACCGACATCCAGGCAAGTTGCAAGAAATCGAAGGAGCTGGGAGGAACAGTTGCGCCCGGGTTCCCCTTCAACCTGCCAGACGGCACCGGAGCCATCGCCCTCGTCCTCGATCCATCTGGCCATCCGGTGGGCATGTATTCCAGAACGCCCCTCCCGTCGGAGAAGCCCCGAGCCAAGTGATGATTCAGGCCCGATCCGGAAAGCCTGTCACAGGGTGACGTGCTCCCCCGGGGCAATGAATGGCTGGCATCGAGTACCGCCATCTAACTACAGCTTGCAGCGGGCGGCGCTGACGCGCCGCCGCTGAACCTGGGCGTTAGGCACAAAGCGTATCAGTGATCGAGCGTACGATGATGCCAGTAGGCTGGTCGTCGGCTGTCGTGAGCGAATGCCAGAATTCGGATCGATTCGGACGTTTCGAGATAGACGACGTGATAGGGAAATCGTTTTACCGGGATTCGGCGTACAGGCAGATCGGCGGGAGTGTGGGGCACGGGTGCGCCAGTTTGCGGCAACCGCACAATCCGGTCGAGGGTGGCATCTGCGGCGAGAAACTGTGCTCCAAGGCCGGATTTACGCTCCTCGTACCAGCCAATGGCGTCTGGGAGTTCCCAGATGGCCTCGTCTTCCGTACGAAGTGGTTTGCTCACCGCTTCAGGAGATCCCGTCCGAGTCGGGTTCGCACCTCGTCCCGGGGAGTGCCCGAAGATTCCCCTGCGAGCACCCTCCGCGCGCGCCTCTCGATTTCAACTGCCCACGCGGCCTCAACGTCACCACTGTCAGCGGATTCGTCCAGGCTCGCAAGTAGTTCAGCGGCGATCTCGGCACGGTTGTCAGGCGACAGCTTCATGGCTTCGTCCAGCAGCTGCTTCACCTCTGTGGTCATGCCTTCAATACTGCCACAGATGGTCTCGAATTGGTGCCGAACAGCTCGGTTCAGCGGACGGTCGAGGCTTGTGGATATGGCTGGTGACTAGGTTTGGTTGGGGGCATGGTATCAGCTGGCCGCCGCTGACCGCGGGCGTTATGCAGCGCCAAGAGACAATGATGTGGCTTCGTCATCTGCTTTCGATTGCGATGCTTCCGTTCACCGTCGCCGTGCTGGTCCCTCTGTGGATCGCCCGGCGATACAGCGTGGAGCCCTCGCTCGGCAGCGGCGCCCCAGGGTGGGCTCTGCAGGTCGCCGGCCTTGGCCTACTGGCGCTGGGCCTCGTGTTCTTCACGGCCTCGCTGCGCAGGTTCGCGACCGAGGGCCACGGCACGCTCGCGCCGTGGGATCCCCCGCTCGAGCTCGTGGTGCGCGGTCCGTACCGCTACGTCCGCAATCCCATGATTTCGGGCGTGGCGCTCGTGCTGTTCGGCGAGTCGCTGGTGCTGCTCTCCGTTGCCCACGCCGGGTGGGCGGCCTGCTTCCTCGCCCTCAATCTCATTTACATCCCTCTCGTCGAGGAGCCTCAGCTCAAACGTCGGTTCGGCGCAGCCTATCTCGAATACTGTCGGCACGTTCCCCGGGTTGTGCCACGGCTGCGGGCCTGGCTGCCGGGCGGGCTGCGGTAGATCGGGCGCTGCCTGACAAGGCGCTGCAGCTGACACCTAACAGCTAGCCGCGATCGCGCCGTGCTGGCATTCTGGCAGCGGGTGGCTCAGTCCCGGCGTTGGCGGTCAGCGCTGTTTGGTGCAGCTGCGGGCCGGGGGTCGGGCCGGGGTCGGACCTGGGCAAATTGCTCGAATTAAATCGGATAACCTCACTGGGGCGAGCCGTGGAATTGGCAAGGCAATCGCTGTGGCCCTGGCCGGAGCAGGGGCCGACGTCGCTGTGAACTTTCACGCTCGCGCAGCCGAGGCCAGATCCGTCTGTCTGGAGGTCGAACGCCTCGGCCGCAGCGCCATAGCGATCCAGGCCGATGTCTCGTCGGCGCAGGAGGTTTGCCGCCTGGTCGAGGAAGTGGAAAAGCAGCTCGGCGGGATTGGGATCCTGGTGAACAATGCCGGGATCAGCCGGCCCCAACCGCCACAGGAAATCACGGAACAGGATTGGGACGAGGTGCTGACCGTCAACCTGAAGTCGATGTTCCTGGTTACCCAGGCCGTGTTGCCGGGGATGCGCGTGCGAAAGTGGGGCCGAATCATCAACATGTCTTCCGTAGCAGCCCAATGGGGGGGTGTGATCGGCCCGCATTACTCTACATCCAAGGCAGGAGCCCTGGGGCTGACGCGTTCCTATGCTTCGCTTCTTGCGAGAGAAGGGATCACGGTAAACGCAATCGCTCCCGCGCTCATCGAGACGGACATGATTCAGAACATTCCGAACCTACCTCCAACCGTAATCCCCCTGGGCCGTTTCGGAACGGTTGATGAAGTGGCCGAGGTTGCGGTTATGCTGGCCCGCAACGGCTACATCACCGGCCAGACCGTCAACGTGAACGGCGGCTGCACCATGAGCTGAGGGCAATCCGAAAGATCTGAGGCGAAAACCGGCCCCATGTCTGGCGGTCCGTCGAAAAGGTTGCGGCGAATCTCGAGCGCTGGTGTGAGGGGATTTTTCGCAACCAGCGACTCTAATCTTCCCATGGACCATGAAAATACTGTCTGCGGCGGGATTTGGGCCCGTCGCCGAAATGATCGGCGACCCAGCTTGAATCCGGCCACAGGTAGCCGCGCGAAACTTTGACCCCTTTCTTCGGCTTGGCCGGGTGCTCCTTGAGCTTCTTTGTCAGATAGCGCACGTAGAGATGGTCGAAAATGCGCATGAATTCACCGAAGTACACGTCCGCGACGCGCTGGTCGCTGCGGATCACCAGCATGTTTTCGTCATTCCTGGTCTGCGAGCTGCCGCTGAAATTGGCCGAGCCCGTGATCACCGTAGGGTCGGCGCCCAGGGGATCGATGAGCATAAACTTGTCGTGAATATAGAGGTTTTTGTTCAAGCCGGTGAGCCGCTCCGAAAGGAAATTCGGCAACGAGTCCTTCTCAAACTTCGCCCCGGCGGCATAAACGACATCTTTGTCGCGCGTGATCAGGTCTCCCTCCTTCAACTGCTTGTCGGACAGAACGAACCGCAGCACATTCGTGTCTTTTTCCAATACGGGTAAGAACTCGTCTGCGAGATTGAATGCGACCGTAAAGCACACTATCTCGTTCGCCTCAGCCATGCGGTCGGCATACCATTGGAGAGTAGCCGGATCGCGGGGGCTGAAGAGCGCGACTATCGAATCGGCTGCCGGATTTCCCTGAGGGGTCGGGGTAGCTTTGTTGTTTTGCTTCGTCAAAGCGCTCGTCCCGGGATCGGTCCGTGTTTCGCAAAAAGGCTTTCTGGTGGCAGGCGGAGGCTCGACCGGATTGCACAGCGCCGTCCAGTAGGTCATGTATTTCTTGGCCACTTCGGCATCGCTGACGATGTGTCCCACATTGGAGTGGCCGAAAATGCCGCCGTCAGAAATGTTGGTAGAGCCTGTCCAAACTTCCAGAGGTTTGCCGTCTTTGAGCAGTATGATGAATTTGTTGTGCTTTTGGGCGCCGCCTGACTTGCGCGGGGCGCACGCCTTCGACAGGCCAAAACTGTCGATCATCTTCCCATTTTCGTCGCCGTAATTGGGTTCATCGTAGAGAATATTCACGTCGACCTTGCGGTCGACCAGCGCAGCCTTAAACGCGGCCCCGATGGGATCGTAGTGAAATTCATAGAGCGCCGCGCGCAGGCCGTAGTGTTTGTCTTTTGCACGCCCGATGAACTCGATCAGGGCTTGGTAGAGGCCGCGGGATAACCACGCCATCTGGGGAGTGGTCGGATCCTGGGAATCCGGCGTGGGGTCCGGAAACTTCCGGGCATAGGCCTGCGAGCCGGCCACCCCACGATTGAAGAAGATCGAATGGACGGCACCGTAAAGCGGTTCAGTCACCACCTCGACCTCCGCGGCGATGTCGTTACGCAGAATCAGCGCCTTGGGCGCACCGGTTGCCGGGACGATGCGATAGTGGTATTTCGTGGAAGGCTTGGCGCTGTAATCACCCCACTGGAAGGTCTGGATCGGATGCTCCGATGTGGGCACCGGCGTTCCGGCAGGAAGGCCCTGGTCTTTGTTCTCGAAGCGCTTGATGCCACGCAGGAAATAACGCTCAACCACGGCGTCGCCATTAAATTCCGTTCGTTCAACGGCGAAACCGAGCAGATCTTTGGTATCGAAATTCCGCAGGTCCCAGGCAAGGACTACGACATGGCTGCCGGCGATTCCGCAAACAGAGAGATTTGCTTCTGAATGTTTATTTCTCATGGTGTGTCACTCCCGAGAATAAACCTCTTCAATGGATGGGCGAAAAAAACGGTGTTATCAGGTCAGGGCCCCGAAAGTGCCGGTCGGCCGGCTGGGGGATTGGGGACGTCAACTTCCGCCGACTGGCTCCGGCGCTTTCTTGACGGCCACACGCGTCATTATACACCGCAGATGAGGGACAGTCACCACTGCTCCGAAAATCGGATTTGGAGTGCGGCGGCATGCCGCCGCTTTGGGGCTGACAAAGCGGCGGGATGACGCTGCACTTCAAAATCGAGCCTTGATTTTCATGCGCACGGGTGCGACAAAGGCGTATAGGCCACTGTCCCCCGATCCGTTCCGTATCGGGTCGCAGAAAGGCGACTCAGGGACAGCCACCGGGTTTCTGGATATCATGCGGGCAATTTGGGAGACAAGCCTGTGAGAATGCACCGATTTTCAGTGATCATTGAGAAAGACGGAGAAGAAATCCCTGAACCCGAATTCGTCAGTCTGACCTCGCTGGAGATGGCCGTATGACGCCGAAGCTGCCACGGGTTACGGCGGCGGATGCAATAAGAGTGTTGGAGCGCGCAGGTTTTGTGCGCACCCGACAGAGCGGAAGTCACAGGATTTACAGAAACTCCGAAGGAAAAAGAGCAACGGTTCCCTTTCACGCAGGAAAAAATAATCCACCCCAAAATCCTTAGAAGCATCCTCCAGGACGCGGACATCACGGTCGATCAATTCCGCAGCCTCATGATGCAGGCTGCATCGATCTGAACGCGACCTCATTGAGATGCGCGGGCACCCCCGAATTTAATGAGCCCGAGGAGCCCTCCGGCCGCAGACGAGCGTTCTGGTGGAACCAGCTTGGTGGAAGTTCTCGTGCTCTCGGTTTTCGGAGGCGCGGGAGCTGTCCTGCTGACAGGTTGGCTCACCCGGCTGTGTTCGGAAGTCCTGACGCGGGGAAGCCTTGGCATTGACTACGGCGTGAGAGTTGATGGACGCGTGCTGGCATTCGCATTGGCAGCGTCGCTCGCGATCGTCCTCCTGTCGGCTTTGTGTCCCCCGATCCCACGAGGTGCGCCGGTTTCACTGATATAACCGATCGGCGCCGGGTGATTGATGATATTCTTTCGTGGCGCATTTTGCTGCAACGACGTGGCAGTCGTTAAGCGCGAGACCTGCAATCGGGGCGCGCTGGTTGGCGGCCAGCCCGGCACGACCCGCAAGGCTATGGCCGGGCGCCTCGCCGTCCTCGACAGCATCGAGGCCGGAGATCTTGAGGATGCGCGGCGGGCCATGCGCAAGCTTCTGGAGACTGCGCCGCAGATCCAGGAGGAATTTGTCTCGGGCGGCCGGAGGGCGCCGAAGCGCGGCTGATTCCCGTCCGGGCAGGTCGCGGATTTCCAGGGAAAGGGGCGATTCATATGAAACTTGAAACTCTGCAAAACCTACCTTCATGGGAATGGCCGAAAGATGCCGGCGAAACAATTCTGCGGATACTCGAGGACAAAAAGAGCCGTCCATCCGACCGCCTCCTTGCCGCAGAACTCGCGGGTGATTTTGTCGTTATTTGCGACGATGTGCTTGCGGCTTTGCTGACAGTCTTGGACGACGATGCCGAGGCGATAGAGCTGAGGGGCGGGGCGGCGATTGCGCTTGGGCCTGCGCTCGAACATGCAGACACCGACGGGTTCGATGATCCGGACGACATGCCGATTACCGAATCAATGTTTCGGAAGATCCAGGAAACACTCCGCAAACTTTATATGGATGCACCTGTTCCGAAGGATGTGCGGCGCCGGATCCTGGAGGCATCAGTCCGCGCCCCGCAGGACTGGCACCAGGCCGCGGTGCGTGCCGCCTACTCCAGCGACGACGAGGAATGGAAGCTGACCGCCGTGTTCTGCATGAAGTACATTCGCGGATTCGACGACCAGATTCTCGAGTCGCTCAAAAGCAGCAATGCGGACATTCACTTCGAGGCGGTTAGCGCGGCAGGCAACTGGGAATTGCGCGCTGCCTGGCCCCACATTGCCGCGCTTGTATCTTCGGAAGGAGTCGAGAAAAACCTGCTTCTTGCGGCCATCGAGGCGGCAGCCATCATCCGCCCGCAAGAGGCCGAGGAGGTCCTCGGCGACCTGTTGGAATCCGATGACGAGGACATCGTCGATGCGGTCGAAGAGGCCCTGGCAATGGCCGAGGCGGTCTGGGGCGGAGATGAAGAGGACGAGGAGTCCGGCCGCTGAACGACTCGCCTTGGGGCGAGGGGTTTACGCTGTGTCCCGCTCAGCAGGATTGAGCGGCATAACAACACCAAATGATTGTAGGGGCGACCGTCAGGTCGCCCGGACATTTTGACGATAGCGAACCTGCCGGGCGACCTGACGGTCGCCCCTACATTTGTGCGCCAGGTTCGGGATGCCGCCACATCCCGTGCTTTCCGGACGGGCGCCGAAGCAATACGTGAACCAGGAAACCTTCGAACCCGCCGGAAGGAATACGACCGGTCAGGTAATCCCCAAATAGCGGGCTTAATTTCCTGTCGTGCGTGACTTTCCCGACCAGCCTGGGTTGATGATATGATTTGCGGTTTGATCCCGCAGACCGGCTTGACGATTCATTGTGGAACCATTAATGACCCGAACCGCGACTCCGCTATTCCTCTTTCACTTTCTTGTTCTTGCCGCAGTGGCAATGGCACAGACGGCTCCAGGCACTCCGCCGACCGCCGTGCCGGCGGTCAGCGCGACCCCTGCTCCCGCCGGCCCGTTCTCAAGGTGGCTCGATCTCCAGGCCGGATCCCTGGGCGCTCGCTACAAGCGGACCGCGGCGACTGATGCGCCGTGGCTCTATCAGGTTCAATATCTACTCCTGGCCCGCGGCCGCGTAAAGTTCGACAGGAAAGGGCGCTTCGCGGCAGGATTCCGGCTCCAGACCGGAAAGCTGTTCTCCCAGTCCTGGAATTCCGCCGGCCCGGGATACGGCGATGCGGCCACCAATGTTTATCTGAAGGAGTTGTTAGCCTCTGCTTCGCCCTGGAAGTCGATCGAGATCCAGTTTGGCGGCATCGGCGTCAACCGGGGTGAATCCACCGAAATCACCAGCTTCTCCAACAACGGCTACCTCACGGGCGAACGGGTCAGCGTGCGGAGCCCCGGCAGGCTTTTCTTCGACGAAATCTCCGCGACCGGCGCCTACCTCGGGGACCAGGCGAAACCCGGCTTCTTTCAAAGGACCGACCGCCTCAGTCAAATGAATTACCACCAGTTCCTGGTTTCCAAAAGAATAAGCGAACAGGTTTCCTTTTCGGCGGACTACACTTCCCATGACGGAATCGCAACCTTGCGCCAGGCGGTAAAGTTCCACCCCAATAAGAACAACTTCATCGATTCCATCCTGTTCGAAAATTACCAGCGGTTCGAATACCACCCCGCCTGGGGGTTCGCTCTGACCATTCAGAAAAAACCCACCCCGCGGCTTGCCTTGACCGGCGGGTTCGTCGATATCGACAGGTATTTTCCTGATTGGAACTCCGATAAGCTCGGCCGCGGCAAGCGGATCTATCTGATTGCGGCGTATAATTTCTGGCAGGACTTCACGGTCGCCCTTTTCGCCGGGAAGGCTTTCTCAGGCGATTTCCCGGTGATCAACGCCGCACGATTCGACTGTGCGGTGACCTACGACGTGCTGAAGGCACTGAAACGGTCCGGCGTTCTTTAGGCCGGAACCAGGGAGCTCGATGATGAAGACGACAACACGACGCGAATTCATGGGGAGCCTGGCCGCCGCCGGAGCGCTTGCCGGGCGGGCGTTGGCGCGACCGCAGGATCGCAAACTCCGGCTGGGACTGATCGGCAGCGGCTGGTACGGGATGGTGGATCTCAAGGCCGCCTTCAAGGCCGGCGGCGTGGAAGCCGCGGCGCTCTGCGATGTGGACAGCGCGCATCTCGCCCAGTGCGCGGAAGAGGTAGGGAAGCTCCAGGGCGCGCGGCCGCGGACTTTCAAGGACTATCGCGAGCTCATCGCAATGCCCGGGCTCGACGCGGTCATCATCGCGACTCCTCCGCATTTCAAAGGCAAGATCACTACTCCGGACGTGCTGACGGCCAGCTTCGATTTCGAAAAGTGCCCGGTGCTATGGCGCCATCGCCTGTGGGGTGCCGCCGAGTATTCGCCCGAGGTGAGCAATGGCATCTTTTATTACTGCGAGAAAGAAACGGTTTTTGCCACCGACGGGCGCTGGGTGGTGATCCCGGAAGGCAAAGGGGAGCGTCGCGAAATGCCGGCGCGGCTCAAGGGCGACGAGCACCAGGCGCGGCATGTGGCGGAATTCATCTCGGCGCTGCGGGAGCGGCGGCAACCTTCGTGCCTGCCGCCGGACGCGGCCGATTCGGCCGCCACCGTTCAGCTGGCCATGATCTCCTACTATTCGGGCACTGCGGTGAAATGGGACCGCGCGCGCCGGCAGATCCCGGACAATCCCGCGGCATCGCAGTTACTCAAGCGCGAATACCGCAAACCCTGGACGCATCCCTACTCCGGTTGATGCGGAAATTGGAGAAATTGTAACCTGGAGGCCCTGTAAAAATGCCTGATTTGAATGTGCCCGCCCTTCAGGCCTCTATCTTCATTTACTTCGTGTGATCCCGCGCTTGCGCGCCGGGCTACTCAATGCCGGCGCTTCGCGCCTCTTCTGTAATTGTGTCATGCCGAAATCCAAGGTGTGTTGATGGCTTACCGGCGAGCCTCGAAGAGGCGCAACAAAGATAGCCCCGGCCGTGAGGCCGGGGTTTTGGCCACCATAAAATCGAGCGCCGAAGGTGCGGCACCTGAATCCTGCGAGCAAGTTCCGGCACCCAGATTTTTTGCATCTTCCTGGCATCAATTTTTATCCTTCCCATAAATTCGCTTGTCCCTCAGATGATGCTGGGATAGAAATGCCCCGACTTTCAGGGATGTTCCCATGGTTTGTCTCAGGAGGATCTGATGAGATATGCCCTCACAATCGGCATGTTGATGTTGGCGTCTGCTGCAAGTTTGCTTGCCGGTGATGAACCGCTCATAACCGCCCAATGGGATCCAGCCGAGCTTCGGGGCTTCGTGGACGGCGTAATGGAGACGCAGCTGAAGGCGCAGCATTTCGCAGGAGCCGTGGTAGTGGTCGCACGGGACGGGCAGGTAATCTTTCAGAAGGGGTATGGCTATGCCGACTACGTAGAGCGCAAACCTGTCGACCCGGACCGCACCCTCTTCCGAATTGCCTCGAACTCGAAGATGTTCGTGTGGACGGCGGTGATGCAGCTCTCTGAAAAGGGAATGGTGGACCTGCGCGCGGATGTGAACGGGTATCTGAAGGGCCTTCAAATTCCTCCGGCCTTCCCGCAGGCCGTTACTCTCGAACACCTCATGACTCACACGGCCGGTTTTGAGGACCACGTCATCGGGCTGTTCGCCAAAACGCCCGACAAGCTGCGCCCGCTTGCTGAGCTGATGCGCACCCAGATGCCGCGACGGGTCTTCCCGCCGGGCCGGGTAGCCGCATATTCGAACTACGGCACGAGCCTCGCGGCCCTGATAGTCGAACAGGTGTCCGGAATCCCCTACGAGCGCTATCTCGAGGAAAACATTCTCAAACCGCTGGGGATGTTGCACGCTACTCTAACCCAGCCGCTGCCGAAGGAACTGGCGGGGGACATGTCAAAAGGGTACCAATGGACGGCGGGGCGGTTGAAGGAGCAGCCGTTCGAGTTTGTACCCTGGGGGCCGTGCGGCGGGATGAGTGTGAGCGGCGCAGACATGGCGCGCTTCATGATAGCCCACCTGAACGACGGCGGGCTGGGTGAAGCCCGTATCTTGCGTCCGGAAACCGCGCGACAGATGCGCACGCGACTCTCCTCGCCCTACTCAATGGCGGCGGGTATGCTGCATGGATTTTTCCCGATGGACTGGAACGGCCAGAAGATATACGGCCACGGCGGTGACACCGTGTGGTTTCACAGCATGACCGCGATGATGCCGGAGCAAGGCCTGGGCTTGTTCGTCGCTTTTAACACCGACAGCGGAGCCAGGGCGCGCAGCGAATTCTCACCAACTTTTTTCGACCACTATTTCCCCAGGATGCTGCCCAAGGAGCCTCCGGCGCCAAAGGATAGGCGGGCAAGCGTCGAGCGCTTCAGCGGGACATATTTTCCCGCCCGCTCGTCCTTCAGCGACGCAGCAAAAACCAACCGGCTGATGTCCGCTCTGACTTTGAGCGTGGATGCGGACGGATATCTTGCGGGCAGCATCGGCGGAGATTTTGGCCGCTGGCGACAGATTGAGCCCCTGCTGTTCCAGCAGGTGGACGGCAAGCGCCGCATCGTTTTCCGTGAGAACGAGCGGGGTGAAATCACGGACTTCTGCTCGTCACCGCTTTGTGTGAATACCATGCAGAAGCAACCCGTGTGGGAAAGCCCAGGCGTGCAATGGGGCAGTCTCGGCACCTGCCTGACCCTGGTGCTTTGCGGACTGATCGGGATTCCAATCGCCGCCGTGCGGCAACGGAAACAGCCAAAGCCCGGGCTTTCCATAATGGCGCGGGCCGTTGCCTGGCTCAACTGCCTGATCTGGACAGCCGGATTCGTAACCATGGCGGCCGGGTTGCAGGCGGCGGAGAACATCGTTTTCGGCCCCACCGGAATCCTGAGAGTAACCCTGACTCTCTGGGCGGCAGCCGCGGCGCTCACCCTGGGATCGCTGCTTCTCGGCATTCTGGCCTGGCGGCAAGCCTGGTGGCGCCTGGCCGGGAGAATTGGATTCACTCTGATCCTTCTGGGCTTTATCGGGTGCGTCCTCTGGTTGAAACACTGGAACCTGCTGGGATGGAACTACTGATCGAGAATCCTGAAGGACGAGAGGGCACACGCAAGTCCTTCGGGGTCTGTTCCTTCCTGTCTTACTCCGGAGCTCGTTGAGCTCGCCCCGGCAGGAAACGCATGGAGGCGCTTGACGTTTCCCAGCCGCCTTCATCTGCCCTACGCCTTGGCCGTTTGAAGCCGGGGGAAATAGAGGCACAGGCGGACTCTATCTACGGCGCTTCTGCCAGCGCCTTCTCGAACATCTTCTGCCGGACAAACAGGTGACGCCAGCTTCCATATGCCGTGCCGCTCATCTTGTCGCACCAGAGCCGCGCGGCTTCTCGCTTCAGAGCGGTGTTGCGCCTTATTTTGCCCTTGGTCTCGACGAGCCAGAAAACTTCTCGCCCGCCATGCCCTTTTTGCCGACCGTGTTCACTATCCCGCGCCAGCCTCCGAGCAGCCTGCGAATCTGAGCATTAGGACCCTGGCGCGCGCCGGCGCAGCGCCCCTGATTACCGAGGCGGGGACAAAGCGTCCTTCTTCAGCGACGTCCTCTCCGAGGCAGTCGTCGCGCCGGGCATTCAGAGGTATGGCCTGCCGGTTTCGCGCCAAAATGTTCGGCGAGGCGAGCATGTCTTCGAAAAGGCTCGCCTCTTTTCCGACGACTCCAGCAATGCCACCCTTTGAATCCCGCGCGGAGGCAAGGAATCGCATGGAAGGCCGCCGGCCTGACACGCGCCTGGATCTGCCGCCGGGGAGCAGTTGGTAGTGTGCCTCGGGCTCGGCAAAGGCATCGCAAATCACAACGCGATCAACAAAATAGGCCATAGCTTATTCGGTCTCGTGGATTTCCCAGGCCACCAACTCACCGCTCTCCGACAGTTCAAACTGCCTGCCCGCCGGTCTTTCAGACAAGTATTTCTCGATTGCGGCGAACCAGATTGCGGTTCTTTTTTGAATTGGGAGGCTCTGCCTTAGGCGAGAAACGATAATAATCACGCGATAGTTTCCCGGACTCTTTTCAAACTCACTGTCCTGAGTCAGGAAGACCAATTCCTCTCCCGCGATCCGTTCTCGGATGGCGGAGTCGGGCAGCCCTCTAGGGCCGAGCACGATGATGTGTTCGACTTCGTGGCCGGAAAGGCGAAGACGCCGGTAGAGGTGGAGCGGGAAGTTCTCGTCGAGGAGTATTTTCACGATACTTTCTCGACAGCTGGAGGAAAATGAGACGCTACGTGGGCCGCATAGCGGAGTGCGGCGAGGATTTGCTCACGCGTCAGGCTGTAAGCCTCCTGAACTTCTTCGAAGCTTTCACCGGCAGCAAGAGCGCCAACCACCGTGGCGATATCAATGCGCGTGCCGATGAGGCACGGTTTCCCGAACCGTATTCCCGGGTCCATCGAGATACCACGCGGCCACATAGCCAGAATCCGCCCGCCAATAGTCGGTTGTGCGCTTTTTCCACTCAAAGATGTCGATGGCCTTGGTCCACCCATTGTCCATCGGCAGCGTAACCGCCTGCTCATCGGCGGGCAGGAGCGATGTATGCCCCGTCTCAGGCGTCCGCGGCTCCTTCACATCGTCGTGAACATAGCGCGTTATCTTTCTCGTCTTATTGCCGCCCGCTTTGGGCTCTTTCGCCATAAGCGTAGCCTCCGCATTCCTGTTTGCAGCTTGCCGATTACGAGGGTCTTTTCTTTAGACTACCGCCCTCTGGCTTCAGAGCATTCTCCAGCGAGACGTAGCCGTCGCGAATCGCCATGCAAGCCCGGAGGACATGCAGTTCGTAAAGCATGTCATCGGTTGGGAACTCAGCGCGCACCATCCTGGCTATCTCTTCCAGCTTATCTGGAGGAATCTTGGCATGCTCCGCCACGCTCCGATAATCGAAATATTCAACGTTGACCCTCCTTTCTTAGACCTCCGGTGGAGCCACGATCTCAATGGTCGGGAGATTACCTGCCACGTTGAGATCGTTGATCAGCGCCCGGCGTCTCCTGTTTACGAGGTGTTTGAAGTTCCAGGACACGAGAATATCCTGTCGCGTCAAGACCGCTGCCGCCACGTGCAAGGCATCATTGAGCGACGTGGCGGTAAAAACTCCGCCGTCTACGTATATCTGTGCGAGCGCTCTCATCTCTGGCGTCATTGGGTGCACGGTAACGTGGTTTAGGAGGCTCATCAGCCTCTCGCGGCGATATAAATCAGGCATCATCTTAGGTTCCTGCCTGGCAATTTCGGAGGTAGACACCTCAAAGTCGTCCAGTCGTCGCCAGAACTCCAGGGTGAGGTTTTTCCGCTCAGGCGCACGCTCGTCGAGGTATGCGCTGAAGACCGGGGTGTCCAGATAGATGCGCAGCTTCATCGGCTCCTCCTGCCCACACGGTTACAGTTTGTTTGCGGACCGTACCCGGCAAATGCCGCACAGGTCGCACCCGGCGCAGTTCTGGCACCATTGTACCAGCCGACCGAGCTCGTTGGCGCGCAACTTCTGGCCTGCGTCTTTCACGGCTGCCAGCGTTTCAGTGCTCATCTGCTGATCAACCAACTCTCGAACCGAGCCGCCATGGTCGAGGTTATGCACCTCGATCAGATCCGGCTTCCGCCCAAAACGCTGTTCGTAACCGAGCGCTTCATGCAGCAGAGGGTTAAATCCGTAAAGGAAGCGGAGCTTGAACTGGTAGGGACATTCAAAAAAGTACTTGAGGTCGCTGAATGAGAGATCCACATTGACCAGCGGGCGGCGCGGTTCGGGTTGGAGACGTTTGCCCTCGGCAGGACCGGGATCTCGAGTCAGGAACTGCTCCTTGCGCGTCAATTCTTCCCAGAACAGGGACGGTTTTCTATAGAGCTGATTGTCCGGATCCGGCGCCCACGAGCAGAAGAGATATTTTTCGCTCCGTGTCATCGCCACATAGAACAGGCGGCGCTCATCTTCGATTCCCGTGTCATACCGATCCGCATTGCGGATCGCCTCGTAATCGGTGATGACCCGGCTGAGCTTTCCAAGGTTGTAATAAACGACCTCGCCACGATCCGCTGGAATTCGTTCCTCGCGCAGGCCGACGGTTTCGAGAAAGACCAGATAGGTCCGTTGGAGGTTGTACACCGAGAACCGCTTGCCGGGCTCGAAAGTACGGGTTGCGGAAAGCAAAACGATCCCGCGATTGAGATCCTCGCCTGTGAGTCCGAGACCCGCCTGGTGCCAGAGTTGCCGGAGATCAGTGGGCTCGATTTCCTGGATCATGAATCGAAAGATGCCGACGGACGCTTGAAC
>Ga0315273_10000415_pt1 | contig 44294 bp, 42 predicted proteins | sample YL17G02_0_MG_FD_205753 | JGI IMG/M metagenome (GOLD analysis project Ga0315273, IMG submission 205753) | Sediment microbial communities from Yellowstone Lake, YNP, Wyoming, USA - YL17G02_0 | ecosystem: Environmental > Aquatic > Freshwater > Lake > Sediment | place: USA: Wyoming | collected...
GCATACTACAACTTCCAAAATCCACTTCCACACAAGCCGGTTATAGCCTTTGATGTCTTCGACTGGCCGAATGTGTCCCTCGCCAAGGCCGTAAAAGAGCACTTCAGAGACGTCGTCCATGACCCCGCGGAATGGGCAAAACTCTGCGTAAACAAGTTCAACGCTGAAATGATTAACCTCCACTTCCTGACGATTGATCCACTAATCGAGAACTCTTCTCCAAAACAAGCCGTAAAGGTCGCGGAGAACGTCCTACAAGCTGTGGATGTCCCCATCGCCATAGGAGGATGCGGCGACCCGAAGAAAGACTTGGAAGTTTTTACGGCGTTAGCTGAGGCAACGAAAGGTGAAAGGATCCTCTTCAACTCCATAACACTCGACATGGACATAGAGAAGTCAGCTAAGTTTGTCAAGGACAACGACCACACCACCATCGCTTTCACGAGTATGGATATGAATAAGGCGAGGGAACTCAACAGGAGACTCTACGATTACCTGCCGAAAGAGAGCATCGTGATGGACACGACGACGGCAGCCCTCGGTTACGGACTTGATTACGCCTTTTCAGTCATGGAGCGATGCCGTCTTGCGGCGCTTCGGGGAGACATGGAGCTCAACCACCCAATGTCCTCTGGGTCAACAAACGCATGGGCGGCCAGGGAAGCCTGGATGAAGATGGATGACCAGTGGACGCCAAGGGAGCTCAGGGGCCCCCTCTGGGAGACCATCACTGCGCAGACACTCCTCCTCACGGGAGTGGATTACTTCATGATGATGCACCCTGCCGCAGCCAACGCCCTGAGGACCCTGATTGACAACCTCATGAGCAGAAAGAACGCCAAGGAGACCGTGGAGTGGATCTCCCTGAAAGTGTAGGTGGTAGAGATGCCCGCTAAAGAAATAAGCCCGATTGAAATCTACAGATATCTTCCTAGAACTAACTGCAAGGAGTGCGGTGAGACCAACTGCATGGCTTTCGCTGCCAAACTCGTGAACAAGGAAGCAGCACTCAAAGAGTGCAAACCACTCCTTGATCCAAAGCAAACAGAAATTTTTAACAGGCTATGGGCTCTACTCAAACCTCCCGTGAGAGCAGTCGAGGTCGGCGTTGGGGAATACCAGAAAAGACTGGGTGGAGAATACGTTCTCTATCGCCACGAGTTCACGTATTTTAACTCTACAGCCATCGCTATCGACGTCTCAGATGAGATGTCCGATGAGGAATTGGAGGTTCGGGTCAAATGGCTCAACAACTTCCTCTACGAGTACATCGGGATGAAGATAACACTCGATATGATCGCGGTGAGGTGCACATCAAACGATGCCGGCAAATTTGAGTCGGCAATTAAGAAAGTGAATAACCTCACTTCTAAGCCTCTCGTTCTCTGCACCTTGGACCCGGCGGTTATGGAGCAGGCTTTAGCTGTGGTCGGTAAGAAGAGGCCTCTGATATACGCGGCGACAAGGACCAACTGGAAGGAGATGGCGGACCTCGCCCTAATGTACAAGTGCCCGATAGTCGCTTCAAGCCCTCAGGACATCGACGGACTAAAGTCGTTGGCGAAAACCCTTTGGGAGTACGGCGTCGAGGACATCGTCCTGGACCCCGGAACCCTGTGGGACGACGGCGTATCGACGACCCTTAACAACTTCACTATCCTACGGTGGGACGCAATCAACGAGAAGGAGGAGTACCTCGGCTTCCCGCTCCTCGGTGTCCCCATGGTGACCTGGGCAAATACATCTGAAGATCAGATTGTCAACGAGTGGAACGAGGCCATGCTTGCATCGGCGCTCATAACCAGGTACTCGGACGTGCTGATCCTCCACAGCGTCTCCGGTTGGTCGCATCTACCCGTTGTAATACTGAGGCAGAACCTATTTACCGACCCCAGAAAACCGGTGTCAGTGGAAGCGGGGATTAGGACTTTCGGTGAGGTCAATGACATGTCGCCCATCCTCTTAACCTCGAACTTCGCCCTGACCTACTACACGGTGGCCTCAGACATCGAAAAAGCGAAACTCAACTGCTACCTGCTGGTCGTCGACAGCGAGGGGATGTCCGTGGAGAGCGCGGTCGCTGGGAGGAAGATGACCGCTGACACCGTTGCAGACGCCATCAAGAGCTTCAAACTGGGGGACCTTGTGAAACACAGGCACCTCGTTATACCCGGGAGAGCGGCACGCCTAAGCGGAGAGATCCAGGAGGCGTCCGGTTGGACAGTATCCGTTGGGCCTCGCGACTCCTCCGGGATCCCAAAGTTCCTAGAGGAGAAATGGAAGGCTGCTTAAAGGAAAGGGCTAAAAGCCCCTTTTCTTTTTCCCATTTTAATAAGAAAAAGACTATTTCTGAACTCTAAGTGCATCGAGGGCTTTTCGCAGATGTTTTGAAACCTCTGTACCTTTCTCGGCTGCGCTACGGATGTCCTTAGCCACCTTGGTCGCACCAATCTTCGCGGCCTCGTTAGCCGCCTCCCTGAATCGTGATAAATGTTCTTCATTGTGTTCAATCCAGTGCTCGAGTAACTTCTGAAGTCTTAAACTGCTTTCACTCATCCCATCAACTCTCTATGATTAACTGGGTCGTTAGGACATTAACCTTAATGATCTTCGCCCCCTCAAATGTCTTGGATTCTCCGATGATGTCTTTCAAGATCACTTCCTTACCATTGTCATGGGCGAAGACGACGTCCTCCATCACTTTTACTCCGTTGAAGTAGACCGTAAACTCACACAATATAAATCCACAGATTCTAACTTGTTCTCGGATTATATTAATTGGGTTCCTAGATACAAAACTTTCTTAGTTTAATGAAACTGTCCTTAAAGCTCGAGCTGCCGACAACGACGCGGTGATAGCTGTCTTTCCCGGAGACCTCTTCGAGAGTACCTGCAAACTCTATTTTTTCGCCTTCCCTGAAGATGTCGGAGAACAGGCCCTCGAAGGAGACTAGCTGTCTGATATTTAGGTTAGGGGAATCTACTTTGACGTTGTCTACCTTGTAGATTGCTGGGAGTAAGAAGGACTCGGTGCTGTCTACGATTTCAGCTGTACCGTGGACTACTCCCTTTGGTTGATAATTGAAGTCTCCATAGGTCTCATTTATTTCGTTATCCAAGCGAATCGGATGGAACGATATGTAGGTCTTGTCGAAAAAGCTGTAGTTCCAGCGCCTCTCGACTATCTTTTTCAATTCTTCGGTTGACAGTGGAAACCGTGCAGCTCGGGTCGTGGACCATTCTGTGGCCTGTTTCTTGCTGAACGGTTCCAAAGTACCTCCTTCTTCTCTTTTTTTCAACACAGTCTCTTTTACAGCATTCGAGGCTTTTAAGCCGTGGATGGTCAGGTCGATGTCGGAAAATGCAAGGTTATGGTTCCTTGTGAGTATCGAGCCGGTGACACCGAAATCGGATAGGTGTAAGTTCGCCTCTGTTTTCAGAAAATCTACGAGGTCTAATAGCTTCTGTTCGAGTGCGTCTACTGCCCCTTCTTTGGTTAATGTCTCGAGGCGTTCCCTTGGAAGGTAGTATTTCTTGACGTTGGTGTGAGGGATGGATGAGATGGTTATCTTTCTTACGGGGCAGTCAAAAATGTATTGGGGATACTTTTCTTTCAGAAGGTTGTAAGTGTTGAGGACCTGGGTGACATGGTAAAAGGGTACAACACGGGAATAGCGTGTTCCCCCCCGTGTCCATTTCCCCTCCGTTGCTGGAACGTACTTCAGGTAGGCAGTGTACCTGTCTAGGGGATGAAGGTAACCTACGACACAGAAGATGAGTCCCTCAGTCGTCTCGATAAAGTCTCTGTCCTTCGGCTTCTCCACTCCCTCCACCATATCGCCTCAGTATCCTCAGACTCATTTGAGTTTTGACAACAAGTGATCCACGATGATATCGGAGATCCTCTTCTTGGTGACGGTTTGGAGCCCCTCCCATCCTGGTGTGCTGTTAACCTCGATAACATAGAAGGTTTCGTCTTCTTCGGATCTCAATAGGTCCACGCCAGTATAATCTAGACCTATCACTTTGGCTGCCTTAAGGCTCAGCTCCGCTAGGTAATCTTCGAGCTCGCAGGGTTTTGCCTCCCCTCCGCCGGCAATGTTCGTCTTCCAACTCTTAGCGGCTCTAAGCATCGATGCCACGACTCTGCCTCCTACGACGAACGCACGGATGTCCTCATTCCTATGAGGGATGAACTCTTGAATATAGTAGACTCCACCGATCTGTTCGAGTGTTCTGAAGACCCTGTACGCAATGTCCTCGTCGGTGAGCCTTGTCATCCCGAACCCGAGGGATCCGAAGAGGGGTTTCACGACCACATCGCCTCCTAGGTCGCTGAACGCGGTAATTGCCTCCTCGAACTTTTCAGTGATTACAGTTCGTGGGGTTCGTATACCCGCGTCCTCGAGGAGGCCGGAGGTGTAAAACTTGTCCACTGATCTTTCGATAGCATCTGGGGAGTTCATCACGTATACCCCCATCTCTTCAAGCCTGTGTAGAACGTCCATCCGGTAGAAGACCTGGTCCGGGCTTCCTCCGGGTACCTTTCTGACGATGACGGCGTCGAACTCTTCGATGGCATAGCCTTTTACGGATATCCGGGGAGAGCTATTTATCCTCGAGAGTAGGCGGGTGGAGGGGAAGACGTAAGCATCTGCGCCTCTGTTCTTCAGGCTCTCGAGGAGCCCCTGGATATGCCATTCGTCCCTATCAGAGGCCACTATTCCGACTTTCAACTGCACAATCACTCATTTAGACACGACGAAGATCTCGTTGTTACCCCCACAGGCGAGGTCCCCTGAGTAGCGTTCTAACGGTGAATCCGTGAACTTTGCTGCCTCCTTCACCCCTAGATTCTCTGACAGCTTTTGTAGATACACCCTCATAAAGGTGGGCCTGTATGTCGAATCGTAAATATACGTGGGTAACATCTGCTCGACACCACCGAGGCACGCTATGAGCCCTCCGTTCCCCTTTGCACTTGCGCCAAGCCTCTTCGATACATGGCCGAAGGCGAAGATCTGCCCCCCGTTCATGTGGACCCCTGCAAAGGGCGCTACGGCTCCTCGGACAACGATCATTCCTCGGCGCAGGAAGGCTCCGCACTCCTGCCCGACATTACCGTCCACAACAATCACTCCCCCGGTCATCCCTTCGGGGCTGCCTCTATATCCGGAGCCTAGCCGGTTACCTGCGCTTTCGTTTACCCTAATATAGCCGCCACTCATCTCGGCTCCAGCCCAGTCATCTACGGACCCTTTAACCTGGATTTCTCCCCCGGACATTCGTGATCCTAAATGCATTCCGGCATTCCCTTCGACGATGATTTTACCGGCTGACATCGATGACCCTATATACTTGACTAGAGTCGTCTCTCCTTCCACCACTATTACCTGGTCACCTACTTCATCGGCGACATCGCCTCTGATCTCGAAGAGGTCAGCCAAGTTGTGCCGTCTATTCCCCGTATAGACGGCGATCATCTCGATCTCAGATAGCTGCTTACCAGCGACTAGATCTGGCGTAATGTTTTCGGCCTCGATAGGCATCGATGTCTCTCCAACATATTTTATTTTTAGAATTTTCAAGTCACGTTGCCTCCAAGGACTCTTTCAAACCGATCTTAAATACACCTAACTTACCACCGAAGTTCACCGCAGTTATCTTCTTTATGCCCCTTGCCTCCACTGCGGCTTTTATCCCAACGCCCATCGCCCTCCTCACGGATGGCTCATCAAGTCCGTTTAGGACTATTTCGATGATGGAGTTCACCTTCTCTGGTGTCTTCGATCCCTTGAAGGTGTGCTTTATCGTCGGGCAGAACGGTGTGTTGGTTGAGGCTTTTAGGAAGGCGTATTTCGAGCCGACCTTACTCCCGCTCCTGCAGAGGCCTCCTGGGAAAGGCGTGATTATCCTAGGAACAGTGTGGATCGCTTCCACTGCCCTTTCCGCTGCCTCTAGGGTGGATCTTTCCTCCTCCCCCATTATCAGGAAGTTGCCTCCCGCGACTGCCTTCTTGGCGCCGTACAATTCCTCGGTAAGGAACTCTCCCTCCATGACGGGGATCCGCCAGAATCGGACGCGTTCTCCAAGGCCGTCGTTCATCCTCATCTTAACCTGGTAGCCGTCACCGAAGAACCTGAGGCTTTTACCGACGTCGAGCATTTCGTCGGCATCGGCCCTAGGGATGCCGTTGAAGATGGCCGTGGTGGGGCAGGTGAGAACGCATTGGCCGATCCGACTAAGCATAGACTCGGAGAGCTTTCTCTTAGAGAAGCCGAAGACCATGATGGCGGTGCCTGGTCTCCGGTCTGGCGTGCTTTCTGGTGACACCTCTCGCTCTACTCCGGTCTCGCAGTCGCAGGCGATCACGCTGGTCGCGAAACCCGTCATGTTCTGGGCTGCAATGTTCGCCCATTTCCTGTTGATGGCTGTGACTATGATCCTGCTGCCCCACATAGAGAATCCCTCGGCGAATGTGTCCTCGATCTCCACACCGTTGAAGTTGAAGCTCATCTAAGCAGCCTCCAGTTTTATGGGATAGCTCCTGGGAAGATAGGTCTCCTCGACCGGGTAGTTTCTGAAGTTGATTGTGTAATAGTCTCTGAAGTCGGCTTCCAGGTCCTTAACCAGTTCATCTTCAGTGGGTGCAGCCGAATCTATCCAATAGGTGGATCCCTGGGGAGTAGAAAGGATTTCTCCATCCTTCACGACTATATCTCCTCCCTTAATCGTGTACTTGGCTAGTGTGAAGGCTTTCTCGAGGTCCCTATACTTAGAGGGCGCCCACTTCGACGGATCGATGTCGTATACTGATATATCCCCATCGGCCCCTGGGGCAAAATGGCCTTTGTTTTTTAGGTCAACAGCCTTCGCTGTGGCGGCTCTTGTCACGATAGCGATCTCGTTGAAGGTATACTCCCGGTAATCGTTCGCTAGACTAGTTCGCCTAATGCATGACTTATTGATCTCAAGCATGGTCTCGTTTCTGGACGCTCTGCTCATCAGCCAGGAGATGACCTTAGGGTAGAAGGTGAATGGCCCACCGTTCGGGTGATCAGTAGTTAGGTAGACGCGCCAAGGATCGAATATCTGGAGAGCGAGCTCAAGGCCTATCGCCCATTGGATTGAATTTGCGGGATTCTCTTTCCTGTAGGTGTATGGGACTATACCCGCGCCCGCCTCCATCTCCACATCTTTGTTCACCCACTTGTTCCCGGTCAGGTTCCAGAGCCTAAACTGCCAGGGACCATCACCCGTCATAGTCGTGGTATCCGTGAAAATCACCTGGCCAATGTCGATAGAGACATGCTCATGTCCGTTCACATACTTGGCTATCTTTGAGGCGCCGGATCTAACGTTGGCCCAGGTGTCACCGTCCAGAGCATTGAACTGGCAGTGCACGACGTGGACCGTCGTCTTCCTCCCTGGCTTCGGCTTTATGCCCTTGAGGGTCTCCATCGTTTCGATCGTCGTCTCGTAGTTACCTGGGACCCCCAGGTTATTGCAGTGGAGATGGATCGTGTGAGGCAGTCCTAGCTCCTCATTAGCCATGGCTAGGCTCTTAATTATCTGTCTCGGCGTGACCTCGTAGTTGTAGACAAGGTCGTCTAGCCCATCGACGTTCTTCCCCCATTTCCAGTTCTCGACGCCTCCGGGGTTGACTATCTTAACAGCGTAGCCCTTAGTAGCCCTTAGCAGCCAGAGGATGAACGCCTTGAGCATTTCGATGTCGCCGGCCTTAACGTATTTTAGGGTGAATAAGTTGTTACCGAAGAGGGTATACGCGGCCTTATCTAGTATAGGGATGTCGGCCATCTCCTCGTGGACATGACGCGCACTCACCGGAGGCATAGCCGGCTCAAAAACGGACGTGTAGCCCATCTGGGCATAGCGATAGCCCGTTACGAATGTCGAGGGGCAACTGTATCCTACGCCTGACCGCGTAACCTTGGTCTTCTTAACGACGTCCTTCCTATGATCTTCCGGCCTCAGTATCCTGCCCGAGTTTATCTTTGAGCCTGCTATGTGGCTGTGAATGTCAACGCCCCCCGGCATGACCACCATCCCGGATGCATCGATAACCTTAGCATCCCTCTCCTCGATCTCCTCCACTACCTTCCCATCGCAGACGTAGATGTTTGTCTTCTCGCCATTTACCCCGTTTAGGGGATCGTAGACGTATCCTCCTTTGATGATGAGGCTCCTCATATCGAATCTACCTCCAAAGCCTTGATCCGCTCAATGATATCTCTAAGCACTACGGCGTCCGAGAATACGCCTTGGGGTGGATCGACAACCTTCCTTAGCTTCAATGGAACATAGTCCATCCGATAAGCTGTCCCATCAGTCTCGATCCCCGATGTCGCTACGGGTATCACTACCTTACTAATCATGGATGTGGGCGTCTCCTTCCGCTCCAAAGTCACTACAGGGATCTTGGATAGGTGGCGGGCGGCCTCGAGTGGAAAGGTCGATGCCGGATCAGATCCCATTATGAGGGCAGCGTCGACCTCCTCCCTCGCCAAGAGGTCGACAGCCGTGTACTCCCCGGGGTTATACCTAGGGTACCCCCTACTAAAATCGACCGCGAACGGGTAGCCGGTCTGCCACGTCGTAACCATGTTCGCACCAGTCACGTTGAAGCAACCTCTCATCGGGTTACATGCGAACTTGGTATGGTGGTTGAGCTCCGATACAAGGCTGTACATGGCGTCGACGTTCATGTGCCTGCCCTCGCTCTGATTGAGACCTAAACCATAGAAGACGCAACCGACCTTTGTTCCCTTCATCCGATCTGCCAATTCTTCAAGTATGTTAATTTGGACGCCACCCACCTCCCCGACCGACAACTTTTGGCCCCTAACCAAAGCCCTCAATGCCTGTAATACATCGAAGTCGCTGTTGGGGGTAATCCGAATGAATTGGTCAGCCAGTTTCGACGATCTCGTTTCACGCACGTCGACGACTACAATGTACCTGCCACTCCTACCGTTGGGCGTGTACTTCCCCTTCGGTGTAACCGAGTACCTCTGGAAATGCCTTGGATGAGCCTCGGCAGGGTTGGAACCCCAGAATACGATGAGGTCGGCTCTGTTCTTCACCTCGCCGAGGGTCGTAGTTGCGACACCGGTGTTCTGCATGGCAATGATACTTGCGCCGTGGCATACCGTCGTCGTGCTATCGATCACCCCACCGACTAGCTCCGTGAGGTGAATCGCTTCCCTGATCGCCTCGTTATCAGTTTTACTGAGCCCGTAGACGAGAGGACGTCTAGCCGAGGACAGGATCTTTACGGCTTCCTCGATGGCTTTCTCATAGGGGGCGGGTTCCCCATTTATTGTCGGGAAAATTATTCTCCCCCAGTCGTTTTTAATAAACTTTGAACGTGAGATCGCACACGAGTTTTTTGTGTTTACAACCTTGTTGTTTTCGACTGTTATCTCAATGTCGTCGCAGAGGCACCCGCAGAAGGGACATATAACATCGCTGTAGGTCGCCATTTTCATGTCCCCCTCATAGCCTTAACCAGGTCAAGTAGGGTCGGCACACGTTTCCCCTCCGCGAGTTCAAGCTCAGCCGGAACCCCCTTCAGTTGAGGCGTGCCAGTACAGCAGGTGTCCGGCCCAAGTACCTGGTTTATCCAAGGACCATATGGTACAAATATCAATCCGGGAGAGAGCGTCTCGGATATCCGACCGTAAAGCACTACTTTTCCTCTTGCTGTTGTGACCTCTACGGGAGAGCCATTAGTCAATCCGAGGGCTCTAGAGTCACCTCGACTAATCTCTGCGTAGTTCACGCTTTTCGAGTATTCTTCAGAGACCTTGCCCACCTCAAGCCCGATCCCCTGCTGAAGAGTTCTACCGGTTAGGATAATTACATCGATCTTATCTACCAAAACCCCGCCTCCAAGAGAATGCTTGTTGTAATAAGGATAATTATCATTATATTAATTTTCAATAATTAGGCTTAAAAATGGATCAATGGAGCTAACCTTTGAGCGATAGTTTTAGGATATCGTTGTTTATCATCCCATGATAGAAGACTCTGCCAGTCTTTGCGCATACTAGTGTAACCGCTGCGGGGGCGAAGAGTGCTGGATCGATTTTCGTGAAGTCGAAGTTTACTTCACTGTATATCTCGTATGAGGTCCTCCCATAATCCTTACAGTTACTCGATGGGGACCTCTTAGCAAGATCCATCAGAACCGACTCCTCCACATCCACGACGAAGCTGGTAACGCCACCGTAGGTCAGGGCATCCTCGGCACGTCCCATAGCCTTCCCGCCATCTATGTGCGGGGGCATTATCGGGGCGTAGCCGACCCCATATTTCACCTTCTTGATGTCGATCCCAAGAATGTCGAGCCTGAAGAGGCCCGTCTCCACAACCCTGCCAGAGATCTGAACCATGCCAGCCATCGAGGTGGTGGAGGTGAGCAGCATGAAGACGTTGTCAGGCTTGACCCCACAGGATTCTGCTATGAACCTAGCGGCGGCATCCGTGGGTTTCCTATGGCTCTCAAGGAGGATCGTCGCAACGTCGGATTCGTCCTTGTACTCGATCTTCTGGAAAACCTTTTTCGGTTTGAGAGCCAGCGCCCTAGCTGGACCTGAGCCATCTGCTGTGTAGTCCTCTACGGATATTTTCCATCCCGCGAGTTGAGCGCCAAAGAGTGACAATGCCGGATGATCCGTCGAAACCACGATAGTGGGTAGCTGAAGCCCACCATAATCAGAGTAGTTCAGACTGGCCTCCCCCGCTCCACCCATGGCTATCCGCGTAGTCATGAGGCCGGCCTCGTATCCTCCTTTAGCTTCAAGACCTGTGTCGATTATCGTAGATCCACAGGGCAGACTTTCAACCAAAACATTGTAGTACTCCGGGTCGTCCAGAAGCATGTCAACCAATTTCTTCGTAAGCTTATTCAGGCTCAACAAATCGAACACCAGTCTCTACTTATTTCGATGCTGTTTATAGAATTAGCGATAAATATAGATAAAGTGGAGTCGAGGATTCATTACTTATCAAGATAGTCTACCACTGAACCTTCCTTAGTCAGAAGGTAACACGCATGATCGTCCTTAATTTGCTTCTCTATGCAATACCCCCACTCGAGGATGTCCAGATGCCATCCGAGTGTTTTTTCATCGATGCTCGTTCCAGTCTTAAGCTCCTCGAGCGTAGCAGAGCCACCCTTGAGTTCTCTGAGTATTGTCCTCCTAATTGGGTTGTTCATAGCCCTCAAGTAGCGCAGGTGCCTCTCTTTTATCTCTTCCATTGAGCCTCCAACGGTCTTCGTATCCTTGTCGCTCAAAGATCATTTTCACCCTCGTCACTTGTTCCTCGTCTTGAAGTCGACATAGCCCTCGAGGATGTTCTTCCAATCGATGTACTCGCTCATGATCTTACGGGTAAGCTGAATCTTACGAGTGGACATCGGGACTGGGACTATCCTGCCATCGAGGGGCTCAAGCTTCGTCACTGTTGTAAACGTGTCATCGGTTACAAGGAGGAGGGGGATCCCCTTTGACTCTGCAGACGAGATTACCTGAGCTGAGGGATAGATGTTACCGGTGAGTATAATGGCGCTTGGCTTAGTCTCGAGTGCCATAAGGATCAGATCCGCTCGGTCGCCACCAGTGATGAAGGCTTTGTCTACGCTGCGCCTCAACCAGCTCATGGCTGCCTCAGGAGACATGGCGCCTACTAGATAGTTATCAACTATCCTGTCCATGCCGCCTTTCCCAGCCAGGACCTCAGCTTCGAGGGAGTTAACGACATCTTGGACAGTGGGAAGCGTTAATTCCCTGTGGTCTGGTACGACACCGTAAATATTAACTTTACATTTACAGAGGATCTCAGAGACCACGCCCCGCATCCGTTCAAGCTGCTGGAATGGGACGAAGTTAATGATTATCCCGAGTACATCGACGCCCCTTTGTACCATGTAATTACTATAAAGCAGAGCCTTATCCGCACATGTATCGTCGTCTCCCTTAACTGAGAGTATAACCTTGGAACCAAACTCCTTGGAAAGAGTTGCTACGTCGAGGTTAGAGCAGAAAAGCCGCTCGGGGGTCTGAGCTGCCTCGATGATGAGTATGTCCTTATCTTTTTTCACTTTCTCATAAGATTCCATTACACGAGTCCTCAGGGACTCGTAGTCCTTCGATATGAGGTCCAGGTAACGGCTCCCCAGGACTACCGGGCAAAGCTCTTCTATAGGTTCCTTTAGGCCTATAACGTCCTTCATCATTGTGACGTCAGGGTCGATGTACCTGCCTTCGACCATCTTGTAGCCTTGCCCAATGGGCTTGAAGTACCCGACCCTTATGCCCATCTCATTAAATGAATTATAGAGGCCAAGACAAAGGGCAGTCTTCCCGCTGAACCTAGTCCCAGCTATATAGAGCGTATATACCATGTATATGACTGTGTCACTTCATGGTTAAAGTTATTTTGATAGAGCGATCTTCACGTCGAGAGCGCAGGCGCCTTCCCCAGTCTTGTAGACAATTACAGGGTTGATGTCCATCTCCACAATTTCTTGGAAGTCACTGACCAATTGGCTAACCCTCAGGATCATGTCCTTAAGTGCAGATAGGTCAGAAGGATCCTCGCCCCTGATCCCCTTCAATAGAGTGTAAGCCTTAGTGTCTTCCATCATCTCGTCAGCCTCATGGTCTGTAAGGGGAGCTAGGCGGAAGGAGACGTCTTTCAGGAAATTAACATATATCCCCCCGAGGCCGAACATGAGCAGGGGGCCGAACTGTACATCTTGGCTCATGCCAATGATCATCTCGCGGCCTCTCGGGATCATGTGGTAGACCATTATACCGTAGATCCTCGCGCGTGGCATGAATTTATTGACGCTAGTTATCATCTGATCGAATGCTGTTCTCACATCGATGGACGAGTTTAGGTTCAAAGCCACACCGCCGATGTCTGTTTTATGGAGAATATCGGGGGAGACGATCCTGAGGACAACGGGGTATCCGAGTTCCTCCGAGTATTCAACCGCCTCGTCTGCATTTATCGCTAGCTTGTTCGGAGGAACTGGTATGCCATAAGCTTCTACTACATCCGCGGCCTCGGTCGAGAGGAGCACAACTCTGCTATCCATACGAGCGGCCTTAATCACCTTCTTCACTCTGGTCGAGTCGACATCATCGAACCTCTTTAACGAAAAGACGGGGAGCTTCAAAAAGCGCGCATATCGATACATAGCCGATATCGCCTGAATCGCCTTCTCAGGAAAATCGAAGCAGGGGACTCCGTTGTTCATTAAGTAACGTGTAGCTTCTTCAACCATCTTGCCTCCCATGAAGACGGCTAGGATGGGCTTCTGGTTTAGGGATGGCTTCATCTTCACAATGTTCTTCGCGGTCTCCAAGCTCTCCGTCATAGCTTGTGGTGTAAGAAGGACGATAACAGCATTAACGCCATCGTCTTTTATGACCTCGTCGAGGGCGAGTGCATATCGGTCCGCCTTCGCGTCACCCAAGACGTCTACGGGATTACCCGTCGCTGATGCGGGTGGAAGGTTTCTATGGAGTCTACTCTGAACCTCGCTCGAAATCGAAGAGATCTTGACGCCAAGTCTCTCACTAAGATCAGTCGCGAGGATACCAGGCCCCCCAGCATTTGTGATTATAGCTATCCCCTCGCCTTTTGGTAAGGGTTGCTCTGTGAAGGCTAACCCATAGTCAAAGAGTTCCTCAATACTGTTGGCTAGGATCACCCCAGCCTTGTTAAATGCAGTCTGATAAGCGAGGAAGTTCCCGACAAGCGCACCCGTATGACTCCCTGCTGCCCTAGCGCCGGCTGAGGATGTCCCACCCTTAAGGACAACGATGGGTTTTTTCTTAACAACTCGTGTGGAAGCTTCGAGGAACTTTCTACCCTTCTCAATCGATTCGAGATAAAGTAGGATGACCGAGACCTCGTCATCCTCGCTCATTGCTTCCAGAAAGTCGATCTCGTCGAGGTCAGCCTTATTTCCTAGGCTGATGAAGCTATGGAAGCCTATATTCTCTTTTATGACCCAGTCAAGTACAGCTGTCCCGAGCGCCCCGCTCTGGGAGATAAATCCTATCTTTCCTCGTCGCGGCATCTCAGCCGCAAAACTTAGGTTCAATGGTGTCAATGTGCTTATTAATCCGAGACAGTTAGGCCCCTGGATCCGCATCCCGTACCGTTTACCTATCTCAACAAGTTGTTGCTCTAGCACTGCGCCTTCATGTCCGGTCTCCTTGAAACCCGCGGATATCACAACTAGAGCCTTGACGCCCTTCTTTCCGCATTCTTCAGCCACCTGTAAGACTGAGGTGGAGGGGATGGTAATCACGGATAGATCGACGTCATTTGGCACATCAAGTACAGATGGGTAACACTTCAATCCGAGGATCTCATCTGCCCCAGGGTTCACCGGGTAGATCTTCCCTTTGAACTCTGAGTTGAGCATGTTCTTTGTTAATATATAGCCGATCTTACCAGGTGTCCTTGAGGCGCCTATTATAGCGACTGAGCCGGGATGGAATATGGCGTCAAGATTCAAGCTCGTAATTTTCTGAGACACCATAGTTCTAGTTACTAAAAATAATCAACAATAAAAAGGTTCATAAAATTTGCCAACGCCATTAGGATAGAAATCCTACAGGAAATTTTATTCTATTTGGGAAAAGGGAAGAGAATCGTCATTTTAGTTTCTCTGGTTTTTCGATTAGTCTCTTCTTCATCAGGTGAGACCCGTCGTCATAGTGTGGCTTACGCGTTATATTGTCCCCGTACTTCTCTATTTCCCTGGCCTCATCTGCTACCAAAGCTGCCGTTCTCATGAGCTCGTGAGCCGTGGCGCAAAGAGCCGTATAGACTGTCCAGTCCTTCTCCTTAAAGCAAGCCTCGGTGGTGAGGTTTGAAACACGCTTCGCCATCTCATAAGATGCCCCTGCCTTTGCCAAGGAGTATGGGTTTGATAGGCCTGAGGCCTTGAGCGCTTTTTCACGGGTAATGTTCAACAAGGGTAATTCGAGCTTCTCACCCGACTTCAGTTTCTCGATCAACGCGTCGATCGTATGGTAAATTAGGCTATATACCCCAGTCACTGAGAGTACCTTGGTCGCATCGGCGTTGAAGATGGCCATCTCAATCGGATCAAGAAACTCCCTGCGTGCCCCGATCATCGAGTCGGCTTCCACTATTATACAGCCCATCCCCTTGCCCTGAAGCTCTTCAATCAGGCCTTTTGGACCATCGGAAACGACCACTACTGGAATACCTGAGGCCGATATCAGCTCCCTCGCTTTTGTCGGCCCTTTTGTGCTAGCGTTAGGACTCGTCACGAACACGAGGTCTGGTTTAAGACTAACCATGATCCTTGCAACCTCCTCCGATTGTCTACTACCCATGTTAGCCCCTGAGGAGACGACTCTGACCTCCATGTCTTCCCTTTCAGCCCTCTCGTCGAGGAGGAGCTCGATCATTGGTGCGGTCGCTATGTTGCCTACCTTGAGAAAACCGATTAAAACCATTTTACTCCACGCAATAGAAATAGTTCAATAGCCCGAATAATACTTTTCTCCCGTATAAAACAGAGATATCTCAGATTCAAGGCGTAAGAAAGGAAAAGTTCAGCGAATTTACTTACTTGCACGCGACTTTATGATTTCTCTGCATTTATCGGCGTAATCGCAGTAGTCCAAGCAGGATGCGTTACTTTCTGGCCTTGGCCATATTTTTCCGCATTTCAGACATACACCGGTGTCCTCATCGCTCCAGATCTCAACGTCACCACCGCAAGATACGCACTTTGTGTAGGCAAGTGTCGGTCGAATGAAGTCTCTGATCCCGGGGCATGTCTCCGGGCTTGTCGGCTTAGATCTCCTGAAACTCATTTCATTAGTCTCCAATTAGCTTAATGGGCTGCTGGGTTCAGGATTTATATTCGTTAAATAAATACATTGACAATAAAGGACGTATTGTAGGAACCCTTTCTCCCGATGATTCAATATATTTTTCTGAAGAAATAGTTAAACGGTTCCCCCGTATTCTCATACCATGGCTAAGCGACCCAAAGTTTTTGGGCATCTACTCGTCGAGGTAATAAAGCCCGAAAGATGCGTTGCCTGTGGCTCCTGTGTTTCGGTTTGCCCCGTTGATGCAATAAGCTTCGTCGATGGGAACCCCAAGCTTACGGGGAAATGCACAGCATGTGGTGCGTGTTACGAGGCATGTCCCAGAGTAGAGCACGGCTACGGTGAATTTGAAGCTGGTGCTCTTGGAAGGAATAGGTTCGCTGATGAGACCGCTCATGGTATCCTTCTTGAGGCATACGCCGTCAGGACGTTACAACCTGAGGTAAAGGAACACGCGCAGGATGGTGGGGCGGTTACCTCGATTCTTCTTAGTTGTCTCGATGAGGGCGCTAGCGCAGTCGTTGCAGGGCTCGATGAGGAGAAGGTCTGGTCCCCGGTACCAGTCCTTGCAAGAGATAATCACACAGTGATTGAATGCGCTGGGACGAAGTACACTTCTGCCCCAATGCTACTCGCGGTGAAGCAGGCTGAAAAGGAGGGCATTAAGAAGCTGGCGTTTGTTGGCACCCCCTGTCAGATACATGCGCTCAGGAGGCGTCAAAAGAATACATCGAAGACCGATACTCTCGCCCTTGGGCTATTCTGCATGGAGACCTTCGATTATGCTAAACTCATGACATACCTAAGAGAGCAGGGTGTCAACCCGGAAAAAGTGGAGAAATTCGAGATTAAGAACGGTAGATTCATCGCCAACAGAAAGGGGGACGCCCCGTTTGATGTGAAGATAAAGAAGCTGAAGGAACTATCCCGAGCCTGTTGTAGGGTTTGCCAAGACTACACATCCGAACTGGCGGACATCTCCGTGGGAAACGTCGGCTCCCCCGAAGGCTGGTCAACCGTCTTAGTAAGATCGGATAAGGGGGAGGCCGCCTTGAGGGAGGCGGAGAAGAAGGGGCTCATAGAGGTGAAGCCCTTGAGTGATTATCAACCCGGTATGAGTCTGGTGGAAAAACTATCTGATCTCAAGAAGAAGGAGAATACCGGGAAGTCGCTAGACCAGTAGCCCCTTCTGCTTCGCCCGCTCTACCAGTCCCTTCCGGATATCTTCCCTGAGGGGGTGAGGTTTACCCACCAGCATGACTTCATAGTGGAGCTTCGCTAGGAACTCCACCATCCGGGCGTTGGTGGCGGCCTCCTCTATCGTCTTTCCGATAGTCGTCAAACCGTGGTGTGGCATCAAGGCCGCGACGTGGTCTTTCATCGACTCAACGAGGTTGTCAGCCAGCTCATCGGTACCGGGGGGTGCGAACTTGGACACCGGTATGCCCTTTGCCAGGGCCGGAGCCTCGAATATCTCGATCCCCATAGGTATGATCTCCTCACCAATGATGGAGAGTATTGTTGAGTAATGTGGATGGACGTGAACAACGCCTCCAGCCTCGGGCCATTGCTTGTACAGTTTGGTGTGGAACGGGGTCTCAATACTCGGCTTCTCCTTCCCCTCGAGGACTTTCCTCGTCTCAATGTCCACCACTATGAAGTGCTGTGGCTCGAGGTCCGCGAAGCTGTATCCGCTGGGTTTGATTATGCATTTATTCGTGCCTGGTATTCGGGCGCTGATGTTTCCTGATGCGCCGTGTGTCAAGTTTTCGGCAAATATCTGCCTGCCCACATTGGCTAGGCGTTCCCTCAGGCCCTTCTCGGTGTTGTCCATTGGTAATCAATACGACTCGAATGCTACGCTCTTATAAGACTCCCGAAAGCCTGCGTCGGGTTTCTAGCCACGAACGGAATAGCTTGTCGTATTCTTGAATTAGTATAACATCGGCTTCGATCGGCTCTTCCATGTGTACCATGGTCTTGGTAGCCTGTGTTATGTTTGGGTAGATCCCTCCCCCCACAGCTGCACATATGGCTGCGCCGACTGCGGTAGCGTCTCTTTCTTTGGGCACAATTACGGGTTTCCCGAGGACCGCGGCCTGGATATCGTTCCAGATCTTCGCCTTCGAGTTCCCGCCGCAGAATCCAAGTCTCTCCACTTTTCGACCAGTTATCTCAGTGAGTTGTTCAAGGTTTGCCCTGACAGCGTAGCAATTTGCCTCAAGTATTGCCCTTGCCAGATCTCCTCGGGTGAATCTTGAAGAGCCGATTATTGTTGGCGGTACAGGCATGTCTCCAAGTTTGTCGTCTTGCCAGTAGGGCGGCCCTGCGTTGAAGACGTGGGGACCGAAGAAGACCCTGACCTCGTTCGAGCCTAGCGGTGAACCTGCGGCCAAAGTGTTCATTGTCTCATATATCTTGCCGGATGGCTTCTCGTACAGGATGTTGTCCCTGAACCATCGGTATACCCATCCGGTTCGGCCTGCGTTGCTCTCTATGAGCCATTTTCCATCGACTGCATGTGTATTAGTCCAGGTACGACCCTTTTTATCAAACACCGGTCTTTCGGTAACCATCTGGACCGGCGTAGTAGTTCCGCCGACGGCCACCACATCGCCGGGTGTGACTGCGCCACATCCTATGAGTCCACATTGGGTATCCGCCCCGCCAACGACGACGGGCGTTCCCTCGTTGAGCAGGGTGCCCTTCGCGGCCTTTTTTGTGACTTGTGATACTTGGGCACCGTTTTTTGTTACCTCGGGGAAGATTTCGGAGGGGAGTTTTAACTCATCTAGCAGCTCCCAGGCCCAGTCCCCCTTCTCCACATCGTAGAGGCTGGTTTCGCAGGCACTCGACCCCTCTGTATACGGTACGCCTCCGAGTAGGAAACCTGCCCAGTCGCTTATCATCAGGAATAAGCGTGCCCGCTCAAGGACCTCGGGGTGTTTGTCTCTCAGCCACGCCAGCTTGGCCGCGGCTATCCAACCGGGAACCGGCCAGTGACCGGAACAGCGATACATCCTTTCGCCGAGGCGTTTGTTTAGATCGTCCCCGTGTGTGTAGATGTCGGGGGTTATATCATAGATTATCTCCTTCCCCTGTTTGTCGAGAAGGACAAACTCTTCCCTCATGCTCGTTGTGCTTAGGCCGGCGACCTGCCTCGGGTCGATCCTTGACGCTGTGAGCGTCTTTCTTATGGCCTTCTTCAGGGAACGCCAACCGACCTCCGCGTTCCAGGCGTCTCGCTGCCACTCCACACCTGCCTGAGAGAAGATCTTGCCATGCGTATCGACTAAGAAGCATTTCACGCCGCCTGAGCCGCAGTCGATCGCCATGAGGTATTCAGGCGGCAAGTTGCCTCAGTGCTCCAACACCTTGGGGTTCGCTATCTGGGCTCTCTGGATTTCCTCCCACCGAAGATATTTGGCGGTAGCCTCAGCGACCTGCTGATATCCACGCTTCTCGACCTCGGGGGACCGTCCAGCGGTGTGAGGAGTCACCGTGACGTTCTCCAGCTTAAGCAGGGGATTGTCAGGTTTAATGGGGTCTTCCTCGAAGACGTCGAGTGCGGCGCTCGCGATCCTCTTTTCCTTCAGTGCCTCGTAAAGAGCCTTCTCGTCGATGATCTCACCCCTCGCCGTGTTTATGATGACCGCAGAGGGTTTCATCATGGCTAGTCGTTCCTCGTTTAGCAGGTGTGTTGTCTCAGGGGTTAGTTTGGCGTGTATCGAGATGAAGTCTGATGTTCTTAGGAGGAGATTCAGCTCTGTTTTTACGCATTCATCCTTATCGAGTGCCTCTGCGGTTACGTAGGGGTCGAATACTTGAACCTTCATATCAAAGGCATGCACTCTTTTCGCCACGCGTCTCCCGACCTCGCCGAATCCGATGAGTCCGAGTGTCTTCCCCTCAAGTTCTTGGAACGCGTATCCTTCGAGGTACTTCCTGCCTATCCTCGCGACTTCCGCGAAGTAAGTACCCGTCTTCAGCTCCATGTTGCTGCGCGCGATGTGGCGGGACTCTGAGAGGATGAAGCCCATGGTCTGGTCCGCGACCGATATGGCGTTTCTCCCAACCGTTCCAACAACGATTATTCCACGCTTCGTTGCGGCGGCGACGTCCACGTTCACAGGTCCCCCACGAGCAATTCCTATGACCTTCATGGCCGGGTCGGAGTCCATGACCGAGGAGGTCATCGGCGCAAAACCGCTCAGGACCACCTCGGCTCCCCCGATATTCTGTTTTATGTAGTCGGGGTCACCGAATGCTTCCTTCACGTTCTCTTTTACCTCGGTAGACCACTTGAAGGCCCCGGCGCGGTTTTCGAGGTAGACTATCTCATGTTTTAAGTAGTCTAGGCCGAGGCTCTTCCTGAGCATCTCCTCCCAGATCTGTTTAGCATCCGCCTTCGACCACGTGTCGTATAGCACAACTATCTTCGTCATATTCGCCGCCCCCAAACACTTCCTCCATATCCCTATTATAGGTTTCCAGCAACTTGAATCATGGATGGAAAAGCTGTCCCAATGTCAGCTGTCACTCCCTCTAGGAACGAGTTATGGCCAGGTTTTACGCCTAAAACTGGCTAATGCGGCTTTTTTCTGGGTTTTCTATCCGAGAAATGTTTTACACCTTTATAATATGAAGGTTCAGGATTATGGACCGTTACTATGCCCCAACTTTACCGATATCTTCTGCGACGTCATCTAGAGTTTCGACGGTATTCGCTCTAAGCACGCCCATGAGTCTCCCGAATTTCCTACGAAATTCACGGTCGACGTGGACCCCTTCGGCTTCGAGAAGAAGGGATAATCGCTTTGCGAGGGTTATGCCTTTTTCGTCGAAGTCGGTTAGGACTAGGACTCTCCGGGTCTTCTTCGAGAGGGCGACAGCTATGTCATGTTCGGTTTTACCGACGTGAGAGCAGACCTCGATTGAGACATTTGGGTCAAGGTATCGTAGGGCTTCCACGTCTCGGATTCCCTCTACCAAGACCATCTCCTTCTCCTCCTTGAGGAGCGCCTTAAGCTCGTCTAGGGCCTCTTGTTGCCTTTCCCTACGAGTAACCATGAATCTACCCCTTGGCCACCAATATTAGGGCGAGGTCGTTCACATTCGTCCCAGTCGGACCCGTAATTAGTAGGTCGCCGAGTGTCTCGAAGTAGTGATAGGCGTCGTTCTCCCTGAGCGTGTCGTCGATAGACAGTTTATAGTCGTTTGCCCTGTGTAGGGTTGCTCCGTCGACTATCGCGCCCGCCGAGTCGGTGGGGCCATCGAGGCCATCGGTTGCGAGGGAGGCGACTAGGCACGGTAACCCGGAGATCCTCTTCGCGGCGCCTAGGGCTACTTCCTGATTCCGCCCCCCCTTCCCTGAGCCTTTTACATCAACGGTGGTCTCGCCTCCAATCAATATCGCTGCTGGTGTACAGAGGGGTCGATTCCTTCCTGCCAATTCCCGAGCGACCCCGGCGTAGACCCCACCCACATATCGTGCTTCCCCCTCCACCATCGTTGATAACACCATCGAGTTATATCCGAGCTCCGAGGCCCTCTTCGAGGCGGCTTCAGCCGCATAGGAATTATTTACGACGACTATGTTGTTCGTACTCAAGAAGACGGGATCAGATTCCTTCGGTGTGTCAGGGACATCACCCTTTAGACCTCTTTCGATCAAGGCCTTGATCGATTGTGGGGCGTCGTCCCACGCCCCGTATCTCTTAAGGACCTTTTCGGCATCGGCCCAAGTAGTCGAGTCCGGAGCCGTGGGGCCGGAGGCGATTGTGTCGAGTGGATCACCCACTACATCAGATAATATTAGGCCAAGGACTTCTGCCGGATAGCACCTCTTAGTAAACTGGCCTCCCTTAAAGGCGTCGAGGTGCTTTCGGACAGCGTTTAGATCGTTTATCGTGGCACCCCTCTTCAGGAGTTTCCCCGTTACTCTCTGTAGATCGTTGAGAGTTATGCCCTCTGCTGGGCATGGCATGAGCGCTGATCCCCCTCCGGATATTATTACAACCACGAGATCATCTGGAGTCAAGCCCGACGTCATATCGAGCATCTCGTGTACGCCTCGCACACCCTCTTCATCAGGCACTGGGTGGGACGCACCAACTAGTTTGACACGCCCCACGTGATGCTTCTTCTCAGTACCCTTTAGGACATTGACGACTCCCCCCGTGAGACGATCCCCCAGAAGAGACTCTACGGCCTCCGCCATAGGGCCACCCGCCTTCCCCCCACCAACTAGGAAGACCCGATTATACCTAGGAAGATCGTATCGTCGATCCCCTGCATAGAGCTCGTCTCCCTTTCTCTGGACTTTGCTGAAGATGGCTTCCTTTGGTTCGACGGCATCCAGAGCCGATCCTAGGATAGAGAGCGCGTCGCGGCGTAATTTTCCATAAATATCTGATCCATTGGCTAGAATTTGATCTTCGTTGAGGAACTTCAACCCATAGTACCCTAGGTTAGATAGCGTGGTTTTATCTAAAAAAGAGTTGGAGTGTGCTACTCCTTGACAAAGAACTCGGCCGCCGTCGGTGGCTCGGGGCTCATGCCCTTCCTCATGCGGATCTTCTTGACCACCTCTAGCAAGAGGTTGTCAGGGACCGACGCCCAGTGGTCGAATGTGCTCTGCCAGAAAGCGCTCCCGCTCGTGGCGGCGCGCATCTCGGCGCTGAACCCGATCGTCTCACTGACGGGCACGTAGCCCGTGATGACGGTGATGGCTCCCTGCTGCTCCATGTCGTAGACCCTGCCCCTCTTCCTGCTGAGGAGGCCGGTTACGTTGCCCAGCCACTGGGCGGGTACACGCACCTGGATCTTATAGATGGGCTCAAGGAGAGTCGGGCGCGCGGAGAGCATGCCTGCGTACATGGCGCCTCTGACCGCGGGCATCATTTGCGCTGGGCCCCTGTGGACGGGGTCCTCGTGGAGCGCCACGTCCACCATGTTGACCATGAGGCCGCGGACGATCTCACCCGCGAGCGGACCCTGCTGCAGGGCCCAGGCGAAGCCACCGGAGATGTGCTCCTTGACCTCGCGTATGCCCTGGATACCGACGGTGGTGTCAACCATCATGTTCGCATTCTCGTTGATGGCGAAGACCTGCCTCGCTTGCTTCGTCGTCCAGCCGGCCTTCTCAACGAGGACCTCCTCCATCTTCCTCTGACTCGTGATGACACTGATCTCACCATTACGGATGAGCTCAATAATCGTGGTGTCGAGAGGAGCGAGTTTGAAGAAGACCCTGTTGTGTTTGTTTGGACTCTTGCCCATGAAGGGGCCGACGCTTTCACGGATCGCCTCACGATATACAACGGTAGGTTCGCTCTCTGTGACCTCGAGGTTGTACTCGCGCTTCAGGTCCTTGAGGGCGATCTCGAGGTGAAGCTCACCCATACCCGCAAGCAGGTATTCGCCGGTCTCTTGGTTTATCGTGGTGACTAGGTTGGGGTCCTGAATACTCATCTTTTGCATGGCGTCAATGAGGCGTGGGAGGTCCGTAGGCTTCTTAGGCTCAACCGCGATCGTGAGGACGGGGTCACTCTGATATTTTATCGACTCGAAGCCAACGGCGCCCTCCCTGATGGAGGGCTCGACGAGCGTCTCGCCTGCCCTGCCCTCGCCTATGCCGAGGAGCGCGACGATGTTCCCTGCCGGGATCTCGTCGACGATCTCCCTGTACTGGCCCATGTATATGCTGACCTGCTGAGCCTTCAGATCCTTGTTGGCGCTGACCAAGTGGAAGTCCATCCCTCTACGCAGCGTTCCACTGAAGACGCGGCCCGTGCTAACAACCCCCGCCTGTGGTTCGATGACGATGTTTGTGAGACAGACGACAGTTGGACCATTAGTATCTATGGTATACATTGCCTTACCCATCGGGCTCTCGGGGTCGCCCTTCCAGATGGTCTTGAGTCTCCTAGGCTGGGATATGATGGGGTTAGGCAGGTGCTGAATGGCCATGCTCAGCACCGCCTCGGCTAGCGGCAGCTTCTCCTGGATCTCCTCGAGTTTACCTTCCTGATACATTTGAACGAGCTGCTTGAAGGTGATGCCCTTCTTCTGGAGAATTGGGAGAGTGAAGCCCCAGCGGTCGAGTGCCGAGCCGAAACAGACCTGGCCGGCGCCGGCGTTGACGATCCACTCGTTCTTGACCTCGTCGGATCCGAAGGTCTGGACGATCGTGTTGAATTGGCTGATGATGCGCAGGATCTTCGCCTGCACCATTTCGGCGTCCATCTTAAGCTCCTTGATGAGCCTGTCAAACTTATTGACGTAGAGGACTGGCCTGACCATCTCGTCGAGGGCGAGCCTGAGGCGGACCTCGGTCATGATCTGGAACTCTTCCACGGCGTCGACGAGCAGGATACAGCCGTCGAGCGCCCTCATGGCGCGGGTGACCTTGCCGCTGAAGTCGACGTGACCCGGCGTATCGATGAGGTTGATGACGTAGGGCTGGCCCTTCTCGTCCTCATACAACAAGCTAATGTTTGCTGTCTTGATGGTGATGCCCCTTGCCTGCTCCTCCTCGAGGTAGTCGAGGGCACGGGCCTCACCCGCACGATCAGGAGACATAAGCCCAGCCGCCGCGAGGAGGCTGTCGCTCATCGTTGTCTTGCCGTGGTCGATGTGGGCGATTATACCTATGTTCCTGATGTGCTCCTTGTCGAGCATAAGCTTGAGTATCTCACTCGTCTGCTTGTAACGTACCATGGATCGTCAAATCCCTATTAACGAATTGTCTATAGACAGAAAAAAGGCTCTTTTAAACCTATTTATCAAACGACGCTAATAATGATTATCACCAGCTTCGAGTTCTCAGAGAAAAAATGGTGAGTATAGTTTTGATAATCTGGTTATATAATCGAACAGTTTCAAGTTACTAAGGATCTAGCTTCCGTTTTCATAAAAAAGAGGGGTAGACTTCGGCGATTAAATCTAAAATAGCCTTTATGGTAATACAAACGACTAGTACTTCAAGTATATACTATAAGTTGTCCCGTGAGAAAAGTATTATATCGTTGATCGATTGTAGTTTAAACTCGATTTTATCGTAGCAAAAAATGTGGTGGGAGGATTTATTCCTCTTCCACGAGATTTTCCTCAACCTGGCAGATATCGTTCTTTCCCCTGAGTATGTTATCGATTGAGATCTCAGCGATGGCGGAGCTGTGCTCTGCTATGATCTTGAACTCCCATGCGATCATATTGAAGCGGGACGTAAGCTCGGAGTTTGTAGTGTGGAACTCCGTTAGGAGCTTCTCCTCTTCTAATTCAACTGCCTCGTAGAGGTCGACGGCGTCGCTGGCGACCTTGATGTCTTTGTCGACTATGCTCTTCATAGCCTTGTCGAACATGGTGAAACTGACCAAAGCTAATTGGCCAAGACGTTCTATTAGTTCTCCATCCGAGTCTTTCTTGTGGTTCTCTAGTTTGAGTATATTGTTACAGACCGCATTTAATCGGTCACCTATCATCTCCAGGTACCAGGCGATGAGATTATACTCTGCGATCTCCATGGGGTCGACGACGCCGATACTCTCAGAGACGACTCTGCTCTGCTGGGCCGAGGCTAGTAGGCGTGATAGGAGCCAGTATATCGTGTCAGCCTCATGCTCGCGTGTGATGGCGTCTTTTGCGAGTTCACGATCCCTATCGAGGAGGCTGTCGATGGACTCCTTGAACATTATGCTTGTGATGACGTAGAGGCGCTTTACCACCGTTTCCAATGGGAAGTTCTTTGGGTCTATGCTACATTGGAGGAGCAGGTGTTTGTCGCTTTCCTCTATGATGCCTATACCGAGTAGCCTCTGTGTCACTTCTCTTATGCTCTCAATCTGTTCCCTCATCAATCGACGACTGGACTCTACTCTGATCGTGTTTCGACCAAGGACGTAGTTTCCTACGATGACCCTGGCGAGGATCGTCGTGTTGTCACATTCATCAACTTTAACGACGTATACGCTGGTATCCTCTGCCTTGCTTGGCTCAGGAGCAATGCGCAGTGCACCGTCGTTCTCCTCGCTGAGGAAGACGATGTCGCCCTTCTTGACGTTCATCTTCTTCGCCCAGTTCATCGGTATGCTGACTGAGAGCGTTGAATAACCTACCTTCTGTATCCTTCTGGGCTCCATTTGGGACTCACTTACAGTAATTATTGATACCTTACGATATCGATTCTAGTCAAGACAGTAATTATTTAAACGTTGTGAAAATGACTATAAGCATTATCTTAGATGAGTAAGGTGCCACTTATTACCTTTGGGAAAGGCGATAGATAGAAACGAGCGTATAGTGAAACGATCAATGCACCAATAATAATTATTAAAGCGAGGTAATCTGATTTAGTCATTTTAAGCTCGTATAGATTTGTCCTATTCTTAGTTGCGCCGAAGGCGCGTGATTCCATGGCCTCGGCCAATTCGAGGCTTCTCCGTATCGAGTTAATAATCAATGGTAAGAGTATGGGGATATATTTCCTGATCCTCGATAGGAAAGCGCCTTTATCGAGCTCTAGCCCTCTCGATCTTTGGGCGTCCATTATCGTTTGCGCTTCCTCGGCGAGAACCGGTACGAATCTGATCGCGGTGATGAACGCGAAGTTGAACTCGAATGGAATTTTAGCCTTCTCAAGGGCAAGACTGAGCTTATCTGGGGAGGTCGTGAGGAAGAAGAGACTGAAACTCGTGATTAGAGAAAGGAACCTCATTGTCAGACTGAGGCTATATTCCACCATACCCCCCGTCAGGTGCATTCCTTGGAAGAAGTAGAAGCTTAGTAGATTCGTGGTGAATATGATCACCGCTAGTACAGCGCCGCCTTTCAGTGACTTCAACCACTCCTTCCAGATATGACCATAGATCACGATGGGTATTTGGAAGACGAAGACGACCATCAACGGGATGAGGTCGAAGAAGAGGATTGATAAAGTGAAGATTATCATCGTCATGATGAACTTTACTCTTGGGTCCATTCGATGGAGAGGGGAGTCACCCTTCGTGAATCTGAGGCTCTCCAGCAAGCTCATGTTTTCGCCCTCTTCATCCTCCGGGTTATGAGGTCAATTGCCTCATCGACGTCGAGGACGTCGCTAGGGAAACCGAACTTGTCTAACCTTGAGAAGAGCTTAGTAACCTCCGGCGGCGCGACCGAGCAGACTTTTAGGGTTTTCTCATCAGTCATTATATTCTTCGCGGCGCCGTCTACGACTATCTTACCTTGTGACATTAGAACTATTCTGGGTTGGCTCTCAGCGACGAATTCGACATCGTGTGTTACAATCACCACCGTCTTTCCCTGTGTTCGGAGCTGTAGCAGGAAGTGTTTCAGCCGCTCCTTCTGGCCGTAGTCTTGTCCTACGGTTGGTTCGTCGAGGATCAGAATATCGGGGTTCCAGGCGAGGACTGATGCGAGTGCGACGCGTTTTCTCTCGCCGCCGCTGAGGATAAAGGGGCTCGACTTCCTGTAATTCTCTAAGTCGAGGAGATTTAATGCCCAGTTCACCCTCTCTCGGATGACATCCTCACCATATCCAAAGTTCCGAAGGGCGAAGCTGATCTCTTCTTCTACATCCTCGGCGAAGAGTTGGTCATCCGGGTTCTGGAAGACGAGACCCACTTTTCTGGATATCGCAGCCACGCTTTGTTTGGCGATATCTTCCCCGTCGACGATTATTTTTCCCTCCTTCGGGCGGAGCAGACCGTTGAAGTGTTTTACCATCGTCGTCTTGCCCGCGCCGTTCTCGCCCATGATCGCGACGTATTCTCCCCTGTTAATGTCGAGAGTGACGCCCTTAAGAGCGTCGACGCCGGTGAAGTAGGTGTATGAGATATTTTCGAGTTGAATTATGGGGGAGTAACCATACTCGCCTACAACGTCGTTTAAGCCGGGTAAGATTTCTTTCGTAGTGGAGGGTGTGCATTCCTTAAAAAAGGGGGCTAGGGCGTTGAATGCTTCAGTAAAATCAAGTGGAATGTTGATGTCGATTCCGTTTTGTCGAAGTTTTCTCCCCAGCTCGACCATCCTCGGGACGCCTACGCCGATTACACGTGTCTCGTCTGCTGTGAAGACGTCCCTCGGCGAACCGTCGTTGATTACTTGACCCTTATTGAATACGATTATGCGGTTGCAGTGCTTGACGGCGAGATCCATCCTGTGTTCTATTAGGATGATCGTTATCCCCTGCTCCTTGTTCAGGGTGTGGAGAACGCCGAATATCTTTTCGGCCCCCACAGGGTCCAGATAGGCCGTCGGCTCATCCATCACAATTATACTAGGGTGCATGGCGAGAACCGAGGCGATGGTTAGGCGTTGCTTCTGCCCTCCAGAGAGTTCGTGGGTTCCACGCTCTCGAAGCGGCGTGATACCGACCCGATCTATCGCCCACTCGATTTCTTTAACCATCTTATCCTTGGGTTCCCCCAAGTTCTCCAAGCCGAAGGCAACATCCTTCTCAACTGTGAGGGAAAAGATCTGATTATCTGGGTTCTGGAATATGAGGCCGACGTGCTTGGCTAATTCGTATGTCGGGTGTTCCTTCGTGGATAGCCCATCGACTCTTATGTCCCCCTTGATCTCGCCGTTGTAAAAGTGGGGGATGAGGCCGTTGAGGCATCTACAGAATGTGGTCTTTCCACAGCCGCTTGGACCGGTGAGGAGGATGAACTCTCCAGATTTAATGCGAAGGTTAATGTCCTTGAGGGCTGGTTCGGCTACGTTAGGATAAGTATACCAGAGACCCTCAACGTTAACTGTCCCCAAGATACCCCCCGAACCTTCTCTGATATTCCGGCCTCTGAAATATAATAGTTACACCTATAATATCTGAGAAGGTTTTCCGATCTTCTGCGTTAAATATTCAGCGGCTTTGACGAGAAATTCTTCCGAGTTTCCGAAGCAATTCACTCCGGCAGCCGTCGTGTGTCCACCACCCGCCCCGTTATACATCTCAGCTAGGGGTTTAGTTACATCATCGCCGAGATGAATGCCGGTCTTCGTGTAAAATTCCTCTGTGGATCTGAAGCTTGCCTTAATGCCGTCTTTATCGTTTCCGGCAATAATTGCGACATCTGCGCCTAGACTCAGTACCCCCCTTGCGGCAGAGGCCTGAAAAGAACTAAGTTTAGAGGCCGCAATCAGCCATGAATCGATACGATATAAGGTCATCCTTTGAAGCGATTTAAGACGGGCGATTTTCTCGGAGGAACCCATAGACGCCTGAAGCATGGCTCGTGCATCATTCAGAGTAACACCGAGACCCATGAGCCAAGCAACTGTTTTAAATAAATGAGGGGTCCCGATCGCGAAATGCTTTGAATCAAAAATTATCCCTATAAGTAGGGCCTCAGCAACCTCCTTCGGCGGCTTAAACCCGCTTTCTGCCCAAATATCGGACACTATCTCGCAGGTCGCGATAGCGTTTTCATTAGAAATGTAGAGGGTAGCTATTCGCTCAATCTCAGGGTCTCTGCCGTGGTGATCAATGAATATCCGAGTCTTAGTAGTTTCAAGTAACGACCTTAGAGGCTCTAACTGAATGAGGCTACCTACATCAACTACAATTACCGCATCTGCCCCAACTATCTTAGGATTATTCGAGGCTTCGATTGAGAAGCGGCTAATCATCTTCTCGGAAAGTTGACTGGCACTATCAGGATAAAGTATCTCAGTAACTGCTGCGGCGTCGAAGGCATTGATCAGGCGTTGAAGAGCATACGCGGCGCCTATTGCGTCGGGGTCTGCGTTGTGGTGGCAGAGTATCGACACTCTTCCCCTAAGGTGTCTCATAATATTTGAGTCGTCCACGTCAATTATCCTCTTTGAGAGAAGTAATTTCTTCAGGTATTAAAACTGATTTTAATCAATTTCGAAAGATCAACTGTATCGGGAACATCGTTCTTGAATCTAAACTATTTTATACCCTCAACTAATTACAGTAGTTATCGGATATATATAATATGAGGATTCCGAATAACCCTTGAAATCCAGTCTTGACTAGATCTTTACTTATAAGGGGTTAAATACTTTCAAAATACGGAAGGAGGTTAATCGGAATTCTCTATATATATAACTACAAGGAGTAGTTGAACGGTATTTACACTTTAAACCGAGGATGATTTAAACTCGGAGGGACATAAAATCTTCCATGTCAACCCACCCCGTCGAAATAAAAGAAATCAAAGCGCTAGAGAAGAGAGACTATAAAGCAGTGTTAGGGTTCGCCGGTGCAGGATTCATAGGAAACATAGCCACGATGTTCGTCGCTAGAACCAGGGGTTTCCAACAGGTGGCATTCGTAAAATCAAACTACATCCCCCCGATGATGCTCATATCCAATGGGACACCGATGCAGTCCTTCAGGATCCATCTAAACGAGTTTGACAACATCCTGTTCGTCGTCACCGAGAGTCTAATTCCGGCGGAGGGCTGTTGGCCGATCGCGGTGGAGATATTAAAGTGGTTAAAGGCGAAGGGAGTACAGGAAATATATTCCCTCGATGGCTTACCCTTTAGCGCGGTATCGCCGGGGATTAAGGCTTTGACTTATTCATCCAAAATTGATCTCGTTAAACATGGCTATCCCGCCATCAGGGAGGGGGCATTATCTGGCATGAACTCGTGCCTGCTCGACGAGTGTATCGAGAAAGGGTTCCCATACGCCTGTATATTCATACCCACAAACAAGCTGACAAGTATTGACTACTCTGGCTCAGCAGATGCAGTTGATGTCTTGAACAAGTTATTCAAGTTTGGAGTCGATTCGTCGCCATTGAGGGGATTAGATGAATCTCAGAGAAAGGCGACGGAACAGAAGCAGTCCGGACTTGGAAAGGTATTCAGGAAAGGTTAGCCCTGCTGGGGGAGGCCTAACTCCCTTTGAAGAGTCTCCTGCAGACCTTGGAGCTTCTCCTTAGTCTTCTCCTCCTGTTTCTCGAGGACCTTCTGCCTCATCTCGAGGAAGTCCTTCCTGTCTGTGAGCTCCTTTACTACGGCCGCTTTCTCCTTCTCGACGAGGACCGCGCCTACTGATTTATATACCTTGGCGCCTTCAGGCGTCTCGCCTAGGACCGTGAGGGCTCGCTCGGTCTCAGCCTTCTCCGCTTCGAGCCTCTGCTTCTGGGCGAGAAGTTGCTGCATTGTGTTCTGGAGTTGTTGGAGGCGTGCTATCCTCTCCTGGACGTTCGGGGGGAGCTGACTGAGGTTAGACATCTGGATTCGTCTGTGTAGGTTGCATCCTCGCCCTTATATTTATTGGGCAAAGCACTTCACGAGATTGTTAGGAAGACATCTGCCTGCTCTTTTACTTCGAGTTCCCCGCGCTTCTTTGAAGTCGAAATTATTACCGACTGCCGTTCCGGCAGGAGTAGGAAGAATAGGTTTACGGGGATTGATCCGAGTCTTGCTTCGAATTCGGTGCAGTCGGCGACGCATTCCCTTGGTCTGGCGTTTGTGACCGTATCGATTCGTTTTCCGAGGAGCTTCAAGGGGGCACCTATTGTTGACGTCTTTGTATGGGCGCCGAACCATCCGTAGATAGGTATGCCGCCGTCGATTATGCCCGGAGTGCCGCCTATGTCAGCTGTTACCCACGGAGTTCCATGATGCAGCTTTATTTGTGCGTACCCTCTTCTAGTGGCCGTCACTGTACCCGTGAGTTCCTCTGTGATCTCTAGTGTTTCGAGGTCTATTGTGCTGTCTATCGGGTATCTTCCTCTGACCCGGATTGGGTCTTCTTGGGGGCGTACCTCAATATGGGCGTGGAGAGGGGTTTGATAGCCGAAGCAACCCGATCTGATCATTGGGCCTAGGGCTTGTCCAACGTGGATAGTCTCCCCCTCTTCTACCTCCGTGTCGACGTGGAGGATCTTCACCACTCTTCCTTGGGCTTGGGTGCTTCTGATGATGGTCATGGTGTCGTGTTTTGGCGCGTCGAACTCGTGGCTCTGTGGCGCCTTTACCCGTCTTACTTGCAGGATCTCCCCGGTGACGGGTGAAGGGGCGGCGGTGCTAGACAGTGTGTTGGGGTATATGTCCACCCCCGTCATGAGGTGGTGTGCGGGGTAGGGACTGTTATAGGAGTACCTGCCGTCCTCGGGGCAGGGTATGGTCACCTCTCCTGAAGTGGCGATTGGAACCATTGCCCCCAATGTCGATTCCTAGGATCTATGTGTCAATCAGGAAATCGTTTTCGGATGGAGAGGCACCTCCAAGTCGACGTCCTCGCCGATGAAGGGGGAGAGAACGGTAGCTGCCGCCGCTTTGGCGAGCGCCACGTACTTCTCGAGGTCGACCCTGCCGCCTTGGTATGTGGCGGGTTTAACGCGGCGGAAGGGGTTCGAGTTGTCTGAGTCGACGTATAGGTATTCGACGAGGGTGCCGACCTCGGGGGGCGCGTGGTTCATGGTGAGGGACTCGGCGGCGACGACGTGGCCGGGGTGGCTCGAGTAGTCGGCGGAGGCGCGGCGGAGGACGATGGAGACACGCAGTTCATCATCGGGGACGCGGCCCTCCCTGAGGTTTCTGATGGCTGCCTCGATCTCTTCTTGGGCGAGTCGCAGGCCGGTGGTGCGGACCTCCTCGGCGGTGGGGTGGGTAAGCAGGCGCTCTATGACGCGTTGCTGGAGGCGGGTGACGAAGGGTGGGGTGTCGCGGCGGCGGAGCTCTATGCCCCGACTGTTGAACTCACCCCCGGGTGTGACGCCGTAGTACCTGTTTATGGCTCCGAATCGGTCATCCGCCTTCTGGGGGAGGAGGGCGAGGTAACGATATATGGTGTCGAGGGCCATGGGGAGGCCGGTGCGGCGGGTTATCTCCTCGGTGAGGGCCTCGTAGTCAGCGCGGGTCGCGCCGCTGCGTTGGAGGAAGAGGCTGTCGTTGTTCCCGTATAGTGTGTGGTATCCGTGTTCGGCTGCGGCGTTCATGCTCTCGACGAGGCTGTCCCGGGCGACCCTGTTTATCTCCATGTACGTGTCCATGCTGCCGAAGCGGTTGGCGAAGCATCCGCTGTACCCATAGATGACGACGAGCATCTCCTTGAGGGAGGTCTGGCGCTCCTCGCACCAGAGCCAGTCGAGGCTTCCCTTCTCGATCGCCTTGCGCATCCTCTTGAAGTGGAGGCGGCGGGTGAGGGCCTCCTGGGTGAAGCCCGCTATGAATCCCTCCGCGGCTTCTGGGCGCCCCGTGGTCTCATAGCTGACGTTCCGGCGGACGATTATGTTGGGGAACATGCTCTCGAAGTCGAGGACGGCGACGTCCTCGTGTAGGCCGACTGTTGGGGCGAGTATGAGGCCGCCTCTGTCCATGTCGTTCGCCTCCTGGAGGGTCATAACGGGCTGGTAGTCGGCGGCGCGGGGGACGAGGATGCCGCGGCGCCTCGCCTCGTAGCACTGGCGCGTGTCTATGCACTTCCCCGCGGCCCACCCCGCGCACATCCTCGCGGGGGACCTTGTGAAGAGGACGCGCTCGACGAGGCCGGCGAGGCCGAGGCGCTTGTAGATGGGGGGCACGAGGTGATTTCTACCGGCCCAGAGGACAGGTTCTCCCTCGCCGGAGCCGAAACGCCTTATGCCGAGTCGGGCGGCGGCTCGTAGGACGGCGGCGAGTTGGCTGCTCGGCGCGACGACGATGTCGGGGTCAAGGTCGGCGAAGTAGTCGAGGAAGTCGTGGAGGACGACGCGGAGGGGGCCTTCGAAGGTGTACTCGGGCTGGAGGGCGTGGTCCAGCGTCGTCACCTTTCCCCCGTCGCCGCCTAGGTCGGCGTTGAAGCAGAGCAGCCTCAGCGGTGGGGGGTCGATCCTCGTGTCGAGGCCGAGGGGCCGGATGCTCGTTATTCTCCCATCCGCGTCCGCCTCCGCGGCGACACCCGACAGGGGGATGAGGCCTCGCTCGCTGAGGTACTTGAGCTCGTGGGTGAGGTCGGAGTCGTAGATTCTGGCGACGAGGGGGAGGTACTCTGCTAGGCGGGAGACGCCTCGGAATGAGTCGGCGTCCTTTGCCCTGATCCTGAGGACGATCTTCTCCCCGCTCCGATCTATGGTGGAGATCCTGCGCTCGATCGTGATGTCCTTGATGTCGGGGTGTTCCTCGAGGATGGTCTTCAGCTCCTCGGGGGTGACGTCCCTGGGCTCGGCGTAGAACTCGGGGTGGTAGGGCTCCCTGAGCTTTACCCTACCCTGGTCGGGGTCCCTGACCCAGACGACGGCGTCGCGCCCCTCGAACCCGACGTCGAGGAGCAGGCCTTCAATCCTCATCGGTCTTCCTCGCGATGAGTTTCTCGAGGAGTTCCCGGGTCTCCTGGTTTAGGGCGCGTAGGGACTCGATCTGGCGCCTGTTGTCGACTGTGGCTGTGAGTGTGAGGAGGTCGAGGGCGGAGAGTACGTCGCTGTAGATCATGGCTCCCTGCTCGCTCGACCAGGAGTCCCAGAGGCAGTCGAAGGCGGTCTTCATCTTCTCGTCTTTCAGGGCGCTCCTGTAGCGGTCCCTGAGCTGCCTCATCTGCTCCTGTAGCCTCATGCGCGTCGATAGTTTTGTTACTCTACCCAATCCGAGTTCGCCTTCATCTAGGTCCATCCTCTTCCCGACCCTCGCCTTTTCGTGGTGGTTTAGCAGGTACGCCGTGGCTCCACCCCCCTTCATGGCGCGGAGGTAGACGGAGACCTTCGCTAAGTGGGTGACGTATGCTCCCCCCTCCGGCGCGGGGACGGGTCTCCCGTAGGGGGAGGGGGAGGCAGACGCGACGACTGGGACCCCCGCCTCGGCGCAGAGCCGGATCAGGCGGGAGACCATGCCCCCGAGGTTCTCGCGCGTCGCCCTGCTGACGAGCGGGGGGCCAGCGAAGAGCTTGGCCACCTGCTGGACGGCGACGAGCCTGACGCCGGGGTTCTCGGAGAGTATTCCCTCTATGTGGTCGACGGCCTCGATCTGCTGCCTCTCGGTGAAGGCGCAGACGAGGTGGATCCTGCCGAAGGCGTCGCGTGATTCGAGTCCCGCTCTTTCGACGAGGTTGAGCAGCAGCTCCATGTCGAGGGTGGTGCGGGAGCGGCGGTAGTTGCCGCAGAGCAAGTGTATGGCCTTCGCCTCTGGCTCCTTGACCGCCTCGACGAGGAGGTGGTGGAGGAACTTGTCGGGTAGGCCGCTCTTTTCTGAGCCGTAGAATAGGTGGAGGAGCCCCGGCTCCAGCCCGCCGATCATCTCGTCCAGCTTGGGGAAGCCCGTGTGGAGGGGCCTCACGGTGGCCCTGACTCCCAGCATCTCGAATGCCGGTTGGAAGGAGGTCGATGGGGCCCCGTGGGGGAGGTGGGAAGACATGCCTATCCGACCCAACCCGGCGCCTGAGGCGCTTTTAAGATGGACGCAGCCCGCTCAAGGGGGGAGACGGGCGAAGGTGTCTACAATTGAAACTGAATCTTTGGGGAACCCCTTTTATGCCATGATTTCTCTAATCGTTTGAGCTCCATGGGCGAAATTCTTGCCGTCGTTTCCCATCCAGACGATGAAACTTTCGGCTGCGGCGGGACGCTTGCCCTGCACGCGGATGAGACGAGGGTTCTTTGCCTAACGTGCAACCCGAGGAACAGGAGATTGGAGCTGGAAAGTGCGTGTGAGGTTTTAGGGTTAGCCGAGCCCATCGTCCTCGACGAGGACAATGTCAACCCTTCGAGGGAACTCGTTAAGCGGGTCGCTGATGCGATAGTGGCGGAGAGGCCGAGGATAGTCATCACCCATCTGCCCTTCGACTACCATGCGGACCACAGGGCGACCTATGGGGTCGTGAAGGAGGCCATAGAGTGGGCCGCCCACACGACGACGTACCAGAAGCCCTGCCTCGTCGAGCGTCTGCTCCTCATGGAGATAAATACCCTAATCCCTACCCCCCACATCCTATTCGACGTCTCGGAGACGATGGATAAGAAGAGGACCGCCGTCGGTGCCTATGAATCCCAGCTGGCCAAGTTCCCATGGGGTTATTATCAGAGGTTCAGCGACAAGAAGGCCGAGCTGAGGGGAGTACAGGCGAACTGCCTATACGCCGAAGCATTCGTTGAAGAAGCATTGGCGAAGAACGGCCCCTTCTACGAAGCGAAGGCAATGAGGAACCTGCTGAGGTGAATCATGTGAGCGAGAACCCTCCAGTGCATACTCTTTACCAGAAATACGTTGAGAACCAGCCCGACGACGAGTACGCGACTCGCCTATGGGGGCGGATCCCCCTCAACATGGCTGAGTGCCACAGCTACTTCAGCGAGATAAGGGCGAGATATGGTACACCGCCCTCCGAACTCGAGGAGTTGAAGCGGGCGATGAAGAAGCAGATGCGTAGGTTGGGCATCCTCACCTCGAGGGTTTCGCAGAGAATCGACGCGCTGGATCATGGCGCCGTCGAGACGGGGCAGCAGCCCAACTGCCTCGGAGGACCCAGCTTCATCTTCAACAAGATGACATACATCTCCGTCCTCGCGGGTTTAGGCGGGGGATACGTCCCACTCTACTATGTCGGAGATTACGACAGTGTCCAGGCGGAGCTTCTCAACATCCGCGTCCCGAGCCCATCGGCCAGGGGGATGCTAATCACCTACCCAGCACCGCCTGAGTACGAGGGCGCCCTCATACGCCGGCTACCAAACCCCGACGAGGAGTGGCTCAGGAAGGCACTCGAAAAGATAGAGAGCAACTACAGAGGCCTCCTCAAGGGCGTTGAGCCCGAGAAGCAGGAGAGGATACTGCAGAACCTATCCCATGTCTTCACGATAATAAGGGGGGCATACTATTCAACGGAGAACGTCGCCGACTTCTCGACCAAGATCCTAGGGGCAGTCGTGAACCTCGAATCGGACATGGGGATACCGATATTGATGGCCACCGACCCAGAGATCAGGGTCTTCTTCAAGCACGGCTATGAGATTCTGCTCTCCGAGCCCAACAGGAGTAGTTTCATACGCGCGTCTAACGATGCCGTCGACCTCATCGAGGGGTTGGGGTACAGGGCACAGATCGGTAGGAGGTCTCAGGGTTATGTGCCATTCTTCCTCGAGTGCCAGACCCCGAGTTGTCACGGGAACAGGGTTGAGCTGAAGTACAGGGCGGGCTCGGGTTCCACCGCCAGTGTGGAGGGGAAGTGCCCGCGGTGCGAGCAAACGTACAGTTACTCATTCAACGCCGAGAAGCCGGAGATCGACGAGATCGCGAAGATGATAACCCCAAGGGTCGATTCGCGCCAGGTCGTCGTTGACTCGGTCATCCCAGTAGTGGCGCACGTAGGTGGACCCGGGGAGACGAGCTACTACGCCGAGGTGATCCCCGGCGTCTCGCAACTAGGCATACCATTCCCAACTTACACCCGCTACGCCAGGGTCTTCTATAATACGCCGTGGAACGAGGTGGCGATGAGAAGCGTCGAGGCGAGGGGATACAAGACCTTGTCCCGTAGGGAGCTTTTCGACGCCTTGGCCGCGTGGGTGGAGGCGAAGAAGACGAACAATGTCAAAGGCATCGCCCAAGCGCACGGTAGTATGCGGAAGACGATCGACGAGACATACGCGACGTTGAGAGAGGCCAAGACAGAGGCCGAAGCCAAGATCGACTCCATCAAACGAGGGCTGGGAGAACCAGCGACGAGAGCCACACTGATGCAGGAGATGAAGGCCAAGCAGGTGCCGGTCCAGGAGCTGAATGGGTATCTCTCTTACGCCTTCGGCCACTTCGCCCCCGAGAAGTATGGGCAAGAGGTCAGCTGGGCTTGGATCGACCTAGCGCTGGCGTCGGGCGTGGGAGAGATAGTTGAGATATACAAGAGGCTCTACGGTGGCTGGACCCCGAATTCCACAGTCTTCTACGTCAATCTCTAGTCGTCAGAACTGCCTCGAAGGTCTCGATGTACTGGTTGACGATCTTCTCCGCAGTGTACCTCTCCAGAATGGTTTTACGGGCCCTCTCGCCCAGCTTGCTTCTCAGCTTAGGGTCCCTGTAGAGGCGGAGGATGGCCTGTGCTATCTCCTCGGGGTGTTTCGGCGATACGAGCAGCCCATTATTGCCCTCCTCGACTATTTCGAGTACCCCGCCAACCTTGGTTGCGACCATCGGGAGGCCGGTGCTCATTCCCTCGAGGAGTGTGAGGGGGGCACTCTCGGTCTCCGAGCAGAGGACGCCGATGTCGCTGCAACGCATGAGGTTGGGGATATCGCTTCTGAACCCAGTCAGGGTCACGTTTCCACGTAGCCCGAGACTGTCTATCAATCTCTCGACGCCGTGCCTGTCTGGGCCGTCGCCTACTAGCGTGAGTCGGGCCTTCGGTTCCTCCTTAGTAACGATCGCCATGGCGTAGACGAGGTCGGCGACCCTCTTCACGGGGCGGAAGTTGCTCACGTGTATGATACTGCCGCATTCATCGCAATCGTCTTCGGTTGCCTCGCATGGCACCGGGGAGAATGCCTGGGCGTCGACGAAGTTAGGGATGACCTTCACCTCGCGCTCCAGTCCCAGCCTCTCGTAGGCCTCCCTCTGCATGAACTTGGATACTGCCGTGACGGCGTCAGCCATCTCTACGCTGTGCGTATTAACGAGGTGGTAGCTGGGGTCGCTCCCCAAGATCGTCACATCGCTGCCGTGCAGGGTCACCACGTAGGGTACTCCCGTTATCTCCCTCGCGAGGAAGGCCGCCGTCGCGTGGGGAATGGCGTAGTGAACGTTGAGGACATCCAGTTTTTCCTGCTTTGATACCCTCGCCATCTCGGAGCCAAGAGCCACCGTATAAGGCGGGTACTTGAAAAGGGGGTACTCGAGGACGTTCACGAGGTGGATATGAACGTTCTCCTGATCTATGCCTTGGACGGCGAATGGACGCTCGTATGTGATGAAATGGACTTCGTGGCCTCGCTTAGCAAACTCGACGCCGAGCCTCGTGGCCAGTATCCCGCTGCCTCCTACACCGGGATAACACGTTATGCCTATCCTCAGGTATGATGCCCCCTAACAAGTAGCGTGTTGAGAAAGGTGGAATAAAAGGGTGGGTGTTTACTTGGCACCCTTCATCCTCTTCTCGACGCCGAGGATGGCGGCGATCTGCCCCTCATGGTGGACGACCTCGCTCACCATGAGCATGAGGTAGAACTCGCGGGGCTTCTTCCCAGCCCACCCCTCCACCGGCTCCTCGAGCTTCTCGTTCGTCAGCTTGTTGAGTCCAGCGTTGAGCTTCCTGTGCCCCTTCTCGATGTCGGCCATGATCTTCTCCATCTTATACTTCGGGTTGCCGACATAGTCCTTCGGCCAGTCCTTGGGTGGAGCCTCGCCGAGGAACTTGGGGACGTAGACGTTCAACTCCTCACTCATGTGGGTTAGGACCCACCTTATAGTGTTCGCCTGCGTGCAACTCTTCCAGTCGAGCTGCTCGGGCTTGAGGTTCTTTGTTGCAGAACCTAGCCTATCGAATCCGATCTGAGCGAAGTCCTTAATCATCTTCGTCTTTACAGTCATCTAACCACCAGAATCCGAGTTTTATCTCTGATTCATGTGTATATAATACTACCCCCGAAATGGGGGTGTTTTCGGGTGTTTAACACTTGAAGTCGGGGTCCTTAGCCTTTAAGCGTTTGATAGTACCCCGGATGTAGGCGATCTGGCCCTTGTGGTGTACAATCTCGCCGATGTAGGCGAAGAGGCCTACCTTCCTCTTCTTCGTGCCGCCCCAGAGCGGGATCTCCTCCTCGAGCTGGGCATTCGTGAGCTTACCGATGCCATCTAGGACCATCCTCTTCCCCGCGGCGAGGTCTGCCATGTACTTGTCGAGAGTGTAATGGTGTTCCTTGTAGTCGTCTGGCCACCCAACGGGTTTGTAGTTGGGGTCGCCCTTAATTATCCTGGGCAAGGCCGTGTTACTTATCCTGCATAGGTGGTTAATTATCCACTCTATGCTATTCGACTCGTCAGTGAGCTTGTAGTTTGCCTCATCATCTTCGAGCCCTTTAAGGGTCTCCTCTAGGGCGTTGAAGTGGTACTCTGCATACTCTTTCAGGATCTGCGCCTTTACGGACAACTGGTTCACCGTGTGAGGTTTGACTGATCCGGAGGTTATATTGTTTCTCACTCTCAGGCGGGTCACTTTCTCATGTAGATGCCTAGCCCTGACTGCGAGAGGGCGGAGCCGGAGGTGTTCTCTGATATCTTCCTCCCGACGAGGTTGTGGAGATTTATCGAGTACGTCGCACCGGCCCTCTCCACGAAGAGCACCGGCCCCTTAACGCCCAGGATCTTACCGGATATCTCGACGTGGTCGTGGATCTTGAACTCGATTGGGCGGGTTCTCATGGCGAGCAGACCGTAGAGGGGTGCGAACAACCGGGTTTCTTCCCTGACTCGGTTGGCTGAGAGGAAGAGGTGATCGATGGCCTCCTCATACTCCTCTAGGTTCTTGAGTCCCTTCTCCAGCTCTTTGGCGGCGGTGAACCGCATCTTCTCCTCCGCCTTCAGCTGCCTCAACGCCCCCAGTTCGTCCTGTATCCTCTTCTCGAAGACCCTGACCTCTCGCCCGTTTCCGCGTAGGACGCGGCGGGCGGCGTCGGCGCCCTGTTCCACCCACCTCTTCTCAACCCTGCGCCCCTGGGAGACTCCGGCCTTGACCCTGTCGCCGAAAACGGCGAGGTAGACGTAGGCCTCGCTGCGCTCGCAGGCATTTCTCACGTTGGGGTGGGCCGTGCATGATCCACCCGTGCATCGTGCGCATGGGGTCGCGGCGTCGTTCGCCCTGCAGGCTTTGCACTGGCTCCCAGACTCTATCTTCGATGACGTTGGACAGGGGACACGTTCCTTCCAAGAGTCGGGGCCGGTGTAGTCTCTGGTTATGCGTGAGTACCCTGTGCAGAACCGCCCCCCCTCTACCTTGATGGAGAGTGTTTCACCTGCTCCAAACACGACTTCGCTCGGGCCTTCGTCTAGGAGCAGCTTGCAGCGCCAGACATCATCGACGCTTTCCCAACGTGTGGCGTAGACGAGTCCAGCGGACATGACTAGACACTATAGACGATACAATCAATGAATCTGTCGATCACTGCCTAGAAGGTTTGAAGTAGGTTGTACCGGATGTAGGTTCGTGAACGTTATAGAGTCGAATGGCTCACGAGGGTTGGTCGTTATCGGTCTCGGCCCGGGGGAGAAGCTGCTTGAATCTATAAGGGAGGTCGTTAAATCCTGTGATATTAGAGACGGTGCCGTGATATCTGGAGTCGGGACGCTGAAGAGGTGCCACATGCATTATGTAAACACGTCGGGGTTCCCGCCTGAGAACCGTTTCTACGCCGTGGAGGAGCCACTTGAGATCGGCTCGATAAGCGGGCTGATCGCCGACTATGAACCACATCTCCACATCGCGGTGGGGTGTAGAGACCAGAGAACATACGTAGGCCACCTGGAGGATGAGAGCGTCGTCTTGTACCTCGCTGAGGTGTTGATTATGAGACTCGACGATATGGGGTTGCGGCGGGAGATGGACCCGAGATACGATGTCGCCCTTCTCAAGGGGCGATCTTGATAAGGCGTTATGGTGCAGGGGGTGGGGCTCGAACCCACGGAGGACTAATCCATCAGGTCCTGAACCTGACCCCTTTGGCCACTCGGGAACCCCTGCCCGGAAAATGAGTGGCTAGTGTTTGAGCGTCGTTATGTGTTGTTTATACTTTTCGGCGTCCATCAGCTTCGCGACGTTTGCGTCCCAGTTGCTGGGCTTCACCTTGGCTATCCAGCCCTCGCCGTAGGGGTCGCTGTTGATCTTCTCTGGGCTGTCCATGAGAGCCTCGTTGACCTCGAAGACTGTGCCGGTTACTGGGCTGTAGAAGTCTGATACCGCCTTGACGGACTCTACGGCGCCAATGGCCTCGCCCTGGGCGATGGCGGCGTCCTTCTTGGGCAACTCAACGTAGACTATCTCATGGAGCTGTGACTGTGCGTAGTCGCTGATGCCGATTACGACGATGTCTTCGCTGGGCTTCGCCCACTCGTGTTCATTGGTGTAGTATAACCCTGTTTCAACCTTGACTTCGTCTGTCATGCCTTTACCCTCTTCCAACCATACTTTGACTCATCATAAAAGGGGTGGTGCTTAACTATCTTTCCCTTGACGAGGTTTGTCCTGATCTTCACCTGGACCTCTTTCCCGGGCTCCTTGTACTCGGGTGGGAGGTAGGCTAGCGCGATGCTCTCGTTGAGGATTGGGGCTACTCCGCCGCTTGTGATAACGCCGATCTTCTTCTCGCCGTCGTAGACCTCGTATCCGTGGCGGGGGATGCCTCGCTCCGTCAGCGTGATGCCGACGAGGGTTCTGCTCACGCCTTTCTCGATTATGCCCTCGAGGGCCTTCCTGCCGTTGAAGTAAGAGGACTTCTTCATCTTCACTACCCACTTGAGTCCCGCCTCTATGGGGTTCGTCGTCTCGTCGATGTCGTTGCCGTAGAGCCAGAGTCCCGCCTCGAGGCGGAGGCTGTCGCGGGCGCCGAGGCCGCATGGTTCGGCGCCTACCGTGACGAGGTCATTCCATATCTTGAGAGACTTTGCGGGTGCCGTGACTGGGTCTTCAAGTATAAAGACCTCGAAGCCGTCCTCGCCCGTGTATCCGGTTCGGGCCGTGAGGCAGTCGAATCCGCTGATCTTTATCGGGGCGATGTTGAATCTCTCGATAGCATTGGGGTCGGTCGCAGCTATCTTGGCTAGAACCTCGGCTGCCTTAGGACCCTGGATGGCGATCATGCCGACCTTGTCGCTCATGTCGGTGAGCTTCACTTTGAACCCCTTGGTGTTCTTTTGTAGCCACGCGAAGTCCTTGGCGCGGTTCCCCGCGTTGTAGACGACTAGGAACTTCTCGGCACTCTGGCGATAGACGATGAGGTCGTCGACTATCCCGCCGTCTGGCTTGCACATGACGCCGTAGACGCCCTTGCCGTCGATAAGGGCGCCGATGTCGTTGGTATCCACGTAATCGAGGAACTTCACGACCTCGGGTCCCTCTGCGTAGACCCTACCCATGTGACTCGTGTCGAATATGCCACACGTCTCGCGTACGGCCTTGTGCTCGGGGATGATGCCCTCGTACCATACGGGCATCGCGAATCCGCCGAAGTCGATAACGTTGCCGTGCTCAGCGTGGTATTGGTAAATGTGTGTCTTCCTGAGCTCCAAACCGGATTACCGGTTAGATATGCAATGGGGGGATGGTTAAAACCCTATCTGGATTTGCGGGCTACTTGCTGTTACCGGGACGGACCTCGACGCCCTCCGTCGTGAATTTCAGTTCCTTCTTGCACTTGGGGCATTTACCCTCGAACTTTTTTATGATGTCCTGTGGGGACTTCAGTAGTTCGCCCTCGTAGAGGATCTCTTTACAAGATCTGCACACGATCTTCTGAGGCAACTCCGTCACCGTCTAAGCTCCAAGCCGAGGACATATAAACATCATCATCGAGTGGCCGTTTCTTCGGCTCCCTGTGGGGGATAAAAGGATATATTGCAAGCGAGCGCATCAATCCCAGAAGGAGTCGAAGATGGCTTCCGCAGCCGTTAAATCAAAGGACGCTAGGATTCGGAGGAACAAGTCGCTCGAATTCCTATCGGGGTACACGGGTATAATCATGGTCATCCTAATCATCTTCATAATGGGGGGAGGGGTCTATGACATTATTAACAGGCCTGAATCAACTCTAGTGTCATCGAGTGGGGCTTACACGTCGATCAGCCCGTATTTTGGCGAACAGACGATAAATGAGAGCATTGTGAGCATGTTCCTTTATGGATGTGGCTTCCTCGGTCTCCTCCTCGTGGCTAAGAGCACACAGGTCCTTTACGACAAGTCGAAGGCTAACCTCAACCTGATTATTGGCGTGGGACTAGCCATCGTCGGCGTGGCTGGCGCTTATGTCCTCCTCATAATAAAAAGCTCATTCTAAATATTCTGAGGTATTCTACTCTTCATGATAAAGGGCATAACCCCTCTATCTGCGCCGTAGACCCTGAAGGTTTAATTGGGTTCGGTTAAGAGGGTGCTGCATACAATGATTTATAGATTGTAGCCTGATCCATTTCGATAGATAGTCATGTCTGGTTTCTTGAGTAAGGTCAAGCGTGGTGCGGGGAAGGTCGCCTTCGAAGCCGACAAGGTGGCTGACGTTAAGAGGCTTCAGTTTGACATAATGCAGCTCAGGAGGCAGATGGAGTCTCTCTATACGAGGGTTGGGGAGATGGCCCATCACAGGTATATTAGTAAGGGGCAGGATAGTCCCGAGTTCATTGAGGAGTGTGAGAAGATCCTGAGGCTGGAGCAGCAGATCGGTGAGAAGGAGGAGGAGATTAAACGCGTCAATGCGAGAACCTACCAGCCGCAGGTAGAGGCGC
>Ga0315273_10000419_pt1 | contig 44215 bp, 45 predicted proteins | sample YL17G02_0_MG_FD_205753 | JGI IMG/M metagenome (GOLD analysis project Ga0315273, IMG submission 205753) | Sediment microbial communities from Yellowstone Lake, YNP, Wyoming, USA - YL17G02_0 | ecosystem: Environmental > Aquatic > Freshwater > Lake > Sediment | place: USA: Wyoming | collected...
TCCTGGATGTCAAAGGCTTTGAAGTCCATGCCGCTTACTGCGGGGCAGAAGCCCTGCAGATCCTGCGGGATCATTCTGTGGATGTGATGCTGACAGATGTCAGAATGCCGGATATGAATGGGGTGGATCTCTACCGGGCGACCAGGAAGACCCACCCCAACATGCGCACGTTCTTGATGACGGCTTATTCGGCGGATGAGATCATCCAGCAAGGAATGAAAGAAGGGATCAAAACGGTGTTTAACAAGCCATTGGATATGAGTCTCATTCTGGCTGTATTTTCAGCCTGTAAAAGGATCTATAATGAGACTGGCTGAGAGGATCTGTAGAGATAATAAATGGCGGGAGAAAAGTCTAGCTCCACCACATCCAGGTAGCAACAAATTACAACAGACACAGCGACACCTCCATCAAGAAGGTGTCGCTGTGTTGTCTAAAATGGGTTTAAAGTTGAGTTGACGGGTTCACTTTTTTGAGTTGAGTTTTTCCAATAGACTTGTTGCATTCTCCCTCTGGCCGCCCCTGTCTATGGCCGGGCTGGGGGTTGTGGTATATTCCCCTCATGCCCGTCTCCACTCCCGCCACACAGACCCTTGACTTGCTCACTATTCCCTATCGCGTTTTTGAACACCTTCATCCGCCTGTATCCCTTGAGCAGGCTGCCCGCGAACGCGGACAGACACCCGGGCAGATCATTCGCAGCATCCTGTTTAGATACGAGAAGGAGAATTTCTTCTTAACCCTGGTGGCCGGGCCGGGACAGATCTCCTGGCGCAAGTTGCGCGCCGATCTGGGCCTCTCGCGCCTCTCGATGGCAACCGGGGCTGAGGTTCTGGCTGTGACCGGCTACCCGGTCGGGACGGTTTCTCCGCTTGGCCTGCTGCGTCCCATCCGCATTCTGGCCGATGTGAGCATCTTCAAGCCGGGGGAAATTTCCCTTGGCTCGGGCGTGCGAGGGGTGGCGATCATCATGAAATCAGCAGATTTGCAGCAGGCATTGGGAAATATCGAGACTGGACAATTTTGTTAACCCGCACTCATTTCGGTGCGCTTATAATAGAGGACATGAAACAAGCCTCCTTCATCAGTCGACTTTTATTTGTCTTCCTGCTCTCCGCTTGCGGACCTTCCCCCGAGGAGCAGGCCACCATGACCGCCACTTCCCAAACAGCCACCGCCGCCGCCTGGACCCTTACCCCGACCTCCACCCGAACCTTTACCCCCACCTCAACCTCCACGCCCACTTTCACACTCACCTTCACACCCACCTTCACACCCACCGCGACCTCCACTCCCACCATCACTCCCTCCCCCACCTTAACACCCACACCCACGTTTAATTTCCCCAAAGTCACTGTGAACAAAACCCTGGCAGCCTGCCTTTTCGGTCCAGCAAAGGCTTACCTGTGGGCTTATGACCTTAAGGCCGGCGATACCGGTATCGTCTGGGGTCGCGCCCCGGTTGGTAACTGGCTTTACGTAAAGATGGACAGATTGAACGGCCCTTGTTGGCTGTCTCCGTATGTTGTTGATGTAGTCGGCAATGTCAATACGGTCATTGTCGAGACAATACGCCTGTGGACCACAGATGCCCTTTACGCCGCACCGACCAACGTTGAGACTGAGCGCCGGGGGGACCAGGTCACTGTCTCATGGGAACCAGTCTGGATGACGGAGGACGACGACCGCGGTTACTTCCTGGATGTATGGGTCTGCCAGGATGGGGCTTATGTCTGGATGCCAGTCGGCCTGCCCAATCAGTATGAAGACCAGTACACCTTCACCGATAATGAAGAAGGCTGCTCCCAGCCATCTGGCGGACAGATCTACACCGTTGAAAAGCATGGTTACACAAGCCCAGTGGATATTCCCTGGCCGTCTAATGAAGATTGACCCGTTCAGGATATCCTTCCCGCCGCAGAAAGGGGTCTAAATGTTGCAGGGGTATGCCTTCTTGAAATCTCTGGCGCGAATTTTCCCGGCAGTCTTGATATTGACAATCTTTCTTTCCGCCTGCAATGTCTCCCCTGGAATATTCAGCACCCCAACACCCTCATTTACACCCGCGCCTGTCTTTACCCCAACGCCTGCTCCAGACCCGGCGAACCTGGTTGCTGCCGCCTGCCAGGGAAAAGCCGTTCCCGGAACCTCCATCTACCAGACAGGCCATGCCCCGCATCCAATTATCTTTATCTCTCCAACCGGTGGATCGCAGGTGTGGAACGGTCAATTACCCGAAGAGTGGCACCCGCAGCGTCTTGACCAGGTTGAAATGGTTGGCTGTCTGGAAGAAACCGAGACGATCATCAAGACCTGTTCGTTCATTCCTGTCGGTCAGGCTGATCGGGTTCAATATGATCTAACCATTCGGCTGGTGATCGCCCAGACCGGCTAAGATATATTGGTTATCAATAGAACAGGTGTCCATCCCCGTCCATGTCCGGCTGCAATGTCATTCGATCTAATAAACCTTGGAAGGAAGAGGATGGATGGTGGGCATTTCAACCTATCCGATGTTCGCTCGCAACTGGAATTCTACCTCAACGCTCCTGCACCACCGCTTGTTGTAACGCTACCCGAAATGGGTTATCGCCCTGTCTTATCACCCGACGGCAGGCTCCTCGCTTCTGTGATTCAAGGAACCGTTATATCCCTGTGGGATACAACCACCGGCCAGAATATTTCTTCCCTCTCTAAACACGAACAACCAGTAGTGGCAATGACTTTTTCTCCGGATGGCAAATCCCTGGCGTCAGTCGATATGGTCGGCATGATCGTCTTGTGGAATGTTGCTACACAGGAGCAGATCCACATTTTTACACTCCCCCAAACCTGGAGATACAGTCTGGCGTTTTCACCGAATAGTAGATTTTTCGCTTCGTCAGCGGAAGGTCTCGTCTCCCTTTGGGATGTGACCACTGGTGCACAAACAGGTCAGTTCGAGGCTCTATTTGGTGTGTCCAACCTGGCTTTTTCTCCTGATGGAAAGTATCTGGCTGCCGCTGATCTGTCTTCCGTACACCTTTGGGATATTTCGGCCGGGCAGGAGGAACAATTACAAATCGAAAATACAAGTTCATTAATTTCCAAGGTTCCAGTCATCTATTCTCTGGATGGCCAAAAATTGATTTATGCGGCCTGCAGTCAAACGGATGGCCAGGTTTCAAATTGCCTCGCAAGCGAAATCCTGTTATGGGATATCGGGAAGAGACAATTATTTACCTCCTTTGGGGGTCCGACGGCCGAAGTAACCGAAATGGCAATTTCGCCGGATGGCATTCTCTTGGCCGCCTCATTTTGTTTCCAGACCGGGTCCTCTGGTTGCTCTGGCAGCCAGGTTTTGATCTGGAATCTGGCAACCCTGAAACGATTCTATGAGTTTAATATTGAGGGAGGTATTAAAGATCTGGTCTTTTCGGTGGAAGGCAGAACCTTGATCGCAAGCAGCGACAACAATACAATCTCTTTCTGGGACATCAGCTGGATAAAATAAAAACCTTTACACCCGAAGGACCCGATCCCTATCTTCAAGCCTTTCTAAGTCTCTGAATTCTGCGTTGTTGATGCCGAAAAAAAAACCTCCCGCCAGGTTTGAACCTGCGGGAGGTTGTTATCCTACTTATCTTCGGCGATCTTCTTACCGCTGAACTTTAGGGCCGAATGCGCTGCGGATAATCTGGCGATCGGGACGCGGAAGGGCGAGCAGGAAACGTAGTTGTTGCCGATCATGTGGCACCACTCGATCGAGTCAGGGTCGCCGCCATGTTCACCGCAGATGCCCACTTCCAACTCGGGACGGGTCTTGCGGCCATCGTTGATCGCCATCTGCATCAATTTTCCGACTCCCTCCCGGTCCAGGGTCTGGAACGGATTACTGGGCAGGATTTTCTCAGCCACATAGGTCACCAGGAAATTGCGCTCGGCGTCGTCGCGTGAGTAACCGAAGGTCATCTGGGTCAGGTCATTGGTACCAAATGAGAAGAATTCAGCCAGCTTGGCGATCTCCCCGGCAGTTACAGCCGCGCGCGGGATTTCGATCATTGTGCCAAATTTATAATGAAAGTTCACCCTCTTCTCTTCCGTTACAGAATTGGCGATGCGGACGAGACGCGGCTGGATCCATTCCAGTTCCTTGACCGTGCCTGTCAGCGGGATCATGACTTCAGGCTTGACCACTATGCCGCGCTTGGTGCAGTCTGCTGCGGCTTCGAAGATGGCGCGCACCTGCATCTCAACAATTTCGGGCATGGCGATGCTCAAGCGTACGCCGCGCAGGCCCATCATCGGGTTGGATTCATGCAGACTCTTGATGGATGCCAGCAGGTCTTCTTTTTCCTTCAGACCTTTGGTCTCGCCTTTGACGCGCATGGTCACAACTTCTTCGAAGAGTTTCTCTTCGTCGGGCATGAACTCGTGCAGAGGCGGGTCGATCAGGCGAATGATGACCGGATAACCGTTCATCGCTTCGAACAAGCCATCGAAATCCTTGCGCTGTGTCGGTAGGAGCTGGTTCAGGTAGCCGGTGCGCTCCTCGCTGGTCTCGGCCAGGATCATTTTCTGTACGATCGGAAGACGCTCAGTTTCGAAGAACATGTGCTCGGTACGGCACAAACCGATGCCCCTGGCACCATACGAACGGGCGCGCTGGGCATCCTTCGGATAGTCCGCGTTGGCCCATACTTGTAAGCCGGGGGCTTTGCGACCATCAGGCAGGATGCGGATATCTTCACGGGCAGCGAGTTCATCCGCCCAGCCGAGCAGGATCAGCAGGTCAGTCTGTTCTTCGATCTTTGCTTCGACGGTCGGGATCCTTCCAATAAAGACCTTTCCAGTGGTGCCATCGACCGAGATCCATCCACCAGCCTCGACAACCTTGTCGTCCACGCTCATCCGGCACTTTTCCACATCGACCTTGATCGAGGAAGCGCCTACAACGCAGGGGATCCCAAACTGTCGGGCAACCACCGCGGCATGCGAAGAGGCCCCGCCTTCGCTGGTCAGAACTCCCTGAGAGGCGATCATTCCATGCACATCATCGGGCTTGGTAAAAGGGCGCACCATGATGACTTTTTGTTTTTCTTGCTTGGCCATGCGCTCTGCGGTGTCTGCGTCAAAATAAACCTGGCCAACCGCCGCGCCCGGTGAAGCGTTAACACCAATGGAGTAATATGCGCCCGATTTTTCTGCGGCTAGCATTGCCTTCTCATCGAACTGCGGGTGGAGCAGCGTATCCACGTCGAATGGGGTGACCCGGAGCACTGCCTCTTCCTTCGAGATCAACCCCTCGTTGGTCATATCGATGGCGATCTTGATTGCCGCCTTGGCGGTGCGCTTGGCGTTACGGGTCTGAAGCATCCACAGTTTGCCGCGCTCGATGGTAAACTCGACATCCTGCATATCTTTATAATGCTTTTCCAGTTTGCCGGTGATCTGCATGAACTGGTGATAGGCTTCCGGCATTGTCTTGATGAGATTCTCGATCTGATCTGTGTTGCGGATCCCGGCCACCACATCTTCGCCCTGGGCATTGAGCAGGTAATCGCCCATCATTTTCTTGTCACCGGTGGAAGGATTACGGGTGAAGGCCACGCCCGTACCCGAGTCGTCGCCCATGTTCCCAAAGACCATGGTCACGATATTGACCGCGGTACCCAGTTCGTCAGATATCTTGGTCTCCCGGCGGTAATCCACAGCCTTCTTGCCATCCCACGATTCGAATACAGCCTTGGTGGCCAGTTCCATTTGCTTGAAGACATCCTGAGGAAAATCGAACCCGGCCTGCTTCTTGAAGGCTTCCTTGAAAGTGCCAACCAGCGCTTTCCAGTCATCCGTCGTCATTTCGGTATCGAGCTTGTAACCCTTTCTGGCTTTGATTTCTGACATCGGATGTTCGAAAACCTCGTCACCGAAATTGAAGACCGTGGTGCCAAACATCTCGATCAGGCGGCGATATGAATCATAGACAAAGCGAGGATTATTGGTCAGCTTGATCATGCCCTCCACAACTTTGTCGTTCAATCCGATGTTGAGAATGGTGTTCATCATGCCGGGCATGGAGAACTTGGCCCCGGAGCGGCAGGACACCAGCAGGGGATTCGACTGATCCCCGAACTTCTTCCCGGCCTGCGTTTCAACAACCTTGAGAGCTGTCAGCATCTGCTCCCACTGGCCATCCGGGAATTGACCGGTCTTGCGGAATTCATTGCACGCTTCGGTTGTGACGGTAAAACCCGGCGGTACCGGGACTCCAGCGCGGGTCATATCAGCCAGTCCGGAACCTTTGCCACCAAGCAGGCCACGCACCCCCTCCCATGAACCGGCATTCTTTTCTGCTGCCGCGACCTCTTCAAAAAGATAAACCCATTTCTTACTCTCAGCCATTATTGACTCCTTCAGACGAAATATGATTCGCGCATTCGAATCTATTACCGAATGCACAACAATTCAACCAGGTATTAAATATAAACACACAATTTTGAAGTTTACCACAATCTGTGCCCTGCCTCTATTGCCAATCCACGCTTCTCTGGAAATCACTGGTGTGATCGGGTAGATATTAACTCTTTGTGTGAATTCCAAGACGGCTATTTTGTATGGCGTTTGCAAGGCACAGGTGAATAATATCGGATGATAATATGGGCACTGACCCTGGTGATAAATATGACAAAGAAAGTGCTTGCAATTGATGATGACCCTGCCATGTCTGAGTTGCTTACCCTGCTGCTGGTAACGCACGGGTTCAATGTCCTGACAGCCAATTCCGGTGAAGACGGTATCAAAATCACGCGGGAAGAATCTCCGGATGTGATCATCCTCGATTTGATGATGCCCGGCATGGATGGCTGGCAGGTATGTAATCAAATACGAACGTTCAGTACTGTGCCCATCCTTGTTTTTTCAGCGCTCGACAGCCCCGGCATTGTCGCCAGTGCCCTCGACGCCGGTGCCGACGATTACCTGGTCAAGCCGATCTCCAGCGGTGTGCTAATTGCTCACTTGAATAAACTGACCCGTCGCATCGATATGAACAACGGCAATTTATTCAAACCGAAAACTGTACCCCTATCTGCCTAGGAGGAAATTCCAAATATGTGCGCAGGCTCAAGCCTGCGTTTTTTATTTGTGCGACAGGGTACTGCGGAAATATCTGAACCAATATTCCGTAAAATGCGGGCAATTCGATTATCGATTGTTCACAAATTAATGCAATAAGCAGTAAAATCAAGTTGTTCTTTTTCAGGAAACACACTTGCCATCAATGATATATTTGGAGTTCTCTCATGCAAACCTGTTCCAAGTGCAATGCTTCTTCCCCCGACCACGCCATAACCTGCGTCAATTGCAGCGCCAACTTGAGCGAATTCTCTGCCACTACTGTAGCGCTCAAGCGCATGCAGGCCAATCCGCGTATCAGTGGCATCCGCCTCACTGTTGCGTATGATGCCTGTCCGCATTGTTATGAGTTGTTGAACACCTATCCAAAAAACAAAGTCCCGCACCTGCCTCACGAAGGTTGTTCGCATGAGAACGGCTGCCGGTGCTTCTTTGAACCGGTGCTGGAAGAGACTGCCATCGTCGGAAAAGTTGCAGAGTAATCCCCACTAACCCTCCTCCACCTGTGATGAAGGAGGGTGATTTATTTAATGCAATGTTCTTAACGCCTCCACGGTTACCTGCGGCGCTTCCATCATCGGCATATGACCCACTCCCTCGATTTCAACAAGATAGCCTTTCTTCACCCAGGAACGGACCTCATGGGCACGCTCGATGGGCACGATCTTATTCGTCAGCCCATGAATGCTCGTCACTGAACAGTCAAAGGTGGGGAGAATATCTGTTGAATCAGGGCGGTCAGCCATCGTCCGCCGCGCCCCAGCCATGCCTTCCTTCGGTTGGCGCAGGATGAGTTGTTTCAAGGCTGCCTGTAGATCGGCATCTGCCGATAGAAGGGCAGGCATTGACTCGGCCACTTCCCCCACCCCGTTGGCTTCCACGCGCTCTGCCATCTCGAAATGGGCAGCCTTCTTATCGGGCGGGTCTGCGATCACCTGCGAGGCGACCAGCCCCCGGCCGCGCAAGCGCGCCGGATAATCGCGCGCGCCGGCCAGTGCACCCTGGCTACCCATCGAATGACCGGCGATTGCGGCCGTTTTGACGGTCAGAAAATCCAACAACGCAGCGTTGTCCGCGGCCATATCGGTCAGCAGGTTTTGAGCCTGGATAGCACCCGATGGCCCGAAGCCGCGCAGGTCAGGAAGAATCAGGTCAAAGCCCGCCTCAAGAATGGGCACAACATGATTCTAGATGGTATGGTCGAGTGGATAGCCATGGATGAGCACCCGCGGCGTTCGTCAGTAAGTTCAATTCCATTCACATTTGCTTTCAACATATTTGTTCCAGGCGACACCCTCACCGCCGCGGACGGCGGCGGGAGCAGGTTTCAACATTTCCACTTTACCTGCACTTTCTGCTTGCTGCCCATGCGGGTGAAGTAATGGACGTAACCATTCTCACAACCAAACTCGTAAATTCGGCGGGTCACATCCACATCAACCTTGCAATATTCGACCAGCTTTTCCAACTCGCCTCCTCGCCACCACTCCACTGCCTGGATGCCGGAGGCAGACTTCGTATTACCCAAGGTTCCCCGCGCCACCGCGTCCAGGCTGACTCGAAAACTGAGAGTGCGGAACAGGTCATCCATGATGTCCAGGGTGGACAGGAATTGCAGCCGTTCGTCCGGCGCGTAGGGGCGCAGGACTTCATAGTCGAAGCCTTTGACGTTGAATCCCACCACCCGTCCGGCAGATTTCAACTCGGCGATGAGCGCCGGGAGGTCTTTTTCCCAGTAAACGGCGAAATCATTCCGCACCGAGGACCAGGTGACTGCGCAAGAGACTTTTAACAGCCCAATATTTTGCCTCCCGCCAACATCTTCGAACAGGTTCTGGGTTTCTAGGTCAAAGACGACAATGTTCACAAATACCTCCTTTAGGGTCACAAAATTGCCTTCGGCAGAGGTGTGTCGGCCCCCTACAAAATCCGTTTTCGCGCCAGTTCCAGGGCATGCTCGCGATTGGACACATCTCCCATCGCCTGGGCTTCCCGGATGGCTTCGAGCAATTCGCCGATCCGTTCCCCCGGTTGGAGGTCAAGTTCACGCATCAGGTCGTCGCCATTGACCAGCAAGGGCGGGGCAATGGCCTCGGCCGGTTTTTCGAACCAGTTTTCCAGCATCAGGCGCACAACCTCCAGGGCGGCAGCCCATGTTTCCGGCGGGAGGGTCTGTTCGTAGGTGGCACGCAAGTCCGCGAGCGTTAAAAGGCAGATATCCACCCCTGCTGCGCCAGTATCGCGGAAAAACCTGTAGATTGATCGCCGCGAAGGCGGCTTGCCTTCCCGCACCTGTCGGTTGGTATGGAAATGAATTCGCATATGGTTGCGGATGACCGTTTCCAGCCGGGTTGCTTCATCATTGCTCATTGCCAAAGCGCGCCCGCGACTGGCAGCGATTTCTGCGCCCAGCTGGTCATGGTCCCTGAATCGCAATTGTCCTTCCTCGTCCGCTTTCCTTGCTTGGGGCTTTGCCGCATCATGGTAGAGTGCGGCCAGAAAGAGCAAACTGCGCAGGGAACGGTCGGCTGTCAATGGGGCGCTGAAGGTTTCGCCAATCTGTTGACGGTAGCGGCCAATCCGCAGCACCATCAGTCCATTGAGCAGGTCAGAGGCAGTGTCGGGGTTAAAGTTCGGTGCCAGCGCGGCGAGCACTGTCTCCAGGTGGCTAACCGTCGCCAGCGTATGCTCCCAAACATCGTGGACATGTGGCGCGGTCTGTTCCACTCCTTTCAGCGCCGATAGCTCCGGCAAGACCTTATCCAGCACGCCGAGCAGGTCAAGGGCGCGCAGGCAGGTGGCAGGTTGCAGGCCATCCAGGAGGCGTAAGAGTTCATCCCGCATCCGCTCCGGAGAAATGTTTCCTAGCAGGCCGACGGCTTCTTTCATCGCTTTACGCGTCTCCGGTAGGATGTGAAAACCAAAATTCGCTGCCAGTCGGACTCCGCGCAGGATGCGCACCGGATCATCGGCAAAAGTTGACGGCGAGCAGGCGCGCAGGCGCTTCTCTTTCAGGTCCATCGCCCCACCGAGGGGGTCATGGATCGTGTTATCGCGGAGATTGAGAGCAATCGCGTTGAGGGTGAAATCGCGGCCGAGGAGATCCGCTTCCAGGTCCGGGCCGCGGAAAGCAGCAAAGTCCAGTAGGCTGCGGGTTCCTTCCTTGTTGCTCACGATCACCCGGCCAGTATCACGTTGGGGGTCAAGCGGGTAGAAATCCGCGGATAGGGTATTGGCAACCCGCCGCCCAATTTTAATGGCCTCCCGCTCCAGGACAAAGTCCAGGTCATGGATCTTACGACCAAGCAGTGCGTCCCGTACCGCTCCCCCCACCAGGTAAACGGTCAGCCCGTCTGGCAAAGCTGCTCGGACGGTGTCCAAAATCGGGGGGAAGGTCAACGGAAAATTGGTTGGCATAAAAACAATCTCGGGCGTTTCCTTGTAACGGGACTGGGCTGCCTGGCGGACGTGTTCGGGTGTGCCACCCTGGGCGATGATCCGGCCCCTCAAACGGGCAACCCAACGGCCAGCCTATAGTTTTTCATCTTCTCCCGCCAATCTCACTCCCTTTTGGATCAAGGCATTTTCTTGTACTTTGCCAAGTCGGCTGAGGCGATGAAGCGTAGGTGACGGTTTTGTTCGTCAATATCGATCCCGTAGCCAAAAACGTATTTGTCGGGTATGTCGAAGCCGACGTACTCCACCTCCACCGGTACCTCACGGCGGTATTTCTTATGCAGCAGCAATCAGGCTTGCAGGCTCTTTGGCTCGCGCGTTTTGAGCATTTGCAGAACGTGCGCCAGCGTGCGCCCACTGTCCACAATGTCTTCAACCAGCAGCACATTCAAGCCTTCGATGTTGGTCATCAGGTCGAGGTTGACTCGGACATTTCCGCTAGAGGCATAATACCCGACACCATACCAGGATAGCGACATGCGATCCAGGGTAGTGGAATGGTTAGATGACGGGTCAGGTCTGCGGTGAAGGTCAGCCCGCCGCGCAACAGACAGACGATCAGCAGTTCTTTATCTGCATAAGCGCGGCTGATGTGCGCGCCAGGTTCGGCAACCCGCCCCTCAATGGTCTTTTCGTCTACAAGCACCGCGTCAATGAACTCATGAAAATCTTGCATTCCAACTCCCATCAGTATGGTGGCTGGTATTTCTTAAGATCAACAACTGCGATGAAAGGCAGGTTGCGGTAGTACTCGTCCAGGTCGAGACCATAGCCAAAGACGAACTTGTTCGGTATGCTGAAGCCGCGGTAGTTGATCGGGACAGATGTCTCGCGACGCTCTTCCTTATCAAGTAGAGTGCAGACCTTGAGACTGCGCGGCTGGCGGGTTTTCAGGAACTCCAATACATAGGCGATGGTATTGCCGCTGTCCACGATATCTTCGACCAGTAATACATCCTTACTTCGGATATCGGTTTTCAGGTCAAGCGAGAGACGGACGCTTCCACCTGACTGGCGCGCTCCTGCGCCGTAAGATGAAACTGCCATGAAGTCTAATTGATGAGGGACCGTGATATGCCGCATCAGGTCCACCAAAAAGACGATCCCGCCGCGCAGGATGCAGATGAGCAGCAGGTCTTTCCCCGCATAGTCGCGGCTGATCTCCTTCGCCAGTTCTTTGATGCGGATCTGAAGAGTCTGCTCATCAATCAGAATTTCAGCCAGAAAATCTTGATAATCCAGCATATTCGCTCCCAGTGGAGGGCTTCGCCCCCCTGGCGGGGGACTTCGCCACCCTAGCGGGGGACTACGTGATGAGCGCGGCAGCGCGCTTCGTACATCTCTGCTGCACCGACGATGACCACCGGATCGTCGTATCTCGCCGGTTTTCCGTTGACCAGGCGCTGCGTTCGGCTGGCCGGTTCACCACATACCATGCAGATGGCCTGGATTTTATCCACGTGCTCGGCACGGGCCATCAACACCGGCATCGGACCGAAGGGTTCGCCGCGAAAGTCCGTATCCAATCCCGCCACGATGACACGGGTACTCTTTCCAGCCAGTTCTTCAACCACTTGGATGATTTCATCGTCGAAAAACTGGGCTTCGTCAATGGCGACAACGGTGGCCACCGTATCCAGCCGCAGACGAATATCCGCCGCTTTTTCGACAGGGATGGCCGAATAATCGCTCCCGGCATGCGAGGTAACCTTCTCGACAGCGTAGCGCACATCCAATGCAGGCTTGAAAACCTGCACGTGCTGGCGGGCGATGGTCGCCCGGCGCAGCCGGCGGATTAGCTCGTCGGTCTTGCCGCTGAACATCGAACCGCAAATAACTTCCACCGAACCATGTAGCTGTGGCGTCATGATCTCCTCATTTGCCCTGACACCTATCCCCTATCTGAATGGGAAAGAGGCGAGGGGCTGGAAAATAATCAAACAGGCAGATGCGATGGGCATCTGCCTGTTAAGTTTACCTGATAATTCGCTATCGACAAGCCCTACGCGGTAGGAGTTTCCGCAGGTTCGGGTAGGTCATAGCCGAGAGCGCGCAGTTTCTTCTTCATGTCGATCAGCGACTTGCGGCCAAAGCCTTCGATCGCCAGCACGCTATCTTCACCCTCTCCAAGTTTCGCCAGGAATTGACCAACATCCTTGATGCCCGCCTTCTCCAACGCCGCGACCGGACGGGCGGCTAATTCCAGTTCCGCGATCGGGCGCTTGGGAGACACCTTGGACTCAGCCCGGGTTTTCTTTTCCTCAACATAAGTCTGGCGGACCTGTAGCTTCTTATAGAAGCGGTCCACCTGCCCTTCAATGTCCACGATACGGCCCTGTTCACCGGTGAAAAACGGATGGCAATTCGAGCATGTTTCGACGCGGATTTCTTGCTTGGTCGAACCGGTTGTCCAGGTGGTGCCACAAGAGGCGCAGGTCACTTTGGTATCCGTGTAGTAAGTCGGATGAATACCCTGTTTCATTTCAAGATCCTTTCGCCGGCTACTTTTCTTCCGCCGGCATTACGTTGACGCGCTTGCGCCCTTTGACGACATCGTAGACGACCAACCCTTCAATGGTGGCGAAGATGGTATCGTCCTTGCCTACGTCCACGTTCAGTCCCGGCTTGATGTGGGTACCGCGCTGGCGCACGATAATGTTGCCAGAAAGAACATGCTCGCCGGCATATTTCTTCACGCCCAGGCGCTGGGCATTCGAGTCTCTTCCATTGCGGACTGAGCCGCCACCTTTTTTGTGTGCCATAACAACCTCACTCTCCTGCTATTTCGCCGCAGGTTTCTTGGGAGCCGCTTTCCCCTTTGGGGAGGATTTCGGTTCGGCTTTGACGGGGGTCGTCTTCTTTGAAGACGGTTTCGCTTCGGTTTTTGAGGGTTTCGTCTTGGTCTTCGCGGGTACTTTCGCGGCTGGTTTCTTCCCCTTCGGGGACGATGTCACCTTCGGGGAGGTTGTCTCAGCCTTCGATTCGACCTTTAACGGCTTCTTCGCTTTCTCAGCCTTCGCCTTCGGAGCTGTTTCTTCGGTCTTGACTTCGACAGCCTTTTCCAGCATGACAGGTTCCTTCTTCACCAGTTCGGAACCGCCGATCTGCTCCACGAACAGACGGGTATAGTTCTGGCGGTGGCCAATCTTAACCCGAATGCGTTTCTTGGGGCTGTAGTTGAAGATGGTCACCTTCGGCCCTTTGAAATGCTCGACTACCGTGGTCCATACCGGGGTATTCTTGACGAGAGGCGTCCCGACGGTGATGTTTTCCCCATCCGCCAGCAGCAGGACCTGTTCAAGCTTCACATTCACGCCGGATTCGACCGGCAGGCGGTCCACTTCGATGGTACCACCTTCGACAGCCCGAAATTGCTTGCCGCCGCTTTCCACAATTGCGTACTTCATCTTATTCTCCTGGTCTTCGCTTCACCACTGTCCCTGCGGTACGGGTTCGGAACTTGAGCCTGGTACTGCTTTCAGGACGGGCCCCTACGCCGGTCAGCGGGGAAGCCGGGATACAAACTGACGCCCCAGCAACCTGCCGGGGCAGAACCGGTCAATATTATACTTGCGAGGAGCATCCATGTCAACTGCTCGCTGGCGCAAAAAAATAATATGGAAATGTTAGAACCCGAACGTAATGATCCCCCCTAAAAAACCCAGCAAGGATGCGATCGTAAAACTCACAAAATAGCCTGCAACATACAGCACTTTGGTGGGCCTGGCATAAAACAGGTCTTTATTCCGCCAGCGGCCGATCGCTAAGATGGAGGTAATGATGAACAGCGTGATCGCCAGGATTATTTTTGAAATATGGTTGGGGGCACCGCCATTATAAAACACGATATTATCGCGTATGCCGAAGATCGCGGCCACGATTGTGGACGCCGCCGCCAGCGAGATATTCGCAAATGCAACCTGCTCTAACATCTTATTGCGCTTCCAGAGAGCCAGAAGGATAAAGAACAGGGCCGCGCCGGTAAGCGCGATTGGAAAGTGTACGACCACCGCGTGCGGGGGATGTATCTGGGTAATGGCATGAAATATCCGCAGGATCAGATCCATTTGTTCCTCCTTATTAACCGGCACAAAAATCGATGCAATAAATTCTACCATGATTATCATCGGGTTACTGCGAAAATACCGTTATCCCTGGTTACCGCAAAAAGATTTGAGCCGATGCGCTTGACGAAATAGTACATTTGTTCTATAATCATTGTGCGTCGGGCGGTTTCACAAACCGAGGCGCTGGTTGAGGTGGTGGCCGCGCGTCAAAGGACACTCGTTGAAAATCCTTGCCGCTTTTTCAAAGCACCTTAATAATTGAATATTCCTCAGATGTTCACTGGTAGGGACGCAGCAGACATCCGTCTGTATGGGAGGTTGTTCCTCATTGTTTTTTCCATGGGTTGAACCTCCCCACGCAAGCCCGGCCGGCCCTCCCGCCTTCTTGGCTGAGGCGGCGTCGAGCCGCTATTCGCGAGACTTGCACCCGATTTTCTATGCAAATCGTGCGTTCGGTGCACATCTGCCCTGGTGGGCGGTGCCAGGGGGTGCAAGTGAGCACCCCGCGGGGCAAGCCGCCATGCGCGTACTGCGACATCAAGTCGCTGTACGCCACATCGAAGGCATGTGCCTGCGATGCACCGACGACATCGCGAAGTATCCCCGTGGGATGAGTCGTCGATGTCCAGTTGTTTGATTTTCAAATAACAAATCCAGGCTGAATCACTGTCTCCACAGTCATAGTCAAAAATGAAGAAGCCCTCGAGGAGAACGCGGGGACAGGGATGGAATTGTTTGTTCCTCTTTGTTTCGCGAAACAAACAATTCCCCACCTTCTCCTTTCGCTTTGTGTTCCGCTTGCCCCCGTACTTTGGAGGTCGTGGTTAACGATCTTTTCAATCTTCAATCTTTAGTCTTAAATCTTTTATCTTAAATCTTTTATCCCAAATGTCCTCCTGCCTGCTGGTTGACAAATCCTCGGCTTTCCGATACTCTTGACCTGTGAAACTAAATCAAGCCCAACGTGAGATCGTCAACGCTCCGCTGGATGCCAAAATTTTCCTTTCCGGCCCTTCCGGCTGCGGCAAAACGACCGTTGCAGTGGAACGCTTGCGGGTGCTCCTGGCCTCAGGCCTGCCTGCCGATTCCATCCTCGTCCTCACTCCCCAGCGCACCCTGCAAGCCCCTTACGAGACAGCCCTGCGCCTCCCCGAAATCGGCCCGGGCGGACAGGTGTCCCTTGCCACGGTCGGTGGGCTGGCGCGCCGAATGGTGGACCTGTTCTGGCCGCTCGCCGCCGAAACGGCCGGGTTCGCCCACCCGGACCAGCCGCCGGTATTCCTGACCCTGGAAACTGCGCAGTATTACATGGCGCGGCTTATCCACCCGCTTCTGGAGGAGGGCTTCTTTGCTTCCGTCACGATTGACCGCAACCGGCTCTACAGCCAGGTGCTTGATAACTTGAACAAGGCCGCCTCGGTCGGGTTCCCCCATACCGAGATCGGTGAAAGATTAACCGCCGCCTGGCTCGGAGACCCGGGCCAGCGCCGTATCTACGCCGATGCGCAGGATAGCGCCAACCGCTTTCGCCAGTACTGTCTCGAACATAACCTGCTCGACTTCTCGCTGCAAATGGAACTCTTCTGGAAGGTCATCTGGCGCACTCCGGAGTGTCATGCCTATCTAACCCGCCAGTACTGCCATCTGATCTGCGACAACATCGAAGAAGACATCCCGTTGGCGCACGACCTGCTTTCGGAGTGGCTGCCGGATTTCGCCTCGGCGCTGGTTATTTTTGACACGGATGGAGGTTTCCGGCGCTTCCTGGGCGCAGACCCGGACTCTGCCCACCGGCTGGCCGGTCTGTGCGCTGCGAATTCCGAACTATGCCAATCATTCGTCACCCCGCTCGAAATCCAGGCGCTGGAAACTGCTTTTTCATCGAAACTTCTGCCGGACCATCCGGCGCACATTACGTCGGAAAGCCTGGCTGCGCTTACCTTCCCGCCAACCGGAACACCGACACGCTTTTACCCCCAAATGCTGGACTGGGTTGCTAAAGAAATCCAGCGCCTTGTAACCGAAGAAGGTCTGCCACCGTCCGAAATCGTTGTGCTGGCTCCATATCTCTCGGACGCGCTGCGCTTCTCGCTCAGCAACCGCCTGGAAGAATTGGAGATCCCCTGGCGCTCGCACCGCCCATCCCGTTCGCTGCGGGATGAACCAGCGTGTCACTGCCTGCTGACCCTGGCAGAGTTGGCCCATCCGGGCTGGGGCATCCACCCGACAAAATTCGATGTGGTCTACGCTCTTCTTTTTGCTCTCGAAGGGATGGACCTGGTGCGCGCCCAATTGCTGGTCGAGATCGTATACCGCCTGCGGGACATTTCGCTCTCGGGTTTCGCCGCCATCCGCGCCGAGGTCCAGGAGCGCATCACGTTTGTCTTCGGCCGGGGGTATGAAACCCTGCGGGAATGGATCGACGCCTATCGCCAACAGCCAGTTCCCGATCCGCTCGACCATTTCCTGCGCCGCCTGTTCGGGGAAATCCTGTCGCAGAAAGGATTTAGCTTCCACCGCAACAACGACGGAGCGCGTACCGCGGCCAGTTTGATCGAATCGGTCCAGAAGTTCCGCCGGGCCATGGAGCCGGCATTCGCAGAAGCAGCTCCTGGCGCGGCACCCCTTTTGGGCTTGCCGCCGTCTAATGGAAATGGAAGCCAGTCCAAAAATTCGGAGCTGGGTAAGGAATATATCGCCATGCTGCAAGACGGGGTCATCGCCGCCCAGTACGTCGAGGCCTGGCAGACCGTGCAGACCGAGTCTGTCCTGCTCGCCCCGGCGCACACTTTCCTGATGATGAACCGGCCTGCCTCCGTCCAGTTCTGGATCGACGCAGGGTCGGGCGGCTGGTGGGAGCGCCTGTTCCAGCCATTGACCCAGCCTTACGTTCTCAGCCGTTCGTGGGAGCGGGACCGGCCGTGGACCGACGCCGATGAACAGGCTGCCAACCAGCAGACCCTGGCGCGTCTCGTGACCGGGCTTCTGCACCGCTGTCGGAGCCGCGTTTATCTCGGCTTGAGCGACCTGGGAGAATCAGGCTTCGAACAACGCGGCCCGCTGTTGAAAGCCATTTGGAAAATGCAGTTGGAGATTAAGATACAGGATGAGAAATAATTCCCCACTTGTATGCATATTTCTAATCGCCGCATACTTGACCGGCTGCGCGGCCCCCGTCGGGAGCGTGGGGATCAGCCCTGAGCCGCCGGACGCCATCCCAACGCGGACCGCCATCCTTCCGCCAAGCGAATCACCCACCCCCGCTGCACACACTCCCACCGTGGATCCCACGGCGACAGCCACCATTGTATCGACCGGCACACCCACATCCCCTCCCAGCCGGAGAGTCAACCTGGAGGCTGTAGGCGATATTATGCTGGCGCGCACCGTCGGGGAGCAGGTGCTAGCCCAGGGCCCTGAAATCGTCTTTGCCGGTGTCCAGACTGTGCTCGATTCTGCAGATGTACTGGTCGGGAATTTGGAATGTGCTCTCACGGCTGGCGGCGAGCGGCAGTCCAAAAGCTACACTTTTGCCGCTCCGCCTGAGACGGCCCAGGCCCTGGGGCTGGCCGGGTTTGACGTGCTCAGCCTGGCAAACAACCACTCAATGGACTACGGCAGCCAGGGCCTGCTCGACACGCGTGCCAACCTTGATCAGGTTGGGATTGCCAGCGTGGGCGCCGGGGTGGATGCCACCGAGGCGCGGTCTCCGGTCATTCTAGAGCGAAACGGCTTGCGGCTGGCTTTCCTGGCTTACATGGATGTACCCGCTGAATTTACCGGGTTCGACGCGCAGTCATGGATCGCCACCGCCTCCCAGCCTGGCATTGCCTGGGCCGACCTGGACCAGATCAAGACCGACGTGGCCGCCGCCCGCCTTCAAGCAGACGTTGTGGTGGTACTGCTCCATTCCGGTTTTGAAATTTTCGACGCTATCACCTCCACCCAGCGGGCGGAGGCCCATGCCGCCATAGATGCCGGCGCGGCACTGGTGGTCGGGTCGCACCCTCACATTCTGCAAATCATCGAACAGTATCAGGGCGGCCTGATCGCATACAGCCTGGGCAATTTTGTCTTTGACGATTATAAAGGACTCCTCAACGCCTCTATCATCCTGCGCGTTGTGCTGACCCCGGCAGGTGTGGAGAGTTATGATTATGTACCGATTCTGATCGAGAACGGATTGCCCATGATCACCTCCATTGACCATGCACGCGGTATCGAAACGCTGATCGCGCCGTGAACCCGTAAGAGGTCCTTATGAGATCCAAAACCATTATCGGCATCTTCGCAATTCTATTAATCATCCTTGGCGTTTTCATCATTTCCTTCACAAATAAAAATGGTGGCTGGTTCAGCACCCCAACCTTCAACCCGACCAAATCTTCCACGCCAACCAATACACCCTCGTTTACGCCAACATTCACCTCAACCGAGCCCCCCACGCCAACCCCCACGTCGACCTCCACATTCATGATCGTATGTACGCCGCCGCTTTGCGCCCTCGCCACCCGCGAAACATATTACTGCCCGGGAGTCTGCCCCGGCGGATGCGGCACTGCCTGCGCCACCTACACTCCAACGCAATAAGGTGAATGGGTTGAAAGACTAGGAACTTCATATGCCATGCTGGAAACTCTATTACCACTTAATCTGGAGTACCAAAGAACGCCTGCCAGTAATTCTCTCAACCTTTGAATCTGACCTGTAACGCGTAATGGCCGCAAAGGCCAAGGCACTGGTCGGCATGACCTATGCCATTGGCGGTATCATGGATGATACCCATCTCGCTGTCTCTGTGCCGCCGAAAATCGCAATCGCAAGATTCGTCGGTGAAGCCAAAGGGAATAGTTCGCACTTCATAAATCAGATCGTCAAACCCAATTTTGAATTTTACTGGCAGGATGAATACAGCATGCTGTCTTTCGGCGGGAAAAACCTGCCAGCATTGGCACGATATATTCAAAATCAGAAAAGCCATCACGCCGGTGGGAACCTGATTGCGGCAATGGAGAAGATTTAGCTCCCAATAAGCGGGCGGTGAAATACAACCATCACCACCTGCCATCACCGTCCGCCGGTAAACCAGCGGGCTGCCCTTCTAAGTCGGCATAAGCCGACTAGCCCACTTGAGCGGGCTTCGAAAAAATTAGCACGACGATATTCCATCGGCAGCGAGAACACAGCAGGCATCATCGCTGGTTCGCAAGAACTTTCTAAAAACAAGGAAATGGTTTCACGAGAAAATATTTGGCTAAAGGGTAACCCTTCGATAACCCGAACTTGGTACTTGGCAATTTCCCACATGACATCTAACTTCACTCCTCGCCCCGCTCAATCCCAAATCCTCGCATACACCCACGGCAAAATGGGCATTTCTGCCGTGCCAGGTTCGGGTAAGACCTTTACCCTCTCAGCCTTGGCCAGCCAACTTATCCGCTCCGGTGCACTGGCAGAAGAGCAGGAAGTGCTGATCGTCACCCTGGTCAACTCAGCCGTGGACAACTTCGCCAGCCGCATCAAAGAATTCCTCGAACTGCCCATGCCCTTCGGCTACCGCGTTCGCACCCTGCATGGGCTGGCGCACGATATTGTGCGTGAGAAACCTGCCGCGGTCGGGCTGGAGGAGCGCTTCGCCATCCTGGACGAGCGCGAGGCTGATTTCATCCGCAAGGAAGCCGCCAACGCCTGGCTGCAGATCCATTCCAATGACCTGGGCGACTATCTCCTCGCAGATATGGAGGACGGCAAGCGCGACTGGGTGCGCCGCCAGCTGTTGCCTGATCTGGCGACCAGTATTTCATACGCTTTCATCCGTTCCGCAAAGGATAACCGTCTGATCCCTGAGAAATTGCGTCATTTGCTGGACCTGGCTCCTGCTCCATTACCTTTGGCCGAAATGGGACTGGCGATTTACACCGATTATCAGCGCGCCCTGGCCTATCGCGGCGCAGTGGACTTCGACGACCTGATCCGCCTGGCGATCGACCTGCTGGAAAACGATGCCGAGTTCCTCGAGCGCTTGCACTATCGCTGGCCGTATATTCTTGAAGATGAGGCACAGGATTCCAGCCAGCTGCAGGAGAAAATCCTGCGGCTTCTCTCCGGAGAAAGTGGAAACTGGGTGCGCGTCGGCGACCCCAACCAGGCCATCTTCGAGACCTTCACCACCGCCTCCCCACAGCACCTGCTTGATTTCATCCACACCGAAGCTGACCAGTACAAGGAATTACCCGACTCGGGGCGCTGTCAGCCATCCATTATTGCCATGGCGAACCAACTCATCAAGTGGGTGAACGGCGAACATTCCGAACCGGCTGTACGGGATGCACTGACCGTTCCGTATATCCAGCCTGCGCCTGAGGGCGACCCGCAACCCAACCCACCCGACGACCCGCAAGGGGTTAAACTTATCGGAAAGAAATATACACCGGAGGAGGAAGTGGAGGCGGTCGTCAAATCCATTGACCGGTGGCTGCCGGAGCACATGGATTCGACCGTGGCAGTGCTTGTACCCCGCAACCAGCGCGGCGTGGAAGTCATCGCGGCGCTCAAGCTCCGAAATATCGACTTCGTGGAATTGCTCGGGAGCACTTCAGCCACGCGTGCCGCTGCCGGACGGTTGGGCGAAATCGTCAGCGCGCTTTCTGACCCACAGTCTTCCGCTCGGCTGGCAACAGCCTACCTGGCCTGGCTCCGCGGCGAAAACCAAGAGTCCAACACCGATTTCCAGCTTCAGATCGCCGCATTGATCCGCAAATGCAGCCTGGTGGAGACCTTCGTCAGCCCAAGAACGGATCGGGATTGGCTGGCAGATTTGGGCTCCGAAGGCGCCTCGGCTAAGGTGATCGCGGAGTTGGAAGAATTTCGAGGTCTCGTCCGACGCTGGCAGGGGACAACCGCACTGCCGATTGACCAGATGATCCTTTCCCTGTCACAGGATCTGTTTACCGCCCCCAACGACCTGGCCCTGGCGCACAAGCTGGCGCTGGTGCTTCGCCAGGTCAGTGACGATCATCGCGACTGGCGCCTGCCCGAACTGACCGGGGAACTCAGCCTGATCGCCCGCAACGAACGCCGCTTCCTGGGCTTCAGCGAGGACGACTCGGGCTTCGACCCATCTCACCACGCCGGCAAGGTGGTGGTGACGACCATGCACAAGGCCAAGGGCCTGGAGTGGGACCGGGTCTACCTGATGTCGGTCAACAACTACGATTTTCCGTCCGGGCAGCCCAACGACCGCTACATCCCGGAGAAGTGGTTCGTGCATGCCGGACTGAACCTGGAGGCAGAAACACTGGCTCAACTGGAAGCCGCCCTTTCGACCGGCGAGTACGAGTTCTACTCCGAGGGCGCGGCCACACAGACCGCCCGGCTGGACTATGTGCGCGAGCGCCTGCGACTGCTGTATGTCGGCATCACGCGGGCAAAGAAGGAATTGGTAATAACCTGGAATACAGGGCGGAAGGGCGACCAGACTCCGGCGATGCCGTTTGTGGCATTGCAGGGCTGGTGGGAGAGCATGAAGTGAGTGCTGTACCAGATTCATGTCGCTGCGAGGAGCGACTGGTGGGAGCGACGAAGCAATCTCATTGCACATTCAACGAAGGACTTGCAGTTTCGACGAGATTGCTTCGTCGCCGCCACAGAACGGCGGCTCCTCGCAACTTCATGAGGAAAGATAGATGATGGCCAGCAAAGAATATGCCGTTTACATCATGACCAACGCCCAGTACCGGGTTCTGTCTACAGGCGTCACCAATAACCAGAAACGTCGCGTTTATGAACATATATAGTGGATCGACGGCTCATTCGCTAGAAAATACAATGTTACGAAACTGGTGTATTACGAAATTTGGGGCAATATTCGCGAAGCGATTACTTGAGAAAAGCTGATCAAAGCAGGCTCGCGGCAGTAGAAAATCGAACTGATCAACCACCTGAACCCAGAGTGGAAAGACTTTTATGATGAAATCTAACCCTAACCATGTCATTGCGAGCCCCGAGCGCAGCGAGCGGGAGTAGCGATTTCAAAGCACACCCAACCACGAACTGGACGGTTTGTTGGACAGCTTAAATAATACTAGAACAGGTAAAATATGAGTATGGTTTCTCCTTCCTTGCCTTCCGGTTTTACCTTCTCCCAGTCCTCCCTGCAAGATTACAGTGACTGCCCGCGCCGTTTCCAATTGCGCTATATCGAACAGTTGCAGTGGCCCGCCGTTGAGATGGAACCGGCGCTGGAAAACGAACGCCGCCAAATGGAAGGCCAGCTTTTCCACCGCCTGGTACAGCAGCACCTGATCGGTCTGCCCGCCGGGAAGCTGACCCGGCTGGCAAATACACACAACTTGTCGCGCTGGTGGGAAAATTACTTGGGATCCAAATTTGAACTATCTGGCTATGCGCTGTACACAGAACTGACTCTTGCTGCACCGGTCGGCTCCTACCGGCTTGTGGCGAAATACGATCTGATTGCCGTTAAACCGGGAGCGCGAGCTTTCATCTACGACTGGAAAACCACCCAAAAGCGCCCGCGTGATGAATGGATGGCTGCCCGGATGCAAACGCGCGTCTACCGGGCAATGCTGGTCCAGGCAGGTGCGGCCTTGAACGGTGGGATTTCCTTCCATCCCGAACAGATCGAGATGATTTACTGGTATGCCGATTACCCGTCCGAACCGGCGCGCTTCCTTTTCAACACCGCCCAGCACACCCGCGACTGGGATGCCCTGACCGGTCTCATCAACGAAATCGGTAACCATCGGCATTTCCCGCTGACCGAGGATGAGAAGAAATGCGCCTACTGTCCCTATCGCTCATACTGCAACCGCGGTGGGAAGGCGGGGATGATCCCTTCGGGTGAAATGGCCGACGTGGTAGTCCCGGATCCAGCGGGGCAGTTCCGGTTCCAGGATGGGGCACGGGAAACCGAACTGACCGGCACCGAAATTAATTTTGAACAAATCGCAGAAATTGAATTCTAGAACAATGCGCTGGAGAGAACCGACTCCCCTTCACTCACCCGCCCTGCTGCCGGATTTGCATCCGCTCGTCGCGCAGACCCTTGTCCGCCGCGGGATGAACTCGCCGCAGGCCGCGCTTGCCTTTCTGGATCCGGAGGCATATTTCCCTGCCCCGGCCGCGGCTTTACCCGGTCTGATCGCCGCCGCTGAGCGGGTCGAGCGCGCCATCCGCTTGCGCGAGTCAATCTGCGTTTGGGGAGATTTTGATGTGGACGGGCAAACCTCCACAACCGTGCTCGTCCAGACTTTGCGTATCCTGGGAGCAGATGTTGTCTATCATATCCCGGTGCGCGGGCGCGAGAGTCACGGCGTTAACCTCCCACACCTGAAAGAAATTATTGAACAGGGTGCGAAACTCATACTGACCTGTGATACCGGCGTCACAGCCCACGAGGCGGTGGAATACGCCCAAACGCGCCGCGTGGACGTGGTCATCACCGACCATCATGATCTGCCAGATAGCCTGCCGCCGGCTGTTGCAGTTGTCAATCCAAAATTGCTGCCACCCGAACATGCACTGGCGACCCTCGCCGGGGTGGGAGTGGCCTATAAACTGGCGGAAGAACTCATCGCCCGCTTCCCCTTCGCACCATGTTCTCCGGCTGCCCTGCTCGATTTGGTGGCATTGGGCCTGGTGGCAGACCTGGCAATCCTCAAGAGTGACACCCGTTTCCTGGTGCAAAAGGGTTTGATCGCCCTGCGCAGCACCCAACGCCTCGGCCTGCAGGTCATGCTGGAAATGGCCGGACTTGTCCCGGCCGACCTGACCGAGGAGCACATCAGCTTCACGCTCGGGCCGCGTCTCAACGCCTTGGGCCGTCTTGGTGATGCCAACCCGGCCGTGGACCTGCTGACCACCACCGACGCCGGCCGAGCCCGTCTGCTGTCCACACAACTTGAGAACTATAACGTCCAGCGCCAACTCCTCTGCAATCAGGTGACCCAGGCCGCTGAAGCCCAACTGCTCGCCGACCCCTCCCTGCTCACAAATCCCGTGCTCGTGCTCTGGAACCCGGCCTGGCACGGCGGGGTGGTCGGAATTGTCGCCAGCCGGTTGGTCGAACGCTATTGCAAGCCCGCCATCCTGTTATCCACGCCAGCCAACGAACCGGCGCGCGGCTCTGCTCGATCAGTGGAAGGAATCAACATCACCACCGCGATCGCCGCCCAGAAAGACCTGCTGCTAAATTTCGGAGGACACCCGATGGCGGCCGGTCTCGCGTTGGACCAGGAGAAACTTCCCGAATTTTGCCGAAGGCTGTTCCGGACTTTGGACAAGATGCTTGGCGAAACTGCGCATGAAGAACCGGAACTCAAGATTGACTACTGGCTCGACCTGCCCGGTGTCACTCTCGACCTGGCCACCGCACTGGAAAGTCTGGCTCCATTCGGTCCCGGCAACCAAAAATTGACCCTGGCGACGCGCGGCCTGACCATGCTATCTGCCACTACGATCGGACGGAACAAGGAACACCTGAGACTGGCTGTGGTCGACGAGACCGGCAACTCCCAGACGGTTCTATGGTGGAATGGCGCTGAAGAGGCTCCTCCCGATGGAAAAATCGACCTGGCCTACACTGTCCGCGCCTCGGATTGGCGCGGCAGCCGGCAAGTCCAGATGGAGTTCGTGGATTTCCGGGCTATCGAGACACCGCGAATCGAAATAAATAGTCGAAAACAGGAAATCATTGACTATCGAAGCGTCAAAGACCCGCGCAATTTGCTACCAAACTTCCACGATCAACCGTCAACGCTGGTCTGGGCGGAGGCTGAGGCGAAAAAGGAGGTCGGCGGGAAAGACCGGAACGAACTGGAGCGCGCCGACAACCTGGTCATCTGGACCATCCCGTCTTCGCCCGAGGACCTGCAAAGTGCCTTGGAAACCGTCAAACCACACATCGTAACCCTGGTTGGCGCCCATCCTTTTCTGGAAGTCACCGATGCGTTCATTGCGCGCCTGACCGGCCTCCTGAAATATGCCATCTCTCACCGCTCAGGTAAAATGACCTTCGCCGAACTGGCGGCCGCGACCGCCCAGCGACGGGTAACAGTTGTGCAAGGTTTGAACTGGCTGGTATCCCGCGGGAAAATTAACCTTCTGCACCAGGAAGACGATCAACTCTGGGTGGCCCCCGGCGTGACCATCAACGGCCTGGACGGTGAGGCGCGGACCTGGGTGGAAGTTCAAGCCCTGCTGGCAGAAACCTCAGCCTACCGGGCGTATTTCAAGCGGGCGGATAAAGACAGATTGCTCCCCTAATTGCGATTACAATTCAATCATGCCGTTTGAAGAACTCCCCCACACTGCAGACTGGAGCCTGCGCGTCTGGGCTGCGAACCTGAATCAACTATTTTGCGAGTCTGCCAGAGGGATGAATGCCCTTACAGGGGTCAGGTTGGCCGAAAATCCGCGGGTCAGGCGCACATTTACCGCTTCCGCCCCGGATGTTGAAAACCTGCTTGTTTCCTTCCTCTCAGAACTCGTCTATTTCGCTGATGTGGATCGTCTGGCATTCGACCATTTTGATATTCATCTCGATATGGAAGCCTCCCAGCCATTCCTCCTGTCAGTCACCCTGCACGGTGCTCCCATTCTGTCATTAGACAAAGCCATCAAAGCCGTTACTTTCCATAATTTGCAGATCCAACAGACACCACTGGGCGTTGAAGTAGAAATGGTGTTCGATGTGTAATTTTGTGTTCCTGGCGGGGTTTCGCAAAGCATCCCAGAGTTGAAGCCCCTACGCAGGTATTAAGGCAATTATGATAAGCCTGCATGATTTAACCAAAATAAGCGACTACGAATGGGAAATCCCTCATTCGTTCCGCGGCGACATGCGCGGCCCGGTGCGCATATTTTCATCGCGCGAACTACTCGAACAAAGCCTCGGCGACAAATCGCTCGAACAGGCTGTTAATGCCTCCACACTGCCGGGGCTGGTCGGTGCGGTGGTCGTTATGCCCGACATGCACCAGGGTTACGGCTTCCCTATTGGCGGTATAGCCGCCACCCAATTCCCCCGGGGCGTCGTCTCTCCGGGGGCGATCGGCTACGACATAAATTGTGGCGTGCGCCTGCTGGCTTCCTCCATTGAATTCGAAGCCGCCCTGCCCCATCTTGACAACCTCGCCACGTTGCTGAACCAGTACTGTCCCAGCGGTGTGGGTGTGAAAGGCGTGCTGAATGTCAACATACCGGAACTGGAACACCTGATGCGGGCAGGTTCGCGCTGGGCGCTCAACAACGGTTATGGCAGTGAAAATGACATAACCCGCACCGAGGAGAACGGTTGCCTGGAAGGAGCGGATCCGGCCAGGGTCAGCGAACGCGCCAAGGCGCGCGGTCGCGAGCAAATCGGTTCGATGGGAGCGGGCAATCATTTTGTCGAAGTGGATGTTGTCGAAGCAGTTCTCGATCTGGAAACCGCCGCCATTTTCGGACTGCGCCAAGGCTGCCTGGCTGTCCAGATCCACTGTGGCTCGCGCGGACTCGGCCACCAGGTCTGCACCGATTACGTTCAGGATTTCCAATCCGCAGTAAAGCGGTACGGTATAGAACTGCCTGACCGGGAACTGGTTTGCGCGCCGATGGACAGTCCGGAAGGACATGCTTATCTCGGCGCCATGCGCGCTGCAGCCAACTTCGCTTTTGTCAACCGGCAGTTGCTGGCCTATTCCTCCAGGCGTGCCTTTGAGGAGGCTTTTGCAGGGAAGCTGAAAAACTGGCAGTTGACACAGGTTTACGACATCTGCCACAATATGGGAAAGGTCGAAACCCACGAAGTGGATGGAAAACGCGTCAAAGTGTGTGTTCACCGCAAAGGCGCGACACGCTCTTTCGGTCCGGGCACGCCCGGCCTGCCGCCCGAATACCAGCAAACCGGACAACCAGTGCTCGTCCCTGGTTCGATGGGCACAGCCTCTTGGGTATTGGCCGGAACGGAAACATCCATGCTGCGCTCTTGGGGTTCCTGTTGCCACGGTGCCGGGCGGACGATGAGCCGCGCCAAAGCCAGACAGGCTATTCACGGCGATGATTTGCGCCAGGAACTGGAAGGCCACGGCATCCAGGTTCGCACCGGGAGCATGTCAGGACTGGTCGAGGAAGCCCCTTCCGCATATAAAGATGTAAACGCTGTGGTCGAGACAGTCGTTGCGGCCGGCATTGCGCGCAAAGTAGCGCACCTGCGCCCGCTGGTGGTAGTCAAGGGATAGACGGGAACGAATCAATGACGGTAAGCGTCTCCTTTCCACACCATACAATTCAGGTATAAATAGAAGAATATTATGTCTAAACTTGGTAAATCGTTTGTAATGATCGCACTTGCAGGGTCGCTGCTGGCCGCGTGCGCATCTCAACCCACAGCCACTCCGATCCTTGTGACCCCCCAGAGGAACAATCCTTATGCACCGCAACCCGGTGATGATGCAATGACGCGCGGGGGTGCAGAAATCATCTCTGCGTCGGTCCTGGTAGCTGAATCGTTTCCGCCTCAGATTTCAGTTTCGCTCGCATACCGACTTCCCGCTCCCTGCTACCAATTGCGGATTAGCATCAGCCAACCTGATAGTCAGAACCGAATCCAAATGGAAATCTACGGCTTGACGCCTAAAGACCAACCTTGCAACCTGATGACTCTCATCACACCGAAGGAAACGATCATCAGCTTGGGAAGTTTCTCCGCCGGGCAATACACAGTCTGGGTCAATGAACAGCAAGTTGGTGAATTCATTGCAATATAAATCAGGACGAGTCTTACATATCGCCACCTAAAGAAATGAGCCGGAGGTTTTCTCCGGCTCGACACTTTATGTAAAGCGCGCTTACTTTTCCAAAATCTGCGACAAGAACAGTTTTGTCCGATCTTCCTGTGGGTTCGTGAATATTGCCTTCGGCGTACCAGTCTCGACAATCAAACCCTGGTCAAAGAAATACATCCGGTCGGCCACGCCTTTTGCGAACCCCATTTCGTGCGTTACCACCAGCATGGTCATGCCGGATTGTGCCAGTCCGATCATCACGTCCAGTACTTCTTTTATCATTTCCGGGTCAAGCGCAGAAGTCGGCTCGTCGAAGAGCATGATCTTCGGTTCCATTGCCAGGGCACGCGCGATCGCAACACGCTGCTGCTGGCCACCGGAGAGTTGCCCGGGAAACTTTTCGGCCTGCTCCGGGATGCCCACGCGCTCGAGCAGTTCTTTTGCCTTGGCTTCGGCCTTTTCTTTCGACCACTTGCGTACCTGGATCGGCGCCAGCGTAATGTTCTGCATCACGTTCAAGTGCGGGAACAGGTTGAATTGCTGGAAGACCATGCCCGTTTCCATGCGGATCTTCTCGATATTGTGCATGTCTTTGGTAAGTTCAATCCCATCTACGATGATCTGTCCCTTCTGGTGATCTTCAAGGTGGTTGATACAGCGAATGAAAGTCGACTTCCCCGACCCTGACGGGCCGAAAATGACGATAACCTCCCCTTTTATTACTTCCATGCTGACGCCCTTCAAAGCCTGGAAATGACCGTACCACTTCTGCACGTCGTGGGCAATAATGATTGGACCGTTTGCACTAGCTTCGCTCATCATCTGCTCCAAAATTTCATTTTGTGGTCCTTGATAATTCATGCGAAAAAAGGAATATATAGGGGTATTGGGCGAGCAAAACCCATCAAATACCCCTCATTTCTGCCTCATCTCGTTTAATTCCAGAGACCCACATTTTGTATATTATAGGTCAAAACCGGCAGATCGCAACAGGGATTCCTAAGGAGTTTTCAGAGTCGCCCGTGCTGATTAAAGCAAAGCGGGCACGCGTTAATTTTACCAGGGCATCAACTGGCAACCGGATATTCAGTCCGCGCTGCCCTCCGCTCACATGGATCTCATGCATGCATTGTGCGTCCGCAGCAATCACCACCTGGAAGCCTTTATTCATCAGTGCCAGCGGTGAGATGCCTCCTGCCTGCAAACCGGTCAACTTTTCGGCTTCACGCTCGGTCGGCAGAAAGACCTTTTTCTCACCCAGCGCAGCAGCCAACAGTTTCAGCTCCACACGCTGGGAGCCAGGGATGACCGCCAGGATGGGTTTGCCTTTTTCGCGGGTAACAACAATGGTTTTATATACCAATTCTGGGTCCACACCGAGAATCTTGGCGGTTTCGTCCGCACCGAGTTTATCAGCAGGGAGTTCAAAGGCGTTGTATGGTATTTTCTTCGAGTCCAGCAGGCGGGTCACGTTATTCACAATTGGCATAGGTATCAGCCTGTGTCGGGCGAACATGCTATACTTACATCAGATTTTACCCGAAAATGGAAACTTCCAATGAAAACGTCCTCTCCGCTCAGCCTGGAAGAACTGCTGAGCCAACTCCCTGATTATTACACGCTCGCAGACCGGGAGTTAATCCAGCGCGCCTACCGGGTGGCAGAAAAGGCTCACGCCGGTCAGAAACGCGCTTCCGGCGAACCGTATGTTTATCATTGCCTGGCAGTTGCATCCATCCTGGCCGAGTATATAATGCCCGCCGATATTATCGCGGCGGGGCTTCTACATGATTCGGTTGAAGATACGTCCATTAAGATCGAAGTCTTGCGCAGGGATTTCGGTGAGGGGGTGGCCAATCTCGTTCAGGGTGTGACCAAACTGACCCAGTTACCGCGCGTCTCGCGCGGCGAACATCAGGAGGAGGCCCTGCGTAAATCGGACAAGGATAGTTCTCAAGTCGAGGATGAAGCCGCCAGGCGCAACCGTAAGCGCGACCTAGCCGCTGAGACCCTCCGGAAGACTTTCCTGGCCATGGACAGTGACGTGCGGGTCGTTCTCATTAAACTAGCCGACCGTCTGCACAACATGCGCACACTGGGCGCGTTTCCTGAGACCAAGCGCCGCCGCATCGCCCAGGAAACACTCGATATTTTTGCCCCACTCGCCAACCGGTTGGGCATCTGGCAGATCAAATGGGAACTCGAAGATCTGGGCTTCCGCTATACCAACCCGGAGAAATACAAGGAAATCGCCGAGCAACTGGCTGAGCGCCGCGAGACACGCGAGGCCGAGATCGAACACATTTCCGAAGCCATTTCCAAACTATTGGCCGCTTCGGGGATCAAGACCGAGATTTCGGGCCGTTCAAAACATATCTACTCCATCTATCATAAGATGATCGAGAAAGGCAAGTCGTTCGACCTGGTCCGCGATGTGCGCGGCATCCGGCTCATCGTCCCGGACGTGGCAGCCTGTTATGCTGTACTTGGCCTGATCCACAACCACTGGCGTCCCATCCCAGGCGAATTCGATGATTACATTGCCGCCCCCAAGGACAACTTCTATCAATCACTGCACACAGTCATCATCTACGACGATGGCAAACCGGTTGAGGTCCAGATCAGGACGCACGAGATGAACGAGAACGCCGAGATTGGGATTGCCGCTCATTGGCGGTATAAAGAAGGCGGCGAACGGGGCAAGTACGACGAGCGCATCAATTGGCTGCGGCAAGTGATGGAGTGGAAGCAGGATGTGGACGACGCCCAGGAATTCGTGGACAGCATGAAGACGGATGTCTTCAAAGACCGCGTCTATATCTTCACCCCACATGGTGACATCATTGACTTGCCAGCCGGTTCCACGCCGATTGATTTTGCCTATCACGTTCACACCACCGTCGGCGACCGCTGTCGTGGGGCCAAGGTAAATAATAAACTCGTCCCGCTGGACTACACGCTCAAAACCGGTGAGCAGGTCGAAATTCTGACCGCAAAACAGGGCGGTCCCAGCCGCGACTGGCTTAACCAAAACCTGGGTCTGGTGCGTACCCAGCGCGCCCGGTCCAAGATCAAGGCCTGGTTCAAGAAGCAGAATCGCGAGCAAAACATCACTCAGGGCAGGGAACTTTTGGAGCACGAAATCCAGCGTCTTGGTTTGACAGAAATGGATGAGGGAGTCCGGGAAGCTCTTGCCAAGAATTATGGACGCACTCCTGAAGAACTCTACGATGCCCTTGGTTGTGGAGATCTGACCCTCGGAAGGGTGGTCAACAAGCTCCTGGAAGCTAAAGAGAGTGACGATATCCTGGTTGCCGTTCCGGCAACCAGTGACGCAATTTCCACTGAGTCCGTCACTGTCCTCGGACTGAAAGGCCTGCTAACCGCCATGGCGAAGTGTTGCAATCCGACATCCGGCGATGATATCATCGGCTATATCACCCGCGGACACGGAGCCACCATACACCGCCAGGATTGTCCCAACATATTGCGTATCAAAGATCGCGAGCGACTGGTCAAGGTTTCGTGGGGCGAAAATGTACGTACCTACCCGGTACCCATCCGCATCCGTGCCTTCGATCGGCAGGGGCTGATGGGCGACATCACCACCATGCTCAACAGCGAATGTGTAAATATCGTGGATGTGCAGGTGGGTATCAGCAAAAATCTGGCAGACCTGCGCCTTGTGATTGAAGTCCAGGATATCGCTCAATTGAGCCGCATACTGACCCGCATCGAAAATCTTCCCAACGTGTTGGAAGCCCAGCGTATCCGGGGGGGATAATATGGAATCAATTTTGCAACTACCGCGGCTTTTCGTCCTGGCGGGATTATCGTCGGGGAGCTTCAAAGCCGGGTCGAGGCATTCAAGCCCGGCTTTCAGCTAGAAACCTGTTTCTCCTGGCAGGACGGATTGCAGGATTACAACTGGATGAGATACATTCTCAACGAACCGGAAAAAAAAGAACCCCCCAAATTTGATCCTGTTGCAGGGGACGTCCTAGCCAGTTGAGACGACGGCGGGAGCAGGTTCTGTGAGGCACCCTAAATGTTATAATCTCCCGCATGCCCTGGTACATCCGCCTCCTGCACGGGATCGAACACGGCCTCTACGGCATATTCTTTGCCGGCTTCCTGGGGGGCAGCAGCCTGCTGATCTCCACCATGCCGTCCGAAGCCGCCCGCCGTTACACACGTGCGGTCGAGTTCGATTACGTGTCCTGGACATTGGAGGCGCTCAGCGTCAAGCTGAACCAGACCGTGCTGGATACTCCTTTTTATTTCAGCGAACCTGTCCGCCACCAGATCGTTTTAGATTTCCTGAGTTTGGTGGATGATATCCTCTCCAGCGAAAACCAGCTAAACTTGATATTTACAAACCCCCAATTACAAAATCCGACTGCGTCCTCTCTCAATCTGCGGTTCGGACTCGACCGAATGTATACCCGCTTGGGCCAGCTTGCCCCGCTGGCCGAAGCTGTCCTTCAGGAACAAATTTCGGCTTTGCTCGCGGAGTTTGGACTGACCACTGGCGGCCAGCCGCTGCCACCCGTCCTATTCCACATCACCCCCTTACCCTACAATCTGGTGATTTCCCCGCGCGACATAATCCAGCAGGATGCCGCCATTTCCCTTGTGCCCGATTTGAGCGTGGATAAGCAGATTGCCCTCGAAAACCAGGTGGATTCTGGTCTGAACGTTTCCTCGCTGGTAGTGCCGGTGGGCGGCATCGGCTCGTACCCTACCATGGTCATGCGCACGACCACCCTCGACTGGCTTTCCGATACCGTTGCCCATGAATGGACACATAACTGGCTTACTTTACGGCCACTCGGCCTGAATTACGATACATCTCCCGAACTGCGCACGATGAACGAGACCACCGCCTCCATTGCCGGACACGAGATTGCCGTGATTGTGCTCAAGCGCTACTATCCCGAACTGGCCCCCGGGTACGACCATCAGGCCGTCAGCCTGCCGTTCAACCCTGTCAAGACCGATCTTAACTTCAATGCAGAGATGCATTTCACCCGCGTCCACTCGGACGAGTTGCTTTCCCAGGGCAAGATCACTGAGGCCGAGACATATATGGAACAGCGCCGGCAGTTCTTCTGGCAAAACGGCTATGCCATCCGTAAACTCAACCAGGCTTACTTCGCTTTTTATGGGGCTTATGCAGATATTCCAAGCGGTCCAGCTGGCGAAGATCCAGTCGGCCCGGCAGTGCGCGCCTTGCGAAATCAGAGTGCCACGTTGACCGATTTCTTAATAACCATCGCCCATATGGACTCATTCCAGCAACTCCGAGCTTCTGTATCTCCATGAGAATTGACACAAATGCATAGACACGTTATTGCCATTCTGGTCTCTGTTTTTATCCTTGTCTCCTGCGCTCCTGCGCCCGCCACCGCCCATCCCGTCTTCATGGCAACCCCCACCCCAGAATCGACTGCCATGTCTGCTTCCATGCCCTGCACTTTGCTCCACTTCCCAGTCACGCCAGAAACAGCCCTGGGAGCCGGGTTCGAGGGACGCGGCCACGTCAGCGGAAAAGTGGATGCACCAGTTACCATTATTGCTTTCAGCGATTACCAGTGCCTGCAATGTGCCTACCTGGCAGCCAGCCTGAAACAAATCCGGCTGACCCATTCGAACAACGTGCGCCTCATCTACCTGCACGCTCCGCAGATGGAGCGCAACAAAGATAATCTGGCCATCCAGGTGGTGGAAGCGGCAGACTTGCAAAGCAAATTCTGGGAGATGCACGACCTGCTCTTTGAGAAACAGGTTGAATGGTCCGTGTTAGCCCCGGCAGATTTTGAAGCCTGGGCAACAACGCAGGCAGCCGGCCTGGGCATTAATGCGACCCAGTTCCATTCCGATGTCGAGGGTCCGGTGGTGGCTGACCGGCTCCAGCAAGCCTTACAATTCACCGCAGGTGTCCTCCAACCGTTTGCACCGCCGCTGTTGTTCATCAACAACCTCTCGCCATATACGAGCCTGGCCGATTTCGCCAGTCTCGATAAAGTGGTGCGCATGTACGCATTGACGGCTCGCCAGTTCAGCGCTTGCCCGCCCTGGAGCATCGACCCGCTCAAACAGTACATCCTCACTCTGCACACAGACAAGGGCGACGTGGTGCTCCAACTCCTCCCGGAAAAAGCCCCCCAGGCCGTAAATAACTTTGTCTTTCTGGCGCGCAGTGGCTGGTTTAACGATATCACCTTTTACAGTGTGCTCCCTGATGGTCGGGTAATGACCGGAGACCCAAGCGAGACCGGGTTGGGCAACCCTGGGTACCTATTCGAAACCGAAATTGCCACCGGACTGCGTTTCGATCAACCCGGCATGCTGGCGATGGATAATGACGGACCAGACACGAACGGCAGCCGTTTCTTCATTACTCTGGGGTCCAATGCGCAATGGAACGGGCAGTACACCATCTTTGGGCAAGTGTTGAGCGGCCTGGACATTTTATCTGCTCTGACCGCCCGCAACCCACAGCCGGGAATAATGCTTCCGCCAGGGGATGAACTGATCAGTGTCACCATCGAAGAACGGTAGGAGTCACCTTGCAGCCAAATCCCAGCCTTAACCGTCGCAGCAACATCCTCATGCTCATCTTGAGCAGCATAGGAATTCTGGGACTATTGATCCGCAGCGCTTACCTGACCTTCACCGGATTTTCATCATTCGACCCTGATTCCGGCTCGAGCCAGGCTGCCAGCCTGCTCAGTGTGCTTGGGATGCTCTTCTGTGCGGGATTGCTCCTACCGGTGCTGGTTTACACCGTCAAACGGTTGAAAGGACAGGAAATCCTCCTGCTAACCATCCCGCCTGTCAAGGTCTGGCAGGGGGCGGTGTTGTTTGCAACCTGGGTGCTGGTGGTTGTGATCGGCACAGTCCTTGCCAGACTTTTCGTGTATGGTTGGGCAGGAGCCGCGCTGTTGTTCCTGCTTGGTATCAGCCTCCCCATTCTCAGCATGGTCTGGATCAGCACCGGTGGTCTCCCCGGAGGTTCTCGCCAACGCCTGTGGTCTGTCTTCGGCTTTGGCATGCTCGGGGCCACTGTTTTAGCAATGCTGCTGGAATTTATGGTGATCGGGATGGCGGCGTTGGTTATTGGGGTCGTCGTGGTGGCTCACCCAGAATTGCGCTCTGTTATTGACCAAATCAAGACCCTCGTGACAAACGCCAGCACCGGGAATATGGAGGCGTTACTGACCGTTTTGGCTCCCTACATTTCCAATCCACTGGTTATCTTGTCCATCCTGGTCTTTGCCGCAGTGCTTGCTCCCCTGATCGAGGAAGCAATTAAACCGGCCGTTATCTGGTTCCTGGGCAAACACCTGGGTTCCCCTGCCGAGGGATTCGGGCTGGGCGCGTTGTGCGGGGCTGGTTTCGCCCTGCTGGAAGGGCTCATGGCTGCCAGCAGCCTCTCACAAATGTGGGGCTTTGGCTTGGCAGGACGTGCCGCAGCCTCCTTGATGCACATCACCAGCAGCGGGTTAATGGGCTGGGCGATTGCATCCGCCCAATTGGAAAAACGCTATGGGCGACTAGCCTTGATATACCTGCTCGCCGTCAGCATCCATGGTCTTTGGAACGGGTCGGTAATCATGGTTGTCTATGGCGCTCTAAGGGTGATGATTCAAAACATGGAGATTGATGTAATTGGAGGATCGTTCGCAATGGGAGGCTTAGGGATACTATTCCTCGAATTTGTCTTGTTGCTCACCGCCTTGCCGCTGATCAACTACCGCCTACGCCAGTCGAATGCGCACCAGTCACTGCGTTGATGCAACCTGTTATAATCGCCCCGCTTGCAACTTCGCACTCGAGGGACATCAATGGATTGGTTTCTTAAAGTTCTCGACTTCATCCTGCATGTTGACACCTACCTGAACGATATCATCACCCGCTACGGAGCATGGACATACGGCCTGCTGTTCGTTGTCATTTTCATGGAGACCGGTTTTGTCGTGACACCCTTCTTGCCCGGTGATTCGCTCATCTTCGCGGCGGCCACATTCGCAGCCCGCGGCGCGCTCGATCCCTGGCTGATGTTCTTTATTCTATCCATTGCTGCCATCGGCGGGGATACTGCCAATTACTGGATCGGCCATGCTATTGGTTCAAAAGCATATACCGGTGAGGTCAAGTGGATCAAGAAAGAATATATGGAACGCACGCATGCCTTCTTCGAAAAGCACGGCGGCAAGACCATCTTCCTGGCGCGCTTTGTGCCCATCATTCGCACTTTTGCTCCATTTGTGGCCGGAGTGAGTGAAATGTCTTATCGCCACTTCATCACCTGGAACCTCGTCGGCGGCGTAACCTGGGTGGCGACCTTCACCTTGCTCGGTTACTTTTTCGGCAATATCCCCTTCGTCCAGGACAACTTTGAACTTGTCATCATTGCCATCGTGCTTATCTCGTTCATCCCGGCAGTGGTGGAAGTGTTGAAAGCCAGGAAAGAAATCAAGAAGCACGCTGTAAAGAGTGATCAAAAATATAAATCAAAAAAAGTCTCCTGAAAAAGGAGACCTTTCATTTTACAAAAGGATATCGTCAAAATTCAGGGCGTAATTCCTAAGAAGCGCGCATACCAGTACCACAACACGTCCGCAGCTGGCTTGCCATGGATAGAAGCCGAGGCGTCCTGTATTACAACAGGTGGGTAATAACCCCGGCTGACAAAGCCGCCCACCCAGGCGCGCTCGTTGACAGCCATCAACAATGCCTGGTATACATCCGCCTGCGCCTGCAAATTGACCGGTACTTGCAGGCTGCCCGGCTGGAACAATGTACTGACAGGCATTGAAGCGCTGGCAGCGCTATCAGCCGACGGGTAGGCAACCGCAAGGATGACAGGTTTTTTCAGCGCAGCCTGGAAGGGTTGGATTTCCGTGTCCAACAACTGCCCGGCCGAGGCTGTTATTTGATCTACAATGGTGCCGCTGAGCGGTGCATACCAGAGCAGATACACACCATCCAGGTCTTTGGAAAAATTTGGGTATGACTGTAATCCTCCGGGATAGGACAAAGCCCAGTACACGCTGCCCTTGAAACGACTGCGGGCATCAGAAATGATTGCCTGCCAGCGCGCCTCCGCATCCGCTGGGACACCGGAACTGCTCCCGCTTATTTGGCCACCTGGCAAGGCCGGAGTGACCCAATCTCCCCCCAGTATAAGGGCCTGGGCGCCGGATTTTGTTGCTAGGTCAGCATGGGTTGCGGCGAAAGCTGCGTAGCGCTCGAACCATGTATTCCACCAGGCTGCGTCGCGCGGCGCTGATTGCCACCACGCCGTCAAATCAGAAGACAAATTGATAGCCGGGAATAGCGCTACGTTCAGGTTGGAAGCACGGGCGCGGCTGACGGTGTCGAGTGTATCAGCCCACAGCGAATCCACACCGGGGACAGGGGAAAAGGCGAATGGTGCAATCCGGCCAACGGTCCAGGAAGGGTCAAGCACCAGCCAGTTGGCGTAACGGCTCTGCACGTCCTGAATTGCCAGCGGGGTCCAGGCCTGCCAGGTCGGCTCGTAATCTGGCAGGAACTCCACTCCCGCCAGAAATCCTTGCCGCACCGTCACCGGGTATCCGACTATCGCAGGGGGCGTGGTATTCTGCAACCAGGTCCAGCCGGAGACGGCGTCCTGTAAATCCTGTGGGACCAGGCTGGAAGAGACCGGGCGCCCGGAATGGCCGATGGATGTTTGTACATCGTCGGCGATCCCGCACTGGTCATTGCGGCAATAGCGGTACTCAAAATCGCCGAGCATATTAAGCGGGCTGTAGAGTTGATAGAGCCACTGGTTGTTCCCGCGCGGCCACATTGGGATGGGCTCGGTCCAGCCGTAGGGGTTGAACTGGATCGAGATGATGTCGGTGACCGGAGTGTAGGCCGGAACGTCAACCTCAAACAGGATGGGTGACGAAGCTCCAGCCTGCCAAGTCTTGACGATATCTTCTACCTGGAATGGGATTGAGGAAACGGGGATGATCAACTGCCGGATGACGAAGGCGCCGTCGGTTCCGTGTTCGGCATTCCAGAAGCCATCACCGAGGGTGTATTTGTATCGAATATCCGCCCCTGCGGGAAGCATGAGCGAGATCGTGGAACGGCCATCCGGCAATTGGGACAACATCGGCATCCGGGTGGAGACAGTGCTCAGACCGCCATCCAAGTCACCATATGTGTTTCCCAACTGGTAAAGGTTTCCGGCTAGGCGAATGGGGGCATTTTGAATCGAATTGGCTGGTACGGTTATTGTGAAGATTACATTGACCATTTGCGCAGGAATCAACGAAAGCGCGACTGGGGTGCGTAGACCCGCTTCGACACGGGCACCCTGCTGAAAGGTCTGGTACGCGCCGTCAATGGCATATGCTACCAGGTTATGTGTTCCAACCGGGAGACTTTCAAAAAAGAACGAGCCGGTTGAATCGGTCAATGTCTGTTGTCCACCTGCGGCGATTAGAATGTTCGGGATGGGTACATTATTGGTGGAATCCACAACCTTGCCAGTCAGCCGCCCTGAGGGGCTGGAGAAAAGGCTGTCGCTCCAAGAGGCAACTACATCCTCCACCGTCCCAGGACAGGTGACGTCGTACATGCGATAGCGAACTGGTTTGTCAAAAGAGTCGTTTTCCATATACGGGATCATACCCTGGCGTATGTAACGGTATTTGACGATGCTGTTCATGGCAAAGGGAATGGCAACTGTAAAATGCAACGTGTCCATACCCTGCATGGTATGGTTGACCGCATTCAATCCCAAGCCTGTAATCTCGTCAACTACTGACAAGTAGAGAATTTCTCCTTCCAGCAATGGTGAGGATAGTGCCACGCGGAAGGTCACCACCGCGGAGGGTTGGGGCGTGGTGGTTTGTCCCGAAGGCAGGGATGGCGTGGGGGATGGTGAGTTTAGTCCTGGAATGTCCAGCAACGAAAAGGAGCAACCATTGAGCAGCATGATCAGAACGCTCACCAGAGATATTAATCTGCGAGTGGAAGGATGAACAGGTTTATTTCGCATACCCCTCCTTTCGGCATCGGCGGTCTGAGAATATTGAGTAAGCCATCTGCTTGTATTTTACAAGGGAAAAGGGGGAATTGATAGAGGCAGATGGTACTCTCTGGAACCGGCGAGTATAAATCGAGATTTTTATTTCCGGGCTTCCTTGTTACGATCCTTTTGGCTGAATGCCGCCAGGTAACTTAAACCAATACCGATGAAATAAAGCAGAATCATCGGTCCCATAACCAGCGCCATGTTGACCGGGTCGGTAGTCGGCGTGATGGCCGCTGCAATGACGGCGACGGCCACGATGGCAATCCGCCATTGTCTGACCAGGCTTTGCGGCTTTACAAGTCCCATCACTGTCAACACAAAGATGACCAGCGGAAATTCAAAAGCAACTCCAATCCAAAACAATATTCCAGTCACAAAACTGATATAGGATGCCGGGCGGGGAATCAGTGTGATCCCCATGAAATTAATTAAGAACTTCAGTGCGGGAGGCAGCAACTCTATATAGGCAAAAATCATCCCCCCGGCGAAGAAAAGCATGACCAGCGGAATGGCAAACAATCCAATCACCTTCGCCTGCGGCCGCAAAGCCGGGGCAGCGAAGAGCCATAATTCAAAGGCAATATAGGGAAGTGCCAGGGCGAACCCACACAGCAGGGCCACGCGCATGAACACACCGATTGTTTCGGTGACTTCAATCGCTTGCAACTTTTCCAGTCCGCCAATCGGCCCAGCCAGAAAATTTACAATCTTTTGGGTGAAGATAAAACTCCCTCCCACCGCAACTGCCAGCCCCGCCAAAGCACGCAGGATATGCTTGCGCAGGTCATCAATATGCTCAAGCAACGCTTTAGGATCGGCAGCGATGGCCGTAATTGCATCGGTCATCGGCCGATCTCCGGGATCGACTGACAGGAATCCGATGACCTTGCGGACACCCCGCACGGGCATGGTCAATAGCCACCAGATCGCTCGAAAAGGGGAAGTAAAAACGCGCAACAGGCCGCGCAGGAATTTTCGCATAATTAGACCGATTTGCCTCCGCTGGGAGCTGGAGGCTCGATCCGGTTTTCGGATTCGATTTCTCCTGGATTTTTAGTAACAGACGGTAGGGATTGACCCATAGGCAGATTCTTCGGGTTTGTAATATTGGAAGAGTTGACGGTCGCCCGGAATTCGTCCAGCCCCGCCTTGCGAGCAAATTCGGCAGGCAGTTCCCCGATCCGGCGGAGATTCCGGAAGGCTTCAGAGTTGAGGAAACGGAAGACTCCACCCCCGATGGTTTTTGCCATTTTTTCGAGATCTTTCGGGCCGAAAATAATCACCACCAACAACAGGATGAAGAATATTTCCGGCAAGCCAATGCCAAAAAGATCCATTTACGCAGCCTGTTTCCTGGGCTGAAGAAATTGTACGACCTCATTTTCATGTTCGGCCAGACTGCCCAGCACACCATTGACGAAACGCGGGGCGCTGTCGGAGCCGAAGGCTTTGGCCAGCTCTACAGCTTCGTTAATTGCTACCTTGATCGGCGTATCGCGTTGTGCAGCGAACTCCCAGGTAGCGATGCGCAGGATATTCCGGTCGATGGCTGCAATCTGGTCAAGCGGCCATTCCGGCGCATAGCGGGCGATCACCTGGTCCAACTGTTCGCGCAGGGGGATAACTCCAAAAATAATCTGGCGGATAAACTCCGCCAGTTCGTCGGGAAATGGTTCCTCCTCCAGGCGGTCCTGCAAGACCTGCACTGGAGGATGACCCACCATGTCAACTTCGTAAAGTGCCTGCAGAGCAGTGCCACGCGCCCTGGTACGTGCTTTCATAACAAGTTATGCCTCGGTCTTGTAATCAATATCCTCGATGTGAATGTTGACGTGCCCAACCTCCAGCCCGGTTATCTCGGCAATGGCGCGCGCAACTGTATTCTGAACAGTTCGGCTGGTTTCACGGATGTTGACATCATTATCCAGTACCAGGTAAAGGTCTACAAAAGCGTTGCTATCCTCAACAACGATCCGTACCCCATCATTGCCGCGCCCAAGCAGGCTGTTCACACCCCCCTTAACGGGTGCCATCCGCTTGACGCCTTCAACTTCCAAAGCAGCCATACGGGAAATGGTCAGCAACACATCCGGGGTGAGAGTGGTTTTTCCGGCAGAACGGTAATCAGTCATCGTACCTCCTCACAGATTGGGGAATTATATCACCTGTATTAACACCTTACTTCCGTTTCGGTAGCAAACCCAATCCCAACGCCAGCCCGCCAATGATATCCAGTGCACCGGCGAACAAGAAAGCATCCTGCCAGAAACGCATCGGGAACAGACGGATAAGCGTATCAGAATACAGGAACTGCCAGGAATCACCGGTGAAAAACAACTCATGGAAAATTGTGAATAACTGCCAGAAACTGATCCAAGCAAAAATTCCGATGATGACCACCAAACCACCCGTCAGCCAACCACCACAGCAGACGCCGCGGACATACTCCGGCCACCATCCTCCGAAACGCGCCCACAACCCGAGTCCGAGCACTAAAAACCAGACACCATACCCAACCGCAAATACCGGTTGGACAACATTCTTGACATCCTGCATATGGCTCAGCTCGCGTCCGTTGAACAGCGGAGCACAATCCGTGAAGGCCAGGTCACCAAGGAATGAAATATCTGCATCGTTGAGCAAGTATTCAATGGCAATTCTCGACCATTGCAGGCGCTCCTGAAGTTTAAAACCATATTCGTCCGCCGGAAAGCCTGGCAGGCGGTATTCGATCTCGGGAAAGGAGTGAGTCAACAGGAGCCGAACGCCAAGAAATGTTAACGCGACCGGGAGCAGGAGGGTAACAAACCATGAAAAAACTTTCTGAAGGGTTTTCATTGCATATTCTCCAATTCCCCTTGAAGGATATAGTTCAGGATCATCGTATTCGTAATCCACTCAATCGGTGACCGGTCATCAGTGAAAACAATCGAATTTTGCGGCGTAGCCTGGAGGTTTTCCAGCGTCAGGGTGATGGAGTCGATCAAAAGTACATTTGCATCCTGGCGCCCGGCGAGAGCGGCAAGATTCTGGTCCAGGTTCTCAACGGTGGTTGGTTGGAGTGTGGCATAAATCATCGAGTTGAAAGTGTTCGGAATATCCATCACGAAAATCGATGAGAAAATCGTTCCCAGGGTCGTCGCAAGTCCATCAATCAGACGGCGATCACCGGGAGCGCGGCCCACGTTGATGACCAGCGCCCCATCTGGGTTGAGGTGGTCGGCGGCAATCTGGAAGAATTCCTGCGTGGTCAGATGTGGCGGGATATACGGCGGACGGTATGCGTCCACGCAAATCAGGTCGTAGTTCTCCGGGGTGCTCGCCAGCCCCCACCGCCCATCCTGAATGATGACATTCAAATTCGGGATGTTCATATCGAAATATATCCGTCCCACATCCACAATCTGCGGGTCAATCTCGAAACCGTCAATCACCAAGTTCGGGAAGACCGCCGCGGCCTGCCGGGCGGTTGTCCCGGCGGCCAAACCAACGATGGCAATTCGGCGCACATCCTCCGGTTGGCGGTGCGCGTAAAAGAAAGGACCAACCAGGAACTGCTGCCAGGGTCCGCCATATTCCAGTGTCTGTGGGTTGTACACCGAGTGGAAACCCTGGCCCTCGTTCAGCCGCAGGTAACGCGTCCCGTTTAATTCAACCACCTGGATATAGTTATAAGCAGACTCGCTCTCGTAAACCTGTCCGTTAGACTGTTTAATGCCGGCCCCGCTCCCAAATAGTGCCAGCAAAGCCAGTGCAACAACCATCAACACATAAGGGAAGACAGCCCGCCGTCCAACGCTCAGTCCCAGACCTGCCAGCGCGACGAAGAGCGTGACCAGGCTGAAAACGAGAAAGGTTCGGGTAGTGCCGATGGTGGGGATCAGGAGAAGAGTCGGCAGGAATGTCCCAATGAACGACCCGATCGTCGAGATACCATAAATGGTCCCGGAAACATTCCCGGCTTTGCCAGTATCGTTCATCGAAAGCCGAATGGCGAACGGTGAAATCATCCCGAACAGCGTCACCGGGATTGAGAACAGCACCAGAACACCAACAAACGACCCGGCCAGGATGCCAATTTGCAGGTTGTCAAAGGCATTCGCCGCCAGTCGCAACACTGGGCTGGCAATGTACGGAACAATGCCGAGTGCAAATGCGCCCCAGGCCAGGATGGCATACATCGTTTTTGGATGCGGGGACCGGTCCACCCAGCGCCCGCCGAGGAAGTAACCCGCGGTCAGGTAGACCAGAATCAGTCCAATAATCACCGCCCACACCGGGTTGCTGGTCCCGAAGATATTGCCAAGCAGGCGTGATGCGCCAAACTCAGCAGCCATCGTTGTCATGCCGGAGACAAAGACGGTGAAGTAGAGGTATTTTTGCATGATTGTATTATAACCGTGATGAAGACGAGTGACTTCTTGTCATCCCCTACCAATTCCATTGCTTCCATACCGGTCTCCGCCCCCATATATACTGGTTTATTCCAGTTACTACCGCCATATATGGGGGTTCCTTCTAGAAGGTCTCAATTTGACAGCAATTTGACAGCAACGGGAGTGATCAACTCCTCGAGCTTATCAGCCGCCTCGTCCTCCGAATGCCCAAATGTAAAAAGGTATCTCATACCTGTAGTGCACCCCGATTATTGGACAAAAATTAGGTAAGAAACTGGGACTGAGTTCTGAACTGAACAGGGCTCAGTCCCTTTA
>Ga0315273_10000420_pt1 | contig 44169 bp, 45 predicted proteins | sample YL17G02_0_MG_FD_205753 | JGI IMG/M metagenome (GOLD analysis project Ga0315273, IMG submission 205753) | Sediment microbial communities from Yellowstone Lake, YNP, Wyoming, USA - YL17G02_0 | ecosystem: Environmental > Aquatic > Freshwater > Lake > Sediment | place: USA: Wyoming | collected...
ATCGTAGGCGAGCCTGAGCCTTTAACCTTTATGACTAAATCTGCCGGCTCAAGGTAAATATAATCCACCTCTTCGGGCCGTTTCTGGGAAATCTCCCAGTTCTGGCAAAATTTACATTTTAAATTACAGCCGGCAGTAGCAATAGAAAAGGCAGTGGTGGAAGGCAAGAAATGAAATAAAGGTTTCTTTTCTATGGGGTCAATGTGTAGGGAAACGGGTTTGGCATAGGATAAGGTATATAATATGCCCTCGCGATTTTCTCTAATCCCGCAGTATCCCCTATAGTTATTAGGTATGGTGCATTGCCGCGGGCACAACCTGCATTGCACAAATTTGTTATCTAATTTTTGATAAAACAGCGCTTCTTTTAAATTTGACTGAGCACTAATATTCGGCATATATAAACAAATAGCAATTAAACCAAAAAGAAAAAACAAACCTAAAATTAATTTGAAGAGATTTTTCATAATTTATAAGTGGACCCGAGCGGATTCGAACCGCTGATCTCCGCAATGCGAATGCGGCGTTCTCCCAACTGAACTACGGGCCCAAAAAAATATCCAAAATATTATTATAGCATTAATCTTTAAAGGAGCAATAAAAAAGGGCACTTGACTAAAAGAGTGCCCCTGGACTAACTAGAATATGTTTACTAATTCCTATCTTGCTCCAGAACTGTGGCTATATACTTTGCTTTTCATCACCACTTGGGGATTATCTACGCTGACAGCGCTTGAAAGATTCCAACGCCCAACCAAACCAACCTCTACCATGGTATTGCTATCAGTAAAATTAATATAAAATCCGCTCGTAGGATTAGATGGTATTGGTCCATATACAACACCTGCGATTATACGCGTTGATAAAGTTTCGGCAAATGGACATGCAGGAGAAACCCCAGGAGTAACTTGAGTACAGATAGAGGAAAGAGTATTAGCGTTCAAGCTAAAATTAAACCACAGGTCATCATTTAAATTCTGCGGGGTTGGGGTTTGCACAGGCGAAGAATATGGCCAATAATCTACCCTGACTCTAAATCCATTGGTTGTTTGCTGAAGGGGTTGGTTATTGAAATTACCTGTGCCCTGCAGCACATACTTGCTCATCTGCTCCAAGGCATAAGCCAGCTCATTCTGCAGCCTTGCCCGCCTATCCGAAACTATTACATGGTGGCGGCTATAAGTATCAAAACTAGTAAAAGCCACCACTAAAACGCCAAACAGACTGACAGCAATGATTAATTCAATGAGGGTTACTGACTTATTAAGGTTGAGGTTCATTCCAGGAAATAGTAAATTTTACTTTGCGCAGGTTTCCCATAGGTGTTACCTGATATGCGGGGTAATATATAATATTATCTAGCAATGGCTCTTCTAACCAAGTCACAGGTGTATATGTGGAATAATCAGGTATAAGAGTATTATTGGGGCTTCTGTATCTACCAAGCGTGAGTTGATTGCCGGATTGACCCCAAGTATCTTGTCTTACATACATCTGCAAGGGGTCTAAAAAGTATTTACCCAATTCTCCCGTGGTCATTCTGGCGCGGCTATGCACAATTTGTCTTTTACTGGAAACAAATACATTGGTTAAACCCAGAGCCACTAATGATAGGATAACCGTGGAAACGAGAATCTCGGTTAAACTAAGACCCGTTAGATAATTTTTTCTAGGATTTTTACTTTTATCTAATGAGGTGGGGCTTTTCTTGTTCATAGTTAAGATTAGGGATTTTTATTCATTAAGGTGGACAATTAGAACTCGGAGAACAAATGGGCTCGTCGGGGTTACTAATGTATAATGTCCACGTTCTTCCGGCACGAGTAGCTGTACCTGTCCCTGTCGTATCCGCGGAATAGCTCCAATTCTGTCCGGTTAGATCCAATTTCAGAGAAGGATTGATGGTGTCTATATCTGAACTCGCACAATAAACACCCAGTTCCATTTTATAAATCTTCTCCGCTGCCTGGATGAGTTTGAGATTGGCCTTGGCTTCTTTGTTTAAGACTTCTTCTTTAGTCTTAGTAAAGACAGGAAAGGCAATAGATGCCAAGATGCCCATAATTATCACCACAGTGATTAACTCTAAAAGAGTAAAACACCTTCTTGTCTTATCCACTGACTTAAATCAACTTAAATTTAATTTTTAGTAACCTAATTTAGTACATCCAGTACCCGTACAACCAATGTTGCCATTGATTTTGATGGTCAGTACGTATGCGTCAAAACCAGTGGGTATGGGTACTTTAGAACCATCGCGCGTAGCTGTGGCAATATCGTTGGCTTCGTCAGCATCTGCTGCGGCAGTGCACGCCATTTTGTAAAATTTAGTGCCAGTATAACCGACGTCTAAATTAGAGCAATCACCACCTACAAATGTTGTTTTTTCAGCATAATGCCTCATTTGCGATGAACGTACTAATCCCAAAATGCTAACTGCCTCAGCAGTCCTGCCTCTCTCTACAACTTCAAAATACTTAGGCACTGCTATAGATGCCAATATACCCAGAACAATAATTACGACAATTAACTCCAACAGCGTAAAACCCTTTTTCATTTTCCTCTCCTCTCTGTTCTAATAATTGTATTTAGTTGTATAATAATAATGTTTTTAAAGCCCTTATCACCTCCTTCAATTATCTTATAGCAAAATTATTTATTGTCAACTTATTTATCTTTAACTTCTAATCCGGCTAATCTGAAATATAGGCAAGAACATACCAATAACCATTATGCCGATAATTGCACCCATAAATAGAAGCATTATTGGCTCAAATAAGGAAGTGAATCTTACCAAAAAGGTCTCGACATATTCCTGATAAAAGGTATTTAATTTCTTAAACATACTGGATAACTCGCCAATCTCTTCTCCGATAGTAACCATCTGCACGGCCATCGGCTCAAAAAATCCGCTTTTCTCTAAAGGCTGATTTAAAGGCCTGCCTTCGCGCACGTCCTCTTTGACTTTACGGATGACTTCCGCCACAACTAAATTGTCTACGCTATGCTCGGTTATCTCTAAAGAGTATAAAATCGGAACGCCGCTCTCTATCAATGTGGCCATTTCTGAAGAGAATCTCTCCATAATCAATACCCGGAAGAAATCGCCAAAGACAGGTAAGCTGAACTTAAATCTTTCGTATTGCATCCGGCCATTTTTCGTCGAAATGTACTTCCTGAATATATAAACACTAATTAAAATTATGCCGATCATAGTTAAGATATACTTTCTGATAAAAATACTTACCGTAATGAGAAGCTGGGTCAAAAATGGCAGTGTTACATTAAAACCTTTTAGCACTTCCGCAAATGTAGGTATAATCTTGATGGTCAAAAACAGAAGCGCGCCTAAACCGGCCAACATAAGTATAACTGGATAGATGAGGCTGGAAATAATCCTTTTTTTAAAGGCGGCAATTCTTTCTAAATAACTAGCCAGGCGGTTTAAAATAACCGCTAAATTGCCCGAGGCCTCACCGCTCTCCACAAGATTAACCCATAATTCCGAAAATACTTGGGGGTGTTTAGCCATGACTTCATGAAGGCTCAAACCTGCCTCCATATTCTTCTCTAAATCCTTTAAAACATTATATAATCTGCGGCTGGAGACCTGTTGGGAAATTACATCTAAGCTTTTTAAGACAGTGACTCCTGCGCCTAAAAGTGTAGCCAATTGCCGGCAGAAAAGCGTTAAATCATCAGTGGTGACGCGGTAATGCCGAACCTTAAACTTTGATTTTTCCACCACCTCAGGCCTAAGCCCGCCGCCTTCTTTAACCTCAGGGGTAACATTTACTACTACCAAACCCTTGGCCTGAAGATGGCCCACGGCTTCCTCTTGGTTAGCACCCTCTTCAAAACCTGTCTTTTTCGTCCCGGATTTATCTCTGGCAATATAAAAAAACTTGGGCATTAATCCGCTCCTAATGTCGTGCTAAAGACTTCTTCAAGGCTGGTGATGCCGCTTTCTGCTTTTTTAATTCCTGATTCAAAAAGTGTTTGCATGCCTGCTTGCTTAGCCGCTTCTCTTATTTTTTGAAACGGCGCTCTCTGGTTAATCAAATCCTGTATTTCATCGTTAACTACCATGACTTCCGAAATACAGGTTCTATCTTTATATCCCAGTTGGCTGCACTTTGCGCAGCCTTTAGGCTTATAGACCAGTTCGGTCTTGAGTTTTATAGACTTTAATTGTTCCGGCGTAGGCTCATATGCCTCTTTGCAATCCGGGCATAATTTCCGGATAAGCCGCTGCGCCACGATAATGCGCAATGAAGGGCCGAGCATATAGGATTCAATGCCGATATCAATGAGCCGGCTTATTGCCGTAGGCGCATCATTAGTGTGCAATGTGCTTAAGACTAAATGGCCGGTTAAGGCACAACGGATACAAATCTGGGCTGTTTCTAAATCTCTGACCTCTCCTACTAACATTACGTTCGGGTCCTGCCTTAAGAAACTGCGCAAGGCAGCGGCAAAGGTAAGCCCGATTTCTGGTTTTACCTGGACTTGATTGATACCGTCTAATTTATACTCTACAGGGTCTTCGATAGTAAGTATATTCTTGGTCGGGCTCTTTATCTCATTTAATATAGCGTATAATGTGGTAGTTTTTCCGCTACCTGTTGGCCCGGTTAAAAATACTAAACCAAAAGGCGAAATGATCGCCTTGCGTATATGCTCAAGTTGCTTGGCATCAAACCCTAAGCGATTAAGGTCCAAGACAACCGTGCTTCTATCCAGTATTCTTAAAACCACCTTTTCTCCGTATATCGTAGGAATAGTGGAGGTTCTCAGGTCAATGACACGGTCTTCTATTTTGACCAAAAATGCGCCATCCTGAGGAAGGCGTTTTTCCGCAATATCCAGTTTAGCCAGTATCTTGATACGGGATATAATAGGTAAGTGTAAATGTCTTGCTGGCGGCGGTATTTCGTATAATTTGCCATCAATGCGATACCTTAAACATATCCTTTCTTTAAATGGCTCAATGTGTATATCCGAGGCCCGCTCATCAATAGCCTGCCGAATTATCAGGTCCACTAATTTAACCACCGGAGCCTCTTCGGCCCGGGCAACAAGCTTATCCAAACTTAATTCTTGGTCAGCAAGCTCACCATCTTCAAGGCCGGTGACAGTGGTTATAATATCATAGGAAGCCTCTACTGCCTCCTTCAGCATGGTCGATTTACCGTAAAACTCTTCGATTGTCTTGTTAATATCGGCTTTGGTGGCGATTACAGGATTAATCTCGCAACCCGAGAGTTTCTTTAAATTATCAACGAGTATAAGGTCTAAAGGGTCAGCCATAGCCACAGTAAGTGACCTTAAAGTGCGCGATAATGGCAGAACTGAATTCTTCATGGCAAAATCCTGAGGGATAAGTTGCTCGAGATTCTGGTCAACTGCGGGCTTAAGCATTCCTGTGCCTAAAGTAAAATAAGGAATGCCAAGTTGCTCGCCTAATAATGAGACCACCTGCTCTTCCTTGACAAATCCCAGTTTGACCAATACCTCGCCTAATCGGCCGCCTTCTTGCCTTTGTACGCTAATGGCCTTTTCTAATTGGCTTGAGGTAATCAGGCCTGCTTTAACCAGAAGCTCACCTAATCTAAGATACTTTCCTTTAGGCATTATTTTAATGAGCACATAACTTACGGAATGCTAATGAACGTAAGTTATTGTGCGAATTAACCCTTGACATGTACCTAATTAAATTTATTCAGGTAAATGTCAAGGATAAGTTCGGACGGATAAGTTATGTCGGTCACATATATTATTATAATGCTCCATAACTTATGTCCTCACTTATTTCTGTTTTTTCTCAAAATTATTGAGACTAGCTCCAATAGCTAACTGACGTTCGAAACCTGATACTGGGCTCTGTTCTCTCTCTGGGAGTCTCATTTTGTTGGCTCGGGCGAGTTCCATACCGGGCTCTTTAATTATGTGGGGCGTAATAAAGACTAATAACTCCCCCTCTCTATCCTTGGATTTATCTTTGTGTCTGAAGGCGGCTCCAAGTATGGGGATATCCCCTAGTATGGGTAACTTGGTAACAGTCTCGATTAAGTCCCTACGGAGCAAACCTCCAATAACAATAGTATCGCCGTCTCTGATCCTTACTACTGACTTTGTGGTGCGTTCCTCGGGGTCTTTAAAATAAGAGGAGCCAGTACTTATAAAAGAGCTTGTAGAAGTATCTTTTACCGAAGGCACGACAAACATAGTAATCTCACCCGTCTCAACATTAATCTGGGGAGTTACTCTTAAAGTAACACCTGTCTCTACCCTCTCCGGCACATTGGTTGTCGCCGTAGTTAATGTCCCGCCTGAACTTTGTGTGCTCGTTACCCCTACTGTTTCTTGTGTAACAATCTTTATCTCTGCGGTTTCATTATTTAAAGTTAAAATTCGTGGCCGGGCAAGATATTTTGTGTCTGCCTGTGTTTTTAAAAAGTCTAACTGCACCTGATAGGCATTGGGTGAATTTACTGCCAGGTTCCCTCTCGCGTCGGCTGGATTTGTGTAAGTCCTCCCCCAACTATGAAAAGGAAAACCAAGACCTAAGGTGCCACCCGTAAATACTGCGGTAAAAGGTGTCTGGCCAAATTTGAAACCTAATTTGTCCACCGCATTCTTACTCACATCTAACATCTCTACCTCAAGCATAACCTGAGGTATAGGCACATCCAAGGCAGCTATTGTCTGGGCAATGATAGGCATACGACTAGGTATCTCTGTAATAATCAAACTATTCGTACGGTAATCCTCCACCAAAGAACCATACTCGGAAAGAAGCTTCTTAACGACCTGGGTAATACCTGTATTATCTTCTGTACCCCATTTACCTGAACCTGTTCCTCCTGAAGATGATGCTGCTGCGCCACCAGCACCGGCTGAACCTGTCGTTCCACCAGTAGTAGTTGTTGAGGGTCTTATCTGAGCAGCCATCTCTTCCTTTAGAGAAGATGAAGAGACCGTAGCGTACTTAAGATAAAAAACCTTGGTCAAAGTTTCTATTTGAGGTTTACCCAAATCCTTAACAATAAAAATATTGGAATCCTTCTCTAAATCATAAGCAAGATTATTCGCCTTAAATAACTTTTCCATCGCCTCTTTTACCGGAACCTTATCTAAATATAAAGTGATCGCCCTATCCTGCACTGACTCTGAAGAGATAAAGTTCAACCCTGACTGCACAGAAAATATCTTCAAAACATCCTTTAAACCTGCATTTTGCAAATCCAAAGATATGGTTACTTCCGAATCGTAGAATGGTAATGTCTGTTCCGCATTTGATGTTGGTAGGCAGGTGCTCAGCAAAAGCACAGAGATAAACACAAATAATTTAAAATTATTTCTCATCTTTGCCTCCTTTTAGGTCTTTTAAATTAGTTATGGCCGGCGAAGATAAATTATATTTTTTATCGCCGAATAACACCGTTACCCCGTCTTTATTGATATTAACAATTTGAACCCCCTCTATCACATCACCTATCTTGACAATCTTATTGTTAATTATCGCCTGTGAAATCCTGCCTCCCCAGATTATCCCTTGTATTTCCAAATTTGGCAGCGGCTGCTCTATCTGTGGCGGTGGAGGTACAAATTCCGGTGGTTTTTCTTTTTTTTCTTCGTATCCTCTGAAAGGGTCTCTTAAATCATCTGCCCTATATTCTCTCTTGGGCCTTTCAACAACTACCTCTTGGCTACCGCGTAACTGTTTTCTATCCAACTTCTCGATTTCTCTAGAAGTTGGACTGATCTGGGCAAATGCACTAACCCAAATTATATGATTTACCAAGAGATACGTAATAAATATCAGCTTATTCCTTGCCATCTTTAATCTTTTAGTGAAATAGCGCTTATTCTTAAACTAACATCCAATCTGTATCCCTGATCCGCTCTTAAGATTTGCCCTACAGGTCTTATCTCGATTTTTTCAACTATATAAGTATTGAAATAGCTTTCTATTTTGCTGATAAATTTTCCCAGATAGTGGTAGCTATCCATACTCACGACTAAATCAAAAGGATACTTAACATATAAAGGTAAGATTATTTCCGTCTGCGGCTTAATTGAGCTAATCTTAACCGAAGAATCCCTGGCGATATTATTCAGCGTGTTTATAACTTGCGAGCTGTCTTTATGAAAGAACTCCCTGTAGGAATTCGCCGTCTTTTCCAATTGCCCAATATTACCTAAAACTTCATTCTTTTTTAATGCCATGTCCCGTCTTTGATTTAGCAATTCTTGAGCCCTATTCTGGCCTTTATGAATATTAAAGGCTAAAATTATGGCTAAAAAAATTACTGCGATATTTAAAATATTATTCTTGTTTATCGTTAATGCCATATTATTCTCTCTCTTTAATCGGCATGACAGGCTATAGTAAATTGGGTCACAGTTATTTCTCCGATTTGATTGTTATCTATAGAGTCAATGATTATATTTTTAAAATATTTACCCAAAGACGCATCTTCTTTTAAGCGGGAAATAAACAGATTAAGCAATTCCAATTCCTTATTGCTATCCCCTAAATAAATAATGCCTCTTAAAGTCAAATCTCCCCTGTCTTCTTTTCTTTCAAAAGAAAAACCCGTCAACCAGATGTTTTCGGGGATAACCCGAGGTATGGCATCAAGCTGCTCAGTCAGATACAACTGTTTCCTGGTCAATTTATCCATAGTATCTATTTTACTTTTATATTCGGAATCTATCTTCTTCAATTCATCATAACTGTTCTTTGGGTCTACGCTCAACACCTTAGGCCGCAGACCTTGAATATTCTCCAACTCTCTCTCTAAGGATATCCTTTTATAAAAACCTTGGATAAAGACTGCCGCGCATATCAATAAACCAAATATAACTGTCTTAGGATTTATTCTTAGTCCTTGAAAGTCAAGAAATTTTTCTGCAGTAACCGCCGCTTCTTTATCAGTAGTTACCTTTATTTTAGGTGCTACCTTGGGTGTCAATAGGTTTATCTTAATGTTGGTTTTTATTAATCTAGATAAAGATGCACTATAGCCTTTAATAAAACTTAAGGAGAACGGGGTGAGTTTACCTATAACTTTGTAAACATCGATAAATTGAACGGATAAACCCATATCCTTAATAAATGCGGTTAAATCCGAACGTAATTCTGGGCTGGATACGAAAAATGTATTAGCGATATTCTTAGCGGGGAATTTGCGGTGGTAAAAATCTACCGAGATGCGTATCTCGGTCTTTAGTTTTTCTAAAATTGCTCCCGTGTCAGGAGTTTCGGTCTTGGAAGGTTCTTCTGGCTCGCCCATTAAGGTTATATCGCGGCTAAACAAAGGAAAACCATTCTCTATCACTGTAAAATTAGCCTCGTCTTTCGCGGGGAAATCAACACTGATAACTCCCACAATTCCTTGTTGGCTAAAACGCATTAATTTCATCAATCTTAAGACACTAAAAGCAGAATATTCTACAGTATTAACCCTTATATTTAATCTTCCTAAAATCGCAAGATATTTGTTTAAGGTTTCTTTCTTTATCCCCATAAATAAAATCAAATTTCTGCGGCTGGCCCTATCATAGTTTACTTGAAAATCTGAAATTAACTCTTCAACCTTAAAAGGAATGTACTTCTTGGCCTCAAAATTCACCGCGCTCACTAATTCCTCTTTGGGCATAACTAACATATCAAAGGTTCTCGCAATCAAATCTTTGCCAGAAAGACTAACTGTTGCCTCCTTGGCCCCAATTTTATTCTTCCTTAATTCATCTTTGAGTATGGTCACTATCTTTATATCTTCTGGTACCTTATCTTCCAACATTTCTCCAGCCGAAAGCATGGAATAGGGTATCTCTAAGCTATTTAAAACCTCCTTACCTTTAGCCTCAACAATGCTAATTACCCTCGGCCCGAAATATATACCTAATGAGCTCATGGTTTTTCTCCAGATTTTATCTCTTTACTTGCGCGCCTTCTGCTTTTTAACCAGACATTCACCTCTCTGCGCTCAAACCTCCAGACTCCGCCTACCTTAATCCCAGAAATCTTACCTTGGTGCAGCCAATTATAAATAGTCTGTTTCTTCAGCCTTAGGTAATCCGCTAAATCATCTATATCGAGTAATCTAGGCATATTCTCTACCTTAACCTTCTACCTCCAACCCCAAAACACAAGGGAATTTAATTAGAACATAAAAAACTTATTTTGTCAAGTGTTTTTTTATCTATATTTACTTATTCTTACTTATAATATTTTCTTTAGTTTAACGAGAGGAAAAACAATTAAATTAAATGTATTCATTTCCATATATTTTTATCTAAACTTACTTATTCTTACTTAATGCTCTCTTATTTCTGATTATCTAAGATGATAAAGTTAGGAGTAGCTTGTCTAAATTATATTAGATTTAGGTGAGGGTTTTAAGGTAAGGTATAGGTGTAGGTTGCCATGGCACTAACACAAGCTGTACTTCCGGGTGAATTACAACCACTTGAACCTGCTGGACTGATAAAAATCTTAACCGGTTGAATAATGGAGGCGGGAAAATCGCTGTCAGTAGGAAGATCGCAGCCAGCTGAAGAAGGCTGACAGTTAACGCCTACCGACCAACCACTTGGGGATCCAATTCTTAGCTTATCCATCGCATAATTTACCGCCGCTTGAGCAGCATAAAAAGCCTGGATACGGCTTACTTGGTGATGGGTAAACCTGGATTGACTGGAGACAATAGTCAGAATAACACTGGCTAAACTAATCACAATGACAATTGACCCTAAAACTATAAATAATGCTACTCCTTTAGCCAAGCGGCTAGATTTAATAATTATTTGTTTAGACATTTTTTCTCAAGGCTAATTTATAATCGCCATTTACCTGTTGCACGATTACATGGCCTTCGCGCGCAAGCCAACCCAAACTCATCAGTACATTATCCCGTGGCTTATCTATGCCTCTAATTAGCTCTGATAGAAATACTTCTTCATGTTGGTCTAAAAAATGCCAGATATCACCTGCGACTATCCCTATTTCCGTAATCATTTAATATACCTCCTAAAGACATATTCTAAAACAATTATATCTTCTGTCAACTATTTTTTACTGCTCAGTTATGGCTACGATATTAAGATTTTTTACGCCAATCTCAGTCAGAGTATCAAGCACGTAAACGATATCTTTAAATCGTGCCAATCTATCAGAACGCAGCATAATATTAATCTTGGGGTTATTTTTATAAATTGTTTTAACCTTATCTTTTAATTCTTTTCTCGTTACTAACCCCTTATCCAAATACATCAGGCCTTCGTTGGTTATGGTGATATCAACCTGAGCTGTATCTTTAATCGGCGTGGTGTTTGCCGCTTGAGGAAGCTTTACTTCTAACTTTTGAATACGGTAAGGATTAAAAGTATAGAGCAGGCTAAAGGAAATAAAAAAGAAGATAAACATATTTAATACTATATCTGTCATTGCTACTGATTCAAGGCTAACCATATAATCTTTTCGGCCGGAGATTTTCATAAGGCAGCTCCCTCCTTCGTTTCGGCTATGACCTCGATAAGCTGAATGCAGTGATTGGTAAGCTCATTCGCGGTAAATTTTATGCGGCTGATAAAATAGTTATAGCACAGATATAGCGGTATAGCGATAATCAAACCGGCAGCAGTGGTAAGCATGGCTTCATAAATACCCGCTGCCAGAACACTAACCGTTACATTCGCACCTGCGCGTTCCCAAGCCATAAAAGCGCGAATCAAGCCTGTAATCGTCCCTAAAAAACCTAATAATGGCTCAATACTGATTATAGATACGAGTGCACCTAAATATTTCTCCAATTTTTGAATTTGATTATTGCCTGTCTGTTCTAATATCTTTTCCAACCTATCCAAAGGCAAATTACGTCTTTCTATGCCAATCCTGAAGGTTGCTGCAAGAGGATGGTGAATATATTTATTACATAGCTCTAAAGCATTCTTGGTTCTGTTTGCTTTTAAATCTTTAAAAATTTCTTGCACAAATTCAAAGGTATTTAATTTCATATGCCTAAAAAACCAAAACCTCTCCAAGACTATGGTTAAGCCAATAACTGAACCCAGGATAATCGGAAACATCACCGGGCCACCTTTTATAATAATGTCGAACATCGTAATCCTCCTATTCTGTTCTGTTTCTAATAACGGTACTTTAGTGAATTTTGACTATTTTTAGCAGTCTAAATTATGTAACTTTTACCCAGCAGCATAATACAGTCATCTTATCACTTAAGGTTGATTTCACAGATTTTAAAACAGATTCCACAGATTATCTCTTCGATAAATAATCTGTGAAATCTGAATTTAATCAGTGAAATCATAATTCTAACAAACTACTGTTTATAACTGCGGTTATTTTAGAACAAAACCTAATTTTTATTTTATATACGCATTTATCCATTCAATCCGCTCCTCGGCATATTTTGCTTCTTCAATCCGCATCGAGGCGATTCTTTTATAAACATCCACTGCCTCTTTGAAATTTTCTTTATCTTCGTAAATTGTTGCTATTCGTAAAAGCGCCTTGGCAACCAAATCTTTGTCTTCCCGATAAAGATTAGCGACCTGCAAATACTCTGTAACTGCCTCTAGCATCTTACCTTGGGCCTGGCGAGTTTCGGCAATTTGAAATTGGATATACCCCTTCTCCTTGATTGGTACCGTTTCCAGGCTCTTGCGGTAGAAATTTATCGCCTCATCATAATTATTTATTTTACGATAAAGCCCGGCAATCTTGGGATAAACCAAATCGGATAATTGAGTATTCTTCTGGATAACCTCTTTGTAAGTTGCTAAGGCTGAATCAACCTGCTCCTGCTTTGCGTATATATCTGCTATAGCCAAAACTGCTTGAGACCCTAAATCTGTTTTATTTAATTCTGCTGTCCGTTTTAAATTATCTATGGCCTCTTGATACTTATCCTCCTCCCCGTAAGTCAAGCCTAAGATATAATAAGCCGAGGGTATTAAATCGCTCTGGGGGCAATCTTGTATCAGCGAATAAAGGTATCTGCGGGCAATACCTAACTCATTATGCCGATAATAATACTGGCCTAACCACCAGAGAATCTCTGCCGTAAATTTAGAATGCGGATATTTAGAGCGTAAGGCCTTAAATCTCGTCACGGCCTCGTTTTCATCTCCCACCTGATAATAAGTATCGGCTATTTCGCATTCTGCCTTTTGAACGAGTTCTGAATCCTGGCTATAGGTTCTGACAATACCCTTGAATACCTCTATTGCCTCGTTGAATTTTCCTAATTTATAAAGGCTGGCCCCCTGAAGATAAACTGCCTGAGGGATAAGGCTGCTGTCTTTGAATTCTTGCTGAAATTTCTCAAAAATTTCTTTGCTTAGGCTATAATCTCCTTTCTGAAAATAAACCAGGCCCAGCGAATAAGATGCGTCATCTAAAAGTTGAGAGCCAGGGAAACTAGCCTTCAGCCGCTTAAAAACCAAAACCGCGCTATCATACTGAGAGGATTTAAGCAAAGAAAGCCCTAACTGATACTCGACATAATCAGCGTAGGGATTGTTAGGATAATCTTTTAATATATTATCGTATACCTGTGTTGCCTTATTATAATCGCCTGATTCTTGATATGCATCCGCAATCTGACAAAGGCAAGCCACCTTTACGGTATTATCTTCGGAATATTTGACAATCTTTTGAAATTCATCGATGGCCTTTTTAAATTCACTTTTTTTCAAGAAACTCCAGGCCAGACCATAATGTAATTTATCAATAATTTCTCGAGGGGCAGCTTCGGTAATCTTTCCCAATGCCTCTTGATATACGCTTATGGCTTCTTTATATTCGCTCAGATTAAAGAGCGTATCTGCCTTGCCCAGATAAGCCTGCACTAAAACTACAGCATCGGAAGTAGTTTTGATTAAATCCTGATAAATGTTTTTTGCCTCGCCAAACCTTCTCTCTTCCGTCATCAAGGCTGCTTTACCTAAGGATAAAACATCCTTACTCTTTCTCTCTAAATCGTCTTCGGGTTTTATCCCCAAGAACAACCCTTGAGCCTTATCATATTCTTTAAGTTTAAGATAAGACCAGCCTGCGCCTAACTTTGACAATGCCTGAATCTTGGCATCGGTGCTACTTAAAATAACCTTACCGTATTCGTCAATCGCTTCTTGAAAATTGCCCATATAATAATCTGCCTCTGCCAGATAAAAATATAGGTAAGCCAGGCGCGGCTTATCCTGGGCATATATTTTAAGATAAGAATTGAGTTTATCTTTAAGGCCCGCGTAGTCTTTTAAATTAAACATGCACTCAATTATCTTAAAAGAAACATCGCCTGCCTGGGGTTCGGACGGAAATTGTTCTTCTACAATCTTAAAATATTTTAAAGCCTCGCTAAACTTACTCTCTTGGAATAAACACCAGCCTAAGGAATAATAGGCAGCTACAAGATAAGAAGACTTAGGGAATTCGTCGATGATTCTTTCGTAATAGCTTCCAGCCTCGCTAAAATTATTGCCTCTAAAATGCGCCTCGGCAATCCAGTAAAGGCAAGCGTCTTGAAGGCCTTTAGTCAAAGGATTATTGAGAATTGCTTCAAATTTTTTCAGGGCTTCCGGAAGTCTATTTTGACGGAAATAGCATTGCCCAATTAATAAATCCACCTCCTGTCTTTTAGCGGAAGCAGGATAGTTCTTCAAGAAACGCTCAAGGAGCCCCAGGCTTACTTCGTAAAAACCATCCTCAAATGCCTTTTTTGCGACAAAGAGAGTCTCGTCTTCCTTAGGTGATTCTTGGGAAAAACTAGAAGAAGTTAAAAAAGTTAAGCAAGTTAAAAAGGTTAAGAATGTTGAGACTCTCATCATCTTTTTACTATATCACTTGTCTATCCGGCCTTCAACACTTTCTTTAAGTATTGAGCAGTATAAGAGTTTTTATTATGCAGCAGCTCTTCCGGGCTTCCATGGGCTACCAACTCCCCTCCGCGGTCCCCGCCTTCAGGACCCAGGTCAATGATATAATCAGCGCATTTTATCACTTCTAAATTATGCTCAACCACACAAACCGTATTGCCCTTATCCACTAGCCTTTGCAAGACAGAAATGAGTTTTTCCACATCGGCAAAATGTAAGCCAGTGGTAGGCTCATCTAAAATATGCAAGGTATTACCGGTTGAGCGCTTGCTAAGTTCAGAGGAGAGTTTGACCCGCTGGGCCTCGCCGCCTGATAATGTGGTTGCGGACTGCCCGAGCTGAATATAACCTAAGCCCACATCGTAAAGATAGCTCAAGATATTGTTGATTTTGGGGATGTTATTAAATAAACCTAAGGCCTCTTCTACGGTCATATCCAAACAATCGGCGATGGATTTACCTTTGTATTTTACTTCCAGGGTTGCTTCGTTAAAACGCTTGCCCTTACAAACATCGCATTTAACGTATACATCGGGTAAGAAATGCATCTCAATTTTTTTGATTCCGTCTCCGCTACAGGCCTCGCACCTGCCGCCGGAAACATTAAAAGAGAACCGGCCGGGCCTATAACCCCTCTGCCTAGCCTCAAGGATTCTGCTAAAAATTTCTCTGATATAGCTGAATACGCCGGTATAAGTGGCAGGGTTTGAACGCGGAGTCCTGCCTATGGGAGATTGATCGACTACAATCACTTTATCAATGAATTCTTCGTCTTTTATTTTATCGCATAGACCGGGTTTTTCGCGGGATTTATATAATCTATGTGCCAGGCTTCTATACAATGTTTCATCAATAAGCGTAGATTTTCCTGAACCAGATACGCCGGTTACGCAGATAAAAACCCCCAAAGGAAACTTGACGTTGATATTTTTTAAGTTATGCTCTCTAGCGCCGATTATCTCTAAGTATTTTTTATCTTTCCAGATTCTTCTCTCTTTAGGAAAATTAATCTTTAATTCACCCCTTAAGTATTGGGCGGTCAAAGAAGCAGGGTGTTTTAATAAATCTTCTTTGGGCCCGGAAAAAATTACCCTTCCGCCGTGCCGGCCAGCGCCCGGCCCTAAATCAACCACATAATCTGCTTGGCGAATAGTGGATTCATCGTGCTCTACGACAATAAGGGTATTGCCTAAATCTCTTAGGGCCTTTAAAGTCGCAATCAATTTTGCGTTATCCCGCTGGTGCAAGCCAATACTTGGCTCATCAAGGATATAAAGTACGCCGACCAGGCCTGAGCCTACCTGCGTGGCTAAACGGATCCTTTGCGCTTCTCCGCCGGAAAGGGTTGAACTTTTCCTATCTAAAGTAAGATATTCCAACCCCACATCAATGCAGAATTTTAACTTCTGGATTATTTCTTTTAAGCCTTGATGTGCAATTAACCTTTGTCTTTGGCTCAATTCTAATCTGGAAAAAAAGCTGTATGCCTGATTTACGGACATTTGGGTAACTCCCCAGATATTTTTGCCGTTAATTTTAACCGCCAGGCTCTCTTTTTTCAGTCTTGCTCCCTGGCAAGCGGGGCAAGGAAGGCTTGACATAAGCTTAGAAATCTCTTCCTTTAAATATTCGCTTTCAGTTTGATGAAATAATCTTTCCAGATGCGGCATTACACCCTCAAATGGCTTACCCCAAACACACTCGTCTGTTCCGTAAAGTATTGTTTTTTGTATTTCTTTGCTTAATTTATTAAACGGCGTGTCTAAATCAAAATCCAGTTGATTTGCCAGTTCCCGGATGAGTGCACGGTAATAAATAATATAACCCCTGCCGCCCCTTTTCCAGGCTTCAATAGCTCCTCCATTGATGGATTTATTCCTGTCCGGAATAACCAAATCCGGGTCGAATTCCAATTTTATACCCAAGCCATTGCATTCGGGACAGGCGCCATAGGGAGAATTAAAAGAAAAAATACGCGGTTCAATTTCGGAATAACTTATGCCGCATTTTGCGCAGGCGAATTGTTCGCTGAAAACCAAATCACTTTTTTGGCTTCGGGGGATAACAACAATGCCTTTGCCGACCTTGAGTGCAGTTTCTACTGAATCCGTGAGCCTATTTTTAGCTTCGGGTTTGACTACTAATCTATCTACCACAATTTCAATATTGTGCACTTTATATTTCTGCAGCTTAATCTTGACGGGCAATTCGTAGATTTTTCCGTCAACGCGCACCCGCACAAAACCTGATTTTTGCACCTGGCTGAATATATCCTTGTATTCTCCTTTTCTTCCTCTTATTAAAGGCGCTAATACCTGAATATCCGAACCTTGCGGAAGCTGCATAATCTTGCCAATTATCTCCTGAGAACTCTGCCTCTCTATAGGATCGCCGCAATTATAGCAATATATCTTGCCTATACGCGCAAAGAGAAGCCTTAAATAGTCATAAATTTCCGTTTGGGTTCCCACGGTAGAACGCGGATTACCGCCTGCTGTTCTTTGCTCGATAGCGATAGCCGGGGATAAACCCTCGATGTATTCTACATCCGGTTTTTGTAATTGTTCCAAGAACTGGCGGGCGTAACTAGAGAGGCTCTCGACGTACCTGCGCTGACCTTCGGCATAGATTGTATCGAAGGCAAGGCTGGATTTGCCTGAACCGGATAGGCCGGTAACTACAATAAGTTTATTCCGGGGGAGCTCTAGATTTATATTTTTTAAATTGTGTTCCTTAGCGCCCCGGATGATAATCATATCTTCCATAAGCTAAGAATTATACCAAAAAAGACCCCGCCCTTTTAGCGTACCTAAAAGATTACAAAACATGAAGGGCGGGGCGTATAAAAAACTTCCGGTTATCTTTTTTTCTTTTTCCCGCCTCTTTTCATCTTGGCGCAGGAGACATCACCTTTTTTGTCGACAAAATAAAGGTATCCTTCCTTCCTTTTGATACCGCATTTTACGACCTTCTTGGGACTGCCTCCTTTTTTCTTACCTCTGGCCATCTTCGCGCAAGAAACATCACCCTTCTTATCGATGTAATAGAGGTAACCTTTTTGTCTCTTTATCCCTAACTTTACTAATTTCTGTGTCATATTTTGATTCACCTCCCTTCTTTAGTTTTATTTTATCAAGTGCCGACCTTTATCGGCTCTAAAATCTGCTTTAAGGTTGCCACTGCCGATAACACCGCCAGATAACTGGTTTTGGGGTTATCGGGATGAATCACATTTTCGGTCCGGGTAATAATTCTACCAGCATCTGATTCTATCTCTATCTCGTGTATATTTTTGTCTATATTAGGAGAGGCCACAATACGAACAAGAGTATTTTCGGGGCCAATTCCGGCTATGCTTAGGGTTGCTGCAACATTTATGTTTTGGGGGAAATTTCTTATCGCTGAAAGTGCGTCGCCTTCAAAAATAATTGTGTCTTCCTTAAGGTTATCTAAGCGTATTTTCTTCTTTAATACATAGGGCACGCCTACAAAGGCCTTAGGGGATTTCTTAGTGGTCAAAACAACTTTATTGATTTTACCCCGGGCAGCTGCCTTTAAACCGTCTATACCGCATATAGCACCCGAGGGTATAAATATTTTCACCCCCTTATCCTGGGCTAACACGATTAACTCTTTGTAATGCTTAACCACGCCTCCTACGCTCATAATCATGATATCCCTGGATAAGAAAATAGTCTTTTGGGCAATTTCTAAAGCTGATTCAACCTTAGTAGCCTCGATAACCAAATCCACCTTATTAATTAAATCATCAAGATTTAAAGCTACTAATTTCTGGTCTCCAAGCTTACCGGATAATTTATAGGCCTTTTCTATTTCAATATCGTAAAGGCTAATCAGCCCTGCCTTATCCGCAAGATCCGAGACAATAGTCTTAGCCAAAGATGAGCCTATCGCGCCGCAACCCACAACTCCAATCTTTAATAATTTTGCCATAATTAAAAGGTCAAGGTTAAGGCCGTCTAAACCTGAACCTTAAGCCTATTTTTTGACAATAATATTATCAATTAGCCTGATTTTGCCAATCCATACTGCCAAAGCAATAAGACAAGCATGGGATACTTTTTTAACCGGCTTAAGATTCTCTAAATCTACAATAGAGATATAATCAATCCTGCTTGTTTTCTTGGCTGTAATGAGTTTACGCATTCTGGCAATAATCTTCGGCGCATCTTTCAGGCCTGCTTTGATTAAACCTCTAGCTAAATTAAGCGCCTTAGATAAAACCAAGGCGTCTTTTCTCTCATCTTCGCTCAAATACGCATTGCGGGAACTCATCGCCAGACCCTCATCTTCCCTTACCGTAGGCAAAACTTTTATCTTAAGCGGCATATTTAAATCGCTAACCATTTTTTTAATAATTACCGCTTGCTGCGCATCTTTCTGGCCAAAATAGGCGATATCCGGCTGAACCATATTAAAAAGCTTGGTCACCACTGTGGCTACGCCCTGAAAATGTCCGGGCCTAAAGTTTCCGCACAAACAATCGCTGAGTTTCAAGACAAAAACATAAGTTTTGTAGTTATCAGGATATATCTCTTTTGCATCCGGATAAAATATAATGTCTACGCCTGCTTTTCGGCAAAGCCCAGCATCCTGTTTTAAATTCCGCGGATATTTCCTGAAGTCCTCCTTTGGCCCAAACTGCGCAGGATTAACAAAGATACTTACTACCACAATATCATTCTCTTTACCCGCGCGGCGAATAAGGCCAAGATGCCCCCGGTGTAATGCGCCCATAGTAGGGACAAAACCAATAGTCTTATTCCTTCGCTTTAATTTATTTATTTCTTTTCTTAGTTTTTTAATTGTCTTGATTATTTGCATCAAGTAATCTCTTAACTAAATCCGGAGCAATCTCTCTTAAGGGAGTCAAAACAAATTCTCTTTCCTTAATCCCGGGGTGCGGCACAATCAAATCCTTTTCCCGGATTTGCAAACCCTCGCAAAACAGAATATCCAAGTCAATTGTGCGGGGTCCGTTCTTAACCGTGCGCAGCCGGCCCAATTCAGACTCTATTATTTGTAAATTTTTAAGTAGCTCTCGGCAAGGCATATTGGTTTGAATTTCTATGGCCGCGTTCAAAAACTTTCCTTGAGGCGGGCCGCCAACAGGCAAGGTCTCAATAACCGAAGATATCTTGGTTATTTTGGTATCTTCAAGCTGCTTAATCTTTTCTATGGCCAATTTGATATTTAGCGTGCGGTCACCTAAATTGGAGCCTAGTCCTATATAGCAAAACATGTATAGCAAAACATGGATTTAAAGCCGGACAGTATTCTTTATGCGCTCGACTGCTTCGTTAATTCTATCTTTGGAAACGGTTAAGGCCATACGGATATAACCCTCTCCATACCTGCCAAATCCTACGCCTGGAGTAACAACGATATCTGACTTCGCTAATAAAGTAGCGGCAAACTTCACGGAATCTATTTTTTGAGGAATCTTTATCCAAACATAAAAAGTAGCCCGGGGTGGCCTTACCTGCCAGCCTAAAGACCTCAACCCGCTAATTAAAGCATCCCTTCTTTCCTGATAAAGTTTGCACATATTTTTGATATGTTCTTGCGGCCCTTCCAGGGCAGCAATACCAGCTAATTGAATCGCGGAAAAGATGCCAGAGTCAATGTTGGATTTAACTCTGGCTAAAGCGGATATTAATTTTTCATTCCCGCAGGCCCAGCCTATACGCCAGCCCGTCATATTATAAGTTTTAGAAAGAGAGTGAAACTCTATGCCTACTTCCCTTGCTCCTTGGACTTCTAAAAAACTCAGCGATCTATATCCGTCATAAGCGATCTGGGAATAGGCTAAATCTGAAACCACGATAATTTTATTTTTGCGGGCAAATTCGACTACGCCCTGATAAAAATCTTTTTCTGCGCTTGCCGAAGTGGGATTATTAGGGTAATTTATAAACATTAATTTTACTTTCTTGCGGATATTGGTGGGTATATTTTTCAGGTCTGGCAAGAATACATTTGATTCTCTTAAAGCCATAAGATAAGGTTTGCCGCCGGCAAGGATAGTGCCGCCTTTATAAGGCGGATAGCCCGGGTCAGGGACTAAAGCATAATCTCCCGTATTCAAAAAGGCTAAAGGAAAATGCGCAATACCCTCTTTTGAGCCGATTAAAGGCAAAATTTCGGTATCCGGGTCAAGATTGACATTAAAGCGTCTTTTATACCAGCCTTCAATTGCCCGGCGCAATGCCGGCATACCCTGATCCAGGGCATAACGGTGATTAAGAGGATCCTGTGCTGCCTGATACAGGGCTTCAATAATATGCCTTGGCGTAGGCTGATCCGGATCACCCACCCCTAAATCGATGATATCACGGCCTTCTGCCTTAGCCTTCCTTTTGGCTTTATCAATCTCCACAAATAAATAAGGCGGCAGGCTCTCTAATTTTTTGGATATTTTAAACATATTAATGCTCGCTTGATTGATAACTTAAAATTATTTTAACACATCCTGCATGGAATATAAACCTGCGGGCTTATTCGCAATCCACTTGGCAGCCTTTAATGCGCCTAAGGCAAATAAATCCCTTGAATGCGCCTGATGCTTAATTTCAATGCGCTCGGAATTACCGCAAAAAATAATTGTATGGTCACCCACGATATCGCCTAACCTGATGGCGTGAGTGGTAATTTCTTTTCTCGTTACATCAGCAAGAATTTGCCCAAGTTTTTTGGCTGTCCCTGATGGCGCGTCTTTCTTATTCTTATGGTGCGCCTCTACTATCTCAATGCTATAATCCGGACCCAGTCTTTTGGCTATTTCTGGCAACATCGTAAATAAAACATTCACTCCTATTGCCATATTCGGAGAAAATACTATAGGGACAACCCGAGAAACCTCTTCAACCTTCTTTACCTGGGCGTCATTGAGCCCGGTTGTGCCTAATACCAAGGCCTTCTTATATTTGGCGACATAATCCAAATTGTCTTGAGTTGCTTCAGGCGTAGTAAAATCCACAAATACATCTACAAGAAACAACCCATCCGAACTAGAAGATATCCTTAACTTGCCCAATTCTCTCCCAATCATGGGCGTGCCTTTCTTTTCTAAGGCCAAATTCACCTCAAAATCTTTATCGCAAGACGCCAATTCAAAGATACGCCTGCCCATCCTGCCACAGACACCGGCAATCCCGAGTTTAATCATAAAACGCTCCTTCTTATTTTAGAAGGCCGTAATCTTTTAATGCTTTCTTTAGTTTCTCCAAATTCTCAGGCAGCATCGGACACATTGGAAGACGAAGATCCGGCTCGCACATTCCTAATAATCCCATCGCCGTTTTAACCGGTATGGGATTGGTCTCAATAAACACGGCCTTAATTAAAGGTAATAACTTATAGTGCATCGCCTGAGCTTTAGCAATATTACCTTTTTCAAACTCACTTACCAAACTGGCAACATCTTTGGGAACAATATTAGCGATTACCGAAATTATGCCGGTACCGCCAATGCTTAATATAGGTAAGGTCAGGCTATCGTCGCCGGAAATTAAATCGAAATTTTCTGGGCACAATTGTTTGATCCGCGACATCTGGTCTAAGTTACCCGATGCCTCTTTAACTCCCACTATTGTTTTACAATCGAGGGCTAATTTAGCTATCGTCTCAGGCTCAATATTTACGCCTGTGCGGGAGGCAATATTATAAAGAATAATCGGGATATCCACGGATTCGGCAATTGCCTTAAAATGCTCATATAAGCCTTTTTGCGTCGGACGGTTATAATAAGGCGAAACCTGCAAAGATGCGTCTGCGCCTGCCTTGGCAGCGTGTTTCGTCAACATTATTGCCTCTTCAGTAGAATTTGAACCTGTGCCGGCAATAACCGGTATTCTTTTTTTGACCTGCTCAATAGTAATTTCAATTACCCGGTCGTGTTCTTCAAAGGATAATGTCGCAGATTCGCCTGTGGTTCCACAAGGCACAATTCCTGAAGTGCCGTTTTGAATATGAAATTCGATCAGGTCCCTTAATTTCTTTTCGTCGACTACTAAATTTTTTCCGCCGGAGGCGGATCCCTGCCCGTCCGGCAGGCGGGCGCCTTTGGCGAAAAATGGGGTGACTATAGCTACAATCGATCCTTTAAACATAGTAAACTCCTTTGTGGACTATTCTGGCTTTGCCTTCCAGCCAAACATCCGATATCTTACTATCATTATTATTAAAATATACTTTTAGTATTTCACTACCCCTGGTGTGGACATTAATTTTATTACCCGTATCTGTTTTTAAGGCAAAGATGAGCGAAGACGCTACTGCGCCTGTGCCGCAGGCTAAGGTCTCATCTTCGACTCCTCTTTCATAAGTTCTAATCTTTAGAGAATTATCGTTTATCGGCTCTACAAAATCCACATTTGTACCAGCCGGAGCAAATTTCTGGTGATAACGTATTTTCCGGCCAAGCCCAACTACATCAATCTTATCCAAGCCTTCAACAAAAATAACTGTATGCGGAACACCGGTATTAATAAAATTAACCTTTAATTGGCGGTTATTTACTATAATAGGGATATTCAATTTTATATTTTTAGGGTCAGTGAGTTTTATTTTGACGTTATCATCGTTTACTTCTGATGCAATGATACCTGCCTTCGTCTCTATTTTAACTTTTCTTTCACCCGCATATAAAGCAACGCAGCGCGCTCCGTTTCCGCACATTTGGGCCTCTGAACCGTCGGCATTAAATATGCGCATCTTTACATCCGCAAGTTTAGATTTATCCAAAATCAATAATCCATCTGCTCCTACCCCATATTTTCTATCGCAAATTTGCCGGGCTAACATTTTTAACGGGATAACGGGATAACGGGATAACGGGATAACGACAAAGTCATTACCCGAAGCTACCATCTTAGTAAAATTAATTTTTTGCATTTAAAACCCTGAGGGTATTATTTCATTACGGACTAAATCTTCGCAAGTCTCCCTTTTTCTGATGACAAATGCTTTATCTTTAACTACCAAGATCTCTTCTGGCCTCCGTCGCGAATTATAATTTGAAGACATACTGAATCCGTAGGCACCGGCACCCATTATTGCCAGATAGTCTCCTTCTTTAACCGCAGGCATTTTTCTCTCTTTGGCAAAGAAATCGGCGCTCTCGCAGATCGGACCAACAATATCGGCCTTTTCTCTCGTCCGTCGTCCATCGTCCATCGTCCGTAATGGCAAAATTTGATGATAGGCATCGTAAAGTGCGGGCCGGATTAAATCATTCATCCCCGCATCCACAATAACAAATTTTCTCTTAGGGCTGGATTTAATATACAAAACTTTAGTCACTAAAATTCCCGCATTACCCACAATAAACCTGCCCGGCTCTAAGATAATTTTTAAGTTTGCCCTTTTTAATAAAGGCAATACTTTGGCTGCGAATTTTTGGGCTGTCTGCGGCGTTTCTTTATCGTAGACAATACCCAGACCACCTCCGATATTTAAATATTCTAAATAAATGCCTTTTTCTTTGATTTGGCCGATAAAATTAATTGCTTTGCCTATCGCAGCAACAAAAGGCTCGGGGGTAGTTATCTGAGAACCGATATGAATATGTAATCCTGAGATTTTTACATTTGTATATTTCCTGCGCAACAATAAAATCTTATATGCGCTATGAAAGTCTATCCCGAATTTATTGGTAATCTTTCCGGTAGTAATAAATTTGTGCGTCTTTGGCTCGACATCGGGGTTGATGCGTATTGCCACATTAGTAACCATATTAAGTTTCTGGGCAATACGGTTAATGTTTTCTAACTCCGGCAGTGACTCGACGTTAAAAAACAGAATTCTTCTTCTTATTGCCTCTTCTATTTCTTTATCCGTCTTACCTACGGAGGCATAGACAATTTTTTGCGCAGGACAACCCACTCTAATCGCACGGAAGAGTTCTCCTCCCGAAACAATATCTAAGCCTGCGCCTTTACTGACCAAGGCTTTCAAGATAGCAAGGTTATAATTTGCTTTCATAGAAAAACATATAAGCGGCTGAATCTGGCCAAAGGCCTCCCTTAATTTGCAATAATGGTCAAGGAGTGTTTTATAACTATAGATATAAAGCGGCGTGCCAAAACGCAAGGCTAAATCTTGCGCTTTTAATTGCTCGCAATAAAGATAATTTTTCCTGTATTTAAATTCGTGCATTTTATTTATCTGGGGACACCTTCCCGATTGGCTCCGAGAACGTCCCCCGATTGGGTGTAAAGACGTCCCTATCTATACATCAAGATTACCGGGCTGATTGTTCGACGCAGGTGAAGTAGGATTTACCGTTACGATGCCGACGTTGCCGTTAGAAACGGTCTTGGGAATGTAACTATTGACTGAAAGCCATCCACATAAAATCCCACTGCCCTCCCCTACTAAAAGACCATGTATGAGCTCCGCCTCCAACTGTCAATTTAACCATTATTGTATTTTGATCACATCCTTGTGTATCACCGTTAAACCCTGTAAAGGATTTTACACTATTACCATCCAGAAGTAACGAGGTTATGCGATCTATGCAGGTAAAATATGTTCCCCAACATAAAACTGTATAGTTCCCTGCCGGTAAATTCATACTAGCAGAATTTCCTGTAATGCCTCCTTGTTGACTTGCCCATCTGTTTACACTTCGCAGCCATACATCATTAACATCCAAGTTTCCTGTAGCTTGTCCATTAGGCGCAGGTGAAGTAGGATTTGTCGTCCCAAAGCCGACGTTGCCTTCCACAATCAGGCCGTTAGCGACAAAAGGCGTAGCCGGCTGGGAGTAGTTTTCGCCAATTTTCATGCTATTGGAAGTCAATTCATTGTAACTGCCGTAGGGCGAAGGATAATAGGTGGTGATGATGATCTGATCTTCGGCATAAACAAAAGAAACAGAAATCAATGTTATGGCCAGGATTAAAAACTTCTTAAACATAAAACACCTCCTTTTTTTTCTAATCTCTTGCTCCATTTATTAAGCTGCCTCGCTACGAGTTTCGGACTTGTGCCGCCGTAAGATAATTTAAGATTAACTGAGGCTTGCGGGTTTAAAATTGTTTTTACATCCAGACCCACTTTATGCGAATATTTTTTTAACTCACCTAAACTGAGGCTTGAGATTTTCTTACCTTTATCTAAACAATCCTTGGCCATTCTCCCCACAATATCATGCGCCTCTCTATAGGATACGCCCTTTTTAATCAAATATTCCACTACATCTACAGAAAATAAAGACTCGTCCCTTAGTTTCGCGGCAATCGCTTCTTTCTGGATTCTGATATTTTTAAATAACGCTATGAATATCTCTAAAATATCCTTTACGGTATCTATGGCATCAAAAAGCGGAGGCTTATCTAACTGCAGGTCCCGGTTATAGGATAAAGGGAGTCCCTTCATTAATATCAGCACGCTGGATAGGTCTCCGTGTATTTTACCTACAGAACCCCGGATCAATTCTAACACATCCGGATTTTTCTTATGCGGCATGATGCTTGAACCTGTACAGAAAGAGAAGTCTATATCGATAAAGTTAAATTCTTTCGTCGACCAAAGAATTAAATCTTCCGCGATTCTAGACAAGTGCACTGATAGTATGGACAAATCTGCTAATAGCTCTAAGATAAAATCTCTATCGCTTACGCTATCAATGCTATTTTCTGTTAAGCCTTTAAAACCCAACTCTTTCTTTACATATTCTCTATCTATAGGCAATCCCGTGCCTGAAAGAGCGCAACTACCCAAAGGCATTTGATCCGTTCTTTCTTTAGCATTGATAAGCCTTGCCTTGTCCCTCTGTAAACTCTCGATGTAAGCAAGTAGATGATGCGCTAAGACAATACACTGCGCCATTTGTAAATGCGTATATCCGGGGATAATCACTCTCAAGTTAGCCCGGGCAAATTTTAATATTGATCTCTGAAACAAGGTAATCAAATCCACTGATGCGCTTATTTCATCCTTAATATACATCTTGACATCTAAAGCTATCTGGTCGTTTCTAGAACGAGCAGTATGCAACTTATAGGCGGCTTTGCCTATTTTTTTAAAGAGGACATCCTGAATATTAGAATGTATATCCTCTGCCCGAGGGTCAAATCTGAATCTTCCCAAATTTAGCTCTTTTAAAATAGAATTGAGGCCCTTTACAATTGTCCTCGCATCTTTCAAAGGTATTATTCTCTGCCTGCCCAGCATCTTAGCATGGGCAATGCTACCTAAGATGTCATATTTGGCCAGTCTTTTATCAAATGATATACTAGAGGTAAACCTATCGGTTAGTGCGCTTGTTTTCTTAGGAAATCTACTGCCCCACAATTTGCTCGACATAATTATCTCTCCAATGCTATGGTCGGGACAGTTTTCATTGCGTAGCGCAATCTTAGCTCTGACGAAAGCTGTCCCGCGATAAGTTGTAAAGGAACCTATTTCTACCTTTTATACGGCATTCCCCAAATTTTGATAAAACCTTCGGCTAATTTTTGGTCAAATTTGTCTTCCTTACCGTAAGTGCTCAATTCCTTTTTATAGAGCGAATGCGCGGATTTTCTTCCTACCGCAGTGCAGCTGCCCTTAAATAATTTTAATCTAATTGAGCCAGTAACATGTTTTTGCGTAGAATGAACAAAGGCATCCAATGCCTCCTTCAAGGGAGAATACCAAAGGCCATAATATACTAGCTCAGAATATTTAAGCGCTGCGATTTCTTTAAAATGCGCTAATTCCCTGTCTAAGACTAAACTCTCCAGTTCCTTGTGCGCAGTATAAAGTATGGTTGCCGCCGGTGCCTCATAAATCTCTCTCGATTTAATACCCACCAGCCTGTTTTCAATTAAATCAGTTCTGCCTACGCCATAAAGCCCGCCGATTTCATTGAGCTGGCTAATTAATTTTCTTAATTTATAGGCTTTGCCGTCTATCTTCTTGGGTACCCCTCTTTCAAAATAAATTTCCACATATTTAGGATAAGTTGATTGCCCGGTGGGGCTCTTGGTTATTAAATATGCGTCTTCCGGAGGCTCCTGCTCCAAATTCTCCAAAATACCGGCCTCAATACTTACCCCCCAAATATTTCTGTCAATGCTGTAGGGTTTTTTCTTGGTCACATCAATAGGGATATTATACACCTTAGCATATTCTATCTCTTCATCCCGCGACTTAAACTCCCAAACTCTGACCGGCGCGATAATCCCTAATTTGGGATCTAATATGCCAACGGTAACCTCAAATCTCACCTGGTCATTACCTTTACCTGTGCAGCCGTGGGCTACGCTATCTGCCTTTTCTTTATGCGCTATCTCTACGAGATATTTGGCAATCAGGGGCCTGCCTAATGCCGTGGCAAGAAGATACTTACCTTCATAAATAGCATTTGCCTTTAAAGCCGGAAGGATAAAATCTTCAATAAATTCATCCTGAAGGTCTTTGATATAGATTTTCGAGGCGCCTGCTGCCAAAGCCCGCGCTTCTATAGCCGCGAAATCTTCGCCGCTCCCTAAACCTTGGCCTAAATCCGCCACAAAACAAATTACTTCATAACCTTGCTCTCTTAACCATCTCGCCGCGCACGATGTATCCAGACCGCCGGAATATGCCAATACCACTTTTTTCATCTTTTGTCTCCGAGAAGTTTAATGAGAATCGCCTTCTGCACATGCATTCTGTTTTCTGCCTGGTCAAAAACTATAGAATTTCTGCTATCAATAACCTCATCGGTTATCTCTTCGCCCCGATGCGCCGGCAAACAGTGCATAATAAATACGTTTTTCTTGGCTAATTTAATTAAATCTCTGCTGACCTGAAAATCTTTAAATATCTTTTTTCTCTCTTGCGCCTCTTTTTCCTGTCCCATACTTGCCCAGACATCCGTATATATTACATCTGCTTCTTTAGCCGCCTCTTTTGGGCTATTAAATAAATTTATCGCGGCATGCGTTACCCTGGCAATAGACTGCGCTTCTTTTAAAACTGTTTTATCGGGCCCATATCCCTTTGGCGCGCCTATATTCATATTCAGCCCGGCCTTGGCCGAGGTATAAAGCAAAGAATTACAAACATTATTTCCGTCTCCCACATAAGCCAAAGTTATACCTTTGAGTTTCTTTCCCGCTTTTTGCGGGATCCCGCTTGAGCGGGAAAATTTTTCTCTTATCGTATAGACATCGGCTAAGGCCTGGCAGGGATGCGAAAAATCCGATAAACCGTTTATTACCGGCACGCCTGCAAATTTCGCCATTTCTAAAACATTGCGATGCTCAAAAGTCCTTAGGACAATGCCGTCCACGTAGCGGGAAAGGGTCATGGCCACATCCTTGACGGATTCCCTTACTCCAAGATTTATCTCATTCGGAGCTAAATATATAGAATAACCGCCCAATTGGTACATACCTACCTCAAAAGAAACCCGCGTCCTATTGGAAGGTTTCTGAAAAATTAATGCCAAGGTTTTTCCCGCTAATACCTTGCTGAATTTAGCCTTGTCTTTCTTAAGCTTATCGGCAAGATTAAAAATATCTTCGATTTCTTTAGCGGTTAAATCTTTAATAGAAACGAGGTCTTTTTTCATGTCGCCATCCTTAACGCGCTCTCCAATATCCCAATTGCCCTGTCGATTTCCTTCTTTGTCACAATCAAGGCCGGCATAAGCCTTAAGACTTTTTCCTGCGTACAATTAATCAGAAGGCCTTTTTCAATACACTTCTCCGCGATGATTTTGCCTTCGCTGTTTAATTCCATGCCAGCCATTAGCCCTAAGCCCCTTACTTCTTTTATCGCCGCATGTTTATTTTTTAGTTCATTGAGTTTAAGAAATAAATACTCGCCCATCTCTTTAGCATGGCTAAGTAATTTTTCTTTTTGGATTGCCCTTAAAACTGCCGAAGCTGCCTTGCAGATAACCGGGCCTCCGCCAAATGTAGAGGCATGCGTGCCCGGGGTCAAAGTATCCGCGATTTCTTTTCTTACTACCATTACGCCGATAGGCAGGCCGCCGCCTAAAGCCTTAGCCAGGGTCATTATATCAGGGGTTATACCGTAGTGTTGATAGCAAAATAATTTTCCGGTTCGGCCTATACCGGTCTGAACTTCATCGATAATTAAAAGTAAATTTTTTTCATCACAGATTTTTCTTAAGGACAAAACAAAATCCTTCCGCGCAACATTAATGCCGCCTTCGCCCTGAATCAACTCTAACATTATGGCAACCGTCTTCTCAGTCATTGCATTCTTAACCGCATCGATATCATTGAATTTTACTATCTTAAAGCCTTCGGGCAAAGGCTCAAAGCCCTGCCGATATTTCTTCTGACCGGTTGCCGCAATAGTGGCCAAGGTCCTTCCGTGAAATGAATTTTCAAAGGTTATAATTTCGTATCTGCCTTTGCCAAACTTGCGGGAAAGCTTTATAGCTGCTTCATTTGCCTCAGCCCCGGAATTACAGAAAAAAACTTTAGCCGGATATGACCAATAGACTATCTCTTTGGCTAATTTTGCCTGGGGCAGATGGTAATAATTGTTGGGGATAAATATCAATTTAGAAATCTGCTCCCGCACTGCCTGCATCACTTTAGGATGGCAATGCCCTAAGTTACCTACTCCCCAGCCAGGGAAAAAATCCAAATAAGGCTTATTATGGATATCCCAGAGCCGCGAACCCTTGCCTTTAGCAAAAATCAAAGGCACCTTAGTGTAAGTGGGCATTATATAATCTCTGTATGAATCGAATACTTCCTGGACTTTCATGGTTATTTTATTATTTCTGTCCCCACGCCCTGATCCGTGAAGATTTCAAGAAGCAGCCCGTGCGGCGTGCGCGCATCAATAATATGAGTTTTTTTAACTCCCTGATCTAATGCATCAATACATGCCTTCACCTTGGGAATCATTCCTTCCTGGATAATATTGTTTTCAATCAGGCCTTTGGCTTCCTCTACTGTCAAAGTAGAGATAAAAGAATTCGGTTCATCAGAATTACGCATAATGCCTTTGACATTGGTCAGCAAAACTAATTTTTCCGCCTTTAAGGCAGAGGCAATACTTGCCGCTGCTTCATCGGCATTGACATTATAGGTCAATTTAATGCTATCTTGGCCCATAGGCAAAATTACAACAATGGCATCTTTTTTTAATTCATCTAAGACCGATTGAGTATTTATCCCTGTGATGTGACCTACTAAACCCAAGTCTATCTTAGCCTGTTTCTTCTCAACCTGAATCAACTTTTTGTCTTTGCCGTTTAAACCTACGGCCTTTGCGCCTAATTCAGAGATTTCGGCGACTATGATATCGTTTAACTTCTGCAATTCCTCTTCGACCACTATCAGAGTATCCTCGTCAGTAACGCGCATCCCGTCTAAAAATTCAGTTTTCTTACCCGAAGTGCGGATACGGTCGCTGATATTGGGGCCTCCGCCGTGGATTAATACCGGCCTTAAGCCCATGAAATTTAGAAAAACTATATCTTCCAATACGCCTCGCCTGATCTTTTCTTCGCCTAATACGCTGCCTCCGTACTTTATAACCAGTATTTTATTATGAAACTTCTTTATATAAGGTAAAGCCTCAACCAGAACCTCTGCCTTTTTAATAGCTTCTTCCATATAATCCTCGCTTAGCTATACGCTGCGTTTATCTTAATATATTCGGGTGTCAGGTCCGAAGTGTAAACTACGGCGCTAGCATGACCCCGATTAATAGAAACATCTATATTGATTTCCTTTTTATTTAAAGGGCCGACTTTAACCTTGAGATCTTTCTCTTGCATGTTTGTTCCGCTGGCTCCCGCAGCCGCAACAACCCTGCCAAAATTAGGATTCTCTCCATAGATGGCGGTCTTAAAAAGATTAGAGTTGGCGATACTTAATGCTACCCTCTTGGCCTCGCTAAAACTTTTTGCCTTTTTGACTTTAATCTGAATAAATTTGCTTGCTCCTTCGCCGTCCTTAACAATCATCTTAGCTAACTCCAGGCATACTTTATTCAAAGCACCGAGAAATAAACTAAAATGCTTATTCGTCTCTACCGTGTCATTGCCGCATAAGCCGTTGGCTAAGAAGATTACCGAATCATTAGTGCTCATGCAACCGTCGACCGTAATACAATTAAAAGATTTATCCACGGCAATCCTTAAAGCCTTGTTTAAGGCGCCTTGAGCAATATCTGCATCGGTAAAAATAAAACACAGCATTGTCGCCATATGCGGAGCAATCATACCCGAACCTTTAGCAAGACCGCAGATAGTCACTGTCTGACTATTAATTTTTAATTTAAGCGTAATTTCTTTAGTAAACTTATCGGTGGTCATGATTGCTCTTTTAGCCTTATGAATACCTTCTTTTGATAAACCTTTAACCAATAAAGGTATTCCTTGATTAATCTTAAAGAGAGGCAACCTACTGCCAATAATACCCGTGGAGGCAACTAAAATAGCCTCTTTATTAATATTTAAATTCTTAGCTAATTTTTGCGCCGCCCCTTGCGCATCCTTTAAGCCGGATTTGCCATTAAAACAATTAGCATTTCCGCTATTTACGATTACGGCTTGAAAATGCCTATTGTATTTTAGGTGTCTCTTATTAAGTTCAATTGGCGCGGCCTGAATTTTATTTGTGGTAAATTCACAGGCAGCCTTGGCCGGCTCTTTAGAATAAAATAAGGCCAAATCCAGCTTGCCGGTTTTTTTTATCCCTGATGCTACGCCGTTTGCCAAAAATCCTTGGGGCAGAATTGCCTTTTTATATATCTTCACCCCGCTCTTCCTCCTATATTTATGCCCGCCCTTATTTAGGAAGGGCGGGGTTCATCATCGCAATCCCGCATCTTCCGGGAACTTATACATAATATTCATATTCTGCACTGCCTGGCCAGAAGCGCCTTTAAGCAGATTATCTATTGCAGCAATGATAATAATGTTTCCGCCCTCGTCTTTAATCCCTATATCGCAGAAATTTGTACCGACTACATCTTTGAGCCTCGGAAATTCTCCGCCTTCTTTAATCCTTACAAACGGCTCATGCTTATAAAACTTTTTATACAAGCTGATTAAATTTTCCTGCCTGCCGGCAGGCAGGGACTTTTCCCTCTTTGCCTTTTTCTTCACATATATCGTCTCTAAAATTCCTCTGTTTAAAGGCAAAAGATGCGGGACGAAAGTTACCTTTATCTTTTTACCTGCTAATTTTGAGAGTTCCTGATTAATCTCCGGCATATGCTGATGCATATTTACCTTATAGGCCTTGAAGTCCTCGTTAATTTCCGAAAATAAAAAATTCTCCGCCACTTTTCTACCTGCTCCGGTCACTCCGGACTTAGCATCAATAATTACTGAATCTAAATCCGCTAAATCAAAAGCCATAAGCGGTACAATCGCTAATAAGGCACAAGTCGGATAACAGCCGGGGTTAGCCACCAATTTTGCCGCTTTAATCTTATTGCGGTAAATTTCAGGAAGGCCATAAACTGCTTGCCTAAGATTAAGCTTATCTTTGTGTTTAACCTGATAAAACTGTTCATAAATCTTAGCGTCTTTTAGCCTATAGTCAGCGCTTAAATCAATCACTCTTTTTTGGGCACTCAACAACTTCGGGGCAATATCCATAGAAACAGTATGCGGCAAAGCCAAAAAGACCAAATCGCATTTTGCGATAATCTCTTTGATATCGGGCTCTTGGCAAACAAGAGATATTCTGTTTTTGAATTTCGGGAAGATCTTATCAATGGCCTGGGGCCTATCTATCTTGGCGCAAAGAACAGTTATCCTTACTCCCTGATGCCCCAAAAGGACATCGATTAACTCTTCTCCGGCATAACCTGTTGCCCCAAGGATACCTACATTTATCATCGAAATCTCCTTCTAATAGAGCACATAACTTATGGAGTGATAATTTTAATTTGCTACGACATAAGTTCAGACCTATAAGTTATGTCGATTAGCTAATTAAATAGCTGTCTCCATAACTCATGTCTTCACTTATCTTAAATTAAAAACTACGGCTCGTCAAGCATTTTCTCGTCGGTATACAACGATCTTAAAACTGAACCTGACGGTTTTTGAGCGAATGAAGATTTTAGCCAAAGCATGCTTTCGCAGACGAGGGAATCCGAACGCGAAAGCATTCGGATGCCGAGGATGTTTGAGCCCGTCCTGGGGCGGGAGCCCCGACGGGCGAGTTCCGCAGGCACCGAGAATGCGAAAGAACTTTGGCGTCCGCCACGAATTGTGGCGGAAAATCGACCCTGAGCGGACAAAATCGGCAGGTTCAGTTACAATAAAAAATCCCGCTTTCCAGCGGGATTAATTTTTTTAATCTGTGTAATCTATACTTAAATCTGTGTAATCATTTTTATCTCTTCGTCCACTGGAAGCGCTTACGTGCGCCCTTTTGCCCGTATTTCTTGCGTTCTTTCATCCGGGGGTCGCGCGTAAGAAAGCTGTTCTTGCGCAGAAAATCCTTCAGTTCAGGCTCTGCCAAGAGGAGCGCGCGCGAAATACCATGCCTTAAGGCGCCTGCCTGACCAGTAAGCCCGCCTCCATTAATATTAGCAACCACGTCGTATTTATTCACTGTATTAGTTACGCCAAAAGGCTGCCTTATAATAATTCTATCTGTCTCTCGGATAAAATATTTATCGTAGGGCAAGCTATTAACGACGATACTGCCTTTACCGGGTAAAAGCTGCACTCTTGCCACTGCTTCTTTACGCCTGCCCACTGCCATATATTTTACAATTTCAGCCATCTCTTCTACTCCAATACTATCGGATTCTGAGCCTTATGCGGATGCTTATCATCGGCATAGACCTTTAGTTTCTTAAGGATATCCCTGCCTAACGGCCCCTGAGGCAACATCCGGCCTACTGCCAACTTAATGACTGTAGTAGGATTTTTCTTAAGCATGGTCTCTAAAGTCACTTCTCTTAAACCCCCGGGATATCCTGAAAACCGGCGATAGACCTTCTGTTTAAGTTTCCTGCCCGTAACCCTTATTTTTGCGGCATTAATAACTACAACCCCGTCTCCGGTATCCAGGTGCGGGGTATAGATTGCCTTGTGTTTGCCCCTTAGGATTACGGCTGCCTTACTGGCCAGCCTTCCCAGGATCTTATCCTTGGCATCTAAAAGATACCAGGCCCTTTTTATATCTTGTTTTTTAGCTACGTAAGTTTTTTGCATAGAGTAAAGAAGTATAACATATTTTGCCCATAAGTCAAATAAATTTTATGCTTAATATCTAACCCCTACTAAAGTTAGCCCTTGGGAGGGGACCGTAGGGCCGGCTAGTTTCCTGTTGCGTGCCAGCAGGATTTTCTTTAAGCTGCCCCCAACAAATCTACCCCTGCCTATTTCAACAAGCGTGCCGACAATGTTTCTCGCCATATTATACAAAAACCCGTCTGCCTCTATATCGATATAAATTAAATTCTTTTCTTTGGCAATTTTCAGCTTCCTTATTGTCCTCTCGGGATTCCTCTCTATATTATCAGCTGCCTGAAAGGATTTAAAGTTATGCCTTCCTAAAAGAACTCTGGCTTCCTTCTGCATCAGCTTAACATCCAAAGGAAAGGGATAGAAGTAAGCCGTATCTTTCAAAAATGCCGATGGATTTTTCTGGTTCAGTATGGTATAGCGATATAATTTTGACTTCGCCGCGAATCGGCTATGAAAACCTAAAGGCGCCTCTTCGGCTTTCGTAATAACAATATCTTCCGGCAGAAGGCCGTTGAGGGCTCTTTGTAGTTTATTTAAGGCTATACTGGAATTGGTGTTAAAATTTGCTACCTGGGCTTGGGCGTGAACTCCGGCGTCTGTTCTACCTGAAGCAATTAACTTTATCTTCTCCTGCAAAACCTTACAAAGAACTTCTTCTATGGTCTCCTGTATTGTCTTTACTTTGACACTTTGACACTTTGACACTTTGACACTTTTTTGCCGCTGCCATCCAGCATAATTTGTACCTTGGTATTCTATAGTTAGCTTAAGATTACGCATTCGGCTATCTGGATAGCGTTGGTGGCAGCGCCTTTGCGCAGATTATCCGCTACCACCCAAAGCCAAAGGCCATTTTTTACAAAGCAATCGCAACGGATACGGCCGACAAAAATCTCATCCCTTCCCTCAACATCCAAGGGCATAGGATAGAAATTCTGCTTAGGTTCATCTATGACAATTACGCCCGGCGCCTTGCTTAGTAAATCTCTTGCTTTTTCAGGAGTAATTTGTTTTTCCGTCTCGATATATACTGACTCGGAATGGCCGGTCCTTACCGGAACTCTCACCGTAGTTGCGGAAATTTTGATTTTATCATCGTGCATAATCTTATGGGTTTCATGCACCAGTTTCCATTCTTCATTAGTATAATTGCATTCCGCAAAACTTCCGATATGCGGAAAAACATTATAAGCAAGCTGTTGCGGCAAAACTTTTTCCTGATACTTTGATACTCTGATACTTTGATACTCTGATTCGCTTAATTCTATTAACTCTTTTCTTAGCTGCTCAACTGCGCCCCGGCCTGCCCCCGAAGACGCCTGTAAAGTAGTAACGATAATTCTTTTAATACCCGCTTTTTTATAAATCGGCCATAAGGCTACGACCATCTGAATGGTCGAACAATTAGGATTAGCAATTATCCCTTTGTGTTTTTTTACATCTTTGGCATTTACTTCCGGAACTACCAAAGGAACTTTGGGGTCCATTCTAAAATCTGCGCCATTATCAATTACCACTGCTCCCCTTTTTACTGCTTCTTGGGCAAAAGTTACGGCAGCGCCTTTTTCGCCTTCGGTTCCGGCAAATAAAGCAATGTCTATGCCTGCAAACCCATCCGGAGAAATCGGCTTCACAGAATAAGTCTGCCCATCCACTTCTATATCCCTGGCCGAACGTGCAAAAACTCGCAGTTCTCCTATAGGAAAATTGCGCTGCCTTAAAACCCGCAGCATCTCAATTCCCACCGCGCCCACGCCAATTACCGCGACATTATATTTTTTCATTGTTTATCCATTCGTCTGGCATAACAAAAGCTTTCCGTCTTCGCTTCCGCGTGCCGAAAATTTTCTAATGCACGCTCCAGCAAATCCGTAAATCTTTTGTTTACTATCTAAAATGAATCTGGGCGTTTTTCGCAGCGAATCACGAATTTAGCCAAATTTGCCGAGGGATTGTGAGCGCACAATTAGAAATTTTTCGGCAAATGTGCACAAGGAATTACGTCAAGCTGAAGCCGAGCAACCTACTCTTAAAAGCGTAAGTCGCGAGCGAAAGCGAGACGTAAACCGTAGTGCACGGCGAAAAATTTCGTGCGCGAACATTCCCGAGGCAAATAAGGGATAAATCTAACCCGAGCGAGAAAAACGACAGATTCATTTATATAGGGCCTCTACGACTAAATCCCCGACCTCGCTCGTTGAATAACCCATAAATGAGGCCACAATTTACGGAACGTAGTGACCGTAAATTGTATGGCCGAATTTATCCCGAGCTCATCTCTAATTTCTTGTCTTAAGCGAGGGATCTATGACAAATTTTCCACAACAAGATCTCCTACTTCAGTGGTTGAATAACCCATCCTGCCAGCAGCCAGGGATTTTAATTTTGTTTGCACGACTTTTATCACTGCATCTTCTATAGCTTTGGCAGCTTTCAATTCGCCTAAATTCTCCAGCATCATCCCTGCCGCACAAATCGCTGCCAAAGGATTTATCACGTTCTTACCTGTATATTTAGGAGCGCTTCCTCCGATTGGCTCAAACATGGATACACCTTCAGGATTAATATTTCCACCCGCAGCAATTCCCATCCCTCCCTGTATCATTGCGCCCAAATCAGTAATAATATCTCCAAACATATTATCCGTAACAATCACGTCAAACCACTCTGGGTTTTTGACAAACCACATCGTAGTTGCATCCACATGGGCATAGTCAGTGGTTATATCCGGATATTCTTTGGCCACTTGCTCAAATGTCCTTTGCCATAAATCCCAGGCATAGGTAAGAACATTAGTCTTGCCGCAAAGAGTTAATTTTTTCTTTTTATTGCGCTTGCGGGTATATTCAAAGGCGTAACGGATACAGCGCTCAACCCCCATTCTTGTATTATAGGAAATCTGGATGGCGACTTCATTCTTGGTGCCTTTATCTTTAAACTCGCCCATTCCCTTGTAAAGCCCTTCGGAATTCTCGCGCACCACGACAAAGTCAATATCTTCAGGTTTTTTATCTTTTAAAGGACAAAATTCAGCATTATAGAGCTTTACCGGACGTAAATTTATATATTGGTCTAAAGAGAACCTTAAATTTAGCAGTATGCCCGTTTCCAAAATTCCTGGCTTGACATCCGGATGACCGATTGCGCCTAAATAAATAGCGGAATATTTTTTTAACTCCTCGATATCCTTATCTTCTAAGGTTTTACCGGTCTTTAAATAACGCCCGCCGCCAAAGTCAAAAATCTTGGTTTCATATCGAAAGTCATATTTTTCAGCGCAAGCCTTAAGTACCTTTAGGCCTTCCTGAATTACCTCAGGGCCCGTTCCATCACCAGGGATAACTGCGATTTTAAACATATTCATCTCTTCTTTATCCAATTCATCAGCCCATCTCCTGCGATAATCTCTTGGAGAAACTGCGGAAAAGGCTGGGTTTTATACTCTTGATTTGTGCTCAAATTTTTTATTATACCGCGAGATATGTCTATTTCAAGTAAATCGCCGTCATTTATCTTATCTACTTCTTGGGATTCTAAAAACGGCAAACCGATATTTATGGCATTCCTAAAGAATATTCCGGCAAAACTGCCGGCGATAACTGCAGCTATACCGCAACCCTTTAATGCCCGCGGCGCATGTTCCCGGGATGAGCCGCAGCCAAAGTTTTTTCCGGCAATAATTATATCTCCCTTATTTACCTTTTTAGAAAAATCCGGCGCGATATTTTCCATGCAGTGCTTGCCAAGCTCTTTCTCATCAGTAGTGACAAGATACTTTGCAGCGATAATATCGTCGGTATTGATGTCGTTTCCGAATTTGTGGACTTTGCCTTTAATTATCATCTCACCTCATCAGGATGCGAAATCCTTCCTGTAATTGCTGAAACTGCGGCCACTGCCGGGCTCGACAGATATACAAAAGATTTAGGATGACCCATCCTACCAATAAAATTTCTATTTGTGGTAGCCAAACAAACCTCGCCTTCGGCTAAAATACCCATATGTCCGCCCAGGCACGGCCCGCAGGTAGGGGTTGAAAATACCCCGCTGGCTTCGACAAAAATCTCTGCCAAACCTTCTTTTACTGCCTCAAGATAAATCTTCTGGGTTGCCGGAATTACGATCAATCTCAAACCGGGCTTTATTTTCTTGCCTTTTAAAATCTTGGCGGCAATCCTTAAATCCGAAATCCTGCCGTTAGTGCAAGAGCCGATTACCACCTGGTCGATCCTGATATCTTTTAATTTACTCACCGGCTTTACATTGCTGGGTAAATGGGGACACGCCACTTGCGGCTCCAAATCAGAAATATCCCACTCATAGGTTCTCTCGTAGCAAGCATCTTTATCGCTTTTCAACTGCGCAATTTTCTTCTTTGATACCTTGAGACCTTGAGACCTTGAGACTTCACTTATATAATCTAGCGTAATTTCATCCGGCTCAATTATACCTGTAACTGCTCCTGCCTCTATCGCCATATTGCACATGGCAAAGCGGTCATCCATAATCAAATGGCGGATAACCGGACCGCCGAACTCCATTACTTTATACAAGGCTCCGTCTACGCCGATATTACCTATGGTGTATAAAATCAGGTCTTTACCGCCGACCCATTTATTCAGTTTGCCTTTGTAAATAAATTTAATTGTGCTGCCTACCTTAAACCAGCACTTACCGTCGATAAATGCCCGGGCTAAATCTGTTGAGCCTACGCCGGTAGCAAAAGAGCCTAATGCGCCGTAAGTACAGGTGTGTGAATCTGCGCCGATAACTAAATCGCCCGGCGAAACCAGGCCTTTTTCCGGCAACAATGCGTGCTCGATTCCCATGCAACCCACTTCAAAATAATTCTCGATTTTCTGCTCCCGGGCAAAATCTGCCAATATTTTACACTGGTTTGCGCTCCTTAAATCTTTTGCCGGAGCAAAATGGTCGGGCACCAAAACGATTTTTTTATGATCAAAAACTTTTTTAAATCCTGCCTTCTTAAATTCTTCAATCGCCAAAGGCGCAGTAATATCGTTACCTAAGGCAAGATCAATTTTTGCCTCGATAAACTCACCCGGTTTAATATCTTTCTTGCCTGCCTGCCGGTAGGCACGGCCTGCCTGCCGGTAGGCACGGCCTGCCTGCCGGTAGGCACGGCCTGCCTGCCGGTAGGCACGGCCTGCCTGCCGGTAGGCACGGCCTGTGTGAGCCATTAATATTTTTTCTGCGATCGTGTAAGTCATATTATTTAAAATCTGATTTTATTTTCCCGCCGCAGTCATCTTTAATTATCGGGGCGGGATCCCGCACGAGGATTAAATCGCTTAGCGGGAGAATTTCTTCACAACCAGGGTGGCATTATGCCCGCCGAACCCTAGGGAATTGGACATCGCAACATCCACCTTGGTTTGACGAGCAGTGTTCGGGACATAATCGAGGTCACATTCAGGGTCAGGATATTCGTAATTTATGGTAGGCGGGACGATATCTTCTTTGACGCTTAAGCAAGAAACAACAAATTCAACGCCTCCGGCAGCGCCCAGTAAATGCCCAGTCATGGACTTAGTAGAACTAACCATTACTTTCTTGGCATGCTCACCTAAAGCCTTTTTTATGGATAAGGTCTCAACCTTATCATTGAGTTTAGTGGATGTGCCATGGGCATTAATGTAATCAACATCTTCGGGATTTAATTGAGCATCCTTTAAAGACCATTTCATGGATAAATAAGCTCCGTGGCCGTCAGGATCAGGCGCAGTGATATGATAAGCATCGCAAGACATGCCAAAACCTGCCATCTCGGCATAGATGCGGGCTTTTCTTTTTAAGGCATGCTCTAAAGACTCCAGAACTACAATACCGCAACCCTCAGCCATGACAAAACCTGAACGCTGGGCGTCAAAAGGACGGCTTGCCTTTTGGGGCTCATCATTCCTGGTAGAAAGTGCCCTTAAGGCACAAAACCCGCCTACGCCTAAATGACTAATGCAACTTTCCGTGCCTCCGGTAATCATTATATCAGCATCTCCGTGCTGAATAAAGCGAAAAGCATCGCCAATGGCATGGCTTCCTGAAGCGCAAGCAGTAGTCACGCATGTATTTGGCCCATTTAATCCAAAAATAATGCCGATATGGCCGGCAGCCTCATTAACAATGAGCATAGGGATTAAAAAAGGAGAGAAGCGCGAAGGGCCCTTTTCCAAATAAACCTTATACTCCTCTTCAATAATCCTTAAACTTCCAATCCCCGAGCCTACTACCACACCCACGCGTTCTCTATTCTCTTGCGCAAAATCCAGGCCGGCATCTTTAACTGCCTGCCTGGAACAAGCAATGGCATACTGCACGAATTTCTCCATGTGGTTTAATTCCTTCTTGCTAATACCGTACAAAGCAGGATCAAAACCTTTTACTTCACCGGCAATCCGAGAGTCGAATTTACTGGGATCAAATGAGGTAATCCTATCTATGCCGGATTTGCCCTCATTGAGCGCCTTCCAGAAACTCGGCACATCATTGCCTACCGGCGAAATCACGCCTAACCCTGTGACTACTATTCTTTTTTCTTGCATATGCTTTTAAATCTGTGAAATCTGATTTTTCCCGCTAGATGCGGGATCCCGCTAGATAAAAGATTGTTGAGCGGGATAATCTGTGTAATCTGTGTTTATAAAATTTACCCCGCCGAAATAAAGGCGGGGTATCTATAAAAATCAAATTTATATCAATAATTTACTTATTACCTGCTTTTTCTTCAATGTACTTAACGGCATCGCCAACAGTAGTAATCTTTTCCGCGTCTTCATCCGGTATCTCAATACCAAACTCTTCCTCCAAAGCCATTACCAATTCCACAGTATCAAGAGAATCTGCGCCCAAGTCATCAATAAAAGATGCCTCAGGGGTAACCTCTTCCGGCTTGACACCCAGCTGTTCTGCTATTATCGACTTCACTTTATCTTGAACTGCCATTCTTTTCCTCCTCAATTTTCCCGTTACCACGGGTTAGAAAATTGATCCCGAGTCCCTGTATAATAATATTGGGGACGAGGGATCTTTCGTTATCCCATAACCATTCCGCCGTCTACTACAATCGTCTGACCGGTAATATAACCTGATTCCTCGCCTGCCAAAAACAAACACGCCTTGGCCACATCGTCTGGACTGCCAAACCTCTTCAACGGGATTGCCTCTTTCATCTTCTCTTTTATATCTTCGGGAAGTTTGGCGGTCATCTCGGTCTGAATAAAACCCGGCGCTACCGCATTAACATTAATATTGCGGCTGGCCAATTCCTTGGCGGCGGTCTTGGTCAAAGCGATTATCCCTGCCTTAGAGGCGGCATAGTTTGCCTGACCCGCATTGCCGATTATGCCAATGATCGAAGCGATATTAATAATCCTGCCGCTGCGCTGCTTAATCATTGCTCTGGAGGCGGCCTTGATGCAATTAAAGCTTCCTTTTAGATTTACGTTCAAAACCGCATCCCATTCTGCTTCGCTCATACGCAGCAGAAGATTGTCTTTCGTAATTCCAGCGTTGTTAACTAATATATCAACCTTTGTGAATTTGTCAAGGATTTTGTTTACTGCCTCTTCAACTTTTCTATAATCTGTCACATTTACCTGCAGCGCCAGAGATTTCCTGCCTAAAGCCGCGATTTCCCCAGCGGCCTTCTCTGCTTCTTGTAGATTGACATCTATAATCACTACATCAGCGCCTTCTTGAGCAAATAAAAGGGTAATGGCGCGGCCTATACCCCTGGCTCCACCCGTGATTAAAACCACTTTATCTTTAAGGCGCATGGCTTCACTCTCCCTTAAAATTGAGGATATCTTCTTTCTTCTCTATATTCACAACCTGCGCGTTTTCATCAATGCGGCGCATCAGGCCTTTTAATACCCTCCCCGGGCCGAACTCAAAAAACTCAATAATCCCCTGTGACAAGATAAATCTCATTGATTCTTCCCATCTTACAGGCTTATATATCTGATAAACCAAATTCTCTTCTATCTGGGTAACTTTATACTGCGGCAAAGCAGTATAATTGCTGATTACGGGCACAGAAGGCTTAGAGATAGGTGTATTTTCTAGGCGTTGTTTTAGCTCTGCCGAAGCCTCCAACATTAACGAAGAATGAAACCCTCCGCTAACCTCTAACTCAATCACCCGTTTTGCTCCGGCTTCGCAACAGGAGCCTATAGCCTTGTCTACGGCCTCTATCTTCCCGGAAATAACAACCTGCCCCGGGGCGTTAATATTGGCTATTTCTGCCCCGGTTTTTAAACAAATGCCTTTTATTCTCTCAAAATCGAGGTCTAAGACGGCAGCCATCTTGCCTGGATACCTATACGTTGCCTCTTCCATTATTTCAGCCCTTTTTCTTACCAGCCTTAGGCCGTCTTCAAAAGTAAATACGCCTGCCGCGATTAAAGCCGCGTATTCGCCTAAACTTAAACCAGCCATAAACGAAGGAGTTACTTTTGCCTTCGTCTTAAACGCCTCAAGCGCGGCAATGCTCACCGTCAAAATTGCCGGCTGGGAAAATATGGTTTGTTTTAATTTTTCGGGTTCTCCGGCAAAACAAAATCCGGAGATGGAAAATCCGAGCGTCTTGTCTGCCCTGTCAAAGATCTCCTTACTTTCAGGAAAGGCCTCATACAAATCCTTTCCCATACCTATATATTGGCTGCCCTGTCCGGCGAAGAGATAAGCTACCACTTTATGACGCAGGCGCCCCAAACCAAGCCTGCTCCAAAGGCATCTAAAAGAACAATATCCCCCTTCTTAACCCTGCCTTTTTTCACTGCCTCGCATAATGCCGTGGCCGTAGAAGCAGAAGACATATTGCCGTATTTTTCAATATTAAGGTAAATCTTTTCGGGTGGTAAGCCTAATTTCTTAGCCATAGCCATAATGATGCGCACATTAGCCTGATGCGGGATAATCAAATCTACATCTGAACAGGCTAAGCCTGCGCGCTTTAAGGCCACCCGAGCTGCCTCAGTCATAAGCATAACTGCCAGCTTAAACAATTCATTACCCTGCATCTTTATATAATG
>Ga0315273_10000421_pt1 | contig 44135 bp, 35 predicted proteins | sample YL17G02_0_MG_FD_205753 | JGI IMG/M metagenome (GOLD analysis project Ga0315273, IMG submission 205753) | Sediment microbial communities from Yellowstone Lake, YNP, Wyoming, USA - YL17G02_0 | ecosystem: Environmental > Aquatic > Freshwater > Lake > Sediment | place: USA: Wyoming | collected...
CGGGGCCTCCTACTCCATCACCGCTGCCGGCACGGTGAGCCTCACCGGGCCGGCAGCGGTGAGCGCCGGCAGCCTCACACAGGCTGCGGGCGCGGTTTCCGCCGGCTCGCTGACGTTGAGCGGCACGGGAACCTACGACGGCTCCGGGGCCGGCACGGTCACGCTGGGCGCAGGCCTGAGCATCACCGGCGGCACCTTCTCCCTCGGCGCCAAGGCCTTGAGCTGCGTTAACTTTAGTCAGACCGGCGGCACGTTCAATGGCAACACGGGCGCCATCACCGCCAGCGGCAACGTGGCCGTGACGGCCGGCGTGCACAATTACAACACCTACACGCTGAACATGACCGGCAACGGGACGACGATCCAGTTCGCGGGCCGTTCACCCTACGACTTGAACATCAATGTGCCGGGCGGCACGGTAAGCATCACCCTCTCCCCGCTGGCCGTGGCCGGAAGCCTGGACGTGGTGGAGGGCACCTTCAACCTGAACGGACAGGACCTCAGCGTGGCCGGCAACCTCACCGTCGGCGACAACGACGTCCTGGCAGCCACCGCGGCCGGCGAACAGATCACGGTCGGCGGAAACGTTGACTTCTCCGCGGCCGGCAACAACTTCGCCGAGACGACCTCCACCTTCACCGCCGCCGGGCTCAACACCTTGCTGAACGCCCCGGAAGAGACCTTCTACAACCTGTTCGTGAACAAGGCGGGGGCCGGGAACACCACTACGCTGATCACCGATCTGACGATCAGCAAGGAGCTGCGCCTCATCCAGGGTACGCTCGCCGCCGGGGCCTTCACCATCAACTTCCAGGGCGACACGTGGCGGAACCTGGTGGGCGCGGCCGGGTTCAACGCCGGCACCGGCCTGGTGGACTTCATGCCCCCGGCCACCCCGATCACGATTCAGGTCTGGGGCAGCACTACCTTCCGGAACTTCCGCTGCATCGTACCGGCGGTCCGCTTCGAGTTCGAAAAGCTCCAGACCCAGACCATCAACGGCACCCTGACCATGAAGGGGGCGGCCGGCGCCGGCAACGGGATCGAGCTGGACGCCATCGGGGCGGATCCGGCAGCGGCCTACGGCTATCCGCCGCCGCCGCCCGTGCGGCCGGATCAGTGGATCATCACGATGAATGGCGTTGCCGCGATTTCGTATACGTTCGTCGAGCAAAGCTATGCCACCATCGCCATCACCCCGGACCCCACCTGCAATGTCCTGCGCTCACCCCCGGCTATCCCGGATCTCAACGGCTGGAACCACCTGTGGTACTTCTTCATCCCCATCGAGGCCAACTGGACCCTGGACACGGACAACAATGGTCGCATCGACCGCATCCGCGTCCTGGTGCTGCCCGGGACCCGGCTCAGCGACGTCTTCTTCAACCTGGTGGCCAACGTCGAGGGCTACCAGCTCGCGGCGGGGGTCCCCTTCGACACGGGTCCCCAGGCCGGTGACTCGGTGTTCGACATCCTGCTGCAGGAAGGGCCCTACCTGGACTCGGACGCCAAACCGCGCTGGCAGCTGTTGAGTAATGACTCGGCGCTCCATCCCAACGGGTTGTACGGCGTCGTGGGCGAGGCCTACGTGCGCTCCGGCACCATCTGGTACACCCCGGACGACGGCGCCCGGCCGGTGATCGCCTACACCCTGGCCGTTGCCAACCAGAGGCGTGCCTACCTGCACTTCTCCGAGCCGGTCTACACGGACAACACGGCCGCGCCGGGACCCATCGTCGCCACGGACTTCGGCTACACCGACGTCGTCAACACGTTCACACTGACACCCTTGGAGCAGACGGGTGCCGGCTCGCATGCGGCCAGGCTCGATTTTACCGGCCCCAACCCGCTTTCCGTGGCCGACCTGCTGCCCAGCACCGCCCAGGCCTTCTTCGCAGTCGCCGGCCAGGTCTGGGACCCGCGCTACAGCGTGGACCCGGGCGCCTACCACAACCCGCCGGGCTTCGTGAACCTCACGGGAGACGACCTCCTGGTGGCGGCAGGCTCGCCCAACGAGTCCATGCTCAACTCTGCCTCCACACCGGCGGTGGCCAACCACACCGTGTCCGACGTGGGCCTGGGGATCATCGAGCCGGTGTTCGCGTACACTGCCGCCCCGGTGACGCAGGCGGATCCCGTGCGGGGAGGCGCAGGGCGCATCACCCGCTTCGACGGCAGCGCCTGGCTGCAGGACCGGGACACCCAGCTCCAGGCCAGCATCCTGGCCGCACCGGCCGCGGGCGACACGGTGGACATCTCCTTCGACGTGAACCCGAGTGTGGGCCTGGCCCCCGGCGACCCGGTGTTCCTGCAGCGGCTGTGGATTCCGGACGCGGCCACGAGTCTGTTCGCCAACGGCGGCGATGACCGCCTGAACAACGGCAACACCGAGTCCCGCTCCGAGTCGCCGCTGGAGGTGCCACCCTTTAGCAACGCGCTGCGCTCTTACGTGATCCCAGCCATCGACTCCGAGATCAAGGACGGGGCCGATCTGCAGTTCCTGTTCCTGCTGGACGACGGAGGCGGCAACCTGTTCCCCTGCGCCAGGGTTGAGGACCCGCTGGACCCGCGCACGGCCCGCCCCTGGTCCTACAAGGTACGCGACCTGCGCGCCCAGCGCGGGGACGTCACGATTCTGAACAACGTCATCAACCCGCTGCGCGGTGAGAAGACGGGCCTGCACTACACCTTGAGCAACGCAGGGTTCGTGACCATCACCGTATTCGACCTGAAGGGCGACATCGTGAACGTGCTGTACCGCGGGCAGCGCGGCGCGGGGGAGTACTCCACCACCTGGGACGGGCGCAACCGCGGCGGCCGCATCGTGGCCCGCGGCCTGTACTTCATCAAGGTGGTCGGACCGGACGTGAACGAGATCCGCAAGGTGCTGGTGGTCAAGTAGGGTGGCACCCGCCGCGGCCGCCCGCCTGCCGGCCCGCGTAGCGCTGATCGGTTTCATGGGCGCGGGCAAGTCTACCGTGGGGCGCCTGCTGGCCTCGCGGCTGCGCTACGCCTTCCTGGACCTGGACGCCTGGATCGAGGGGCAGCGGGGCCAGTCGATCCGGCAGATCTTCGAGACCGAAGGGGAAGAGGCCTTCCGCCTGCTGGAGCGCGACGCACTGGCCGCGCTGGCCTCCCACCGGAAGGTGGTGATTGCGGCCGGCGGCGGCGCGCCCATGAGCGAGGACAACCGTGCCTTCTTCCGCGACGCGGCCACCTTTTACCTGGAGATCAGTTTCGAGGAGTTCCTGCGGCGCACAGCCGGGAGCCCGGACCGGCCGCTGCGAGGGCGCCCACTTGAGGAGCTGCGCGCCCTGTTCGAGAGCCGCCTGCCGGTCTACCGAAAACTGGGCGTGATCGTCTCAAGCGAGGGACGCACCCCGCCCCAGGTGGTGGAGGAGATACTTGAGAAGCTCAAACGCCGGAGCCGCGGCTAGTTCCGCCGTACCGGCGGAAGAGCTCCCCCAGATCGACCCGGCCCTCGTAGATGGCCTTGCCGACGATCACGCCCGCCACCCCGACTGCCCGCCGCCTCTCCACCCCTTCCACATCCTCCGCCGAGCAGGTCGATGGCCGGGATGAGGGTCATGGCCGGCGGCTCAGGCCGGGACCTGGTAGTAGTTCTTGACGCTTTCCGAAAAGGCGACGCAGATGCGGCCCTCGATCTCCTCGGCCGGGGCTTCGCCCTGAAGGGACCGGCGGAAATCCTCGTCGCGGATCATGCGGGTCACGGCCGCCAGGGCGAGCAGGTACTCGACCTGCCTGCCCGGGGGATTGATGATCACGAACAGCAGGTGCACGTCGGCCTGGTCCACGGCCTCGTAATCGATCCCCTGCCGGGAGATGCCTAGCGCGATGACGATCCGGTCCACCGCGTCCGTGGTGCCGTGGGCCAGCGCCACCCCGCGCCCCAGGCCGGTGGACAGAATCTTCTCGCGCTGGACCACCGCTTCGGTGATCCGGTTGCGGGTATCGACGCCATTGAAAACCGGGGCGCTGTGGATCAGCTCGCGGATCGCCTCGAACTTGTCGCGGCTCTCCAGGCCGGCCACCACGGTGCCCCCGTTGAAGCATTGCAGCATCGCTAGGCAAACCTTTATATAGACAGCGATCAATGTCAAGGTGCCGCATCGCCTCATTTCTGGATGAAGTGCAGGAGCTTTCCGGCTATAGCGGCCCGTATGCGGTGCTGGCTGAAACCGCTGCGCTCATCCTCGAAAGCTCCGCATTCCTGACCGCCACCTGCCCGTATCCTATGCTTTGCGCTCGGAGGAAAGCACATGCCCATAGCGCAAGTCAAAGCCTGGGAAGACACGATCGCCATCACCACCTACGAGCGCGGCCCGGAGGACCCCAACCCGCCGCTGCTGGTGGGGCGGCGCAACCCGATCCACCCGGGCAGCTCGATCATCTACCCCTATCCCCTGCAGGAGGCCCTGCTCAACCGCCAGGCCGAGCGCCCGTGGCGGATCTACTACCTGGAGAACGCCTACCTCAAGCTGGGGATCCTACCGGAGCTGGGCGGGCGTCTGCGCTTCCTGTTCAACAAGAGCACGGGCGAGGAGGCCATATACCACAACCACGCGCTGAAGTGGTCGCGCATCGGCATCCGCGGGGCATGGGTGTCCGGCGGCATCGAATGGAACTTCCCCAACGGGCACACGGTGACCAGCTCCTCCCCGGTGGACTGCGCCATCCGCCGCAACCCCGACGGCAGCGCGAGCCTGCTGTTCGGCGACATCGAGCGGGTGACGCGCATGCGCTGGAGCGTGGCGGTCACCCTGCACCCGCAGCGGGCCTGTTTCCAGACCGAGATGCGGTTGAACAACCGCACCCTGCTGCCCAACCGCTACTGGTTCTGGGCCAACTCCGCCGCCCCGGTCGGCCGGAGCATGGAGTACATCAGCACGGCCACCAAGGTGTTCACCCTCAAGGACGTGATGAGCTTCCCGGTGCACAACGGGGTGGACATCCACTGGGACAAGAACCACGTCGAAGCCCAGGATATGTTCTGCCTGAACCCGCGTGAGGAGTTCGTGGGTTGGTACAACCACGATCTCCAGAAGGGCCTGGTCAACGTGGCCGACCGCACCGAGGCGCGCGGCACCAAGTTCTTCACCTGGGGCTCCAGCGACGACGGCGGCATCTGGGAGGAGAGGCTCACCGACGCGGACGGCCCTTACGCCGAGATGCAGAGCGGCCGCTTCCCCACCATGGGCATCTGGGAGATCCTGTCCCCCTGCTCCGAGGAGTCCTGGAAGGAGACCTGGTACCCGGTGAGCCGCATCGGCGCGCCGGTGTTCGCCAACCGCGAGGCGGCCATCGCCTGGAGCGAGCCCAGGGGCGGCGCCCCTCACCTGGGCGTGCAGGTGACGAGGCCCCAGGCCGGCGTGAAGCTGGCCGTGCAGGCCGGAGACAAGGTCGTGTGGCAGAAGCAGCTGGAGCTATCCCCCGAGAGCCCGTTCACGGTCGACCTTCCGGCCGGCGCCAGGGCAGGCGACCTCTCGGTCAGCCTGACGGACTCCTCCGGGCAGGTGCTGGCCCGCTGGCTGCGCCCCGCCCGCAAGCCGCCGGAGCGCCCGGTCAAGGGCTACCTGAAGATCGAGCCCACCCGCCCCGGGCGCCGGGCCGAGGAGCAGTGGCTCAACGGCCGCGACTTCGAGAAGCTGGGCGACTTCGACCGGGCCGCGGAGTGCTACGCGCAGGCGCTCAAGACCGAACCGGGCTTTTCCCCGGCCCTGATCGGGCTGGGAGTGCTCGCGCTGCGGCAGGGGCTGTACACTCCGGCCCGGGAGCACTTCCAGAACGTGCTGATCGACGACCCGGCCAACGAGGCGGCGCGCTTCTACCTGGCTTCCTGCCACCTGGCCGAGGAGAGCTTCGCCGAGGCCATTGAGGAGCTGAAGGCCGTGATGCGCAGCCGCCCCTTCCGCGCCGGCGCCGCCGCCCTGCTGGGCGGCCTGTGCCTGGGGCAGGGCGACCTGCCCAAGGCCGTGGAGCAGTTGGAGAAGTGCGCGGCGCAGTTCCCCTGGAACCAGGAGGCGACCGCCCTGCTGGCCTGCGCCCTGCGGCACCACGGGGAGACGAAGCGGGCCCGAGCGCTGATGGAGGAAGTGCTGGCCCGCGACCCGCTGCACTTCCTGTCGCTGGCCGAGGCCTGGTTCTTGGCCGGACGCTCCGGCCAGGCGGCCGATCCGGCGTTCGTGTTCCCCCACCGCCTGGAATCGGAGCGGGTGCTGCGCCGGGCTCTGCACCTGTCCCGAGCCGACGGGCGGGCCCGCTACTACCTGGGCAACCTGCTGTGCGCCAAAGGACGGGTCGAGGAGGCCATCGTCCAGTGGGAACTGGCTCTGGCCAGCGAAAAGGGCCTGTCGGTGCTGCACCGCAACCTGGGACGTGCTTACTGGAAAGTGCGCAAGGACCCGGACCGCGCCATCGCTCGGTACAAAGCCGCGCTCAAGCTCTCTACCTTGGACTACAAGCTGTACTATGAGCTGGACTGCATCCTGGTGGACTGCGGGGCGGCCGAGGCGCGCGAAGAACTGATCCGCGGCGTTCCCGCGGAGCTGATGGCCAACGACGTGATCGCCGAGCGGGTGGCCATGTTCCACGCCGACTGCGGTCAGTTCGAGCGCACCCTGGAAATTCTGACCACGGGACACTTCTACCCCTGGGAAATCTACAAGGGGGTGCGCCTCCTGTACGTCGATGCCTGGATCGGCAAGGGCCTGCAGCAGGAGCAGCAGGGTAGGCACCAGGAGGCGGCCGCCAGCTACCGCGAGGTGTTCAAGTACCCGCGCAACATCGGGGTGGGAGAGCCGTACTTCCAGGCCAACGCCGAGGCGCTGTACCGCGTCGGCTGCGCCCTGGAGCGCGCCAAGCACAAGGCCGGCGCCCGTCGCGCCTGGCAGCAGGCGGCCAGGGAGAAGCGGCCGGGCTCGGACGCTCTATGCTACTACCAGGCCCGCGCCCTGCAGAAGCTGGGGCAGCGCCGCCAGGCGGCCGAGGTGCTGGCCGGCTTGCAGGACTGGGCCGACAAAAACCTGGCGCAGAGGCGCGGGGATACTGCCGGGAACCACTACCTGGCCGGCCTGGCTCTCAAGGGCCTGGGCGAGAGGGTGAAGGCCCTGCGGCACTTCCAGGCGGCGCTGGCGGCCGATCCCGGGCACCGGAGAGCCTGCTGGGAGGCGAGCGGCTTCACCGGGGAGTGAGACGAGGCGGGGCGCAGCACCACGGCCGTGTTGGTCCTACCTTCCATGGTCAGAGCTCTCAATCAGCAAACCAGCGGATAATCGCGGTACTTCTCGGCCGCGCGGTAGAAGGCGCGGATATTGGCCATGGGCGTGCCGGGCTGCACGTTGTGCGAGGAGCACAGGATGTAGCCGCCCCCCGGAGCCAGCTGCCTCAGGCGCAGGCGCACCTCCGCCTCCACCTCCTGCGGGGTGCCCAGCGGCAGCACCTTCTGGTCGTCCACCGCCCCCCAGAAGCTCAAGTGCTGGCCGTAGCGCTTTTTCAGGCGGGCGGGATCCATGGACAGCGGCTGCACCGGGTTCAGCACGTCCACCCCGGCCTCCACCAGGTCGTCCAGGATCGGCTCGATGTAGCCGCAGATGTGCGTGGCCACCTTCACCTGCGGGTTGGCCCGCTTGTAGGCGCCGAACAGGCGTGCGTAGCGCGGCTTGATGAACTCGCGGAACAACTCCGGGGACATGAGCATCCGGTCCTGCACGCCCACGTCGTCGCCGGCCAGGATGAGGTCGCAGCCCAGTTCGACCAGCTTCAGCCCGGCCACGAGGTTCCACTCCGCCACCAGGTCGGTCAGGGCGTGGGCGTAGTCCTTGTTGAGCAGCATGTCGGTCAGGAACTGGTCCATGCCACGCAGGTACCACGGGCCCTCGAAGGCCGACCCCAGCACCCCGCCCACGATCGCGTGGGTCCGCCCCCAGCGGCTCACGAGGTCCCGCACCCCGTCGTACTGGGTGGGCTCGTGCGGGTCCGGCGGCCGGTAGGAGGCTAGCTTAGCGTCGTTGCCGGCCAGGGGATGGCCCACCATCTCGGTGTAGTGGCCGCTGCCGTCGGCGAAGGCCACCCGCCGCCACAGGATGCCCCAGGCGTCCACGTACTCGGGCTCCTCCGACAGGTAGAACGAGGCCACCTGGCCCACGATCTTCATCAGGCAGTCGTGCCCCAGCTCCGCCCGTAGCTCGTAGGGGTCGTCGATCCCCCGTTCCTTCTTCAGAGCCGCCTCCACCTCAGGGGTGATCCAGAGGTCCAGGGGGCAGCGGTCCGGCTCCTCGTGGGCCAGGGCGGCGCGCACGCGCTCCTTGGGGGTCACCTCCTCAGCCCTGCCCGGCCAGCCACCTTATGGCCTGCTGCCAGAAGTTCTTGTAGTACTGCCAGGGCTGGAAGTGGGCGGCCCAGTGCGGGGAGCAGTCGCTGGCGAAGGCCATGGCCCGGCCTGGAAAAGCCCTTCACCTCCACGTTGAACGGCGAAGCTATAAAGATCGGTCCCAGCAGGGCGGCCGCATCCCCGGCATAAAGAACCTTCATGATCTCTGACCTCCTTGGCTCATCCGATACTAAGCCAGCCCGACCGGGTCGTCAACGCGCTTTCGTGGTTTTGACAATCGCGTCCTGCTGTGGAATCCTATTCAGCAATGAACAAAACAATCGGCATCGGGATCATCGGCGCGGGGTTCATGGGGTGGCTGCACGCCCGGGCGCTGTCGCAGCTTCCGGGGGTGCGCATCGTGGCGGCCAGCGACCCTAACCTCAAGGGGCTGCCGCCGCTCCCCAGCCAGCAGGAGCCGGTCAGGCTGTTCGCCGAGCACGGGCAGCTGCTGGCGAACCAGGACATCGACGCGGTGGTCATCGCCTCCCCCGAGACGCTGCACCGGCAGGCGGTGGAGGACGCGGCCAGGGCGGGCAAGCACATCCTGCTGGAGAAGCCCATCGCCACCATGCTGCCCGACGCGGACGCCATCATCGAGGCCGCGGACAAGCACCGGGTGAAGCTGATGCTGGCCCACCTCCTGCGCTACGACGTGCGCTACGCCCAGATCAAGTCCGCGGTGGAAGAGGGGGTCATCGGCAAACCGCTGGTCTGCTACGCCCGGCGCAACGCCACGATCCAGGAAGCCCGGCGCCTGAAAGGCCGCGTGGAGGTGGAGGAGTACATCTCGGTCCATGACCTGGACCAGGTGTTCTGGTACTTCAACGACAGGGCCGTGAAGGTCAGCGCCGAGATCGCCAAGGGCCCGGTGATGCAGGAGCTGGGGGTCCACGACTACATCTGGATCACCATCCGCTTCGCGGGCGGCGGCCTGGCGGTCGTGGAGACCGGCTGGGGCCTCAGCGAGGCGATCGGCCGCTGGAAGCGGCCCACCACCTGGGGAGGCTTCGGGGACGTGTGCCTGGAGCTGATCGGCGAGAAGGGCTCTCTGTACCTGGACTACCGGCCCATGACCCTGGCCGCCGTCGACGAGGAAGGGTGGAAGTTCCCCGACACCCTGCACTGGCCGCAGCTGCACGGCGAGATCGTGGGCGATGTGCTGGAGGAGGACCGCTACTTCCTGCGCGTGCTCAGGGGCCAGGCCCCGGTCATCTCCACGGGGCAGGACGGCAGAAACGCCCTGGAGGTGGTGCTGGCCGCGATGCGCTCCTGGAAAGAGGACAAGCCGGTGCGGCTATAGCCGGGACGGCGGGTGAGCCTCTCCTACTCCTCCTCGTCGAACTCGTTGAACTCCTCCACGAGCACGGGCGACACCCAGCCCTCGGGGGCGCGCGGGTCGGTGTCCTCCACGATCTGCACGTCCAGCGGGTTGGTCAGGCGGGCGTGCAGCAGCTCCAGCGCCGCGAAGTCCTCGCCTTCCGGCCGGATGGCCAGCGGCAGGAGAGCCATCTCCTCGTAGTAGAGGTTGCCGGCCGCCACCGGCACCAGGCGCGCCTGGTTCATGGTGGAGAAGGTGTACACCAGCGGGCGGCAGGTGTAGACCCACTTGCTCCACTGCAGGTAGCGGAAGCGGTTGAAGTACTTCGGGAGCCCTCCGTCGGTGCGGAAGTCCGCCAGCTTGGAGGTCACCATTCCCAGGCCGTAGCGCCCCTTGCGGTTGAAGAAGCAGGTCCAGGGGGTCTCGGCCGGCAGGACCTTGGCGTGGCGGGGGTGCTTGGGCCCGTCGGTGATCAGCATGGTGCCCACCCCCCCGTCCGGCTCGCGCCAGGCGAACTCGTCCACCAGCTTGCGGTCCAGCACGAACTCGCCGTTGCGCAGCGCCTTGGCCGCGACGTCCTTGCGCACCTCCAGGGTGGTGGAAAGGAAGATCCACGGCGTGCGGGCATAGAACCGGTAGGTCACGGCCATGTGCGACTCGTCTTTATAAGGCTCCACGTGGCCGCTCCTCTGGGTGGACACGAACACCGGGCCCACCAGCACGGTCTGCTCGGGCGGCGGGTCCCAGTCGGAGGCGTGCAGCCACGGCTTGGGCGGTGCGTAGAAGCAGGGGTTCCAGTGCAGGGCGCCGTTGGTCTCCAGGTGATGGTAGAACTTCGCCCCCACCCCCATCTTCATGTGGATCTCGTCGATGGAGCCGCTCTTGGGGTGGAGTAGCGCCTGGTAGTAGGGGTTCTCGATCGTGAGCCCGGGGCCGTGCCCGCTCACGCTCAGGCCCTCCGCGTAGGCCGTGGCCTTGGCCTTGGGGTTGCCGTAGAAGGCCAGGTACACGCGCGAGGAGTCGGCCGGCACGTCGGCGAAGAAGCACACCTGGAAGGTGGTGGTCGGCTGGTACTCATCGCCGACCTTCACCCCCTCGGCCCGGTAGTACTTCACCTCGTGCACCTGGCAGGCGAGCTCCCGCTGCTCGCCGCTCAGCGGGTCCACGGCCACCACCCGCACCTCGCGCTTCGGATCGTGGATCCGGTCCGCGTACACGGCCAGGCTGGTGTGCACCGGCTCGTCGGTGCGGTCGATGCCGGCATTCTCGCTCACCACCAGGCCGGCGTAATACTTCCAGGCCGGGTCCCAGTAGCCTCCGGAGGTCGGGGCCTGGGCCCGGGCCCGCAGGGTCACGGTCTTCTCGCCCCGGGCCCCGCCCTCGGCCTGGACCTCCACGGTCTGGACCTCCCGCGGCTTCCAGTCCCAGCGCACGAACAGCTCGCTGTGGCCGCCGGGCTTCAGGGCCTGGTCCTTCAGGAAGCGGAAGTCATGGAACGACACGAAGTCGCGGACGCGCTCCCCGTTCACCTTGACCCGCTTGATCCGGAAGGAATCCGAGCCGTCCAGGCGGAAGGCGAGGCGCAGGTGGTAATATGGGTGCTGCGGCGTGGGGAAGCCGTGGCCGGCGACGACCTGGGGTCCTTCCGGCAGCGCGGAACGGGGCATCGCCTTGGCCGGCGCCTTGGCAGCGGCTCTCGCGGCCGCGGGTTTGCCCGCCGTACCGGCCGGCTTCGCTCCCCCGCGGGCTGCGGCCTTGCTGCCCGCCTTGGCTAGGTTCTTCTTGGCCATACTCGCTCCTTGTCCGGTTGATCTAGAATTTGCTACCGCCGAAAATAATCCCTTCCACTACGAAATTCCAGACCAGGATCACCAGCACCAGGGTGGGGATCAGGGTCAGGAAAACCCCGCTCATGAACATGCCCCAGGCCACGTCGGTGTTGGTCGAAAGGGCCGCCATGATGACCGGCAGGGTGCGGGTCTTCTCGCTGCCGCCGAGGATGTTGCTGTAGAGGAACTCCGAATAGGAGAGCATGAAAGCGAACAAACCCACGGCTACCATGCTGGAGGCCGACAGGGGCAGGGTGATGCGCCAGAAGGTCCGCCAGGGGTTTGCCCCGTCGATCTTGGCGGCCTCTTCGATCTCCACGGGGATGGAGCGGAAGAACACCGTCAGGATGAGCACCGTGAACGGCAGGGTCAGGATGCTGTGCACGAGCACCAGGGCCAGCTTGGTGTCCAAAAGCCCCAGCGCCTGCACGATCAGGTAAAAGGGCACCGCCAGCGCGGCGGCCGGCAGCAGGCGGCACATCACGATGCCCGAGAAGGTCATGGCCTTCCCGCGGAAGCGCAGCCGGGCGAAGGAGTAGGCCGCCATGGAACCGAAGACCATGTTGACGGCCATGACCATCACCGCGACGCTGGCGCTGACCCCCATGCCGCGCGGCACCTGGCGCACCTCCTCGGTGATCATGCCTCGCTCCGCACCCCGCAGCTCGTAGGCCGTGGGGATCTTCCCCGTGAAGACGTAGTCGTAGTAAGCCAGCGTGGGCTTGCGCGTGAACCAGCGGGGGGGGAAGGACAATATCGAGGCATCCGGGATGATGCTGCCCAGCAGCACCAGGAGCAGGGGCACCACCGTGAATGCCAGCAGGGCGAAGGCTGCGATGTAGACGAAGATCTTCTTGCCCATCGCGCTACTCCTTCACCATGATCTGGTTGGGGATCACTTTTAGTATTGTGGTGATCAGGGCCAGGGTCAGCAGGGCCACGAGCACCCCCAGGGCCGAGCCGGTGCCGAAGTTGAGCTGGGTGAAGGACTCCTTCCAGATGTAGTAGGACAGCAGAGTGGTAGCCCCGCCGGGCCCGCCGCCGGTCAGGGAATACACCACGTCGTAGGCGGTGATCCCGATGATGAGCTCGTAGATCAGGGCGATGATCAGCATCCCCGCGGCGCTCGGGATGGTGACCGATATCAGGCGGCGGAAGCTCCCGGCGCCGTCCACCTCCGCGGCTTCGTAGAGCTCCTTGTTGATCGTGGTGAGCGCGGCCATGAGCAGCACGCTGGCAAAGGGGACCTGCGTCCAGACGTGGGCGATCATGACGCAGATCTTGGCCAGCAGCGGGTCCTTCAGGAACTGGATGTAGGTGCGAATGATCCCGAGGCTGTACAAGAGCGCGTTCAGCACCCCGAACTGCCCATGAAAGATCCACAGCCACAGGATCCCGGCCACCGAGCCCGGGATGGCCCAGGGCAGCAGCACCAAGGCCCGCACCGCCCCCCGCCCGACGAACTTGGTCAGCAGCAGGCGCGCCACCCCGAGGGAGATGATCACGGTGACCGGGGCAGTGACCGCGGCGAAGATCAGGGTGTTCACGAGCGATTCCCAGAAGTAGGGGCTGACCACGACCCGCATGTAGTTCTTCAGCCCGATGAAAGGCGTGGTGGGCAGGACCAGCAGGATCTGGAAAAAACTGTTGTAAATCGCGTAGGCAAACGGGTAAATGGTGAACACGATGACCAGGATCAGGACAGGGAAGAGCCATTGCAGCGGGTAGCGGGTGAGCTCGAGCTTCGAGGACACGGGCTCCTCCTTTTAGCAAACGCCCGGGGGTCGCGGGCTGGCCGTGCCGGTCAGCCGCGCCCCCGGGCGTGATGATTCGCGATCCAACCTGCAGGGCTTACTTGCCCAGGAGCTCCTTGTACTCGCTCCACTTCAGGGCGCCCTGGTCCATCACTTCCTTCACCGTGGAGTCGCCGTTGATCGCCTTGGCCATGAGCGGGCGGAAGAAACCGCTCCACATGCCCATCCACTCGGTCTGCGTGCCGTTGAAGGCCAGCTTGGCCTGGGCCTTGAACTTATCCATGTCGATCCAGTTCGCCCAGGCTTTCTTCACGTCCGGGTCATCCATCAGCGGCAGGGCCGCGAAGCCCAGGCCCTTCTCCACCGCCCAGCGCTTGGCCACATTGTAGTCGCCGCCGCCGAAGGCCTCGATGAACTTCCAGGCCGCGTTGCGGCGGGCCGGGTCCTTGGCCGCCTGAGTGGTCATGCAGTAGAACTTGGCGAACCCCAGGCACCCGTGCTTGGCGCCCGGCATCGGGATCATGTCGAAGTCGCCGGATAGCGGCTTGTCCGCGTTGTTCATGGCAGCCAGCATGTAGTTGTACATGACCGTGAAGGCGTGCTGCCCGGTGTTCATGGCCAGGTCGACCTTGGTCTCGTGCGAGCCGTAGGCCACGATCTTGTGCTTCACCACCGCGTCCTGCAGCCACTGCATCTGCTTGAAGGCTTCAGAGTTGGGGTTGTTGAACTGCGGGGCAAGCTTGGCATCGAACATGGTCCCGCCGCGGCCGTACACCTGGCTGATGTAGGCCTGCAGGAAGTTCGGCAGCGTCTCATTGTACTCATAGCAGATGGGGAACTCCAGGCCCCCGGCCTTCAGCTTCAGGCTGGCATTAAGCACGTCATCCCAGGTGTTGGGCGCCGTGATGCCCTTGTCCTTGAGGATCTTCTTGTTGTACTGGAAGGTGATCAGGTCCGCGTAGTAGGACAGGCCGTACAGCTTGCCGTTGTAGGTCATGTCGGCCAGGGCGTAGGGAGCGGTCTTTTCCTTGTACTTCCTGACCTCGGGGAAGTAGTCCTCCAGCGCAGCCACCCACCCGGCGGCGGCGAACTCCGGCAGCCAGTCCTCGCCGTTGTACATGATGTCGGTCTTGGTCTTGCCCTTGAAGCGCAGGACCATGGTGTCGTGATAGGTAGGCCAGGTGTAGTCCTTGACGTTCACCTTGATGTCCGGGTTGGACTTTTGGAACTGGGCGATATTGTCCTGGATCGTCTCCAGCGAGTAGTTCCAAACCACGAACTCCAGGGTGACCTTCTGGGCGAAAGCGAGTGCCGGAATCAGCAGGATCGCCAGCACCAGAATCCAGACGAAGCGCTTCATAAAAACCCCCTTCTACAAAAATTGGAGACTCGATTCAGGCGAATCTCAGGATTAGCATAAGGCATGAAGTCTCAAAACGCAAGTTATTTTCCGACATTTGACAAGATCACCCGGTATGCTCAAGAATAGCCCTCGATGGGAATCGACGCGGGCACACTCCTGAACATGCTGCGGGGGGCCGGTCCCTCAACCGCACTCCGGCGCTTTCTGAGCGACAACTACCCGCCGGCAGAGCAAGGGCAGGCGGCCGACCGCTACAGCCGGCTGGTGGAGCGCTTCCAGGCCCTCCGTCCGGGGGCTCCGGTGGCCCTGGCCCGGGCGCCGGGGCGAATCAACCTGATCGGGGAGCATACGGACTACAACGGCCTGCCGGTCTTCCCGTTCGCCATCCACCGGGACCTGGCGGCGGCGTTCGCTCCGCGCCCCGACTCCGTGATCGCCCTGCACAACCTGGACCCGGCTTACCCCCCGCGCGAGTTCCTCCTGGATCCCTCCATCCCCCCCTACCCGACCGGGGACTGGGGCAACTACGGCAAGGCCGCGGCCCAGGGCATCCTGGAGCACTTCCGGGAGCGCGGCCGGGAGGCCTCAGGCTTCCGGGGCCTGGACGCCGTGATCCACGGGGACATCCCCCCCGCGGCCGGCCTGAGCTCCTCCTCGGCCATGGTCGTGCTCGTGGCCCTGATGCTCCTCAGGGCCAACGACCTGGCCATCCCGGGCCGGGAGCTGGCGGCCCTGCTGGCCAGGGCCGAGCACTACGTCGGCACCCAGGGCGGGGGAATGGACCAGGCCGCCTCCTTGCTCTCCCGCTCGGGCATGGCCCTCAAGATCGACTTCTTCCCCGTGCGGGTCACCCCCGTGCCCCTGCCCGGCGGCTACGCCTTCGTGGTGGCCAACAGCCTGGTGACGGCGGCCAAGACCGCGGCGGCCCTGGACAAGTACAACCGGCGGCCCATCGAGTGCCGCCTGGCCGCTGCGGTGCTGCGGACAAAGCTGGGGGTGCCGCTGAAGCTGCTGGGCGACCTTGCCGGCGAAAAGTCCCGCCAGGCCGCGGAGCGGGCCCTGCACCCCGACCCCTACACGGTGGCCGAGATCGCCGGCATCCTGGGCCAGGCCCCGGAGGAGATCGCCCGGACCTACTGCCAGCGGCGGGACGGGACCGTGTTCCCCGAGCCCCCCGACGGCTTCAAGCTGCATCCGCGCTTCCGGCACGTGCTCGAGGAAGGGGAACGGGTGGAGCGCTCCCTGGCCGCCCTGCAGGCGGGGAACGTGCCCGAGCTGGGCCGGCTCATGAATCAGTCCCACGAGAGCTGCAGGGACCTGTACGAGATCAGCTGCCCGGAGCTGGACGCCCTGGTGGGCATCTGCCGCGAAGCAGGGGCCGCGGGCTCCCGGCTCACCGGCGCCGGCTTCGGCGGCTGCACGATCAGCCTGGTCCGCTCGGAGCTCCTGGATGCCTTCCTGCGGCACGTGAGCCGCGCGTACTACCAGGACCACTTGCAGAGGCCGCCCGGCGACCTGTCCTCGATCCTGTTCCCGTGCCAGGCGGTGACCGGCGCAGAGGTATGGCAGGGATGAACTCCCGCGAACGGATCCTCGCGGCCCTCGACCACCGGCAGCCGGACCGCGTGCCGCTGGACCTGGGCGGCAGCGTACTCACCGGCATGCACGTGAGCTCCGTGTACCGGCTGCGCCAGGCGCTTCACCTGGACCCCCCCGGCACGCGCGTGAAAGTGATCGACCCCTACCAGATGCTGGGGGAGATCGGCAGCGACCTGGTCGAGGCGGTGGAGGCGGACGTGCTGCCGGTGCCCACACCCACCACCCTGTTCGGCTTCCCCAAAACCGGCTGGAAGCCCTGGCGGCTGTTCGACGGCACGCCCGTACTGGTGCCCGCCGCGTTCAACACCGAGCCGGACGAGAACGGCGACATCCTCATGTACCCCGAGGGGGACCGCTCCGTGCCTCCCAGCGCGCGCATGCCTCAGGGCGGGTATTATTTCGACGAGATCGTGCGCCAGCCCCCGCTGGTGGAAGCCCGCTTGGACCCGGCGGACAACTGCGAGGAGTTCACGATCCTGAGCGCGGAGGTGGTGCGCTACTACGCGGAGGAGTCCGAACGCCTGGAGCGCACCACCGACAAGACGCTGTTCGCCGGATTCTGCTTCTCCAGCTTCGGGGACATCGCCCTGGTGCCGGCCCCCTGGCTGAAGCATCCTCGCGGAATCCGGGACATCGAGGAGTGGTACGTCAGCACGTTGACCCGCCGGGACTACGTGTACCGGGTTTTCGAACGGCAAGCCGAAGTGGCGCTGGCCAACCTGAGCCGGCTCCACGCAGCTCTCGGCGAGCGGGTGCACGTCACCCTGGTCACCGGCACCGACTTCGGCGCCCAGACAACCTCCTTCATCTCCCCGCAGAGCTACCGCGACCTGTACCAGCCTTTCCACCGCGCCGTCAACGACTGGGTGCACCGGCACACCCGCTGGAAAACCTTCATCCACTCCTGCGGCTCGGTGCTGGAGCTGATCCCCGAGTTCATCGCCTCCGGCTTCGACATCCTCAACCCGGTGCAGACCGCCGCCGCCGGCATGGACCCCCGCACGCTCAAGGAGCGCTTCGGCGAACGGCTCGTGTTCTGGGGCGGCGGGGTGGACACCCAGCACACGCTCCCCTTCGGCACCCCCGCCCAGGTGCGGGAGCAGGTCCGCGAGCGCCTGGAGGCCTTCGCCCACGGCGGCGGGTTCGTGTTCGCCGCCGTCCACAACATCCAGGCCGGCGTGCCGGTGGAGAACCTGCTGGCCCTGTTCCAAGCGGTGCGGGACTACCGGTGAGCCGCCAGCGCCCCGGCGGCCTGCCGGCGCCGCTGCCGCAGGATCTGCACATCCACACCACCTTCTCCCGGGGGGACGGCGCGGTGGTCCCGGAGCAGACCGTGGAGCTGGTGGCGCGCATCGCGCACGCCCGGGTGATCGGGATCAGCGACCACCTGGAATACGTGGCCGGCGAGTTCGAGGAGTACGCCCGCACGGTGCGCGCCCACCGGCTGAGGCTGGGGGTGGAGGTGAACGGGGCGGAATGGGTCGTGCAGGCCGGGGAGCTGCCGGTGGACTACTACATCTACCACTGCCGCGACCGGGGGCAGGACTACCGCGGGGCGGAGCGCCTGGCCGCCTCCGGGCGGCCTGTGATCATCGCCCACCCCCAGATGCTCCAGACCGACCTTTCCAAGGTTGCCCCCGAGTGCCTGATCGAAATCAACAACCGCTATGCCTGGCGCGAGAACGCCTACCGGCAGCTAGCCCCCTACGTCGGGCGCTTCCGTTTCGTGATCGGCTCCGACGCTCACCAGCCGCATTGGCTCGGCCAGACCGCGGCCCGCCGCATTGCCCGGGAGCTGGGCGTGCAGGAGACCCTGCTGTTCCCGGCTTCAGCAGGATAGCACCGATGCGCGGCAACCGATTACCCGGGCTCCTTGCCGGGATTTGATTTTTCCTCACGGTTGAACGAGACTTTAGTGTACAGAAAGCTTATGCACCCTAAGGGGAAATCCTTAAACACGGAGGCTACGCATGAAGCTCACAAAGACGTCAGTGATCGGCATGGCCGTCGCGATCCTCGCACTCGCAACCTGCATGTCCACTCCCCGGGCCAAATTCTCTATCGAAGAGTTGTCCGGGACGAAGTGGTTCAACAACGAGTATCCGCCAAGCTCAGGATGGGATCGAGCAGAAATTACGACCGATGGAATAATGAAAATGTACAGCTCGGTTATATCCGGAACAGCGTGGACTGAAAAATACACGATTACCGAAAGCTGGCATAGCAAGAACGGAGATCTTTGGTTCAAGAATACATGGGAAGAAGCGGACACGGGCGCGAAGTATTTTGTGCTGAGCAAGATCAGTAAATCCGGAACCGTGTGGGAGTTTTGTGTAAGTGGATCTGGGTACCCTGCGGAATTGAGCCCGCTCGAGGGCGACTACACAATTTATTACCGTGAGTAGAACTAGCTAAGGAAGCCAGCCGGGTGCCCCAGGCCGCGCAGGCATGGCCAGGAAATCAAGCGGGTTAACGTGGACCTGCCCGTCTGGATGATCAAATCACTTGACAAGTTGGCACGCCGCCTGGGAGTTCCCCGCCAATCGATCATCAAGGTCTGGGTAGCCGAACGGCTCGGGAAATGACGCTCCAAGTGCCGCGGTCCCGGCCGGACGCGGCTGTCCGCGAACCCCGTCCGCTAGTATGTTAGGAGCATGAAAGCCATTCGTTGGGCCGTGCTGGCCCTGATCGCATTCACATTGCCGGGCTGCTTCCAGACCTTCACGCTGGTCAAGGTGAACAGGGACGGCAGCGAAGGGTAAGCACGGAGCCCGTCGCCCCGCCGCAGCCCATGCCGATCGACCTGGAGCAGCTCCGCGCCAAGGCCGCGCAGATAGGCGAGGGCGTGTAGTTCGTTTCCGCGGAGCCGGTGCGCACCGACTCCGGCTCCGGTTACCAGGCCGTGTACCGCTTCCGGGACGTCAACCTGCTCCAGGTGAGCTCCAACCCGGCAGAAAACCTCTCCGGCCCCAACCTGGAGGCGGAGGAAGGGGAAACGGCGACGCCGATCCGTTTCCGCTTTACCAGGGGCGCCACCGCCGCTTTGGAGGTCCAGCTCCCGGAGCCGGAGCCCCTGTCCAAACAGTCCGGCGAGCCCGCTCCCGCTGCGGAGGACGAAGCCACGCTGCACATGCTGCGGCAGATCTACCAGGACATGAAAATCCGCCAGGCCGTGCAGGTGGAAGGGCAGATCGTCGAGACCAACGCCGCCTACCGGGGCGGTTCCACGGTGACCATAACAGACCTGGACTTCGGCCGGCTGCTGCAGGACGACCAGGCCTTCCAGAGCCTCGTCACCGCCCAGCCCAAGACCCTGGAGGATCTGCGGCGCCTGGTGGGCGGCAACCCCACGCTGCGCATGGAACTCCAGGAGACCCTGCGCGTTCGTTTCCGTTGAGGTCCCGATCGTTCGGCAACTGGGGACACGAAAAACTTGGCTCTTCTTCTAAGAGCCCGGGGGATTGGAATATTACTCCCCATTTGCTAATAGAGTATCCTGAGAACGTCTTGGATCCGGGCATTGGTCTGGAAAGCCCGCATGAAAGTGTTGCCAATTATCCGTCAGCGAGTCAGGGAGAGAGAGTATTACCTCTCAACTTGCGGTTGGAGGTGGTCCGTGATCTGCGAATATTGTTCTGGAAGCACGGCGAGAAAATCCGTTAAAAAACAGCATTGGCATAAAAGCAAACTATACATTGTCGAAAATGTCCAAGCGGAAGTATGCACACAGTGCGGTGAGAGATATTTCCATGCCAAGGTACTTGAAGCCATTGACAGGCTGCTCGAATCCGATCATGAGGTGACAGATCGGTTGAACGTTGAAGTTGTACCGATGCGATAAAGGTCAGTCAGACAAAGAACGTTTTTTATTAAACTACCGCCCCTCGCCGCCGCGCTCAGCGGTAGATCAGCCAGCCGAACAGCGTGCTGGCCGTCACCGCCGCCAGCGTGAAGGGCAGGCCGATGCGCACGAACTGGCCGAAGCTCACCGCCTGTCCCTGTTTTTTCAGGATGCCCATGGCCACGATGTTGGCCGAGGCGCCGACGGGGGTGACGTTGCCCCCCACGCTCGCGCCCAGCAGCAGGCCCATGTACAGCAGATAGGGGTTGATGGGGATCGCTGCGGTGATCAGGCTGCAGACCGGCAGCATGGCCAGGAGGAAGGGCACGTTGTCGATGAAGGCGCTGAACAGCACGGACACCCCGACGACCAGGGCGTACACGGCGAAGGGGCGGCTGCCCGCGGCGGCCAGGATGTAGCCGGCCAGGTCCTCCATGAGCCCCACGGCGGCCAGGCTCTCCACCAGCACAAAGATGCCGATGAGAAACACCCCGGTCTGCCAGTCCAGGCGGCGCAGGTAGTCCTTGAGCTCTCGGCCCTTGTTGTGCCACAGGAACCAGAGAAAGCTTAAGGCACCGAAGAGCACGCACAGCAGGCCGGTGGCGTACTCGAAGCCGTGCTCCAGGGAGGAGCTGGCCACCAGGGAGGCCACCAGGGCTAGCGCCAGGAGGGTCGGCCCCAGGGACAGGTAGCCTTCTTTTTCCAGCGGCGGCATGCGGCGGTTGAACCGGGCGAAGAACAGGTACAGCACGGTCAGGCCAGCCACGGCCCCCACCTGGGTGGCGAAAAAGATGTAGGGCCGGCCCTGCAGGATGAAGAAGTCGTTGAAGCTCAAGCCGGCGAAGGAAGCCAGCAGCATGCTCGGCGGGTCGCCGATCAGGGTGGCGGCGCCCTGCAGGTTGGAGACGATCGCCAGGCCGATCAGAAGCGGCACGGGGCTGATCCCGCACTTGCGGGCGATGGCCAGGCCCACGGGGGCCAGCAGGAGCACCACGGCCACGTTCTCCAGGGCCGTGGACAGCAGGCCGGCGAACACGCACAGCAGGAGCAGCGCCAGGCTCACCCTCCCCGCCCGCCCGGCTATGAGCGTGGCCAGGAAGTCCGGCATGCGGGAGAACAGGAACGACTCGCTCACGAACAGCATGCCGAAGTACAGCAGCACCACGTTCCACTCGATGGACTTCCAGGCCTGTAGCGGCGAGAGGTAGCGCAGCGCCAGCAGCACCGCCACCGCGGCCCACACGACGATCATTTTATGGTGATAGAACAGGATCAACAGGACGTAGGCCGCCACGAACACGGCCGCCACGAACAGCTTGGGGCTGATCGGCAGCACCGGCTTACCCTCCGGTCACCGCGGCCGAGGCCAGGCGCACCCCCGCCGGGCCCTCGAAAGCGTCCAGGCGCTGCAGCTCCGCGGACAGCAGCAGGCCGCCGGCCAGCTCGGGAAGGCGTCCGGAGACCGAGCCCCCCGTCACCGCCCGCTGTCCGCCTTGCGGGTCGTGCCAGGTCCCCAGGCGCAGCTCCCCGGCGAAGTCCCCGGTCAGGGCGTCGCACTGGAAGTCCGAGAACACCGCCGCCTCCAGGCACCCCCCGCGCCGCAGCTCCTCCAGCGGCCGCCCGCCCGGGCGGACCCGCACGTTGGGCAATCGGCCGGTGGGGGGTGAGCCCAGGTAGTGGCACCAGCGCAGCGGGCCCCACCAGGACAGCAGGCGGCCCCCCTCGATCAGGGGCACCGGCTGCAGGGGCCAGCCGTCCTCGTCCCAGGGGACGGAGCTGGGCGAGTGCTCCAGGTACGGCTCGAGCCCCAGGGTGAGGGGATCCCCTTCCACCGGCTCTCCCTGCACGCTGCCGCCCGGCCGGAAGCGGCTCAACCGGCCGTAGGCGGCCTCCGCCGAAGCATGGTAGGTGAAATAGGACAACAGCTCCCGCACCGCGACGCCGGTGAGCAGCAGCGGGGAGGTCCCCAGCGCCGGCGTCGGCACGGCCTGGGCGCGCCGCCGGCACAGCTCAAGCTGCCGGTCGAGCTCCTCGCGCAGCTCGTCGGGCCGCACTCTGGCGAAGGCCAGCGGCTGGAACAGCTCCACCGGCCCAGTGGGGGCTTCCGCCTCCACGACCAGCTCACCGGAACCCTGGAAAAAATCGTAGCGCACGTCCACTCCCTCGGAGTTGCGCACACGCGTCTCGCCCCGCTCCAGGAACAGCTCCGCGGAGTTGAGGCGCGCCCCCTCACCTCCCTGCTCCAGCAGCACCGAGCCGAGGGAGTCCAGTGCCCGGCCCAGGTCCGGGACGCTCTCTACGACGGGCAGCTGCGGCGCCTGGCCCCCGGGGCGCACCAGGGGGTAAGCGGCGTTCCGGACCCACGCGGCTGCCTCGGCGGCTGAGCGCAAAGCGCGCTCCAGCTCCGCCCGGCCCTGGGTGGGGTGCAGGCGCACGGTGGCCGAGCCGCGGAAGGCCCGGCCTTCGCGGGTGAAGTCGCGGTAGACGGTGGCCTCCAGCCGGGTCACCTCCTTGGCCCGGCGCATGTCCACACGGGGACCCACCAGGAAAAGCTCCCGGGACTCCACCCGGGGCTCCAGGGTACGCCAAGCCTCCAGCCGGCCGGCCCGGCGCAGGCGCTCCAGCAGGTCGTGCAACATCAGCCCAGCCTCAAGCGGCATTTCAGGTAGGGCCCGCCCATGGAGTTCTTCACGTACTCCTTGTGCCCCTTGCCGCACATGCCGGTGCCGGTAAGCTGGACCTCGACTGCCGCGGCGCTCACCGAACCCAGCACGTCGGGCACGTACCCGGTCATGATCACCGGCGACACCAGCCTGCCGGTGAGCCGCCCGTCGGCGATCTCCCGGCCGTACAGCACGATCCCCTGCAGCCCCCAGTTGCGCGGGTCCTCCATGCCGCTGGAGTACTTCTCCAGCAGGTAGCCCCGGGGGATCGAAGCGATCATGTCCTCCAGGCGGTCCTGGCCGCCGGCGAAGAAGGTGTTGGCCATGCGGGCGTAGGCCTTGCGCTCGAAGGACTCCCGCCGCCCGTGGCCCGTCGGCGGGGTGCCCAGCTTCAGGGCCGACAGCAGGTCGGAGATGCCCGCGCGCATGGTGCCCCGCTCCACGATCAGGGTGTCCCCGCCCAGGGTGCCCTCGTCGTCGAACCAGTAGGAGCCCACCTGCGAAGCCGCGCGCGCCCCGTCGTGCAACGTCACCAGCTCGGAGGCTACCGGCAGGCCCAGGAAGGCGGCCGCGCGCGCCCGGCCCTTCACGAACATGTCCATCTCCACCCCGTGCCCGAAGGCCTCGTGGGCCAAGAGGCCCGCGACCTCCGGCGACAGAATCACCTCGTGCGGACCGGGGATGACCCGCCCGGCCGAAAGCAGCTCCCCGGCCAGCGCCACGGCCTGTTCCAGGCGCCCGTCCATCTCCTCCAGCAGCTCCACACCCTTCAGCCCGGAGAAGAACTCGTAGACGTAGCGGGTGTCCTCCGCGCGCCGCACCACGGGGATCAGGTAGCCCTGGGACCAGTGGTAGGCCTGCTCCAGCTCCCGCAGGCCGGACAGGAACAGCTTGCAGACGGTCACCTCCTCGTACACCAGGCGCACGTCCACCAGCAGGGGGGACAGGGCGAAAGCCCTGTCGCGCAGCTCGGTCAGTCGGCGCAGCTTTTCCTCCACGCTCACCGAGGCCGGCAGCAGGGCCACCTGCGCCTGCCAGCGCCTTCGCAGGGGCTGCTCGCGGTGCACCGGGTAGTCCACCCTGGGTCCGCCGCCCCCGGCGGCCGCCCCGGCTAGCAGGCGCAGGAGCTCCTCGGGCCGGGTCGGCCGGTTGAACGAGGCCTCCAGGTAGCCGGCGCCGTCGTGCACCCGGGCCACGCAGCCGCGCTCGTTCCAGCGGCTGTCCTGCACCGACACCTGGTCCCGGCGCACCTCGTAGCGCCGGCCGGCGCAGTCGGTGGCCAGCAGCGAGGCATAGGCGTACTCCCGGACCAAGAGCCGGACCAGGCGGCGGAGGCCTCTCTTGTTGGCCGACAAGTAGCCGGAATAGGGGACGCGCAAGGTTAGCCTTTCACCCCCGCGGGCTCATCCGCCGGTTCCGCCGGCACGAGTTCCGGCAACTGGAAACCCGCGGCCAGCTCCCGGCCCGCGGCCTCCACGCAGTGGAACTCCAGCGCGTGCAGGCCCAGCCCCCGGGCCGCGGCTACGTTCACCGGCATGTCGTCCAGAAACAGGGTCTCGGCGGCCGCCAGGCCCAGAAGCTGGAGGCAATGGCGGAAGATGCCCGGCTCCGGTTTGATCATTCCCACGTGGCAGGAGAACACCGCCGGGGAGAACCGGGAGGCCTCCGGAAAATGCTCTGCGAGCAATGATATGAACTCGGGCGGCATGTTGGACAGGATGGCCGTGGCCCACCCGCCGCGGCGCAGCTCCTCCGCCCAGCGGAACACCGCGCGGTTGGGAAGCGTCCAGGCCCCCAGGTCCCGCTCCCCCAGGGTTCGCAGCAGCTGCGACGAAGCCCTCCGGCCGCCGCGCCGCGCCATCAGCGTCCAGTACTCCCCGAGGGGCATGGCCCCGCGGTCCAGCTCCGGCCGCAGCTCGTCGAACGCGCGGGCATACTCCTCCTCGTCGAGGCCGCAGCGCTCCCGCAGCCAGGCCACGTTCTCGGGGCGGGGCGGCAGCGTGAGCACGTGGCCGAAATCGAAAATGACCGCCTTGACCTTGACTTTCATCACCGCGGTCAATCTACTGGAACCGTAAGAGTTCTTCAATCCAATGCGCGCCGTCGCCCTGCTGCAGCTGCCCATCCCCGAACCGGACCCCTTCCTGGCGGTGGCCAATGTGCCCTTGGCCGCCGGCTACCTTACGGCCTGCCTCCCGCCCGACCAGCGCACCGCGATCCGCATCCCGCCTCGCGAGCTGGCGCGCCACGGGGGCGACGAGGCCATCCTGGACTGGCTCACGGCCCAGGAGCCGGACCTGGCGGGCTTCAGCTGCTATTCCTGGAACCTGGAGCGCAGCCTGTGGCTGGCTCGGCGCTGGAAGGAGCTGGTCCCTTCCGCGCGCGTGGCTTTCGGCGGCCCGGAGATCGTGGCAGGCCGGCCGCTGCTGGGGCGGGAGGACGTGGACGCCTTCGTGCAGGGCGAGGGGGAACCGGTCTTCCCCTCCCTGCTGCAGGCGCTGCGCACCGGGGGCTCCCTGCCGCGGGTCACCCGCTCGCCCCTGGCCTCCCTGGACGCGGCGCCCAACCCCTACACAGCCGGCGCCCTGGAGGCGCGCGCCGACGAGCCGCTGTACCTGGAGACCCTGCGCGGCTGCTCGCACCGCTGCAGCTACTGCTACTACGGCAAGCAGTTCCCCTCGATCCGCCGCTTCCCCGAGGAGGCCCTGCCGGCGGTATTCGCCCTGGCGCGCGAGCGCGGGGTCCCGGAGATTTACCTCCTGGACCCCTCCTTCACTGCCGGCCGCGGCCTGGAAGAGCGCCTGGCTCGCCTGGCCTCCCTGAACCCGACGGGCATTCCGCTGCACGCCGAGCTGCGCCTGGAGGCGCTCACGCCAGGGGCGGCCCTGGCCATGCGCCGGGCCGGCTTCGCTTCGGTGGAGGCCGGGCTGCAGTCGGTGAACCCACAAGCCCTGCGCAGCGTCCGCCGCACCTTCCGGCGCGAGGCCTTCCTGCGCGGGGCGGGGCTGCTGCGGGCCCAGGGCATCGCGATCCGCACCGGGGTGATCCTGGGGCTGCCGGGCGACACCCTGGAGGGCTTCGCCGACACCTTGCGCTTCCTGCAGGAGTTTGGCCTGGGCGCGGAGGCGGAGGTGTACCCTCTGGCCGTCCTGCCGGGCACCGAGCTGCGCGAGCGGGCCCGCGAGCTGGACGTTACGTACATGCCGCTGCCCCCCTACTGGGTTCTGCGCACCGCGGGTTTCAGCGAGACGGACCTTTTCCGGGCCGTGCGCCTGGCCGAGGAAGCCCTGGAGGGGGAGCTGTTCCCGCCGATCGTGCCGCGCTTCACCGACCCCGCCCCGGGGATCACCGCTTGCCTTGACCTGCGCGCCGGCACCCCGGCGGCGGCCTTGCACTCGCTGCGCCTCCAGGAAGCGTTCGGCGCGGGTGCGGCTGCCGGCGGGGGTCAGGGCGCGGGTCGCGGCGCGGGCCCCGGACTGGGCCCCATGCGGTTGGCCAACAGCGTCACCGTGCTGCTCTCCGCGGCGCAGCTTGCCAGCACCGCCGGGCTGGATGACCTGCTGCGGCTGGGCGAGCACCTGCTGGCAGCCAACCCCTTTGGGCTGTACCAGCTGGTGATCGAGGGCGCGGAGGTGCCGCCGCTGGAGCCAGCCGTGCGCCTGGCCGAGGCCTTCCACAACCCGGGTAGCTACTTCGACCGCAGCCGCTACTACCAGGAGGACGAGCAGAACCGGTTCTCCGCGCGCCTGTTCCACCTGACCGCCGATCTGGATGCGGCCCGGCGCCATTACGAGCAGCCCCTGCCCCTGGACCTGATCCTGGCCTACACCCCGCGCCTGCTTGCCTCGGGGCGGGACCTGCTGGAGGAGCATCCGCTCCTGCTGCTGGAACGCCCTCTGCCGGCAGACGAGCAAAAGGCGATCAGGGAGATCTATGCCGGCCGAACCAAGCTGCTGATCTTTTCTACGCCGAGCGCTCCAGGGAAGCGATGAAGCCGTAGAAGTCGACCTCGTTGGCCCGCAGCCCACGACCGTAGATGAAGCGGGTGGCCAGCGTCGTGGCGACCAGGGCATCCAGGTAGCCCTCCGGAACCCGCTCGAGGATGTTCTCGATGCCCACCACCTCCAACAGAGCGGCGGGGGTGGCCTGGGACAGCACCTTCCGGCGCAGCCGGGCATCCCGTACCAGCTCCGAGGCGGCAATCGCGTCGGCCGTGGCGTTGATGCGCTCGCTGATGCGGTTGCTCAATATGGTCAGGGGAATCTTGCGCGCCTGGTGCTCGCTCCACATCAGCTCGAACTCCGCCCGGGCGTTGGACCGGATAGTGCTCAGGATCTGCTCGACGTAGCGCTTCCGGAACGCCGATACGGTTCCGCCTGCGCCCACCACCATGTGCGTCCGGTACTCCTCATCCGAAAATGCGAGGGAAGCGTACACCTCGAGGGAGGAAGAGGTGACCCCCCCCTTGTTGGAGGTGGCGTCCTTGATCAGCACCACCCCGCGTTCCTCGAGGCGCAGCCGCGCGTCTTCGGTGATGAACAGGTTGGCCCCTTCGACGATGACCCGGAACTTCGGCTGTCCCCGCTCGTCCAGCAGCTGCCGCCAGTTGGTGATGTTGACCGCCCCGGGGCGGCCGCCGCAGGGCACGAACAGGTCCGCCGTTGCCAGCGGGTGCAGATGGAAGGTGTTGCGGAAGCCTTCGCCGTTGGGGACCACAGTGCCGTCCGGAAGACGCACGTCCCGGTCCTTCACCGATACGAAAAACCCCACCTTCGAGAGGCGCCGGCGCTCGAATCCCTCGACCATCACCCTCTCCCGGGCCAGGCGGGTGAGTTCCTCCCGGTCCAGGCCCTTGGGGTCGTACAGGACGCCGCTGCCGTCGATCACCGCGATCGTCCGGTCCTTGGACATCAGGATCTCGTTGCTGCCCAGGTCGCCGTCGGGACCGCCGGTCTGCACCTTGGTCAGGGACTCCTCCTTGAGGCCCAGCTTCTCCAGCACGGCCAGGACGTACTCGTGCACGCCCGCGGTGGTCATGCCGTACAGGTCGTGCGGGATCCCGCCGATGGCCGGGGATTTGCCGGTGGTGAAAGCCTTCCAGTACCGGTACTTGCGCCGCCCCGCGTACAGGGCGGCCCAGTCCATCAGCTCCGCGGTCCGCTCGTCAGGGCCCAGGAACAGGATGTCCTGCCGACCCTCCAGGTCCAGCACGTCCTTGCGGGGCAGCAGCAGGTCGAGCATGGCGTCGATATAGCTGACGAAAGCCTCCCGGACCTCGTCCTGGTTGCGCAGGCGCAGCAGCAGCGTTCCCTTGGCACCCCCTTCCGGGATGTCCTTGTTCTTTCGCTGCTGGGTGTGGGCCAGGTTGTAGTTCTCCAGGAAAATCGTGTCCCGGTTGTGCTCGTACTCCGCGCGGCTTCCAGACTTCACGATCCGGATGCCTCCCCGGGCGATGTCCCGGAAACGGATGTGGAAGCCCACGAACTCGCGCCCCACGAAGAAGTACACCCCGAACGGCCGGTCCGGGTACTCCCGCCCCTGCACCACTTCGGGGTCGAGCTTGAAGGACAGGCAGCGTTTGTTTTGGATGAAAAAGTTGGTCCGAGCCACCGCTTTGTTGAAAGCCAGGAAGGTGCGCAGGATCGTCCGCTCCCGTTCCCCGGCCACCTCCCGCTCCAGCGCCTCCTCGATCCGGCGCTCCAGAGCCGCATCGGAATCCGCCGACCGGCGACTTGCGTCGGTCCCGCCTCCGGGATCCAGGCGGGCGCAGAAGTGCTCATAGAGGGTGTTGATGATTCCGGTGTTGGCCGTGACCGCGGCCGTGATGCGGTCCTCGGAGAAGGTGTCCTTGGTCAGGCGCAGCTTCCAGCGATCGACGATGCCGCGCACCTCCGGCTGGTCCCGCAGGGCCTCGCTCACCGTGGCGTATTCCTCGGTAAGCATGGTCAGGAACTGGTGCGCGTAGGTGGCAGCCGCCAGGGCGTACAGAGTCTGCTGGGGAAAAAAAGTCCCGCTCCGAAACAGGGAGGTCAGCGGATGATCGGGCAGCATGATCAGCCCGAGGAGGTCGCGCGAGAAGGCTTCGCTGGTCTTCGGCTCCAGGTGGTCGAAGTACAGCGAGTAGATCTTCTTGCCGTCCGCGAAGATCTCGCGGTGCTTGCGGTTGGAGTGGATGCGGTACTGATCGAACAGGTGCGAGAAGAGGTTCAGGAAGTTCTGAGGACGGTTGGAGTGAATACCGATCATGACGCGGGTTTCCCCGCTCTCCGCCTTGTCCGTGACCGAGACCACGGGCACCTCGCGTTCGTTCATATGCTCCCACATGGCCCGGTAGCGTTCCGTGGTCTGCGTCGCCGAGCGCTTGAGGAACAGGCAGTCGGCGGCCCGCTCGAAGTCCAGGGTTTCTCCTTCCGCCAGGGGCGGCCCGTAATCCGGCCGGGTAAGGATGTACAGGCGGATGAAGGGACGGCCGTTCTCCTTGGTCATGTAGCTTTCTAGACGCCACAGGGGGTAGCGCGCTTCGATGCGCCGCTCGATCTCGCCCGTTCGCGTCGGATCTTCCTCCACGATGTAGACGGCCCGGTCCTCGCTCTCATTCTTGAGCTCGATGCCGACGGCCTCTCCCCCGCCCAGGGCCGCCAGACGCGAGGCTCCGATTGCGATCAGGTGCCCGGCGATCTCCTCCACGGTCGTGACCAGGAAGTAGTAGCTGTCGATGCCTAGGTCGTATAGAAACCAGTGGATCAGCTCCCGGGCCTTTTCCGTCGACAGGAACCCCGTGGCCAGAACTAGCTCCTCCAGACGGGCCAACTGCGCTTGGCTCAATGGACCCGCGTCCGCCTGCCTGCCTTTTGCCATCCCTTTTGCCTCCTGTGTGGTTCCTGACAGAGTACCGCAAACAGGGACTCTAGAAAACAGGCTCGGCAGGGTCCCTGTACCAATCCGGGTTTAAACCTCTTATAATGCAGGAACAACAATGACCGGAGCAATGCTGCCCATGTCGCGCGCGGAGATGCAAGCGCGCGGCTGGGACTGCCTGGATGTGCTGCTGGTGAGCGGCGACGCCTACGTCGACCACCCCTCGTTCGGGACGGCGGTGATCGGGCGCCTGCTGGAAAGCCTGGGATACCGGGTGGGGGTCATAGCCCAGCCGGACTGGCGCGGAGTCGCTGACTTCCAAACCCTGGGCCGGCCGCGCCTGTTCGCGGGCATCACCTCCGGCAACGTGGACTCCATGGTAGCCAACTATACGGCCAATCGCCGCCGCCGGCGTACCGACGACTTCTCCCCCGGTGATCAATCCGGCCTGCGGCCGGACCGCGCCCTGATCGTTTATGCCAACCGCCTGCGCGAGGCCTTCGGCGCGCAGGCCGGCGTCCCTCGCCTTCCCCTGGTGCTGGGTGGCATCGAGGCCAGCCTCCGCCGCCTGGCGCACTACGACTACTGGGACGACGCGGTGCGCCGCTCCGTGCTGCCGGACGCCAAGGCGGACCTGCTGGTCTACGGCATGGCCGAGCCAGCGATCAGCGAAATCGCGGCGCGCCTGGCCGCGGGGGAGCCGGTGGAAGCCCTGGAGGGGATCCGCGGCACGGCGGTGCTCCGGCCCGCCCCGCCCGCCGAGGCCCTGCGCCTGCCCGCCTTCGAGCAGGTGCGCGACGACCCGCAAGCCTTCCTGGAAGCCTTCCGGGCGATCTACGCCAACATGAGCCCGCGCGACGCCCGGGTCCTGGCCCAGCCCCACGGGGAGCGCTGGGTCGTGCAGTACCCGCCCGCCTGGCCCTTGAAACCCGAGGAGCTGGACCGTGTGCATGAGCTGCCGTTCACCCGCCGCTGGCACCCCCGCTACGACGCGGAGGGCGGCGTGCGGGCCCTGGAGACGGTGCGCTGGTCGCTCATCTCGCATCGCGGCTGCTGCGGGGAGTGCAGCTTCTGCTCCCTGTACCTGCACCAGGGGCGGATCGTCTCCAGCCGCTCGCCGGAATCGGTGCTGCGCGAGGCGCGGGCCCTGGCCGAGCGCCCTGACTTCAAGGGAACCATCACGGACATCGGCGGCCCCACCCTCAACCTGTACGCGGCCTCCTGCCCGCTGTGGGACAGGCAGGGCTTCTGCGACAGCCGCCGCTGCCTCCTGCCGGAGAAGTGCCCACGCCTGAGGCTGGGCTACGCGGCGAGCCTGAAGCTGTATCGGGCGGTGCGCGGCCTCCCGCGCGTGAAGCACGTGTTTCTGGCCAGCGGCTTCCGGCACGACCTGCTGCTCTGCCGGGATGCCGACGAGTACCTGGAAGAGGTTCTGCGCCACCACGTGGGCGGGCAGCTGAAGCTGGCCCCGGAGCACAGCGAGGACCGGGTGCTGGACCTCATGGGCAAGCCGCGCTACCCGGTATATCTGCGCTTTCTGGAAAAGCTGGAGCGGATCGGCCGGAAGATCGGGCGGCGCATCTACCTCGCCAACTACTTCATCAGCGCCCACCCCGGCGCCGGGCTGCAGGAGGCGCGGGGCCTGGCCACGGCGCTGGGCCGCCGGAACATGAGCCCGGAGCAGGTGCAGGACTTCCTGCCCCTGCCCCTCACCGTGTCCGGGGCCATGTACCACACCGGGGTGCACCCCTTCACCGGGGAACGGGTGTACTCCGCCCGCAGCCTGGAGGAGCGGCGCCTGCAGCGGGCCCTGGTGCAACCGCGCGGGGCGGACAGCGCGCCGCTGGTGCGCCGGGCCCTCGCGCTGCTGGGCAAACAGGCGCCGGGCGGCGGCCCGGCCGGAAAGAAAAGGAAAAAGCCATGATGCGCAACATTCTTCTGGCCTTCATTCCCCTGTTCGCCGCGGTGGATGCCGTGGGCCTGCTGCCTGTATTCGTTTCCCTGACCCAGGGAATGCAGGAGGCGGAGAAACGGCGGGTTATCTACCAGTCCACGCTGACCGGGGGCCTATTGGCCGTGGGCTTCGTGTTCCTGGGGCGGGCCATCTTCCGGTTCTTGGGCATCGCCATGGGGGACTTCCTGATCGCCGGGGGGGCGATCCTGTTCTGCATCTCCATCATCGACATCGTATCCCCCGCTCCCGAGACCCGACGCCCGAGCGCCGACCTGGGCGCGGTCCCCCTGGGCACGCCCCTGATCGCCGGCCCGGCGGTGCTCACCACCTCCCTGGCCATCATCCAGGAGTACGGCCTGCCGGCCACCCTGATCGCAATAATAGTGAACATCGCGTTGTGCGGCGTGCTGCTCAGGCTTTCCGGCGTGCTCTTGCGTTTCCTGGGGAAGCCCGGCAGCCGGGCGCTGAGCAAGATCACCAGCCTGCTGCTGGGGGCGATCGCGGTGATGCTGGTGCGCAAGGGGATCGTGGACCTGCTCTCTCGGCTGTAGCGCGCCGGTTGCAGGGCACGGGGCCCCGGACCCCCGGTCCGGAACGTAGGAGGGGGGAATCGACCGGCGCCGGAGGGAGCCGGAAGCCCCGTTTGCCTTGCCAGCATAATGTAGCCGCGCCGGCTTACCCGTCGCTGTCCTGGGCATTACAGATTTGTAATCCCGCTAGCCCGGTACGCCGGGGCGGCAGCCCGCTACGCCGGGGCGGCAGCCCGGTACGCCGGCGTACCGGGCTAGCGCGCCGGTTGCATTGCCGCCCCGCTTCGGGCAACAATGCGCAAAAGGCGGAAGCGGTGCGCGTGCTGATCGTGGAAGACGACCCCAAGATCGCCTCGTTTGTGGCCAAGGGACTGAAGCAGGCCGGCTACGCGGTGGACCAGGCCGGCGACGGGCAGACGGGGCTGGAGTACGCGCGCTCAGCCCCGTACGACGCGGCCATCATCGACATCATGCTCCCGCGCCTGGACGGCCTGTCCCTGATCGAGCGCCTGCGCACGGAAGGCATCCGCACCCCGGTGCTTATCTTGAGCGCCCGCCACGGGGTGGACGACAAGGTCCGCGGCTTCCAGACCGGCGGGGACGACTACCTCACCAAGCCCTTCTCCTTCGCCGAGCTGCAGGCCCGAGTGCAGGCGCTGATCCGGCGCGCGACCATGACGGCGCCGACCAGCATCCTGGAAGCGGGGGACCTTTCCTTGGACTTGAGCCGGCGCGAGGTCCGCCGCGGCGGGCGAAGCCTCGAGCTGCAGCCCCGCGAGTACTCCCTGCTGGAATACCTGCTGCGCAACGCGGGCATGGTGGTCTCCAAGACCATGATCCTGGAGCACGTCTGGGACTATCACTTCGACCCGCAGACCAATGTCGTGGACGTGCTGGTCCACCGCCTGCGCTCCAAGATCGACGAGGGCTTCGAGTCAAAGCTCCTGCACACCGTGCGCGGGGTCGGTTATGTACTTAAAGCACCTTAACCTGCGATTGGCCGCGGTGTTCAGCGGCATCTTCCTGGCCAGCACCCTGCTGCTTTTCGCCGGGACCTACCTGCTGCTGTACAGCTCCGTGCGCCGCGAACAGACCCGGCAGGTCCAGGCCCGACTGCTGGAATTCTGGGCCATGTACCAGACCGGGGGCATCGAGGCCCTGAAGGCCGAGGTCGTGGCGGAAAAGAACCAGGAGTCCCGCCGGCCATTCCTGCTGCGCGTGGCCGGTCGCGTCAATACCACCCTCTTCCTGTATATCCCCGCCCAATGGCGCAGCTTTCGGGTCCGCGACCCGGAGAGCGGTGACCCCGCGGAGCCCCAGCCCTTTCTTCGCCTGCCCCTGGCCGACGGCAAAGGCGCCCTGGAGCTGGCCGGCCTGCGCCTGGACGACGGCAACTGGCTGCAGGTCGGCTTTCACAGCGCCGACTGGCAGGAGCTGCTCGTGCGCTACCGCCAGGTCTTCATCCTGATCGCCGCGCCCCTGCTCGCCTTGAGCTTCCTGGGCGGGGCGCTGGCTTCCTCCCGCGCCCTGCGCCCCGTGCAGCAGCTCACCGGCGCCTTCCAGTCCATCATCCGCACGGGGAAGCTGGACGCCCGCGTGCCCGAGCGCGGCGGGGGGGACGAGCTGGACGCGCTGGTGGCGCTGTACAACGGCATGCTGGCCAAGATCGAGACCCTGGTCACCGGCATGCGCGGCGCCCTGGACAACGTGGCGCACGACCTGCGCACCCCGCTGGCCCGGCTGAAGGCTACGGCCGAGACGGCGCTGGCCAGCCCCGCCGCCGGCCAGCGACGCGCGCTGGAAGGCTGCCTGGAGGAGACGGAAGCCATCCTGACCATGCTGAACACCCTGATGGACATCTCCGAGGCGGAAACCGGGGCCATGCGCCTGGCTCCGACGCGCGTGAGCCTGGCCGCGCTGATCGACGACATGCGCGAGCTGTACCAGTACGTGGCCAGCGAGCGGGGCATCACGCTGGAAAGCGAGGTGCCGCCGGAGCTGGAAGTCGACGCCGACCTGAACCGCCTCCGCCAGGTCATCGCCAACCTCCTGGACAACGCGGTGAAGTACACCCCCGTCGGCGGGCGGGTGCGGATCGAGGCCTCCCGCCGCGAAAACAGGGTGCGGATCACGGTCCGGGACACCGGCCCCGGCATCCCCGACGAGGAGCTGCCCCACATCTGGGAGCGCCTATACCGGGGGGACCGCAGCCGCTCCACCCCGGGTCTGGGGCTGGGCCTGAGCCTGGTGCAGGCCATCGTGCAGGCCCACGGCGGCGCGGTGGCGGCCCGCAACCTCCCGGAGGGGGGCGCGGAGTTCACGGTCAGGCTGCCGTAGGCCCCGGGCTGGATCGCCTCCCTTACAAACCTGTAATTTTGCGGAAAGGGCTCGGTAAGCTCCCCGCGTTATCCTGTGCTCATAGAGGTGAGACAATGAATGTTAGAAAGCTTCTTCATTCGCGATGGTTTCTGCCCTCCGCAGGCGCGGCGCTGGCCCTGGCGGCGGGATTGGTCGTTGGCGGCCTATGGCTGGGCGCGCGCGGGGAAGGCGGCAAGCCGCTAACCCCCGCCCCCGCCGTGGCGGCTACCCTGGCGGACTTCAACACCGCCCAGGAGGGCATCCAGACCCTGCAGAACTTGCAGAACGCCTTCCGCGCCGTGGCCGCCAAGGTGCTGCCCTCGGTGGTGCAGGTGGACGTGGTGGACGTGGTCAAGACCTCGGGGGCGGGGGGGCCCAACCCGTTCGAGTTCTTCTTCGGGCCCCGCAGCCAGAGGCAGGGCCTCGAGCGCGAGTTCCGCCGCCAGGGCTTGGGCTCCGGGGTGGTCGTGCGCCGCAGCGGCGACAAGCTCTACGTGCTGACCAACAACCACGTGGCCGGCGACGCCGAGCAGATCAGCATCAAGCTCCCGGACGGCCGGTCCTTCAAGGCCAAACTGGTGGGCAGAGACGAGAACAAGGACCTGGCCCTGGTGGTGTTCGAGACCAGGGAGAACGTGCCCGTGGCCGAGTTGGGTGACTCCTCCAGCCTGATGGTCGGGGACTGGGTCCTGGCGGTGGGCAGCCCCCTGGGCTTCGAGTCCACCGTGACCGCGGGAATCGTGAGCGCCATCGGCCGCCGTTCCGTGCAGGGCGCGGCCGGCTTCACCGACTACATCCAGACCGACGCCGCCATCAACCAGGGCAACTCCGGCGGGGCCCTGGTGAACATCTACGGGCAGGTAGTGGGCATCAACAGCTGGATCGCCTCGACCTCCGGCGGCAACATCGGCCTGGGCTTCGCCATCCCGGTCAACAACGCCAAGCGGTCCATCGATGACTTCATCACCAAGGGCAAGAGCGAGTACGGCTGGATCGGGATCAACATGGGCGGCCTGCAGCCCCAGGCGGCCGAGGATCTGAAGGTAGGGGAGGCGCGCGGAGCCTTCGTATACGGGGTGTTCAAGGGCTCCCCCGCCGAAAAGGCCGGACTGCTGCCGGGCGACCTCCTCACCCGGGTGAACGGGGAGCCGCTCAAGGATTCCTCGGACCTGCTGCTGACCATCGGCAACCTCACCCCCGGACGCACCGTGGAGCTGGAGCTGCTGCGCGCCGGAAGCACCTTGCGCCTCGCCCTGCAGGTGGCGGTCCGCGCCGACGAGAAGCAGCTCGCCGCCCAGGCCTCCAAGGTCTGGCCCGGGTTCTCGGTGCTCAAGATCACCGACGACGTGCGCGAGCAGTTGAACCTCGGCGGCACTTCCGCCGGCCTGGTGATCGCCGCCGTGGACCAGGGCGGCCCGGCGGATGTGGCCGGGCTGAAGTCCGGGGACCTGGTCACCAAGGTCTCCGGCAGGGAGGTCCGCACCCTGGCCGATTTCTACAAGGCGCTGAACAACCCTGGCGCGAAGGAAATCCTGTTCGCCATCCAGCGGCAGGGCACCAGCCTGATCATCGGCCTGGTGCGCTGACCCCTTCCGCACCCGAGTCCGCGACTTGAAAAAGCCCCGGCCCAACCGGGGCTTTTTCGTCTCCGGAAGCGGTAGCAGTTTTCACCCTCACGGTTGTTCAATGGGCATATCCACGACTGCGAGGAGGACGATATGGCAGTGAGAGACGAAAAACTGGAACGGGCGAAAAAGATCGCCCACAGGAAGATGGACTTCCTGCGGCATGTGATCATCTACCTGCTGGTGATGGCCGTGCTGGCGATCATCAACAACGTCAGCACCCCCGGCGGGTACCAGTGGTGGCTGTGGCCGGCCCTGGGCTGGGGCATCGGGGTGGTGGCCAATTTCCTCAGCGCGTTCCTGTACGCCGGCGGCTCTCTGGAAAAGCGCCTGATCCAGAAGGAAATGGAGAAGATGGGCGATGAAGAGTAATCGCAGCGCGGCCGAGATCCTGGGCATCGTGCTGGGCGTGGTGGCGATCGGATTGGTCGTCACCGCCCTGGTCTACCTGCTCGGGGCCCGGCCGTTTCACCGCATGAGAGGCGACTGGTGGCCGCGCTTTGAAGGACACTGGAGCGGGTCCTGGGAGAGCGAGGAGGCCACCGAGGAGGTGAGCCAGCGCGTACAGCGCCTTTCGGTGACCAACGTCTCCGGCCCGGTGCGGGTGGAAGGCTGGGACCGGGACACCATCCAGGTGCACTACGTGAAGCAGGCCCGCGGCCGCCAGGCCCTGGAGGACTTTCGGGTCGAGATCCAGACCGACGGCGACTCCCTGAAGGTACGCCCCGTGTACCAGGCGGGCCTGCGCTTCGGCCCGGTGTCCTTCGACATCAAGGTCCCCTCCTCCCTGAAGGAGATCAAGGTGCACAGCGTCTCCGGCCGCATCGAGGTGGCCGGCCTCGCGGCCGATGTCGACCAGGAGCTGGAGACCGTCTCCGGCTCCATCCAGAGCGAGCGTTCGGGGAACCTGCGGGCCAAGAGCACCAGCGGCGCGATCGACTTTTCCTTCGCGGGCGAAAAGCTCTACGCCAAGTCCGTCTCGGGCCGGATCAGCGGAAAGATCCGCGGCCTGGCGCGCGGCGGCGCGGTGGAGGTGGAGACCGTGTCCGGCTCCGTGGACCTCGCGGCCTTCGCCGGCCTGGACGCCGAGCTGCGCCTGCAGTCGGTAAGCGGTTCGATCTCCTGCGGCTTCCCCCTGCAGATTACGGAGAAAAGGCGCAACCGCCTGGGGGGGCGTATCGGCGCCGGCACCGTGCCGCTGTCCGCCAAGACCGTGAGCGGCTCGATCAGTATCGCTCCTCTGGATTGAAATCAGTATATTAGCAACACATGGACCGTTCGCAAGTCATGGGCGAGGGCTCGATCCCTCGCCTTTTATTGAAGTTCTCCGTCCCGGCCATTGTGGGCATGCTGGTCAACGCCCTGTACAACGTGGTGGACCGGATTTTCATCGGCCTGGGGGTCGGCCCCCTGGGCATCGCCGGGGCTACGGTGGGCTTCCCCATCATGATCGTGCAGATGGCCTTCGGCATGTTGATCGGCATGGGCGCCACGGCCCTGGTGTCCATCCGCCTGGGAGAAAAGAAAAAAGAAGAGGCCGAGCGGATCCTCGGCAACGCCTTGAGCCTGCTGGTGCTCGTTTCCCTAACGATCATGACGGCCGGCCTGGTGTGGCTCAGGCCCCTGCTGTCCCTGTTCGGAGCCAGCCCCGCCATCCTGTCCCAGAGCTACGAATACATCAGCGTCATTCTGGCCGGCTCGGTGTTCATGGGCGTGGGTTTCGGAATGAACGGCTTCATCCGCGCCGAGGGCAACCCGCGCATGGCTATGCTCACCATGGTGATCGGCGCAGTGCTGAACACCCTCCTGGATCCCCTGTTCATCTTCGTGTTCAGGATGGGGGTGCGGGGAGCGGCCATCGCCACGGTGATCTCCCAGGCCGTCTCGGCCGCCTGGGTGTTGAGTTATTTCCTCGGCGGCAGGAGCCTGCTCAAGATCCGCCTGGCCAACCTGAAGATCAGCCGGGAGATTGCCGCGAGCATCGTGGCCCTGGGCTTCGCGCCCTTCGCCATGCAGCTGGCGGCCAGCGTACTGAACGCACTACTCACGCGGCAGCTGCAGCGCTTCGGCGGCGACCTGGCCATCGCGGCCATGGGGATCATTTTCAGCCTGAACATGTTGATCCTCATGCCGGTGTTCGGCATCAATCAGGGAGCCCAGCCCCTGATCGGCTACAACTACGGGGCCCGTCGCTTCGACCGGGTAAAGCAGGCCCTGCGCCTGGCGATCGGCGCGGCCACGGCCGTCGTGACCCTCGGCTTCGCGGTGGTCCAGCTGTTCCCCGCCTCACTTGTGCGCCTGTTCAGCCGCGACAGCGCGGAACTGCTGTCCATCGGCGTGACGGCGATCCGTCTGGTCCTGATGACCCTGCCGCTCGTCGGCTTCCAGATCGTGGCCGCCAGCTATTTCCAGGCCGTGGGCAAGCCCCGGCAGGCCATGCTGCTGATGCTCTCCCGCCAGGTGTTGCTTCTGATCCCGGCCATTTTGATCCTGCCGCGCTTCTTCGGCCTGCTGGGCATCTACTACGCCGTGCCGCTCGCTGACCTGGGTTCGGCCCTGCTCACCGGGACCTGGCTCGCCCTGGAGCTCCGCAAGCTGGGACGGCAGCATGGGGCGGAAACCGCCGCGTCGCAAATAGCGGGGTGAAACCCGGCTATCGCCGGCGTGACAGCGGTGCGGTTTCCCTGTACCATGCGATCAAGGAGCAGGCCATGAAAAAAAGCAGCATCCTGGCCGTCGCGCTTACCCTACTCGCAGCGGCGGCCGTGTTCGCCGCCCCGAAGCAAATGAGCGTCACCGTCAAGGAAACCCAGATCCGGGCCACCCCCACCTACATGGGCAAGATCCTGGCCGTAGTGAAGTACGGGGACCGGCTCCAGGTCCTGGAGGAGCAGAGCGGCTGGGCCAAAGTGAACCTCCCCTCCGGCAAGGGCCAGGGGTGGGTGAACCTCGCCGCCCTGACCACCAAGCAGATCGCGCTCAAGGCGGGCGAGGCGGGAAGCGCGAGCGGCGCCACCAGCGGCGAGGTGGCCCTGGCGGGCAAGGGCTTCAACAAGGAAGTGGAGGCCCAGTACCGCGACGAGAAGAAGCTCGACTACAGCTGGATCGACACGATGGAAACCTACCTGGTGAGTCCGGAACAGGTCCTTGCGTTCCTGCAGGCGGGCGGCCTGCCGGCCGCGGGAGGTGCCCAATGAAGAGCCTGCGCGCAATCCTTTCGGCGGCGGCCGTCGCGGCCGCATTGGCCGCGCTCTCCGCCTGCGCTTCCCTCGGAAGCTTGGATGCGCTCAGCGTCCTGAACATCGCGGTGAAGAGCGGCGAGGCGGTCGCCAAGAGTTTCGAGGACATCACCCCCGAACAGGAGTACTACGTCGGCCGGGCCGTGGGCGCCAACATCCTGAGCCAGATCCCGCCCTACGAGGAAGCCAAGACCAACGCCTACCTCAATCTGCTGGGCCAGAGCCTGGCCATGGCCTCGGACCGCCCGGAGACCTTTGGCGGCTACCACTTCCTGGTCCTGGACTCCGCCGAAATCAACGCCTTCGCCGCTCCCGGCGGCCTCGTCTTCGTGAGCCGCGGCCTCCTGCGGTGCGCGGACAGCGAGGACTCCGTCGCGGCCATCCTGGCGCACGAGATCGGCCACGTAGTGAAGCAACACGGTCTGAAGGCCATCAAGACCGCGCGCTTCAAGGACGCGGGCCTGGCGATCGGCAAGGCCGCGGTGGAGGAACTGGGCTCCGCCGAGCTGGCCAAGGTGACCGCCGCCTTCTCCGGCACGATCGACGACATCACCTCCACTTTGGTCAACAGCGGCTACTCCCGGGGCGCGGAAAAAGAGGCGGACCTGGCCGCCGTGGAGATCCTGAAGCGCTCCGGTTATGACCCGAATGCCCTGGTGCGGATGCTGGTAGTCATGAAGAGCCGGCTGAAGCCGGGCGGCCCGGACTTCGCCAAGACTCACCCGGACCCGGAGGACCGGATCGCGGAAATCCGCAAGGTCCTCCCGGAGGCCCCCGCAGTGGCGGCCCCACCGGCGCGGCAGAGCCGCTACAAGACGGCGCTGGGCAAGATCTAAGGCGCATGGCCGGCATGCCGCGGTTCCGCAAGGCGGCCCAGGGCGTCCTGATCGGCCTGGCCGCCGGGGCCCTGGCTCTGGGGCTTGCGGCCCCCGGGCTGCTGGACGCCTTCGAGGGGCGGACCTGGGACTGGCGGGTGCGTCTGCTGGCCCGCCCCGGCCCCGCCACCGACCGCATCGCCCTCATTCTCCTGGACCAGGCCAGCCTGGACTGGGGCAAGGAGGTCAACGGCCTTTCCTGGCCCTGGCCGCGGGAGACCTACGCCGTGGTGGCCGACTTCTGCCGCCGGGGCGGGGCCAGGGCCACGGCCTTCGATGTGCTCTATACCGAACCTTCCAGCTACGGCGTTTTCGACGACGAAGCTCTCGGCGGGGCCGTTTCCGAGAACGGCCGGGTGGTCGGTGCCGTGTTCCTGAGCCGGACCCAGGGCACCGCCGGCAGTTGGCCGGAAGGCGCGCCGCAGCCCCCGCTATCAATAGCCGGCCTGGAAAGCTGGCTCGCCCGCTCGGCCCGCCTGCGGGGAGCGCTGGAGTTTCCCAATGCCACCTTCCCCATCCCGGAGCTGGCCTCCAGCGTGCGCGTGCTAGCCAACACCAACCTGACCCCCGACAAGGCCGACGGAGTCTACCGCCGTGCCCCGCTGTTCAACCTGTTCGGCGGGCGGGCGGTGCCCAGCCTGGCCCTGGGCGCCTACCTGGCCGGCGACCCGCAACCCCGCAGCCTCCAGGCCCGCCCGGGCCGCCTGACCGTGGACGGCAAGACCGTGCCCGTAGACGCCCTCGGCCGCGCCGTGCTGCGCTTCCGCGGGCCCTCCCTTACCCACCGGGCCTTCAGCGCCGCCGAGGTGCTGCAGAGCGAGCTCGCGCTGCGCGAAGGTGGGGTACCGCAAGTAGACCCGGCGGAGCTCAGGGACCGCTACGTGTTCTTCGGCTTCACCGCGCCGGGCCTGTTCGACCTGCGCCCCTCCCCGGTGCAAGGCACCTACCCGGGCGTGGAGATCCACGCCACCATGCTGGACAACCTGCTCTCCGGGGACTTCCTGCGCCCCCTGCCGTGGGCCGCCGCGGCCGCGCTGGTCCTCCTGCTGGCCGCCGCGGCGGGGCTGGCCGCCTCCTTCGTTTCCGGGGCTGGGCGCAGCGCCCTGGTGTACGTGCTGTTCCTGCCCCTGGCGCCGGCCTTGAGCCTGGGTGCCTACGCCCTGGGCTGGTGGCTGCCCCTGGTGGCCGCGGAGCTGGGCACCGCGGTGAGCCTGGTGGCTTCCAGCCTGGTCAACTACGCCACCGAGGGGCGGCAGAAGCGCTACCTCAAGAGCGCCTTCAAGCAGTACCTGAGCCATGAGGTGATCGAGCAGTTGATCGCCCACCCGGAGCGCCTGAAGCTGGGCGGCGAGCGCCGGGAGCTGACGATCTTCTTCTCCGACCTGCAGGGCTTCACCACCCTCTCGGAGATGCTCACCCCCGAGGAGCTCACCACTCTCCTGAACGAGTACCTCTCGGCCATGACCGACATCATCCAGGAGGAGGGCGGCACCATCGACAAGTATGAGGGCGACGCCATCATCGCCTTCTGGAACGCGCCCCTGGAGCAGGGCGACCACGCCTTGCGGGGGGTGCGCGCCGCGCTGCGCTGCCAGGCCGCGCTGGCCGCTCTGCGCCCCGCCTTCAGGCAGCGGGCCGGCAAGGACCTCTACATGCGCATCGGCATGAACTCCGGGCCGGCCGTGGTGGGGAACATGGGCTCGCGCACCCGCTTCGACTACACCATGCTGGGCGACGCGGTCAACCTGGCCGCCCGCCTGGAGGGCGTGAACAAGCAGTTCCGCACCTACACGATGATCTCGGCGGCCACGGTCGCCAAGCTCGGCGGGGCCTTCCCCATGCGCGAGCTGGCGCGCGTGGCCGTGGTGGGTCGCAAGGAGCCGGTCACGGTCTACGAGCCGATGCTCCCGGAGGCCCACGCGGCGGCCCGGCCCTTGCTGGACTCCTTCGCCGAAGCCCTGCGGTCCTTCTATGCGGGGCGCTTCGCTGAGGCCGCGGAGCTGTTCGCCCGGACCGCCGGCGAGGATCCCCCCGCGGCCGCCTACCAAGACAAGTGCCGCGAGCTCGTGGCCTCCCCCCTAGCGGACGCCTGGAACGGCGTCTGGATCATGACCTCCAAGTGAGCGAGCGCGTCCGGCGGGAACGAGAGCTCATCGAGGCGACTGGCAAACAAGGACCCATCACCGTGCGCTCGCTGGCCGCGGACTTGCGCGCTCTGGGCGTGCGGCCCGGCATGGTGCTGCTGCTGCACTGTTCCATGCGCTCCCTGGGCTGGGTGTGCGGGGGCGCGGTGGCCGTGATCCAGGCCTGCCAGCGCGTGCTGCGCCCCTACGGGACGCTGGTCATGCCCGCGCATTCCGGGGACTTAAGCGACCCGGAGCTGTGGCGCCACCCGCCGGTTCCCCGCGGGTGGCTGGAGGAGCTCCGCGCCAGCATGCCCGCCTATGACCCGCGCCTGACCCCCAGCCGCGGCATGAGCGCGGTGGCGGAGCTATTCCGTAACCTTCCGGACGTGGTCCGCAGCGCCCATCCCCAGGTGTCCTTCGCCGCCTGGGGCGGCGAGGCCATCACGGTGACCACGGACCACGGGCTGGAGTTCGGGCTGGGGGAAGGCTCCCCCCTGGCCCGAATCTACGAGCTGGACGGCTGGGTGCTGCTCCTCGGGGTGGACCACGCGGTCAACACCTCGCTGCACCTGGCCGAGTACCGCGCCGGCTTCCCCGGCAAGCAGGAGGTCGCGGCGGCAGCCCCGGTGCTGGTGGGCGGCCACCGCCGGTGGAAGCGGTTCAAGGACATTAATATCTCCAGCGACGACTTCACCAAGATAGGCAGGGACTTCGGCCGGCGGCACGAGGGCCTGGTCCGCACTGGACACATAGGCCTGGCCCCGGCACAGTTGTTTCCGCAGCGGGCCTGCGTGGACTTCGCGGTGCGCTGGCTGGAACGGCACCGCCGCTCAGCCCCCGGCAGCGTCGCGGCTCGTCGCTTCGGCCCTTGACCTCGGGGTCCCTTTTGCCCTTCAATGCCCTGGTATGCCTACCTACGAGTACGAGTGCCCCGGCTGCGGCCGACGCTTTGAGAAATTCGAGGGAATCAACGCCCGTCCTTCCGGCCACTGTCCCGACTGCGGGAAGGCGGGCCGCCGCCTGATCAGCGCGGGCGGCGGGGTCATTATGAAGGGGCGCGGCCCTGCCGCCCAGATGCAGGAGCGCTGCGGCCACGACGGGCCCTGCTGCGGCGCCGAGTCCGTCTGCGGCACCCCGCACTGCCTGGGGGGGTGAAACCCGCTACTGCGGCTCGAACCCGCTACTGCTACTGCAGCAGCGAAGCTCTGCGGCATAGCATAAGCCTGTACAGCACGCGGCGGATGCTGTACAATGCGGGCCGCCATGACCCGCGACGAAGCCCGCAAGTTGTATACCGACATCAGCTCCCTGGTCTACGTGTTCGGGGGCGACCTGCGCCAGAAATGCCTGCAGCGCGGCCTGCCTAGCGACCTAGTCGACGAGTTCATCGAGAACGACAAGCGCTTCAACCAGTTTCTGAAGGCCCACGACTTCGGCGGCGACAAGAAGGACTCCGCCGGGAAGCCATGACTAGGGGATGATCAGTTTTACAGTCGGGAAATACATCCTTAGGCATCGTCAATAAATTAACTTTACAAGTTTGCGTCAATGTGCTATGCTGCACAGGCATGACGGCAAGATCTGCTGGGCTTAAGAAGAAGTTTGCGCGTCTCTGGCCCCATTTGAACGAACGGTCACGGCGTACGGTAGCGGCCACGGAAGCAGTGCAACTTGGTTATGGTGGCGTTTCGCAGGTGAGTCGCGCCTGTGGCATGTCCCGCATGACCATCACGAAGGGTATTCGCGAACTGACCGTCGAGCCGATGCCGGCCGAACGCATTCGGCGTCCCGGAGCGGGTCGCCCAACTCTG
>Ga0315273_10000422_pt1 | contig 44125 bp, 44 predicted proteins | sample YL17G02_0_MG_FD_205753 | JGI IMG/M metagenome (GOLD analysis project Ga0315273, IMG submission 205753) | Sediment microbial communities from Yellowstone Lake, YNP, Wyoming, USA - YL17G02_0 | ecosystem: Environmental > Aquatic > Freshwater > Lake > Sediment | place: USA: Wyoming | collected...
AGCTGAGCGCCGAGAACAAGGAGCTGCACGCACAGGTCATGAAGGACCAGCGCTTCAAGGACAAACTCTGATGACCGACCAGACGATGTACACCATCACCGTCGAGATCCCCATCGAGGACATCACGACTGCCCTCGAACAGGCAGGCTACGCAACCACCGACGAAAACATCACGACCATCGCCGAAGCCCTCGGTGACAAGTGGATGACCGACATCACCGAAGTCAACGAACTCGACTTCATCATCGAGGTGTGCGAGGAAGACCTCGAGCCCGATGAGGGCAACGCCAAAGGACTCCGCGACTGGAAAATGAGGCAAGGTACATGAACATCATCATCAACCCCGGCACCAGCGTAGACGGATCCTCGTGGGTCTGGCAATACTCCTTCAGCGACTTCCAGCCAGAAGATGAGTAGCCTCCTCATCGAGAACCAGAACCTCGGCGGCTTCAACTACCGCAACTGGATCATCTTCGACGACGCAGGCACCATCGTCGCCCTCGACCAGGACATCAAGTTCTGCTCACGAATCCTCGGACTCGACGCCTTCACCTTCACCCATGACTACATGGAGAGGGCAACCGCCGACACCACTGAGGAGATGCAGGAACTGATCCTCGCAGGCGTCGAGAAACGCCTCAACGAAATGGGTTTCTCTGTCAACGACCTCACACTCTACTGATGGCTATCGTCAGCGGCTTTCAAGTCGACAACGAGACCCGTGAGGAGTTCGGCAAGCACGTCGACCATGAGATCGACATCGCCCTCGAGCCCGAAGGACGAGTCACCTTCGGCTGCCTCACCTGCCACGAGATCCTCATCGAGTTCTACCAAGAGGAGAACTGGTGAACGAACTGTCCCTATTCACCGGAGCTGGAGGAGGACTACTTGCCAGCAACCTGCTCGGTTTCAACCACGTCGGCTACTGCGACTTCGACAAGAACTGTCGCCTCACCATCCAAGCCCGCATCGACGACGGCTCCATCGAGAAAGCCCCCATCTTCGAAGACGTCTCGTCGCTTGATCCGTCCGAGATCCAAGATACAATCGACATCGTCAGCGGCGGCTTCCCGTGTCAGCCCTTCAGCCAAGCGGGCAAAAGAAGGGGCGCAGATGATTCCAGAAACCAGTGGCCGAACGCCCTTCGCATCCTGGTCGAATCAGGAGCACCGCTGGGTTTCTTTGAGAATGTCCCAGGCCTCGCTTCTCGATCCACCGAGTACTACCTCCAGCACGTACTCAGCAGCTTGGCCGAAAGCGGGTTCGATGCGGAGTGGACATGTCTCGGAGCGGACAGTGTTGGAGCCCCCCATCAGCGCAAGCGGCTCTGGATTCTGGCCCACCGCCACGGCAGTCACGAGAGAGTGCGACGAGCAGCAGTGGGAACTGCGGCGGATCCAGCAACGTGGCACCCTGAGATCGACGTACCTACAGGATGCAGTGAAGTACCAAGTGCCGGAGCGCACCTACCCGACGCCGAACTTCAACGACTTCAAGGCACCGAACAAGAATGCAGCCCACTCCTCGGGACATGGGCTAGCGGCAGTGACGAAGCGCAAGATGCTGCCGACGCCAAAAGGTTCGGACGCAAACGGAGCGGGATGCCATGGCACGGGGGGACCCAACCTCGTGACCGTGGTCTCTGGTGGGACAGAGACCCAGCGGATGTTTGGCACACCGCTCTCGACGGATGGGAAGGGGGGCTCGTCGACTCACAAGGGAGAAGCCTCCCGCGGACTGCTGAGACACCAGGTCCAGCACCCGACCGACTCGACCCTGCGCTTGAACGCAGACTGGGAAGACTGGCTCATGGGCTGGCCCGTTGGGTGGGAAGCGACCCAGCCACTCAATCCGGAACACTTGACCGCGTGGCGCCGGCTTTTCCTCTACGCACTGTTCGCGTTCGGCAACTGGGTAACGGACAAGTCCCCCTGACCGCAGCCGTCGCCTTCCTCATCCTCTACAACCGTGCCATGAAGGAGACCTGAATGCCCGCACCACCCAAAACGGGTGACGTCAACCTCTGCGCCAAGAGCCGCAAGGTCAACGAGCCCTACGAGGTCTACATCGCTCCCGGCAGGGAGTGGCGTGTCCTTAAGAAGTACCAGAAGCCCAGCCTCGAGAAGACCAACCCCTACGCGCGCTGGTTCTGCGCCGTCAAGGGCCCCGGCACCTTCGACGGCTACGACATGGGTGACACCTACATCAACGACATCCGTGGTGTGAAACTCCACTCCAACGAGATCGCCAACTGGTGCCGAGACAACCCATGGCGCCAGTACTGATGGACCTCGTCACCGTAGGCATGCTCCAGGCGACCCTCGCCAAAGCCCTCCGAGAAAGGCTCATCACCAAGGGCACCAAGATCATCCTATCCTCCGATGAGGAGGGCAACCAGATGCACTACATGTACGGCTACAGCATCGATGACCAGGACATCAGCTGGGATGGCGACGAGATGATCGAGACGCCCAAGAAGGACCAGCACCAAGTCACCATCACCTTCTGGCCCGGAGGAGAAGAGATCGATGAGTGAAGACCTCGCCATCACCCGCGAAGCCCAGAAGCTCGAGCAACGTGAGAGGGAAGACGACACTTACGGAGACCTCAACGACTTCGACGAGTTCGCCGGACAATCCCTGAGCCCCGAGATGAAAGCCTGGGCAGAGAAGCACGTCATCATCACCCACATCCCCAAGGAGGGCACATGAAGACCGTCAGAACCATCACCATCAACGTGACCAGCCCCGACGACCGCTACAGCTACGACCGCGTGAGCACACTCAAGCTGTCGCAGGAGCACTTCTCCGACAAGGAGATCGCCAAGCTCCAGGGCAAGTTCATCGCCCTCGCCGCCCCCAAGGGCTTCAACATCGAGACCTCCACCAGCGACAAGGAGATCCCCGGTGACGAAGAGGAGTCCTACAAGATCAAAGCTGAGAAGTCAGCCGAAAGCGCCAGCAAGGCGAACACCCTCGCCTACGAGCGCAGCAAGGAGATCGAGAAGCTCAAGGCTGAGAACGAGACCCTCAAGTCCGTCTGCCCCACCAGCCACATCCCCGTCGAAGAGACGGAAGAGGACGACGCTTGACGCTCAAGGAAGCCCAGCGACTGCTGGGAGGGGTGAGCAAGGGCAACGCCAAGATGAACTGCCCCTGCTACGGGTTGCCGGTCACCACCTGCACCCCTCACCGCCCCGAGCAGATCGACTCCACCTGCAACCCTAAGAACTGCTACGCCCAGCGCAACTGCTACAACTTCCCCAGCGTCAAGAACTGCCTCGCTTGGCGCCTCGGCATGATCACCGACCGAGATGAACACGAGCTTCTCAGAGCCTTCATCAAAGTCATCGGTCACCAAGACTACTTCCGCTTCTTCGACTCCGGTGACTTCCCCGACTTCAAAACCATGAAGATCATCCTCGAAGCCGCCGAAGCATCCCCACAGACCAAGGTGTGGATCCCCACCAAACGCTATGACCTCGTCCGCGAACTGCGCCAGCAGAGCTTCGAGACCACCACGCCGAGCATGACCGGCGAACCCGCCAACGTCACCCTCCGCGTCGGAGCCTGGCAGATCGACCCCACCGACGACACCGTCGACAGCTACGTCGAGTCCTTCGGCAACGTCGCCATCGTCGTCAAAGAGAGGACCAGACTCTACGACCACGACGCAGTGGTCTGCCGAGCCCCGAAGGAGACCACATGCATAACTGATTGCACCGCCTGCTTCGACCGCACCATCCCAGTGGTGGTGTACAAATGGCACTGATAGCCATCACCATCGCCCAAATCAACGGGATCGTCTGCCTCTCCGTGTGGCTCACGCTCCTCATACTCGCGATCCGAATCGGACGCAAGCAAGGAGGGACCAACTGGTACTGAGCACCTGAATCCACGGCGGGAGTCCCGACTCAACATCGGGGCTCTCGCCACACTTTCCACGCCCCCAGACTTCAAAACGGGTGTGAGTGTTGCCGCGTGTCGCACCCAGCTTTGCCTGCTCCCCCCTACTTTCCGTCACCATTTCGTGATACACTCGATGCTCATCCCAGAGGAGGGCACATGTCACAGTCACACCCCGTAGGGGACCCCCAGGGTCCCGATGTCATCACCGTTTGCGCCATGGTGAAACAAGACGGTCAGGCTTACGTCAAGTTCACCGACAACCAGCAGAAGGTCTGGAACTCGGCCACCCCCGAGGCGGTCGCCGTGGTCCTCGCCAACATCGGTCAGACCCTCCAGGTCAAATGGCAGATGATGGAGGGCACGCTGCCCGACGGCAACACCTACCAGTCCAAGTACATCAATGCCGCGCGTCTCGCTCCTGCCGGTACCCCAGCTCAGGAATACCGCGCCCCCTACGTGGGTGGTTCAGGTGGCGGTGGCGGTTCCAAGGGCAGCTCTAGCAAGGGTGACTTCCGTTCCCGCGAGGAAATCATCGCTTGCGTGGCTCTCGAGGCTGCTGCCAGCTCGGAGCGTGGCAAGGAGCGCAAGGACGTGATGGAGACCGCCGGCGTCTACTTCGAGTGGATCATCACGCAGGGCAAGGTGAAGACCGATCCGCCTGCCGAGAAGTTCGACAACGAGTGGGACGCCGCCATCGCCGCCAACAAGCCCGATGAGTGGGGCGCCGTGCCTGCCGGTCCCGTGGCTGCAGATCCTGCCACCTTCGCTGGCGACGACGACATTCCGTTCTGATGCGCTACACATCGCTCGACTCCGCAGTGGAAGAGGCCGAACGCTTCCTCCGCAAAGCCAAGCACCTGCAGAAGCGCATGAAGATCACGCGCGAGCAGTGGCCTCAGCATCCGCACGTCCACATCGACGACCACGAACAGAAGAGTACCGGCGGTGACATCGCTGCGGTGAGGCGCTCGAGCCTCGACCTCTCCAAGGCGCTGGCGGTCCTGAGGAGATCGACATGAGACACGCCCTCCACGAGGACACCATCAACGCCCTCATCGGCGAGTTCCTCCGGCAGGCCAAAGCAGGCAAGGTCGACTTCTCCATCCCCATGACCCACCTGAACGACTGGAACGTCGACCTCATCCACGCCAGCGACCTCGGCAAGTGCCCGCGCAAGATGAGTCACCGCATCCACCACTCACCTGCGGTCGACAAGTCGATGGGCGAGCAGGACAGCGAGCTGCGCCAGTTCTACGTCGCCAACATCATCCACAACCTGGTCTACAACGCCTTCGCGTGGGACGACAGGCTGGTGGAGTTCGAGATCGACCTGACCCCATGGCTTCCTGATGGCATGACCGGCACGGCAGACGGGGTGTGGGAGAACTTCGACGGCGAGTACGAGGCCTTCGACGCCAAGAGCCTGCACCCCAACTGGCGCAGCTACCTGAAGTCCTACCCCAAGGCCGACAACGTGGCCCAGCTGTCGCTGTACTACTACGGCCTGAAGAAGCGCTCCAACGTCATCGACAAGCAGGTCACCCGCTGCCGCATGTACTACGTGGGCAGGGGCGACAAGACCCGTGGGCTCGAGTGTCCCTTCGACCCCGACCCCGATCTGCTCCGGCGCCAGATCGACGAGCTCGTCATCGCCCGTGACTCCGACCCCTTCGACCTGCCCACCATCCCCAAGGTCATCAAGAAGACCGGTGGGGACGTGCGCATGACGAAGATCGAGCTGGTCCCCGATTGGAACTGTGAGTGGTGCGACTTCCAGGGTCTCTCCTGCGTACCCCACGATATGAAGAAGCACGCCCTCCTCTACAAGGTCGACAAGAAGTGGGTGGTCAGCAGGATGGGCAAGGAGATGTCAGAGCGCATCCTCTTCGAGACCGGGGTCGCCATCGACAACCTCGGCGCCCTCGACGCAGTGGAGAGGCAGGACAGTGAATGGTGACGTGACCGTCTGTGAGTACCCATCCAACGTCGACACAGGAGCCCTCCTGCGCATCGTCTGGGCCAAGGACGGCAAGTTCTACCTCGAGTGGGTCAGGGGGAAGGCGAAGCGCAGAGAAAACATGGTCACCAGACGCTCGGAAGTGACCCAAGTCAGCGCCAACGCACACTGGGCTTGGGCTCGCAAACTGCCCAAGTCGGTGCCCCACTACGCCTGGGACCTCACTAGATGGAGGGACACCCTCTGACTCTGGTCTACCAGCCCCTGACAGGGTATAGTCAAGGCCCCCCAGCGACGAGAGAAAGGACCCGCGGTGTCATCGACCGCAAGACTTCTGAGCTTCATCCCGCAGGGAACAGGAACCTGCGGAGTCTGCAACGATCCAGTCACACCCTACGAGTTCCGCGGCCACGTCCACATACCGATTCTCTGCCCCGAATGTCACAAGGAGGAGCAGCTTGAAGCCGACAAAGAAGCTCAGCGCAAAGCACAACGCAGCCTCGTTGCTCAGCAGTCCTTCCGCCCAGGATTCGAAGAGTTCACCTTCGATGCCTATCGTCCAAACGGAAACCGTAGAGCGTATGATCGCTGCCGCCTTTACGTTGACACCTTTCGCGCAGCCGGTGGGCGTGGTCTTGCTCTTCAGGGAGGAGTCGGGCTCGGTAAGACACACCTTGGTGTATCAGTCGCTCGATGCGTTCCAGGCGCCTATGTGATCAACACCGTCGAGCTGCTCGACGAGATCCGCAAGAGCTTCGCCCCCGACGGGCAGCCCACCAAGACCTACCAGAAGTGCTGTGAGGCCCCACTCCTCGTCCTCGACGACATGGGCAAGGCCAAGCCCACGGAGTGGGTCCTCGAGCGCCTCTACCAGCTGGTCAACTACCGCATCGAGAACCAGTTGCCCATCATCCTGACCACCAACGACGATCCCCAGGCATGGGACGCCAGGTGGACACCAGCCATAGCCGACCGCATCCGGGGGGCCTGTGATCTCATCGAGTTCACGGGCCTTTCCTATCGTTCCTGCAACAGGTAAACTGCGGGCATGAGCGTCTACGCCACCGGCAGGCCCATCACCAAGAAAGGTGCTGCCGCCGCCAGGAAGCGCAAGCAGGCCCAGCTCTGGTACGAGAAGCTCTCGGACGCCGAGAAGAAGGCCTACGTGGCGAGGCGCTCCAAGTCCGCCCAGCACAAAGCGAACGAAAAGCGCGACGCGCATGACCGTGTCAAGCGCAACAAGTACCACCGCGAGCTGACAAGCAAGGTCCACTCAGCTGTCAAGTCTGGGAAGCTGAAGAAGCCGGCGGGTGACCTTGAGTTCCACCACACCGGCAAAGGCGCTACCAAGGGCAAGTGGATGAGCGCCGTCAAGAACAACCGGAGCAAGCCGAGAAAACGCGGACGCTGAGGGGTGCCACTCCTCACTCCGACCTTGCGCTTCACTGTCCCGGTACCCCCCAGCGTGAACCACATGTACCGCACCTTCACCAAGGACGGGCGAGCCATGCGCGTCAAGACCAAGACCGCCGACAACTGGTTCAGGGATGCTCTCTGGCAGATCAAGGGTGCCAAGAACGCAGCCCGCTGGAAGAAGCTCGAGGAGAAGGTCGTCGTCGACCTTTGGGTGTGGTGGCCCGACCTACGCCTGCGGGACTGTGACAACCTCAACAAGTGCATCATGGACGCCATCAAGCAGGCTGGCGTGGTCGCAGACGATCATCTCTGCCTGCCCCGCTGGCAGGACTACGACCTTGACCGAGAGGCGCCGAGAGTGGAGGTAGGAGTATGGAAACTGGATGGGTTCCGAACCATCGCGGAACCCAAAATAAGCGCAACCGCGCAATCGTCCGCAGGCTCCCAAGTATCATCTCTGACCGTGCTCCCTGCGACCCCCACCACTACCCCTTGAGCCGTGCCCACCTGGGGACAGACGGGCTTTTGGAGATGGTTCCTCTCACGCGCGAGGAACACGAACTCGCAACACAGGAAGACCCGTGGACATGTCAGTTCATCGAAGCCAACGCGCTGGAGTACTTCAAGCGTATCTATCTTCGGTACGGCGGGGGAGACCACTACATGGGACCGGGCGACAGGGTCGCCGAGGTGAGGACCCAAGTCGAAGCAGATGTGGCCCAGCGTCGTAAGGCTCTGGGCATCAGCTAGGAGGGCACGATGGTCGACGAGTGGGGCGAAGAGATCGACGAAACGGGTGTGAGTGATGGGACCGACGCAGACTCATGCGTGGCTGTCAGCTCCGTAGACATCAACACGATGAGTACCGCCGAGTTCATGGCTTTGGCGGACTGGCAGTTTACAACCGTGCTCGCCCAGATCATGGGGGAGCTGAACGTCGTTCAGCGCAGGCGGACTGAGCTGAGCGTAATGTACTATGAATATAAAGCTCTCCAAGAAAGAGAGCGCAACTTGACGGCCCAGAAGTCAGCCTGCCAGACCATCCTGAGGACGGGACGCGAGGCCTGATGTCTCCCATCACGGCAGAGTACAGACGCGAGTGGTACGCCAAGAACCGCGAGAGAGCAGCCGCTAACGCTCTCGCCTACCGGATCAGGCACTGCGACCGCATCCATGAACTCGAGCGGAGACGCAAGAAGAGGTTCATCGCTTGGGTGCGGCTCCTCAGGGTTACTCAAGGGTGCGACGCCTGCGGCAAGAAGACGGGGAAGTTGGTGCACCACCACACCGACCCGAAGAAGAAGAAGTACGTGGTCTCGGGCATGTGGCACAAGAGGCTCGAGGCCTTCTTTGATGAGGTGGCGAAGTGTGAAGTGCTTTGTTGGTCTTGCCACAAAGTCCGCCACTCAACCATGACGAAAGAGGATGTGTGAAGAAACGCTATGTCTGGATCGTCTACGCACTCTTCATCGGTCTTGCTCTTGCGGCTCTCATGCTGGTCGATGCTGCTTCCCCTAGCTCTGCTCTTGCGGTCACTGGCGCATGCTCGACATCGACCGCCAAAGCAAACGTCCGCGCTGCTGTCCGCGCGCATGCAAGAGCTGAGCGCCGTCTTGCTGAGGCTCGCCGCGTGGCTGCGGCCACCGCCCTCTATTCGTCCCGCTACGGTGAGTCCGTGGGCCGCTGGGTCAGGGCTTCACGGAGAGCTGGTTGGCGGTGGTCTGAGATGGGGACCCTCATGCTCGTCGTTTACACCGAGTCCAAAGGGGACCCATGGGCTCTCAACGGGATATACGCTGGGCTCCTGCAGTTCGGTGAGCCTTGGTGGCTCGACAAATGGGACCCCTTCAACGGACCCGTCAGCCTCCACCATGGCGAATCCGCCCACAACGCCAACGGATGGAGGCCCTGGCCATGGCTAGGACAGTGAAGAAGACTGGGCGTGCGCGCCCCAAGAAGGAGCGGGCAGAGATGGCTGCCGTGCGCGGCAGCTGGACCTTCTTCTTCACCGCCCTCGGATACGTCGTCACCTACCTTGCTGAGATGACCAACGCTCTCAGCCTGGGCGGTCTTCAGATCCCGCTCGCCCTCGCCATCGGAGGCCTCGCGTATGCGGCCAAGAAGTTCTGGTGGCCCGACACGAAATGGTAGAGGAGGTGACAACTTGAGCGGAATCAAAGGCATCCTCTGGACCCTGTGCCTCGTCGGCATCTGGTCGGTACTGGGAAGTCTCGCCATGTACAACTGGGACCTCTTCGGCATGGGAAGCAGCGACTGGCGGGCAGTGACAGCGGCCCTGATCGCAGCCATCGGCGCCTTCTTGACCAACTATCTGGCGCCCTTCATCCCGAGGTACGGCATCGGCAAGGCTTGACCAACCGAGAAGTCAGCCATAAGATTCTCTTATCGGCCTGATGAACCGGTGACTTTTCTCTCGCCCCGCAGGGAGCCCCGCAAGGGGCTCTTTGCGTTTCTACCTCTCGACGTGGAACCACCAGCAGTTGTGGAGGGGGCGGTCCTTCCTCCACACGCCCTCACCAGTCGGCCCCCCGGTGTTGAACTCGATGGTCTCACAGGTGCCGTTGCCGTTGTCCTTCACGAAGGTGATGGCGTGGTCCGGATCGGAGTGCCCGTTGAAGTCGATGACTCCCGGGGCCCCCGGCAGCGGGTCGTTGGTTAGGTGCAAGCCGTTGCGTCCGTTCTGAGCGTCATTGAGCATCGGGTCGGTACCTGCCCAGCGTGACTGCCTCTTGAAAGCTGTACTGCCCCCCTTGATGACCCACAGCCATGAGATCCCGATGGCGCAGTACGGCTGTGCGCCCCAGCCCCACCAATCGTTGTACTTGATGTTGTTGTAGCCGTGCTCGTGGGTGCCGATCTCTTCCTTGGCTGCCGCAAAGACCTTCTTCCGCATCACTGAGGTAGGGCTTGTAGCCTGCCTCGCAGCCTCGAGCTTCGCGAGGCGTACCTGCCGGCGGTGCTTGTACAGCGGAGGCAACAGGACCTTCCCCGAGATGTAGCTGAAGAACTGGGAGCCGGCGATGGGCTTGAGATCCTCCTTGGCGTAGCCCATGCGGTACTTCGCCTGGAAGACGGCGGAGCAGGTACGCGTCCCCATCTTGCCGTCCACCAAAAGCGGGGTCCGCGGCTTGAAGTAGCGGTTGTTGTTGAGCATCGACTGGAGACGCTTGACCTTGTCTCCGTGGTCCCCGTAGTGCAGGTAGTCTGCCGTCGTCATGTTGCCCCTCCGAATATCGCGTTGCCTATCTGGTCGGCAAGGATGAGCAGGACGCCTCCGCCGATGATGATGGCGCCCCATCTGACCGTGCGGTAGAGCTTCTTGATGTCGTAGGCTTCCTCGTCCAGCTTGTGCATCTCCTGGACGTGTAAGGCGTGGACCGGGAGGTGCTCCTCCTGCCAGAGCGCCCTGATGCGCCGGGCGCAGTTCTTCTCGCTGTCCTCGCGGTAGGCTTCGAGCTTCTGCACGCGGTCAAAGAACATCTCCGCTTGCACGAGGTGGGCGTCGAGTCCCTCCATGATGGCCGTGTGCGCGAGGTCGTTGTCCTCGTTCGTGGCTTCGATGGCTTCGAGGAGGTCGAGCGGCGTGGGGCCACCGTTGCCCGAAGTGCGTTTCAAGATTTCACTCTTCACTCTCTCGAAGTTGTCAGCCACAAGACCTCCAGACCTTCTTGCGCATGTCTCGACCAGCTACCTTTCGGTCAGGTCTTTATGATGAAGTTTACAGTCAATGACGGGTCGAGATGCCCCGGCGAGTCGTGCGCTTGGGTGGCGGCGTTGTTGGCAGTGGCTGACGCTGGATGGGTGTGCGTCGCTTCAGCGCCTGTGTTCGGAGTGGCGCCGCCGCCGCCGTCTGCGCTGGTCGCATTACTGCTCGGCCCTTGGGTGCTTGGCGTAGCATCGCCGGTAGATCCCGTGCCCGCGTAATCGGTGTTGTTGCCGTGGGCATGGTCCTGACAGAAGTTGAAGGTCGCCCCAGTACCTTGCGGCTTCGTGTTCTGGGTCGACGAGCCTGCAATACCATGACGGTGGTCAGGCCTAGTGTGCGAGTGAGTGTACGTCTCGTGCGTGTGCGCCGACAGGGTGTGCGCGTGCAAATCCCCTGTATGGTAGTGCGACGTGCCGGCCCCCGTGCTCCCCGTACCAGCATGGGAGTGGACCGCATGACTACCGTGAGTGTGGGTCTTCGCGCCCTTGCTCTGCCCGATGGTGCCGAAGTCGGCATCGGCGGCAAGGTAGCCGACGGGCTTCTTGCCGCGCAAGTCGGGGATGTAGAAGTTGCCTCCACCGGGGTCGGCAGGTCCGGTGGGGCCGAAGGTATGCGCGATGACGGCGAAAAGATCCGCGTACGTGGTCTCGGACACAGAGCGCCCATCGCAGATCAGCCAGCCGCTCGGGTCGGTGGTGCCGCCGTACGCGACGATCATTCCAGATACGCCGGGCCCCGCCGGACCAGTCGGCCCTATGGAGCCCGTGTCACCCGTGTCACCCTTGGAACCTGTCGGGCCCGTAGGACCCGTAGGGCCCGTGGGACCCGTAGGGCCTGTGGGTCCGCTGCCTACAGAGTTGGCCGGGCGTATCGCGACGAAGCGTCCATCAGACCGCAGGAACTTGGTCCCGCCGGGGAACCCATGGTCATCGATCCGGTGGTGCCGGTCACTCATCGATCACCTTGAGCTGAACCTGGAGCTGGCCCTGCTTCACAGAGCTTGCATTCTCGTCCTTGGCGGAGCGCGTGAACTGGTAGGCATCGACGAAGGCGCTCGCCCTGCCCTCGTCGGTGACGAAGTAGATCACCGACCCTGACTTCTTCATGCGCTTGACGAAGTCGACCGCCTCCGCAGCGTCTACATCCCAGAGCGACCCGTCCCGGCACTCGACACTGTCGATGCAGCTGAATGTGAAGACCCGGGAGAGAGGACTGGATGTAGGCTTGAAACGCACCGCGATGCTGTTGATCTTCAGGCGGTCTTCCTTGTGGCGCAGATGGTCGGTATCTTCGATGTCGACACGTACGCGCGCCTTGATCCCGCCGCGATTGATGACCTTCTGCAGCAGGCTCGTCCCGCGGCTCTCCAGGCCCGCAGTCCCAACCCCCACCACCTCGAGCACGTCGTGACTCTCAGAGACGATGTCGTCGATGAACGCTTGACCGCGCAGACTCTGCCCGTCGAGCAGCGAGGGGAGCGCGATCTCGAAGCGCCGGTAGAACTTCGCCGCGGTGCCCATGTTCTGGTAGCTGTCGGAGGTGACGATATAGGCGTTGGGACCCGAGTAGGTCTCTCCGTAGCGGGTGAAGCAGAACAACCCCGGATCGTCCTCGTCGCCCATCAGGGGCACGAAGATCTCGCCGTCCAGCTCCGCCACCGACCCAGTGCCGTCCGCCGGACTCAGGGTGTACTGCTGCGGGGACATGTCCTGGTTGGTGATCCTGATCTCTTTGATCGCTGCGCGGAACTTGGCGGTGCGGTTGATACCGGCATCGGACTCCTTGATCCATTTCTTCGTGCTCTTGTGGTAGACGATGACATCGTCGCCGATCTTGATCCCGCCGCTGACCCACACATGGCTGCTCGGGCTTACCCCGGTCTGCTTCCTTTGCTGCTCGATGGGGGAGAGAGGGATCATCGACTTCATGCCGGTGATGGGCTCAATGACCCACATCCATGCGCCACGCGGAGAGAGCTGGCAGTAGATCGTGTAGGGAGAGACAGCAGGCCACATGTAGCTGCCCTCGAACTCCCAAGCAGAGCGGCTCTTTCTCCACCTGCCGACCTGCACTCCGAACATGTACTCCGTACCGTCGAGGACGCCCTTGGCGCGGAAGCGTGCCTCATACTCCCCGTTGGCGATAGAGACCTCGAGGGCTCTCCGCTGCAGGGCGCCCTTCGAGGTATCAGCAAGCTCGACCGAGACGAGCGTGTCAAGGCCCGTGAGCGTGCCTTTGTACAGGTAGCGGACGTAGCGACCGTTGTTGCTGGCTACGTTGAGGTACTTCTCACTGGCCTCGTCGTCGAGGATGCTCACGACCGGCGGAGTCGTGGACTCCGCAAGTTTCTCCCAGTGAGCCGCATCAGCAGTGGGCTTCTGCGTGCAGGCGAAGGTGAAATCCCACTCGCCGTCGGCGACGGTGATACTGCCCAACTTGGTATCGAAGTCACGCGGGGGCAGGTTCCCAACGTGCCACCAGCCGGCGCTCTTCACTGAGTAGTGGTAGACCTGCGTGTTGGTGCTGATGTGCAGGAGCTGGCCCACAGCCGTGACACCCTTGATGCGGTTGTCAAAGCCGGGGGCGACGAGATCGATGGTGCAGATGCGCTCCGCCACCTCGTTGCGCAAGAGATAGACGACGCCCTCATAGCTGTCCACTCCCAGACCGTTGCCGTCTCTCAGCGTGTTGTACCCGCCCACGTAGACGTTGCCGAAGGCGCTCTCCACGCAGGTGGCGATAAAGCCTCTGGGGAACGGGTGGACCAGCTCGAAGCCGGTAGGCGCCTGGATGCGATACGCCCAGCTGTTGCGCCCAGCGGTCGTCACCCAGTAGCACCAAGTGTTGTTCATCACCATCCCCACGCTGTCCACCGTGGGAGCCATGATGTTGCGCTCCGTGTCCTTGAAGTGGTTGACGTCCCACTCGTCTCCGACGACTGCGGTCAGAGAGAGCTGGTTGAGTTCCGGGGTGGTACCGTTATCGGCGTAGCCGATGTAGCCCGCCTCGTTCGTGGTCGCGTAGTACATCCAGCCGGTGCCGTAGCTGATCTGCTGGATGTCGGGCACATCCTCGAGGAAGAGCGTGAGAGGGCCAGCCGTGGATGTGCAGCGCCAGATGGTAGAGGCATGCCCGCCTTGGTTCCCGGCAGAGAAAGCCACGTAGAGATACTGGCCGTCGAAGGCGAAGCTGCGCACGGGCTGCGACGGGACCCACTCGTCGGGGTCGACGCCTTGAGCGGTGAAGTCGACGCTGCGCCAGCCGTACCCATAGAGGACGGTGCCATCGGAGTGGGCGAGCGCCACCGTGAGGCCCTCACCGTTGTCGAAGACGCCCTTGGCTCTGTCGACCGGGTAGCTGTCCACGGTGGGGGAGCCCGTGACCACGAAGACCTCACGGACGTCCGGGTCGTAGAGCCAGTCCCCCGTCTCGACGTCGGTGGTAGTCACGAGCGTGATGTCCGTGTCCTCGACGATGACAGCTTCATCGAGAGTCACCGAGTAGCGCTCCAGATAGCGCACGCTCTTCGGGTCCAGCTCTTCCCCTTGGGTATCGTCAGGGGTGAACGCCGCCCAGATGGTGCCGTTCGCTTCGATGATGTGGTTCTCGATGCCCTCGCACACCACGCTGATGAGGCTCTGAGAGAGACCGACCTGTCCCTCCACGGAGCAGGCCAGGTGGCGCCCATCGCGGAAGGCATTGATCGACGCGTCCTCTCTGTCGAGTACCAGCTGGCCCTGACCACCACGGAAGTCGGAGATCGCGACTCCAGGCATGTTGCGCTGGTCCTTCCAGCCGTAGACGCCGGCCTTGGAATCACTGTCCGAGGCGGACGTCCCGACCGGCTCCGTGTCCCCTAGGTCCTGGTCGTTGCCCGCCACTGAGCGGTCGAGCATGTACCCATAGGACTCGTCTCCGAAGACAAGCTCGACATCGTACTTGCCCTGCAGGCCGCTCATTGGATCAGTCTCCCATGGTCCATCTCGCTGGAGAAGCGACTGAGGTGCAGCTCGAACAGGGTCTTCGAGGCAGAGACTCTCGACTCAAGGTCTCTCATCGTCACTGCCGCCTCATCCTTAAGGTGTTGGGCAGCATCGTCACGGGAGCGGTAGGTGACTGCGCGGTGGAGGGCGATCCAGACCGCATAGTGCAGGATCGGGTCGAAGGCGGTCTCGGGGAGCAGGGTGGTCGTTGCCAGATCCTCCGTGTAGACCCCATTGGTCAGCGTTCCGAGGAACGGGGTCGGTCGCACGTCGTACCACATGCGGCACCACATGATGCCCGGGTGCCGGTTGAACTTCACGTAGAGCTGGCCCTCCTTGTTGATGGTCTCCCAGTAGTGGTAGGGAGTCCAAGGGGAGAGTTCGTTGTCGTAGCAGAGCTCGACCTTCTTGATGCGCGTGGCGCCCTCAGGGGCGGCGTACTCCCAGGTGAACAGTTCGGTCTCGGTAGTGTCGTCGAAGAGCCCCTCCACCTTGATGTCGGAGGCGATGTAGCGCACCCCCGCGTTGATCAGGCTGATCAGCTCCTCCGAGGAATGAGCCGCCCACTTCCAGGTCCACTGGATGGCGATGTCCACCTCGGGAGGGGAGTTGAAAGCGAACGACCCACTCGCCTCATCGAGGTCATATGAGACAGCCCCGATAGGAGCGATGGTCCCTTCCTCGTTGCGGAAGGCGACCAGCATCGTGAGCGGGTCGATGACCGGATAGTCGGGGAGCTTGTAACGCGTCGTGACGCCGTCGCCGACGGCGTGTGCCACGCTCCACTGGTCGAAGACCCTGAGCCCCGCCTTCAGTTCATCAATCAGGTTCTGTAGCGTGAGCGCCATTGGTCTCCTCATTCTCTGTCTGTGACAGCCGGGCTAATACCTCGCTGAGTTCCACCTGCGTCTTCACCAGCTCACCGGTCAGCCTGCCGATTTCCTGACTCAGCCGATCTATGATCGTGTTCGCGTCAGCCACTGTCCCTCCTTAGATTGCGTATCTCGTGAACGCGGCTGAGGCGTATCGGTAGGTGCCCGCCTCGTTTGACACCTGCAGCACGTAGGACGATGTGTTGAAAGAGATTTTCAGGCGGTTGCCCGTCGAGTTGTTGTCCTGTATCCAGGTGCCATCGTCGGAACTCCACCCGCCCGGCAACGCGGGGAGGTTATCGTAGGGGTAGATCTTCCCGTCAACATTGAGGTTGCCCAGCACGCGCAGGTTACTGCTGGCGGTGAGAAGGCCGGACACTTCGACGGCCCCCTCCAACTCGATGATGTCGTTGACGCCAAAGCCGCAGCTCAGAGAAAGACTGTTGCCAGAGTAGACCTGTACGCAGAAACCGGACGTGCGTGAGTCGTAGAGATTGAGGGAGCCGTAGTAAGTTCCCCCTTGGCTGCCGGTGATGTGGGTATAGCCGCTTGCCTGCAGGATCTCAGCATAGGTCCCGTCCGCATCGTAGAAGCGGATCGCTCCGTTCCCACTATAGGTATCAATCTCAGTACGTTGACCGGAGGGGGCCGTTTTCAGTACCGCGCCTACTATCGTGCCGCCCGTGATGGTCCCGCTCGCCGTGATGTCGCCGAGGGCCTTGATGCGATTCGCCGAGAGGTAGCCAGTGGTGATCTTCCCGGCGGAGAGGTCGGCAATGCGGGCCTCAGCGATCTGCGCGGTACCGATGTTCGCTTTGGCGATGATGGCGTTCCCAAAGGCTGCTGTATCGGCAGCGACGACGCTCGCCGTGAGCACGGTGGCGTTGATCGCATTGGCGGTGATCTTGGCGGCGTCCAGAGAGCCGATGCAGGCTGAGGTAGCGATGATTTCTCCAGCCCCGATGTGGTCGGCGGTGATCTCCTGACTCTGGATGTGGCGCCCGTAGATCTCCCCCGACACGATCTCTCTGGCGGTGATCGCGCCCGCATCGATCTTCCCAGCGGTCACCGCATTGGCAGAAAGCTGATCGGCTTCGATGGCGCCGGCGGCGATCTTCACCGTGTCTACAGCGTGGTCTTGGAGCTTGTTGAGCGAGACGGAGAGGTCGGCGAGCTTGGCTTCCGCCAGCTGCCCGGTGACGACGAGACTGGCGAGGTCGACGGCATTGTCAGCCATGTTCTCCGCGAACACGGAGCCCGGACCGAGGGACACGCTGGCAAGGTCAGGGAGCGTGACCGGGCCCACCTCGAGGAAGAGCGAGTACTCGCCCCGAGAGTTCTTCGCCCGCACCTTGTAGTACCAAGGGCCAGAACCGGAGTCGTGAGGGATGGTGATGACCTGCGCGTTGGTCACCAGAATCGGCGTGGGTGATGGCGTGAAGCCAGCTGTCGTACCCTCGAAGACTTCCCATGTGCGCCACAGTGCCTCCGGGGGCAGGTCCCATGAGAGGATGACCATGGTGAGGGTCGCAACGGCGGAGAGATTGGAGACCTCGTCTGGATTTCCGATGCTGTCGGCGCCTGAGAAGTAGTTGTTGTAGTCGGGCAGGTCCGCCGGGTCGAAAGGAGGCAGGTTGGCGCTGGGGATGGTACCGGTGAGGACGTGGGTGTCGTTCCAGTCGGCGGTCCCACAATCCGCCTCGGGGTTGTCCGCGGAGACCATCACCCGCCTGTGCGTGATCTCTATCATCTGCTGCTCCTCATGCTCGCTCCACTCTACAGGTCAGCTTGTTCCCGGGGAAGTGGGAGGCTGCCCACGTTTGACCTCTGCGGTCGTCTTCTTGAGCCTCGAGAACGGTGGCCCGGGGCGTTTCAGAGGTCTCGGGACAGTGTCTGCCCCTTGGTCGAACGCCGGCGACTGGAAGGCGTCGTTCTGGAAGACCTCGATCTCGACGCCACCCATCTGAACGTCGACCTGGATGTCCTTCCAGCCCCCACGGCTCATGGTGTTCGTCTCGGTGACCATGGGTCCATTCGCTTGGCCCCTGACGATCTTGCCGCGGCTCTTGAGCATGTTCCCGAGGCCCGGGAGGATGGTGCCGAAGATCTCGTAACGGAAGATCTTGTAGGTGGTCGTAAGGCTCTTGAGGACCAGTCTGCTGATGGAGTAGCCCGCCTGCAGAGTCACCTCAGCGGCATGGGTGAGGATCCTATAGGTGGGCGAAAGCGTCTTCGTCGCGAGGTTCATGACCCCGTAGGCCGCCGTAAGCGTCACCAGCACCGCCCGCACTCCGAGGATTTCGTAGGTGGCGGTCAGAGATTTTGCAATCAGGGTCCTGATGTTGAAGGGCGTAGTCAGGGTCTTGGTCGCCCTCCCGAGGATCTGGTAGCCGGCGACGATGGTCTTCCCGAGATGCTGGATGATGTTGTACGTGGCGGAGAGAGTCTTCACCGCTCTGCCGCGGATTTGATACGGCAAGGCGAGAGTCTTCGCGAGCAGGTTCCTGATGCTGAAGGTGGGCACGAGGGTTTTGGCGCTGCGCCCCAGGATGAAGTAGCTCGAGACGAGGGTCTTGGCGAGGTGTTGGATGATGCTGTAGCTCGGGACCAGCGTCTTCAGCACCGCAGTGATCGTCGACTGGATGTTGTAGATGATGACCAGCGTCTTGGTGGACAACTGGCGGATGCTGTAGGGCAGGGTCAGCGTCTTCAGCGCCATGTTGCGGATCTGGTAGGGGAGAACAAGCGTCTTCGCCAGCAAGTTCCGAATGGTGTAAGTCGGGGTGAGGACCTTCGCGAGGTGCTGAATGATGCTGTACGTGGCCGTCAGCGTCTTCAGCGCCTTGTTCCTGATGTTGTAGGGCAGGACTAGGGTCTTCGCCAGGTGCTGGATGATGCTGTAGGTCGCAGAGAGCGTCTTGGTCGCTTTGTTCCTGATCTGGTATGGAGGCGTCAGCGTCTTCGCAAGATGCTGGATGATGTTGTAGGTAGGCGTGAGAGTCTTCGCAAGGTGCTGGATGATGTTGTAGACAGGCGCGATGGTCTTCAGCGCCTTCCCACGGATGTTGTACGGGGAGGTCAGAGTCTTCGCCAAGTGCTGGATGATGTTGTAGGTCGCAGCGATGGTCTTCGTCGCCAGACCCCTGATTTGGTACGGCATCGCCAGGGTCTTGGCAGCGAGATTGCGGATGGAGTAGCCCGTGACCAGCGTCTTCAGGACCGCAGTGACAGACCCGAGAATGCTGAAGGTCGCGGTCAGGGTCTTCACCGCCAGACCACGGATGTTGTAGGGAGGCGTGAGCGTCTGCGCGAGGTGCTGGATGATGTTGTAGGCGGGGACGAGCGTCTTCGTCGCTCTGCCTATGATGTTGAAGGGCAGGGTCAGAGTCTTCGCAAGCAGGTTCCTGATGTTGTAAGGCGTGGTCAGGGTCTTCGTCGCCCTGCCGAAGATCTGGTACGCCGCAGCGATGGTCTTCGCCGCCTTGTTCCTGATGTTGAACGGCAGCGCCAAGGTCTTGGCGAGCAGGTTCCTGATGTTGAAGGGAGTGGTGAGCGTCTTCGGCAGATGCTGGATGATGTTGTAGGAGGTCGTCAACGTCTTCAGTGCCGTGAGCGCCGAGACGAGGATGTCGTAGATGGGGACGAGGGTCTGGGGGACTTTGTTCTGGACGCGGTACTGGACCGCTCCCTCATCTTTCGTGCGGATGAAGAGCCGCGGGCGATACTGCCCGGCAAACTCATTCTGGGTGAAGGAGAACCCCTCCGTGGCCGCCGGGGCGGTGCCGTCGGTGAGCTTGTTTAAGGCGAGCAGAAGCCTCGTCACCCCGCCCTTGTTGATGGCGAGCGGGTCGAGGGCGACCCACTGGAAGTCGACCGATGCGACGTAGCCGTTCCCCACGAGGGGCAGAGAGCCGATGCTGGCTCCGGCGACCCAGTCACCTGTGTCAATCGCCGCCCCCCAGTCCTTGGTCCGCACCGAGAAGGGGCCGCCGCCGTTCCACAGCGACGCCGCGTAGAACACCAGGTAGGCCGCGCTGATCGCTGACGTATAGGCAGAGGTATCAAAGGAAAGGAACGATTCGTAGCACCAGTATTGTGACGAGACCCAGTCTTGGACGCAAAGCCCGTAACTACCCGTCTCCACCGTGAGGGTGCCGCCGGAGCGCGCTGTCAGATAGGTGGCGTTCGTCGACTGGATGTAGCCGTCGGTGTCCGCCCCCTCGACGGCGACCGCGGTGCCGCCAAGGATGCCGAAAGTGAGGTAGCGGACTACGACGATGCCAGAGCCGCCCGCCTTACCGGCGGCGTCGCTAGACCAGCTTCCTCCGCCGCCACCGCCGCCGCCCGTGTTCGCGGTGCCTGCGACGGCTGCAGAGGTGTTGTCCCCCCCGGCGCCAGCTCCGGAGCCCGCAGGACCGCCGTCGTTGTAGCCGCCGCCGCCGCCGCCGGAGCCGTAGATGACCAGCGAGCCGCGCTGGACGAGGTCCGAGGAGTAGGCGTTGTAGTAGCCCGCACCGTAGCCGCCGTACCCGGCGGCACCGGGACCGCCGACCTCGTTCTTGCCACCGCCGCCGCCCGCTCCCGCGGTTCCGGCTCCCTGTCCGTGACCACCGTCGAACTGGGGAGAACCCACGCCCGCATCGGAACCCTCAGAGCCGGAGCCGCCGCCGCTGGCTCCCGAACCACCGGCAGCGGTGTAGTTCCCGCCCGCGCCGCCCGCGAGAGCGGTGCGCGAGCCCAGCACGCTGTTCTGTCCAGAGCCTCCGACGGTGACCGTCATCGTGCCGGAGAGGTCGATGGAGCCAAGGTAGACCTCGCCGCCACCACCACCACCGCCACCCCTGCCGGAACCGCCGGTCAGACCGTTGCCCCCGGGGCCACCACCCCCCACGACCAGCACTTCGACGTAAGCGGCGAGGAGGCTGCCGCTGCAGACCAGAGAGCCGGAGGAGGTGAACTTGTGGACCGTGTAGGGGCCCTCGAAGGTGACCGTCCCGCCGCTGGCGCTGAAGTAGGGAGCGAGGTAGCGGACGATGACGACGCCGGAGCCGCCGTTGCCGCCGACGTTCGTCCAGGTATACCCGATGGGCCCGGCCCAGATGCCACCACCACCGCCACCAGTGTTCGCTGCGCCGTTGACCGGCTCTCCATCAGTACGCGAGAATGTGCCGCCACCGTGGGTCGCACCGCCATAGGTACCGGTCCCTTGCCAGAGACCACCCGAGCCGCCGCCCGCATATTCGTGACCGGCTCCGGTGTGACCGGTCTCAACAATGTCGTTCGTGTACCCAGCACCGCCTGCGCCGCCCGCAGTAGAGGAGGCTGCGGTGCCACCATCCGCTGCTGCGCCACCACCACCGCCTGACGGGTACGGGTCTCCGAAGCTGCCGTTCCCGCCACCGTGATTCCCCTGCGAAGCGGGGCTTCCAGTATGGTCCCCGCCCGTCGCAGTGAACGCGCCCGTGGCAGAACTGCCACCGCCGGAACCGCCGGGGCGACCGTTGCAATAAGAACCTATGCTACAGTTGCCTCCGGCCCCGCCTCCGCCCTTGGCCGTGTACGAGCCGAACACCGAGTCTTCGCCGTCACCAGCTGTGTAGCTGGCCCCTAATTTGTAGGTGTTCTCGCCAGCGCCACCGGTCCCTACGGTGACGGGCATTGTTCCAGTAAGGGTCTCGGTCCCGGGCAGGTAGCCACCCGCGCCACCGCCTCCTGATGTACCGCCGCCACCGCCGCCGACGACGAGGACCTCCGCCCCGCGGATGGTGCCGGGGACGACCAGTGAGCCGCTGCCATTGAAGATGTGGACGACGTAATCGCCGTCGTAGCGGATATGCCCCCCACTCGCCAGCTGGCGCTTGCGGAGCTGCGCCGCGATGGACTCTTTGATGTCGAAGTTGACCGGGGTGTCGTACTCGACCTCGAGCGTCATCGCAGAGATGCCCTCACTGCTCGAGAAGGTGACCTGTTCAAGGTTTGTCGGAGTCGTCCCGGCAACGATAGCCGCGGTGGTCAAGAGGAGCCTGGTGACACCGGTCCGGTTGACGTTGGACCCGAAGACACCCCCGCCTTCCTCGGTGAACTCGACGTGTCTCCCAACGGCCATCCCAGAGCTGGGAGTGGTCGCCAGAAGGGTGAGAGCGCTCAGGCTGGCCCCGGCGACCCAGTCCTCCGAACCAAGCGTCGTCGACCAGTCCTTCAGGCGAGCCTGGACGGTGAAGGCAGTGTCCGCGAGGAGCGCCGAGACATACCCACGCAGGGTCACCTTGTTGATGGTCGCAGCGGCGGGAATACCAGAGGTATCGAAGGACACGTAGCCGCTCTGGACAGAGTAGTTCGGCGTGGAGAAGTTCTGCCCGACAACAACCTGGCTTGAGTCGGCTGTTGCACCTCCGTACGTCGAGCGCGCCGTCGCATACACGTTGCTGTACCCGTACAGGCTGCCGTCAGCAGCTTGGGAGAAGGCCTTTTTGATGCCACCGGCAAGATTCTTGGCAGCCCTGTTCTTGATGTTGTAGACGGGGACGAGGGTCTTGGGGAGCAGCGTCATCGGCGTCAGCGAACCAGCCCAGGCGTACCAGTAGTTGGCCGCAGTAGCGGTACCGAAGGTCGCGGCGTTTACCGCCGAGCCGGTGCCCCCGTCGAGGTCGTACGCCATGCCGCCTGCGGCGTCGGTGCCCGCCGTGGTCTCCCACCAGCCGCCATCGGTGAAGCTCGCCGGGGCGGCGTAAGTGCCCCAATCGTCCATGTGCCCGAAGCCGACGACCATGGCATCGCCAGCACCGGTAGAGATGGAGGGTGGGTCGGGGTTGCTGGTGGAGCCGCCAGCGACGCTGCCGCTGTAGCGGAAGGGGGCGATGACGTCGACCCCGCGCATGGTCGTGGTGCCCCAGCCGGTGGAACCGTTGGACACCGAACCAGCGGTCCAGCCCTTTGAGTCCGACGAACCAGCTGCCACCCACCAGCCGACGAAAAGATGCCCGCCGTTGGCGGTGGACACGTCGATGAGCTGGTTGACAGTACCGGGCTTCGAGAACGTCTTGGTGTTGGCGCGCGAATACCACTGCGCGATGACAAGATCACCGGCACGCGTGTTCGCGTGCACGGTGAAGTTGCCAGACGTCGGGTTGGAGTCAGCGGCACCTTGCGCGTTGCCGACGTATGAGATTGGTGAGGCGGCCATGCTGCCTCAGCTATCAGGCGGAGCTATCGCCCTCCACCGAGAGCGTGAAGGTCTCGTTGTTGTACGCGGCAGTGGAGGCGCCGATGGTGCGGCGGATCCAGATCGCGATGTAGTCGTTCTGCACGTAGGGGCCGGTCTTCAGAAGGATGCCGCCGCCCTTCGTGGTGGGCTTGGTGAACGAGGGCCCCGAGGGAGCCGTGAACTCGTCCGCTGCCTTGGCCTCCGCAGAAGCGTTCTTGGCGCTGCCGGTCTGCGCGATGGCGACCGCGTCACCAGCGGCGGAGACATCGGTCGAGACCCACAGGTAGGGGGAGATCCAGCCGCCGGCGTTGGCGTCGGTGTTCTTCAGGTAGACGCAGCGGTAGTAGACCTTGCCGCTGTTCGCCTCGTCACCGGTCACGTCGTCGAAAAGCGTGCCCGGGGTGACCTCCACCGTGGAGGTGGCGCCACCATAGGACTGCGCAGGATCGGCGTTCGAGCCCGCACCAGAGAGATACCACTTGATGTTCGCAGCCGAGATGACCGCCATAACTAGCTCCTTTCAGAAGCGAGGTGGGACCGGCCTCCCAGACGGCCCCACCCCACAGGTCATCTATCAGACGTAGATCCCTTGGACGATGAAGCGCACCGAGGTCACGCCGGTCAGCGTGGACCCGGTCTTGTCGCAGAGGATCGCCTTGTTGGAGGGCATCATCTTCTCAAGCTCGGTGATGACCACGGTGCCGCCCGTCTTGTAGACGACCGCGTTGCTGTTGAAGTCGGCGATGGCGTGGCTCATGACCACGTTGCTGGTGGTCTCATGGATGAGACGGATGAGCGTGGCACCAGCCATGTTGGAACCCGCCGAGAAGGCCCAGAAGTTCAGCGGGATGAACTGCTTGCCGGTCTGCGCGGGGACAATGACCTTGGTCCCGGCGTTGATCTCGGCGACGGTCGCGACCACGTCGAAAAGGCCCGCCGTACCGGCGTTGCCATAGATGGTCGCCGGCATCCCGGGGACCTTCTTGATGCGCGTCCAGCCGCGGTTGTCGGAGTACCACACCGGCCACTGGTCGAAGCGCACCTCGAGGTGCCCGCTGGCGGGCACGCGGATGGGCTGGGTGAGGGTGGCGCCTGCATGGTTCTTGACGGTGACCGGGGTCACGCCGTCAGCTGCGGTCCAAAACTTCATCTTGCGCCCCACGTCGAACGAGGCGCGTTTCACAGGAGCGAGGGTGATGTCGAAATCAGCCATGCTGATCCTTTCGGTTGCAGCTTAGGGGGCCACTCCGAAGAGTGACCCCCCGCTGCCAGAGTTGGTCAGGTTATGACACCGTCACGTTGGTGAGTAGGCTGAAGTTCTTCTGGGCGGAGCGCACGACGGCCATGTAGTCGCCGTACAGACGCCAGTTCTCAGCGTCCTTGGTCTTCGCGTACATCTCGGCGACCCAGTCGCTGTCGACGAACGCCTTGTACTCCATGTCCGCCGGGTTGAGGATCGCCACGTAGCCCTTGGGCCAACGACGGTCCTTCATGATCGAGAGGGTGTGGTCACGCTTGGTCTCGATGGCCCTCACCTTACGACCGACCGTGGTCTCGGTGCGATCGATCATGATCATCCGGTCGTCCCAGATGTCCATCGCGGCGTCGTACATGTCGACGTCGAGCATCAGGACGCCGCGACCGTTAGGCAGGCTTCCCTTAGCGTCGTCGATCATCCTTGAGAGAGTCTCCACGGCGTCTAGGTCGAAGACAGTCGCGGTGCTTGAGACGTTCGGGACGATGGTCTGTCCGTCTGCGTCGGTGGTGGCTTTCAGCTGCTCGATCAGGCCGCGGGTGCGGCGGGCAACAGTCTTGGTGCCCATCCACGAGGAAGCCCACTGACCATGCAGAAACGCGTAGGCGAGCTCGTCGAGCACGTCGATACTGTTCTGCTCCACCAGCCAGCCGAAGTAGTCGTCGGCATACTTGACCTTCGCCTTGACCTGATGACGGGAGAGCTCGAGCCAACGCTCGAACATCTCGAAGGTGTTCTTGAACCACGTCGGCTCGTTGAGCCTCATGATCTCGGGGCTCGAGGCCTCCGGGTACGGCGTGTCCATGATCTGGAAGGTCGTGGTGCCGGTGGTCGTGTGCGCCGCGGAGTTGTCGCCGGTAATGCCACGGGTGACAGTGATGAGCGTGCCGGAGCTACCGTTACCGCTGTCGTCTGCGCCGATGGTTGTGACCTGCATGGTCTCCGCGGGGGCGCGCGGGTCGATGATCATGGTCCGGGGAATGATGCGCCCCTTCTGCGCGTTCGGGATCGTGAAGGTGGTACCCGAGCCGGCGCCAAGGACGCTGTGGACGATGGTGATGGTCTGCGGGATCTGGCTGACGCCCCACCAACGGTACTCGAGACCGTTCTCGGGGGCGGTCTTGTGCCACAGGCCGAGGAAGTTCTGGTCGTGGCGGATGATGTCTTCGAGCACGTCATCACAGGGGATGACGTCGAAGACCTCGTGGTACTGAGCGAGTTTCGCTGCGGTGTCGTGGACCGCGCTATCGAGAAGACCGCGCTGGTCTGAGCGAATGGCGTCTGGTACTGCCATGCTGGCAATCCTTTCGTGCTTGAAGAGATGTCAAGGCAGGCTCTGGCGAGCCTAGATCGACACATCCCTCAAGCAGCGAGACCATCAGCCATCATCCGCTCGGTGAGAGAGAAGAGAGAGGGGTGCGGATCCGGTTCACACACCCCTCTCTAGCTTCATCCCATCACATGGTGTGCGGCGAGAAGAATATCACCTACCACGCAGTTTGGCAAAGCGTCTTGAGATGACGTCGGCGCGCTTGCCCTCCGCCAGATCCTTGGCGTCCTGGTCGCTCTCGGAAGTCTTCACGCCGACGGGGTCTGGAGTGATGATGCCGTACTGGCGCTTGAGCTGACCGACCTGCTGGCTGGTCTGCGTGCCGACCTCTTGCTCGATGAACTTCTTGGCCGCATCGGCCTGCGCCTTGATGCGCTCGATCTGCTTCTTCATGCCCGCCGCGTCGTCGACCTCGAAGGGGGCCGCCTTAGCGATCTCCTTCTCGACCGGGTCTGCGGTCTCGAGCCAGTCGTTCCAGATGTCGATGGCATGCTGCTCCTCGCGGTCGGCGAGGGTCGCCTTCACGACTTCCTTGAGGGTGGTGTTGGTCTGCTTGAGCGCGGTCCGAAGTTCAGAGACCGAAAGCTCGTCGATGGACTTCTTCTCGCCGGTCTCTTTGCCGTCGACAGGAGCAGCAGCGACCACGTCAGGATCGTCGTTTCCCATCTCGTCGTAGACCTTCTTGAGCGCCGCGTAGAGCACGTCCTCGTATGCGTCGTCATCCTCAGCATCGGGATCCGGTGGCGTGAGTACGGCGGCTTTCTCCGCCTCAAGTTCCGGGGGTGCACCATCAGTAGTCACTTCGTCTGCCATTTGCCCTCCTGTCAGATGCCGGTCTGGGTGATCCGGCGGGTACTTTCATCGCGCGACAAAGCAGCGCCGGCGCTGGAAGACTTGTTGAAACCGCCCTGAGTCTCGACGGCCTGCTTGAGCAGAGCACGGCGAGCGATGTTGCCGGGGCCCTGCAGGATGTAGTCGTTGACGCGTGCGTCGCCGGTCTTCTGGTCGCTGCCGAACATCATGTCGAGAGACTTGGAGCCGGTGATGAAGTCCTCGGTCGCTGCCTGCAGCTCAGCGGGGGTCATGTCGTAGTCGAAGAACATGCGCTTCTGCGTCTCCGTGGCGTTGTGACCGAAGGCCCCTTGAATGATCGTGTCGGTCGCCAGGTCGTACTTGCGGTACATCGGCGCCGAGTGGTCTCCGGGGCGGAAGTAGGGGTAGGCCTTCTTGAACGCCTTGGTGCTCATGATGTACTGCTCGACGCGCTCGTTGCCCCAGTCGCCGCGCACGAAGCGCGCCATGTCTTTGAGGTCGACGCGCCTGCCGGGGAGCATCTCAGTGAACTTCGCCACGTAGGCGGCGGCGTCGCTCTTGAACTCGTTGGTCTTCAGGTAGTTCTTGTCGTACCGCTTGACCAGCGAGAGAAAGCCGGTACCCGGCTGACGGTTCTTATAGGCCATCGCTGCGACTTTGGAATCGAGAGGGATGCCGAGAACCTGACAGACCGCCCTGTAGATGCGGTAATACTGCTCCCGATCATTGACCCCACCAGACGGCGAACCGCCAGAAGCACCAGCCGCAGTATTGGCGACATCTTCGTTGCGTGTAAGCACGTTCCCTAGGGCGCTAGCGACATCTCCAAAACCAGTCATGGCATCACCTGAATGTGTTCAACATGTCCCATACCAAGTTCCCGTCTGCCTTGCGATTATAGTACTTCCATTCCTGCTCGAAGAGGGGACTTACCTTGAAGAGGGTGTTCGTGAGCCACTGCTTCTCGATTTGGTTCACAGCCTTGACGGAGATTTTCTCTGTCGGCGTGCGTCCGTAGTAGTTCCCCGCGTGCGACTGATACTCACTGTGGGTGCTCCACAGATCGACGTGCCTCTCGACCATGTAGCGCAGGAAGATGTTCCAGCAATAAGCCCGCACAGTCTCCTTGTAGTTGTACTTGGTGATGGGGTCAGCGGTCTTCAGCCAAGCCTTCTGGTAGGCGTTCTCAGCCTCATTGATGGCCTCCTCCGCCTTTGACATGATGAGCGAGGGCTGACCGTTCCTGTGTACCATCTGCATCCCCCGAGCCGCTCCAGAGACGATGCTGGGGATAAGGCGCTCGGGGAGGGCGCGCTCAGCGAACTTGATCTTGCGCATCCCGCTCGGGTCGCTTCTGGGCAGTGAGGAAGGGATACGAGGCTTGTCGCCAGCGTTGTCCTCGGGACGGTAGTCATAGATGCCGACCGCATCGTCGAGGAAGCGCTCCCGGTCATCAAGAGGGTGGTTGGGCTGCCGCATCGAGGGAGTGAGCAGGTCCTCGGTGGGGTTCTCGTAGATCACGTAGTGAGGCCGCGAAAGGGGCGTGTAGAGCATCTGCTTGGCGATGCCGCCGCGCAGGGTCTCCGGCGCGTTGGGACCAGCACAGTAGGTCCAGATCTCCTTCGTCAGCCGCGCCCACACGGCCTCACCGATGTCACTGTCCCGGTAGTCACCCTTGTTCTTGCCCTCCCAGTCGCTCTTCATCTTGTCGTACCAGGTGATCTGACCAGCGATGTGCTGCAGGATCCAGCGCTCCTCGATGCCCATCTTCTTGCCGTAGACCGCTGCCATCTCGAGCTCACTCATGCGCGTGAAGGGCTTGGTGGCGGCAGTGATGACAGTCTCGATCTCACCTTCCTTGTGCGACACCCGGTAGATGTCGGCGAACTCCTTGTAGTTCCTCGCGGTGCGTACGAAGCGTGCCCCGGAGCGCAGCTCGAAGAGAGCCTCGGTGGCCTTGTAGACGCGACTGTCAGGCTGTGAGGCGAAGTCGTTCGCCGGGAGATACGTCTTGCCGCCGAGGGTATCCAGCTCGTTAGCGAAGCCACCGAGTCCGTAGTGCATCGTCCCGCCCTGCTTGATGCCCTGCTCGAAGACGCCCTTGCCCGTGCGGAAGTCCTCCTCGATGCGGTCGAGGTTGTAGAACGAGCTGGGCGTCCATTCCCCAGCCATTTCACCGGGCAAGCCCACGATGCCGGGGCCCACCCACTTCTCCTGGTTCTTCACTGCCGGCAGGTAGACCTCGTCGAACCACTTCTGCTCAGCATCGATCTTCTTGGAGATCCCGACGGCGACGTTCCTCTGACCAAGAGAGATGATGGACTGCTTGCTCTGGTAGGCGAGGTCCTCGAAGTCGTACTCCTCACCGGCAGGACGCATGACCTTGATGGGCTGCACGATGTAGGGGATGACCTCGGGGTGGCTGAGCTGGTAGGCCTTGGCCTTCAGCGCGTTGCTCTCCAGCTCGACCCGCATGACCTTGCCCCACATGGTGTTCTTGTTCGCGTCGAGGAGCTTGAGACGCTCGTCGTAGGTGGTCGTCGCATCCCACGCGCGTTGCGCGTCGAGGTACTGCGTGGCGTCGGTGTCCAAGATCCGCATCTTCATCGGGACGAAGAAGTTCCAGCCCGCTTCAGTGAGAGCCCGCAGACCTTCCACGAAACGCGCGTGGCTCTTGGGCTCAGGGATGTCGCCGAAGCGGACTCCGTCCCCGCCGCCCATCGCCCGCGCAATCGTCATCTTCAGCAGATTGACGTAGTTCTCAAGGCGCTGCGCGTCGCTGCCGACGATCTGCTCTGGCAGCAGGTTGTTCGGCCTTCCGGTCGCCAACGTCGAGATCGCATACCCGAACTGCGTCAGAGAGCTGTTCAGGGGGCGCCACATGTCCTTGTAGAAGTCACCGCCGGGGAGCTTCATGGCGATGTCCTTGGGAGCGTCCCAGCCGCCCGATTCAGCGATGTTCGCGCCAAGGCCGACGATGATGCCGGGAAGACCGAGACCCGGGATCATCGAGTAGACCTTCTGCCCGGGGGTATCCTCGCGGAAGCCCGGGGTGGCGAACAGCAAGCCGCGGAGGTAGAGCTTGTATTTCGTGTTCTCACCCTGCCAGTCACCGGGGGCGGGACCAGGTATCTCAAGGTAGGAGGGCAGTTTGTCGAGACGGTTGAAGTAGGCGAGCAGCCATGGGTGGGCGATGATGGCGTGGCCCCAGTAGGCGAGATACTGACGCTGGGCGGGGAGGAAGAGGATCATGTTGCGCAGCAGGTCCTCTGCCGCCGAGGTACCAGAGGTGTACATGACTCGCTGGACCTGCTGCTGCCCGTACGCCATCGCGCGGCGCTCGATCTCTTCTACCGCGTTCTGGGGAAGCAGCTGGCTGGCCTTCCAGATGTCCTCGGGGTCGAAACCATGCTTGGCCGCCGTCAGACCGGCCCGCCTCCCCAGCTCCGCCAGATACTGCGTCCTCGCCTTCACGTAGAAGTGCGCGTAGGTGCCCTCGGTGATGTAGCTGGAGAAGCTCTCGAGCATGGCGCCGAACCAGCGCTGTGGGAGATACGGGCTGCCGGGCTCAGGCCCGGTGACGCGAGCGATGATGGTGGGCATCAGCTCACGAGCGTCACGAGCGTTCAGGGGCTTGTTGGTCAACTCGTTCTTCTCCAACTTGCGCTTCGCAAGCTGGACGTCCTTGAAGTGCTTGACCTCCGGTTTGAGGTACTCGTTGGTGTTGACGTCGGGCAGGAAGTGCTGGCCGGTCCACTTGTTTTGCGCGTAGAACGTCAGCGTTCCGTTGACCTGGTCGACCCACTCATCGACGTTCTGCGTCTCGAAGTCGATCCTCATGGCCTCCAGCGTCTTCGTCGTCGTAGTCGCATCACCGAAGGTCGACTTGAGAGAGGCGTTGTTCATCCAAAGGCGGTTGGAAAGCCGCAGGTGCCGGTTGACCACGTTGTCGGGCCCCGTGTCCTTGGCCTCTTTCAGGAGCATCTGGCGACAGCTCTCGACGGCTTGGTCTTCGCTGAGGCCCAGACCACCGAGCGGATGATCCAGCGGCCTGATGGCTTTCATGTAGGTGTCCCGCCACATGCGCACCAAGGGGTCGGTGTTCCACTGCTTCAAGACGCCTAAGTAGTTGGGGAAGAAGTCCACCTCTTCAGGAGAGAGGATCGTGTAGTTGCTCTTGCGGATGGCCCCGAAGAGACTGGACAGGGAGCCCTGCAATTCGGCGGGGATGATCTGCCTGCCGGTCTTCAGCTCCAGAGCCTTCAGCTCGGTGAAGAGGTGCCGCGCTGCTATCGGGTCGATGCCCTCAGGGATGAAGCGCGTGGCCTCGTCCCCGAGGACGATACGGATGGCGGTGGCGACGCGTGCGAGGATGATGGTCTTGAAGGCGTTCGAGGCCTGGTCGAGGGTGTGGTTGGCAAAGATCCAACGCTTCTTCGTATTGATCTCCTCGATCTTCCGGGCCACCGGGCCAAGGCGCCACGTCATCATCTGGTGCGTGTCCCACGGAGCGTGCGCCCACTCCGACATCTGGTAGGGGAGCAGCGGCTGAGTGTCGGCGATTGCCTCGAAAACCTCGCCCCGCTTCTCGTCGGGGCTCAAGGTATGCTTTGCCTGCCTCTGCTCGGGGCTCTTGGCGATGACGTTGTCGTAAGCGTTTTCAATAGCGGAGCGCGCATCGTTCGGCTTCTGAGAGACCCGGACCTCCTCCAGCTGCTTCCTGTAGATGCTCAGGGCAGCTTCCATGGAGCCGGCGTCGTCGAACTGCTTCAGAGCCTCTTCACACTCGCGGATGACCTTCAGAGCCTGGACCTGTTTGCGCGACTGCTGGGTCCTGATGGCGTCGAGGCTGGTGACGGCGTAGAAGTACTGCTCCAGTTCGTCCAAGTCGCCCGTGAGGGCGCGGGTGAAGCTGGACCAGGCGGACTGGGGACCGAAGCGCGGCAGACCGGGTTCCCCCGGCATGGTGACGTTCTCTTCAGGGGCGAACTCATCAGGCGTCCCTCTGGTGGTCTCCGGGTCGATCAGCCCGCGCGCTCTCACGTCGGCAAGGTGCGCAGTCTGATTGGGGAGCACCCCATCGAGCACGTTGAGTTCGTCAGCTGTGAACGTGCCGGTGGTCACCAGTTTGCCGTAGGCCTCGGCAAACAGCTCCTCCGTGTTGAGCGCCGCGTACGCGCCGAAGGCGCGCTCGGCCGCGGCCTCCTCATATGGGTCGATGATGTCGCGCTTGTCCCACTGCTGCCCAGTGCGAGCGGAGCGCATGTGCCCTACCTCATGGACGGTGATCCCGCCCTCGGTCTGGTAGAGCGGGCTGTGCGCCCACTGCCGTCCGTAAAGCGCCCTCATGTCCATCCCGACGCCATCCCACACCGGGTTGGCAAGGTTGTACTCGATTACGTGCTTGATTGGTGACCCCCCCTGAGTGGCGAAGTGTGATTCCGTCGCTGCATAGGGCCCGTCCTTGACGTCTAACGTATTGAGGTTGACAGTAGGCTTGAAGTCGAACCTGAAAGTCACGTTCTCGATGTTGGGATTCTTGCCCAGCATCTGCTCAAGTTCGACCTCGTTTACCAGCGCCAGAGAAGCACGGATGTCGTGCAGGGCGTTTGTGACGCGGCTGCGCGCGATCTCGTGGATGAGAGCAAAGTCAGCGAGCTTGAGATCTGCCCGTTGGCTAGGCGTGAGCTTGTCGAGATCATGGAAGTCGTCGACGCCGCGGTACGCCGTGCGGAACGCGTTATAGGCATTCCCATAGTCCTTGGGGTCCACGGAGGAGTTGAACTCGATGAACTTGTGCATGATGTCCTCAAGCTCGTCGATGAGTTCATCAGCGTTCTTGGCCGGAGCTCCGGTGCTCAAGGTGGCGCGGATGCCACGGTCCGTAAGTTCCTTGAAGGAAGCTTGCGCGGGAATCAAGGCAGGTGTCGGAAGGCGCTCGGCGAACGGATCGATGACCTCGTCGGCGATCAGCTGCGAGACTCCCTGGAAGTGTTTCCCCAGCTGCGTAGCGTCACTGAAGATGGGCATCCCAGGGTCGAAGGCCTTGGCGATGCGCAGCGCCTCTCTGAGCTGGCTGTCATCTCTGCTGATGGTGGCATTGATGAGATGGCGCATGATGGCGAGGTCCCGCGGCGGGGCGCCTGCGAGGCGCACCATCATCTGCGCCTTGTAGGCCTTGGCACGTTCCGCCTTCATCAGGCGGGCGTTCTCACGGACCTTGTCGAGGAAGGTGGCTCTCGAGGCGATGTTCGGACTGGCGCGGTTGGCAACGAGAAGGTTGCTGACCGTCTGGTCGTAGACGGCCTCGATCTCACGCTTGCCGATGTCGGTGAGGTTCCTGCTCCCGATGCCGCCGAAGTTCGGCGTCAGGGTGGGACGCGGCTCCTCGACCCAGCCGGGCTGCGGCGGCTCCCAGTGGTTCTCGTCGTGAGCGAACTCTGCCGGGGTGGCCTCCTCCGACCAGCGGTACCACTTGCCGCTCGACTGGTCGAGAGCGTGGACGGGCTTGCCCTCGTCGATGCCCATGGCGAGTGCCCAGCCGGTACCGCTGCCCTTCATGCCTGTGTCGGGGTGCGTCTTGAGGACGCCGAAGATCGCGTCTGAGTCCCTGACCTGGAACCAGTTGCGGGCGATGAGATTGCCGACGTACCCCGGGTTGGGGACGTTCTTGCCGAGGATCCGCGCCGCGGACCGCACATGAGGGACCGCCTCGACGAGCTGCTCTGCAGTCAGGGCGACGTTGCCCATCGGCGGCTTCTTGCCGACGGCAGCGTGGTAGTGCCGCTGGAGGACGCCGTAGCGCTGTCCCACCTTGCCCCAGAAGCTGTCGGCGCCCTCAGCGCCGCCGGAGTGGAGCACGAAGCCCTCGAGTTCACGACCAGCTTCCGTGGAGTACTTCCTGAAGCTCGTGACCCAGGCGCCCACCTTGATCTGGTTCTTGTGGCGCCCGCGGATGGCTTCCTCGGTCCAGCCCTCTGTCCTGGCGAGCCGCTTGATGAACTCGGGGTCCGCCATGTCCTCGGGGGTGATCTTGTGCGTGCCGGTGATGATGTACTGCTGAGGACGACCCTCGAAGGTGACGACGTCTCCGGTGGTGCCGACCGGCGGGTTGTCCCCCCAACCGCGCGTGGTGGAGGTGCGCCGACCCTGTTCCATCAGGTCGATGGTCGTGGTCGCCTGCCCGGTGACGTTCTCGGTGGCGCCCATCTTGTAGTACATCGGGTGGTTGGGGACCGCCTCGGGGACTCTCACGTCGGCGCTCACCTTGGCCCAGTCGGTGAACCAGCGCTGGATGGTCTGCATCGGTACGCCAGCATCGTTCGCAAGCATGGCGAGGGCGATCTTGTCGGTCGCCTCGTCGATGGTGAAGCCGCCGGCTTCCGCGACCGCGTTCAGCATCGCCCGGTCGGCTTCCAGCACCGCCTGCTCGGTCGAGAGCCCGACCCCCTCGTACTCGCGCACGAGATGCGACATCTGGTTGTCGACCTTCTTGATGCCCTTGAGGATGGAGGACTGAGCAACGCGGATCCGGTTCTGGACCTTCTTGGCTTCCTTCTGAAGCTCGAGAAGAGCCCTGATCTGACGGCGCTTCGCTACCTCAGGCTTCAGGAGCTTGTTGTAGACCTCGCCGGGGGCGACGACCTTCGCCGTGTCACCAGTCTCCTCTCCAAGGACATCGTGCCCGTACTTTTGACTGATGAGGGGCTCCCTCTCGGCCCGCGCCCGCGAGGAGGCCGTGAGACCGCGGTGCCACTTCGAGTCGACGCCGCGGACCATGTAGTCGCTCCAGTAGTCGAAGAGGCGGCCGTCGCTGATGAAACCTTCTCCCCCGAAGAGGTCCTTCGTGCGCTCGATCTCGTCGTCGTACCCGACTTTGTCCTTCGTGTGGAAGATGCCCAAGCGGTAGTCATCGTCTGCAGGCCGCGAGTAGCGGATATCGTCCATGAGGTCGTACATGTCATCGATGTACTGCTTCAGGTTGTGCTTCACGTCCATAAGCTCGGACGGAGTCAGGATGCGCTCTCCGACGAGGCGCTCACCTTGGTCCCTGAGCCTGTAGGGGTTGGTGGTCCCAACGGTCTTCGGCAACGTCCGACGACCCCGCTCCCCCGCCATGCGCTCCCCGGACGAGGCCACGCGGAACGTGAGCTGCGCCAAGATCTCCTTCTCTCTCGCAAGCTCTTTCGCTGCTTTGCGCTGCAGACCGGGACGCACCTTGGAGGCAGCGATCTGCGCGTACTCCCTCTCCATCTCGGCGACCTTGATCTCCAGCTTCGCGAGCCGCTGACGTGCACCCTCGACGCCGAAGGCTTTCACGTCGCCCCCGAGACGGGCCGCGGCGCGGTCGGGCAGGAGCTTCATCTCCAGCAGGTCGAGCATCGGCGTGCCGTTCGATTCACCGGCAAGGATATGGACGACCTCGTCCTTGGCCCGGACCACGTCCATGGGATCGTCGAAGACTGTCATCGCGGCGTCCCCGAGACTGCGCACCGAGTTGGAGTTGAGAGCATGCTCCCCGGAGTTCGTGGTCGTGTTCGAGACGTGGAAGATCTTCGTCAGCAGCGGGTGCTGGACGGTGACCCGCATGCGCAGCTGAGGCCCGAAGGCCCACTGGCTGGGGTCCACCTGCGCCATATCGAGATGACCGGGGTTGAACTCAGGGATGTGCGCGGCGTCGAACACCTCGTCGGTGGGGATCTCCTGGTGCAGGAGGAACTGCTCCCACACCTCTTTCACTTCCCTCACGGTCGTGGCCTTCTCTAAGCGTATACACAAGGTCGGGTTGCGGATGCCGAAGACGTCAAAGAAGACGCTCGCGTTGGGTGTGTCTGCCCACAGCTGGGCGACGGTCTTCACGCCCAGCTTGCTGCCCAGCATGTCGCGTGAGGCCTTCCAGGCAGTCGACCTCGTGAGTGCAACCTTACCGGCCTCGTACCCACCCGCGAGCGGGGCGTAGAGCATGAGCTCGAAGGCGGTGTCGATGAAGAACTCGGCGAGCATGTTGTCGCCGGACTGATACTCAGGATTCGCGTCCTGCATCACGTAGACGCCCATGGACATGAAGGTACCGCCGCTGCGGCGCCGCATCTCGTCCCACGCATAGCCCGCCTGCCGCCAGGGGCTGGCGAGTTCCTCGACCGACTTGTCGGGGCTCAACACGGCCTGCGAGAACAGGTACTGGTTCCAGTCGGCGATCAGCTCGGTGACGTGCTCTTTCGAGAGCCGCGCTGCCCCTCCGCCCGGACCCCCGACTGAGAGGTCCCCGGGCTTGCGGTTCAGGGGGTCGATGCCCGCAAGCTGCTGCCCTGCCTCGAGCCCCGCGGACTCGACCACCGTGGTCACGACCTGGGGGGCGGCGTTGAACACGAAGGGTGCGTACTGGAGCAGCACCGAACCCTTCTCCTTAGCCTGAGCTAGAGGGTTGAGGCCGTTCCAGAACTTATCCCACTCGGATTTCTGCGCCGCAGGTTTATCCAGCTCGAGTTCCGCCATGGAGATGGAGGTGTAGACCAGCTGGTCGACCTGCGCCGTGTTGAGCAGCGTCTCGTAACGAGGCGTGGTCCCGACGGTGCCCTTGGTCTTGACCTTGGACTTCGGCGGAATGACCCCGGGACCGTAGTTCTCTTCGGCGATCACGCGGGCGTTCTCGAAGATGGCGGCGTACTGCGGAGTGACCTGCTTCTTGTCGACCTGGTAGAGGCGGTAGACGGCAGAAGCGCCGCTCTCGAAGGGCAGCCGCGAATCGAAGGCCAGACCGGTGAGCAGCTCGGCTTTCCGCTCCTCTACGCTCATCTGGCGCTGGCGGAGGACCTCATCAAGCTGCTCTGGGGTCATCGCCGCCTGTTCGGCGTCGGTGGGGATGAGGGGAGCCGCGAGAGTGTTGGTCAGCAGCTCATGTGCGTCCTGAAAGCCGACCGACTTGAGATAGATGTCGGCTTCGGCGTCGTTGGGGTCGGCGTAGACGCGACAGAGCGCTCCGGCCAGCGCTTTCCGCTGGATGGCGTCGTCCATCTCCTGGGTCCACTCGCCACCGACCTTGATGCTGGGATCCACCTCGGTGAGCCACGATTGCAGCATCGTGATGGCGTTCAGGGGCGGCTCATCGCTGTCACCGCGCATCTTCATGCGCCTGCGCGCGATCTGCGAGGTCTCGTTGCGCCTCGAGACCAGCTTGTCATAGTCCTCGCGGATGCCCATCAGGCCGATGGAGAGTGGGACCTGGGCGAGCAGGCCGTCGAGCCTGATTTGATGCTCCTTGGAGAACTGCCCGATGGGCATGCCGTTCGCGGTCTCGACTTCGTGCTGCGGGTCGCCCTCGATGAACGATTCCGGCGAACCCTGAGCGCCCTTGGCGAGCTCATCCTGCAGATCGTTCTCGAAACGGAAGAAGGTGAGCGGATCGACGCGGTAGGGGTTCCGGGGGTCGGTCAAAAGCGGGTCTTTGAGCGCCCGGAACATGGTCTCGGCCTGCTTCTGCGTCTCCAGCTCGGGAGCGTCGTTGGCGATCAGCGCGCCAGCGATCTCGAAGGGCAGTTGCGGGACCCCGGTGTCGTTGAAGACCTTGTTCCAGGCCTTCTGGAACATCGAGAGCTGCGAATCCATGCGTCCGCCGAGGGGCGTGTAGACGCCGCTGGGGAGAGTGCCGCTGGTGGGGTCGGCGGTGGGCGCCAGCGGGGCTATCTTGTCAGGGAGCCCGTCGAAAGGCACCTTGACGACGCTGGTGCTGCCGTCTTTCTCGAAAAGCACCTCGAGAGTGTCGCTCTCACCATTCTTTCCGGGCACGGTGCGCATGCCGGCGATGTTCTTCGCCGCCAGCAGGCCGCCGAGGTTCTTGTCACCGGGCTTGCCGTAGAGATTGCGTGCTGACTGGGCTACTTCCTCGTTCGTGAAGGGCCGCGGCGCCGCAGGGAGGAACTCGGGCAGCTCCTCCACGTACTTCGCCCGCGATGTACCCAACGCCGCACGCTGTTTGGCGGAGGTCTGGGCTCCAAGAGCCTGGTCGTACCAGTCTGTGTTGCGGGTGATGCCCTGCTCTTTCCAGGCTTTGGCATCGAGCCCCACGCGGAAGTTCGGGTCCTTCTTGGCCTCATCGATGAAACCCTTCGCCACGGAAATAGCAGCGCGGATCTCTGCCGGAGTGTCTTTCTCGACGGGCGTCCACGCGAGCTTCTGCAGCCAGCGGATCTCGCCCCAGTTGAGACTGGTCCCCAGCTTGCTGAGCCGGGAGATATCGGTGATGGCGCCCGGAGTGGGCGGGTTGAGGACCTTGTTGGCGGCGGCGATCTGCGGTTTCGTGGCGATCTGCTGCCACGAGTCGACGATGGGGATCTTCTTGGGCTTCTTGCGCCGCGGGGCGGGGCGCCCGTTGGGCAGATAGACGGTCTCGCCGTCTATCTTGATCGCCATCAGGATCCCCGCGTAAAGGGCGTGCCCTCGCGTGCCTGCGACGCAGCGATCCGAGCCGCTTCCTTGAGCGCCAAAGCGATGCGCCTGACCTTTTCCGTCGAAGTCGGCAGAGCAGCAGCCGCAGCCCACGAACGCGCAGCCGCGGCGAGGTCGACGGAACGCTGTATCAGGTCCTGGTGCTCGGCGGGAATCAACTGCTCCCCGGTAGGAGGGCTACCCGGGGCAGGGGTCCCGCCGAGCACCGGGACCTGTCCAGCCTGAGTCGGCGGGCGACCGCCTTGAGGCTTGAAGAAGGTGGGCACGTTCGACTCGGGGCTGTACTTGACGCCCATCTGGCGCATCGCGCCGATGTCGCCATACTGCGGCTCCTTGGGGACCAGGCCGGCGGCCATCAGGCCCCACCACCCATCATGCCCTGAAGCTGCTGGATCATGTCAGGCGGCAGGTTACCCATGCCCGGAGGGCCGCCGGGAGGCGCTCCCATCCCCATCCCTCCAAGGGCCGCGCCCTCAGGAGCCATCATCTCACCCTGCACGTCTTCGGCCTCGCCAGCGATCTCGTAGCCCTTGGACCCGGGACCCACCTCGACGTAGGGGATGTTGGAGGGCGGCTCGCCCTCGTAGAAGTCCATCGTGCCGTAGATCTCTTCGGCGTTCTCCTTCATGTGGTTGACGATGGTGGCCTTGTCGTTCATGTCGGAGAGGTAGACCTCGCAGGCGCCCGGGCCCAGCTTGCCGCCAAGGACGGGACCGGCAAGGTAGACCTTGTTGCCGCTGGGGATGGCGGAGATGTCGCGGAACTCGTCGATGACGGCGCGAGTGACCGCCGAAAGAGCCCCGCTCGAAGCCATGAACGAAGCCGGGGTCTCCGCCGGGGAGGGTCCTGCACCCGAGGCTATGGGGGAACCAGCAGCTGCGGCCTCACTCCCCGACGGAGAGGGCGGGGGGGCAAGCCCGCCCGGTCCACCTTCTGGAGGAGCGGCTTCGCCGCCGCCAGGAGGAAGGCCGAGAGGTTCGCCTCCGGTGGGTTGCATCGGGGGCTGCTGCGCAGCTGCCGACATGACCGCCTGCGCCTGCGCCATGATCTGCGCGTCGTGCAGCTTCTCGTTGTCGATCTGGGACAGCTCGTCCTCGATGTTCTGGATGCGCGGGTCGTAACGCATCGCTGTGCGCTTACTCATGCGTCCCTGATTGATGGAGGCCTGGATCTGCATGAACTCGGTCTGCTCGTCGACGAACGAGCTGCCGGGGATGAAGATCTCGTTCTCGTAGTAGCCCTCGATCTCCTTGCCGTAGTACTCGAGCGCGTAGGGGACCCCGTCGCGGCTCATGGCGAAGGTCTTGTGCAGGTCGTCGCCGAAGATCTCGCACTGCGCCTTGAGGCCCAGCATGGTGAGGTGCTCGAGGGAGTCGTGGATGTACTGGTTGCGGACTTCCATCTGCGCGTTCATGGGGCCGAGAGAGGCGTTGAACGCCTTGGCGGTGACGATCTGCGAATCCAGTTCGCCGGTCAGGGCGCTGGGCGTGCCGGTGACGGTGTTGATGAGCGAACGCAGCTCTTCCTTGCCCTTCATCCACTGCCACGGGATCTGCGCGGGCTGGGCGGGCCTTACATCGCCACCCTCGCCGACCGGGATCACCGAGTAGGGATCGAGACTGATCTCCTTGGGAACCTGCAGTGGGTTCTTCACGATCCACGGCGCGAACAGCGTGCGCACGATGGCTTCAGTCTCGATGGAGTAGCGACGGTTGTACTCCTTGACCAGCTCGATCCCCTGCTCGATGTCGGAGTCCCCGTTTAGCGAACCGGGGATGGCTATGTTGGGGAACATGACGAGGGGCACATGCGGAGCGAACTTGTTCTCGTTGTTGATGAGGAAACTCTTCGAGTGCACGGTCGCGTAGGAGTGCTGCTCGTCGTTCCAGTACTCGTAGACCTTGAGGTTGCCGATGTCCTCAAGGTCGGGGCGATTGAAGATGGCGGCGGCGTGCAGGCCCGAGTACTCAGCGGTGAACACCGCCTCGGCGATCTCGATGCAGTTCTGGTCCTTGGGGACGCCGTAGAAGCCGCGGCTGGAGCGTACTCCGAGCTTGACCTTCTTCTTGTCGAGGTCGAGGTCGCAGTAGCCCACGCAGTCACCGTGGATGGGGAGGTAGAAGCCCATGTCGCCGAGCATGCGCTTCATCTTCGACTCGCGCCACATGGCGCGGATGCGCAGTTCGTTGGCGTCGGCGAGGGCCATGGTGGCGGGGTCGATCCCGGAGACGGGCACGCGCACGTCCACCATCTTGCCGATCAACCCACGCTTAGCCTCAGCCATAGGTCGAAGGATGTTGACCACGATGCGCAGCTTCTGCTGCTTCTCGTCGTCGTAGTAGAGGGAGCCGAAGTCGCCGCCCCCGAGCAGTGTCCGCCAGCGACCCTTCTTCTTGCGGTCCTGGTAGTCGCCATTGTAGGCCTGCTCGTTCTTGCGGAGGTTGGTCTGGCGTTCCTGTCCGTCACGCTCAAGTTTCCGACACCGGTCGAGGACCGCTGCTACGTCCACTCCACCACCTCCATCCAGTGGAGTATACAGAAAGCGCCGGCTTCTACAACAAACCCATGAGGCGCTTGCGGCGGTCGGAGAGGAAGAGCTCCTCCACAGGCTCGCCGTCCTCGTCTTTCTCCGCGAAGGCGGGGTTCAGGACCATGCGGCCCGTATGCCCCTTCAGGTAGAAGGACTCGAACTTGGTCACCATCTCCTCCGCGGCGATGACCGCGAACCAGAGCGCCATCACGTAGTCGAAGATGCCCTTGGGGAACTCGACCAGCTGCTCGATGAGCTGCTGCGCTTTCGCCTGATCGGCGGGCGTCTTGTAGGGGATGAGGAGGGTCGAGTTCTGGAAATGGCGCACGAGGCTGCTCATGCCCATCAGCTCGTCCCACTTGTTCTTGCCGGTGTAGTGCGGCACGAGGTGCAGGTTGCGGTCCTTCTCCATGGCCTCGGTGATGCGGTGGTGCTGCAGCAGCCAGCGCTGACAGGCGTTCGCCTCGATGGCGCCCTTCTGGTAGCGGTAGAGCTTGTAGAAGCCCGGGACCTGAACCTCAGGTCGACCTTGAAGGATGGTGCTGATGATGTCCTCGATGCCCATCTGCCTGCGGAAGATGTCGATGATGTGCATGCGCCGCTGGGGGTGGTCCTGCTCGAGGCCGAGGCAGAGAGCACTGGGCCAGGTGGAGAAGCGGCTGGTGGAGCCAGAGGCGGGGTCGAGACCGAAGGTGCGGAACCACTCCTCGTCGAACTCCCCCCAGCTCGCGTCGCGGTCGAGGCAGCCGTTGTAGTCGACGCCCTCGAACTCGCCGCCCATGATGAACTGTTCGCGAAAGACCAGCTCGCCCTCGTCGAGCGCGATGTTGCGGAAGCGCTTGTTGAAGGACAGGTTGCCCGCCGACTCCTTCTCCTCCTGCAACTTCTGGAGGCTCATCACCTCGGGCCACAGGGCGCCGATCTCGCCGGTCTCCGGGTCGTGCGTGTAGCAGTCGAAGTAGAGGTCGGCGTAGCTCTTGTCGTGCTGCAGCGTGTAGTAGAGGTCCTTGGGGTGGAAGGAGGTGCCGGTCACGCAGATGCGCTCGTAGGGGATGTCGCGCGGCCAGCTGATGCCCTCCGGCACCTTGAGGAAGCGCAGCAGCCCTTCGGCGGTCTCGCCGAGCTTCCAGTTCATCCAGTAGGCGAGCTGCTCGTCACCGGACAGCAGACGCTCGCGCGCCTCGCGCGGTTCGATCTCCAGCACCGGCCACATGTAGCGCGGCCCGGTCTGCACCGACTCACGGAACCAGGAGAGCTGGTCGGAGCGGCGGTTCTCGGTGCCCGCGGTCTCGTCGGTGACCACGTCGTCCATGATGGTGATCTCACAGCGGTGGCCGAGGACGGCACCGCCGGCGCCGTAGAACTCCATGGTCGCGTGCGGGTCCTGGATCTGCCTGCCCGCGATGTTGAACTGGTTGTTAGTCCAGACCCCCTTGCCTTTGAAGGGGCCGAAGTGCTCGACCAGCAGGTCGGAAGGGTCGGCGAGCTTGTTGCGGATGATCTCCGAGTAGGAGAAGGCGTCCTTCTCCGTCTTGGTCACCACGATGATGCGCACGTTGGGATTGCAGACGATCTCCCAGATGGGGTAGACCTTGACCATCAGGGAGGACTTGCCGTGCTGGGCGGGGACGCGGATGAGGGAGCGGGCGTGCTCCCGCGCCCAGTGCATCATCTGGGCCTGGTAGGGCTTGATCTCGTAGTCGAAGTAGAGCGCCGCGAAGACTTCGGGCTGGTGGCGGATGATGTCGAAGTACTCGTCGTCCGAGTCGATGTGGTCGAGGATGCGCTCGGCGTCGAGGAAGCGGTGCTGGGGCGCCTCAGTCCTCAATGGCCTCGGCATCGATCACCTCGCCCTGGGGCAGCATGGCAAGCGCCTCGTCGGGGATCTTGCCGTTGAGCATGATGATGAGGTTCTTCACGTCGGGGAGGCGCCGGGTGGCGCCCTCCACCACTTCGCCGGGGGTCCGCGGCTTCACCTTGGCGACGAGGGCACGAGCGCGCAGCAGGGTGTCGGTGTCGATGGAACCGGGGTTGTAGCGCAGGCGGTAGAGGAGTTCGCGGTTGACCAGCCGCTCGAGCAGTTCGTCGTCGCCTTCGTCGTCGAGGCGCACGTCGGGCAGCGAGACGTCGATGTCGCGGCGACGAGCCTGCTCGGTGACAAGGGCTGCCTTGAAGTTCTCCTTGTCGAAGATCATGTAGGCGTTCTTGTAGGTGGCGGGGTACTCGGCAGCGCGCAGCAGCTCGGCTTTGTTCAGAGTGCCGGGCTTCGAGGTCTTGCCGGTGGGGAGGATGTACTTGCCCTCAAGGTAGTCACAGGTGAAGCGCACCAGCTTCTCGAAGCGGATGACGCGTTCTCCGACCTTGGGACGGGTCTTTCCTCTGGCTGGCATCGGCTGAGTGTACCATAAGAGGGAGGCGGAGAGCGCTGACTGACCGGTCGATCTAAACGCGCGTTCAACCGCGTATTCACCTTTATAGTCTCCAAAGGAGAAAGGGCTAGGGAAAGAGAGAGAAGAGCAAGAACTGCTCTTGCTCTTTCTCTTATAGAGGTATAGTCTATGTTTACGCGCGCACGCGCGAGAAAACGGCAGGAGGGCTGCCACTTGGTCGAAGAGACACTCTTTCCCCGCACTCCCCTCGAAAGACTGCTCGCCCTGAAGCTCTTCCTCGAACACGAACACGGCCACCGCGTGCATCTGCTCGCCCAGACGCGGGAGAAGGTCAGCGAGCTGGAGAAGCTCGAGGAGTTCGATCTGGCGCGCAAGATGAGCGGCAAGCTGAGCTACTGGGCGAAGAGCGTGAAGGACGTCGACGAGCGGCTCGCAGACGTGATGCAGCTCATCGAAGAGACCAAGTGAACTGACGCCCAAGGAGGGCACATGAAGTACACCATCGTCACCCGCACCGTCACCCTCAGGGAGCAGGAGGTCGAGTTCGACTTCGGGCCCCTCGTCTCCCAGAAGCAGGCGGACGCCCTGGTCAGGGGCGGCGCCAAGCGCAAGCAGCTGCTGGACCCCGCGCAGCTGACGGATGGCAAGGTCATCTACGAGGGCCACACCACCAGCGCCATCACGCGCGGCAAGGAGCACATCTGGGGCTCGCGTCCGGTGGCAGCGAAGATCGAAGACGCCGAAGTCAAAGCTCCGCCCAAGCCGTGAACCTGGCCTACGTGCCTCGTGAACTGCGGGCCTCTGTGAAGGAGGCCTGCCGACGAGGCTGGATCTGCACGCAGAGCAAACACGGTCACATCAGACTGTTCAAGGAGGGCGCCGGCTGCGTCTTCATCTCCAAGTCGATGAGCGACCACCGCGCCCAGAAGAACGTGCTGGCAGACCTGCGCAAGAGGGGAGCCATCGGATGAGCGAGCCGCACACCATCCCGCCACACGAGCCACTGAACAGCGAGAACGACCCCACAGGACGCTGGCGCATCGCCGAGCTGGAGGCGCTGGTCAACGCCAACACTGACCACATGACCGAGGTCGGCGTGGAGCTGTGCCGGGAGAGGGATGCCCGCATCGCCGCACTGGAGGCCGTTCTCAAGCAGACCACCGGGCAGCGTGAGTACGCGGCTACCCAGCGCGCCGACAAGGCCGAGGCCCACGCCGCCGACTGCAAGCGCCTCGTGACCGCCTGCGAGAACGACCTCGACGCGGAGCGCATGAAGCGGCGGGAGGTGGAGGCCG
>Ga0315273_10000423_pt1 | contig 44033 bp, 31 predicted proteins | sample YL17G02_0_MG_FD_205753 | JGI IMG/M metagenome (GOLD analysis project Ga0315273, IMG submission 205753) | Sediment microbial communities from Yellowstone Lake, YNP, Wyoming, USA - YL17G02_0 | ecosystem: Environmental > Aquatic > Freshwater > Lake > Sediment | place: USA: Wyoming | collected...
GATGTCCCAATTCTGGCAGTTGAGGCAGCGCAGGACGCAGCCGGCAGTGGCCAGGGAGAAGGACTTTGTCCCGGGCAGAAAGTGAAACAGCGGTTTTTTCTCAATAGGATCGACGTGAACGGCGCAAGGGTTGCCGTAGGCCAGGGTGTAGAGTACCCCGTCCCTGTTGACCTTCGTGCGGCAGTGGCTTCGGTCGCCGGGGGCAAGCAGGCAATGGTTGGGACAGACTCCGCACTGCACGTTGCGGCCCAGTTTGCGGTAATGGTAGGCCTCCTTGGCCCAGCCGCGATTCTGCCACAGTTGCCAGAGGTCGTCACTCGGCGCGTCGCCGGGGAACGTCTCCGCCGCGGTGAGCGGTACTGGCGTGGTAGAGTCCCCAAGGTGCCGCTTCAGTACCCAGGCCGCGGACAGGCCGGCCGCGGCGCCGACGCTCCACTTCAGGACCGCCCGGCGCGTAACGCGCCTCCGGCCCGCCTGGGGCGGCGTCAACTTCTCCCCTGTGTCTGGTTCGATCTGCCGATCCATCCCCGCCTCACAAGAGCAAGCCACACCGCAGGCGCCACGTGAACCGGCAGCACCGCCAAGAGGGGAAGGTCAAGCCGCCTGTGCATTGCCAGGGCCTCATCCACACTCAGCAGGCCGCCCAGCCCGTACAGCCCGCACAGCGCATAGCCGCTAACAAAGTATAGTATCATCAGCGCCAGCAGCGGCCAAGCGCTGATACGCACGGTCTTGAGAAGGATTCGATGGAGCCGGGGCATATATGTGCCTTTCGCTCTAGTGTTTTCGCCACAACAGCGATCCGGCGGCGACGGCACAGACCGCGCCGGTGAGCATGGAAGTCCACATTACGCCCAACAGCGGAATTGCGATGGCGCTGGCTAGTATCGCCCCCAGACAGGCGCCCAGGAAATCGGCGGTATAGAGTCGGGAGGCAACCGCCGCCGCTCCGGAGGAATCCACTCGCGCCGCCAGGGGAAACTGGACCCCAACAATTGCCGCCAGCGTGAAGGTCAGCAGGGCGATTACGGCCTGGACCAGCATTCCCGAAGTCCCGGCCTGGTTGATGTTGCCCAGGGCCTGGAGCGCGAAAGGCAGCAGCACCGCAAAGACCGCAAGGGCAAAGCCCGCCCCGGCCAGCACCTTGCGCGGCGAGTGCCTCTCCAGACGCCCCGCCGAAAAGGCCCCCGCTGCCAGTCCGATCATGAATACGGTCACGATCATGCCAATTTGGCTATACAACGAGCCGCAGATCACCTGGAAGGCCAGCAGCACCACGACCTCCAGTGCCGTAGCCGCCAGGCCGGAGGCGAAGATCACCCGCGGCGCCAGCGGGATGCGGAACAAGTAGACCGCCACCGCCGCTACCAGCACCACGGCCGCCAGGTACGGGCTGCCTTCAAAACGGCTCGTCCAGTGGAGCAGGTGGTAGTAGTACAGGACTGGGGAGAAGTCCTCGTTAACTGGCGCCGGTTGCCGGGCGGCCCTTTGGACTTCCGCCAGACGGTCGCCCGCCAGTACCGCCTCCAGGTAGTGGCGGTTGACCAGCGCCGTCCGCACGCGGGCTTCCTCGATGCGCGAGGCGATGTCGCCGTAAAGCGGGCCGTCAGAGGCCAGGAAAAACACCCGCCCGCCAGGAATCAGCAGCACGTTGCCGAACGACCTGCGCAATGTGGTATCGGCGGTGGCCAGGATGCGTCCCAGTTGTCCGCTGACTGCCTCGGCGTACTGGCCCAGCGGGAAGGACAGCACCCCGTCGGGGACGAGGCGCTTCTTGGCGTCGCGGTAGAACTCGGCCGTATAAAGGCGGTTCAGCAGCGCGGTGGAGGGGTCCGGCGTGTCGACGATGATCACGTCGTATCGCTGGCCACCGGTTCGCACGAATGTCCTGGCATCGCCGATGACGACCTTGATTCGAGGGTCGTCGAGATTCTCTGGAACCCACCGCCTCGCCGCCTCGATAGTCAACGGGTCCAGCTCTAAGCACGTCACTTCATCCACCGGGTATTTCAGCACTTCCCTGGCGGTTCCCGACGCACCCCCGCCCAGCAGCAGTACCTTCCTTGCGCCAGGCCGCTGCGCCAGGGCGTAATGCACCGTCTCCTCCATCTGCTCCACATTGTCGCTGGACAATACCGGCAGGCCGTTTTCGATGAAGTTGACCTGCCCGGCAGAGCGGGTCACGACGAGGCGGCCATAGGGTGAGCTTGCGACGAACAGCACCTCTTGGGACGGATACTGCACCGCCGTCAGCAACCCTTCGGGGTTCACCCGCCAGGCCGCCACTGCCACTCCCAGGATAGCCGCGATTGCCAGGCAGAGGGCGGTTCTTCCGCGGCAGAGTACGGAGGCTCCCGCGGCGCAGAGCAGGTTCAGGAATGTGGGCACATACAGCGCCCCGAAGTGACCGAACCAGCGAAGTAGGACAAAGCTGACCAGCACGCCGCCGGCTACGCTGCCCAGGGTATCGGCCAGGTATACCCGCCGGATGCCCGGCCCGTCGGCAAGCATCCGGCAGGCCAGGGTCAGCATGAACCCGGAGACCAGGCAATAGGGCGCCAGCAGCACGAAACCAGCCAGGAGGGTCTGTCCCAGCCCGATCATGGCTCCGCGGACAAAGATCACGTCGCGCAGGACGCGGAGCAGCGCCACCTGCGCAAGCGGCAGCAGCGCCACAAGGAGCTGGCAGGCGATCAGGCCCCCCCAAGGGTTCCTCCAGCGATGGGAGGCCCTCCCAGCCCAGGCGCCCAGCCCCGTCAGAAGCATCCAGTTGGCCAGAATGACGCCCAGGACCAGCTCGTTTCCGCAGAAGGCCCCCAGCATCTCACGGAGCAGCACCACCTGGACGATCATCGACGAGACGCCCAGGCAGCCCACAGCCGACAGGACAAGGCGCCGCTGCGGAAGCGATGCGTCTTTCGGCCCCTCGTCGCCGGACATCTCAGTGTTTCTCCGACTCCGCGAACGCCTCGACCTGGTAAGTCCTCACCGATACCCCTTGGTGTTTCCAGGCGTCCCTATCGCAGCCTGCCTTTTGGGCCAGGGAACTCATGAACTCCTCCTTATCGGGAATCTGCTCCCAGACCTGCGGCAGGTAGGTGGCCGAGCGAGGTCCGATCTGGAGGATCACTCCATCGACGTTGGGTCGCAGCTTGCCCAATAGGTCCTGCCAGGAGGTAAACTCCAGCGGCTTGGGCAGGGTCAGGACGCTGATTTCGATCTTAATGGCTTCCAGCTCATCGGCGCCGACGGGCATGAAGCGGGGGTCCTCCACCGCGGCGCTGCGGGCGCTATCCATGACGGCCTGGTAGAGCGGTTCGCGCGGCAGGATCTGCCCGATGCATCCGCGGAGACTGCCATTCTTGGTCAGCGTGACGAAACAGGCCTTATTCTCTTTCAGTTCACTGGGCATGGCGGCGGCATCAACCGCCGGGAGCCTGCCCTTGGTGGCGACCTCGGTGACGGTCTTGCGAGCCAACTCCAGCAGCATCCTGCGTTCCTCGGCTTTCAAGGCTTGCTCCTTGTGTTCCTGGGTCTGTGGAGTTCCCTCCGGTTGATAGAAAGCCACGGCGCCATAACCTACCACGCTGGTCTTATCTCCCGCGATGTCTCCGCTGTTGCGGTAGTCCAACAGCCGGGCCTTCCAGCCCTTAGCCCTGGCCAGGTGCATGAGGGTGAGAATCGGCCCCTTGCCGCAGGCCTCCAGATCGCCCTCTGCCCCGACGTCCAGCTTGCCTACCGCATCCAGGCACTTTCTGTCCATTTCACAGGCGGTTTGATAGGGGGAATAGTGGCTCAGGTCGGAACTGGCGATCACGAGGGTTTCCTTGTCGATCCGGTCTTCCAACGCCCTGGCCACGGCGGCGGGATCGACCCGGCCGAAGATCACCAGGACCACCTGGAAGTCTTTCAAGGTGCGTTGCAGAAACGGCAGTTGGACCTCATCGCTGTGTTCCCAGGTGTCAGGGGTATCCAGGCCGGGGTCTGGCGCGGATGCCGGCGACTGGCGCCACCACGGCGGGCGCTGAACCTGGGCTTCCACCTTGTCGGTAAACGGGGCGACAGTGGCAAGCTGGCGGGCCAACGGGGATACCTTCACCACGCCAAGCGGCGTGCGGCAGGCGGAGACGTTGGGGACAAACGCGCCGCTGAAGTCCGCGTGATGGCTGGGGGCGAGGATGATGACGGTGCGTATGTCGCGCCCGACCAGCAACTTGTAGGCCGTCGCCGCCGTCGGCCCGGAATACGGGTATCCGGCGTGCGGGCAGACCAGGCCCCGAAGGTTATCCAGGGGGGGAGTCTTCGCTTGGGCCAGAAAGCCGTCGATCATCTCGGACAGCGCCTTCGGGTCCGCCGGGTAGAACAGTCCGGCGACGGCGGGCTGGCGGACCGTCTCGGCCGGGCGGGTCTCGATCGACAGGGTTGAGGTTGCCTGGCTTGCCGGCAGGTCCTGCTGACAAACCGCCCGACAGGTCATCAAGGTTGCCAGCATGCCTGCCGCCGCAGCCAGGGGGATCGACGAACACCTTGTGGCTTTCATATCCGGCACCTCCAAAATAGGACCACGACTCGGCAACACGGAACGGTCCCACGAAAGGCCGAGGATAGGTTTAACGGGTAGACACTATCTTGGGGATTTCCCCCGCCTAGAAGCAACGGTATTCCGCCCCTGCCGGTCGTCGGCGGGGCTATCACTTGCCCGAATAACTGGGCAGCAGGAAGGAGTCCGTCGATCCGGAGGGCACCTCGTCCCCGCGGTAGTTGTTGATGCCGTTGACCAGGAAGATGTGGTCGCCGCCCACGCCGACGGCGGGGCTGTGGGCCCACTGGACGTGCATATCCAGGTAGAGCACGTTCTGCCCGCGCTGGCCGTGACTATCACTGCCAGGCAGGTTGATACGATCGGGTCGGAACCGCCCGCCGACAAACAGGGGGGTCTCATCGGCCAGGATGGCCATGTCCTTGGCCACCGCCTGAAGTGCTGGGTTGTTGATGGAAAGCTCGTTGGCGCCCAAGTTATGCTGATAAGAGTAGTTGACGAACTTGGCGGCGGGGAAATCGGCCATTCCGGCCTGGAGGGCGAACCCAGAAGGCGATTGTCCTCCCACTGCCGGGCATTGGAAGAGTTCCGATGGCGCGTATCCGGCGATGATGAGCTTGAAGAGGCCGGTGGAATTGCTGACGGACTGCTGGCCCTCGGCGGGCAGCCACCGGCCTTGCACTTGCGAGGCCGATACGGAGGGCAGGGAACCGTTGTTGGCGCCGGTGAACATGTTGATGGCGGCGCCGATCTGGGCCTGCTGGCTGGCGCAGAGGTCAGCGGCCGTCTGCTGGCGGGCTTTTTGGACAGAGGGAAGGAAGACGGCGACCAGCACCACGGCCGCCACGGCCACCGCGCCGAGTTCCCGCAGGGAAAACATCGGGCGGAAGAACGTTCGGCGGTGCAGCTCCTCTCGCGCCACCAGGGCCTCGGTCTTCCTGAGACGCTCGATCCGCAACAGGGTTCGCTGGGCCAGGTCGGCGGGGGGGGCGACTTCCGGGGCGAGTTTCAGGGCCGAAAGGGTCCGGGCGATGTCATCGTGAAGGGCGCGGAACTCCGGTTCCTGCTCCAATCGCCGCTGGATCTCCCCGGCGGACTCGGGGCTTGAGCCTGTGAGGAAATCCATCAACAGGGCCTCGTCATGGCGCCTTTGCTCGGTCATGAGCCACCCTCCATCCTGTCCTTCCACATCTTGGCAAACAGCCGGATCGCCGCGTGCAGCCGCGACTTCACCGTGCCCAGGGGCAGGTCAAGCATCTCCGCTATATCCTTGTACGGCATTTCGTCGAAGTAGCTCAATAGCAGCACCAGTCTGAGGTTCTCAGGCATCTCCTCTATGATCTTTCGTACGGCCTGGCGGTCCTCAAGGTTCAGTACGGATTCATCCGGTGAGGGGATATTGGAAGGCATGAGGTCGGCGTAGGTGGTGCGGTCGTCGTGGCTGCCGGCCACCGCCGCGTCGAGGGGGGCGCTCTGGCGGCGCATGCGGCTGCGCATGGCGTCGCGAGCCTTGTTGGCGGCGATCGTGAACAGCCAGGGCTTCAGCCGCCGTTGCGTGTCGAACGCCCCGGCGGAGACGTGCAACTGGAGGAACGTCTCCTGGAAGACGTCCTCGGCCAGGCTGGCGTCTCCCGTGAAGCGCGCCAGGAAATTGAACAGCTCCCGCTGGTAGCGCTGGAGCAAGGCGGCGAATGCCTCACGGTCACCGTCAAGGTGCCGCCGTAAGAGATCGGCGTCACTGGCGTCCTGGTATTGGGTCACGAAGCGAAGGCTCCTCTTGGCGCCAAGGGTTCCGCCCGGCATGACCGGATGTATCAGGGCATGATAGGTCTGTCGTTGCGGGGGGGTCAATCGTTTCTTGATCTTCTCCGTTGCGCGGCCTTGAAGTTCGGCCCGGGTGAGCGTAAGTTGGTGGCGTTGGGAAACCACAGCCGCCCGAAGGGCACGATGGGGCGCCATGAGACGCGGGATACTGGCAAGCAGAGAGGAGTTAGCCTCGCTCCGGGACCGCCTCGGCCGGAAGCCGTTTGACGGTATCTACGAGGCGCTTCGGAGCCGCTGTGCGCTGATTCTGGAGGCGTCTCCCATCAGCGAGTCTCAGTGGCGGACGCTGTGGGAGCATGGAAGCTGGGACTCCGCGCTGCACGCCGCTCGGACGGCCCAAGGCCGCATCGTGGACCTGCTGGTCGCCCACCACGTCGATCGCAACCAGGCGTATCGCGACCGCGCGATCGAGGAGCTGCGGAACCTGGTGGCCTGGAGCACCTGGGTGGACCCTTGCAACGGTCCCCTGCCGGCCGATCAGTGCACAGCCGAGGCGGCCGTGGGGGCGGTGCTGGGGCTGGACTGGCTGTGGGAGGACCTCCCCGAACCCGACCGGCGTCGTGCCTTGCGCGCCATCGCGGAAAAGGCCGTCGAACCTTACATCAAGGCCGTTCGGCAGAAGGTGTGGTGGTATTCCTGTTATCACAACTGGAACGCGGTGGTGAACTCCGGCTGTGCGATGGCTGGGCTGGCCCTGAGCGACCGGGATCCGCACGGTCAGGAGGCATTCGGCCTGGGGATGGTCGGGCTGAAAAACTTTTTCGATGCTTTGGGGCGCGAGGGCGGCTGGGACGAGGGCATCGGTTATTGGGGAACGGCGATCCGTTACGTGCTGCTGCTGGGGGAGGCCGCCAGCCGACTCCTGGACGACAAACGGATCTTTCACGTGCGCGGGATGGACGTTACGGGGCTGTTCCCCATCTACTTTACTCCCGGCGGCCAGGCGGCCAGTTTCGGCGACTATCCAGGCGTGCCGCTGTGGGGCGCCCTGTACCTGCTGGTGAAGCACTTGGGCCAGGATGAATTGGCCTGGTGGCTGGACACGTACGCCTTCCATCGCGACGCCAGTGCCAGCGGCTGGTCGGCGCCGGGCTTTGCCATGCTGTTCCGCCCGAGGGACCTGGAGACGCCGAAGTCGGCGAACCTGGCCCCTCTGAAGGTCTATCACGAGATCGGCTGGGCGGCGATGGCGGACCGCTGGCCGCGCCCCGGTTTCTACGTGGCGGCCAAGACCGGGGACCTCTCGGCCAACCATTCCCAGCACGATATGAACTCCATTCAGCTCCAGGCCGACGGGGAGATGCTGCTGCATGACCCCGGGCCGGCGCCTCACGGGCGCGACTACTATTCCGACGCGCGAAGCCGGTTTTATCAGGTGCAGGCCCGCGCGCACAACACCATCATCGTAGGCGACCGCGACCACCAGATCGACGCCCGCGGCCAGGTCGTCGAGGCGGAGGCGGGCGGCGATTACCGCTGGGTCGCCTGCGACGCCGAGACGGCCTGCGGGGACAACGTGCGATTCATCCGGCACGTGGTGATGGTCCTGGATGCCTCCGGAACGGAGGGCAGGACGTTGGTGGTGTTGGACGAGATCAAGAACGACGTGCCGGAAAAGGTGGACCTGTTCTGGCACACTCCGGGGCACATACAACCGCATGCATCAATCGCCACCGGGCAGATCGTGGGCCGCCAGGCGAAACTGTATTACTGGCTGGGCGGAACGGTGGACGTGCGGATCAGCCAGGAGTCGCAACAGCTTGACGCCCGGCGGACCGACGAGGTCCTTCGCGTCTCGGCCGAGGTGGCCAACAGAGCGATGTTCCTAAGCGTCTTTTCGCGGAACAGCCTCTCCGGCGCCGTGGCGCTGAAGGAGTCGGCCTCCGGGGAGGTGGCGGTAACGGCATCGGGCGTCTTGATAGTTTTCCAATCGCAAAAAACGCATCTCCGACTCGAGCGCGTCACGGCCAATTCGTAGAGGTTACGGCCTCGCCGGATACCTGTCAGTTTGCGGGCGAACGGCATGGCCGCGCAGGCGTGGCCGCGTGGCGCGTCGAAAGTCAGAAGGCAAGACGCCCTCAGGCAACCGCGAACACGGCGACGGCCGCCATCCCACCGCGCACCCAGGGTGATCCCCGACGCGCGTTTGGACTGTTGCACCCGTCAAGGATGTGATATATTCAGCGTGTTGCCGGTGGGCTGGCAGTTTGTCGGTCCCGCCAAGAGAGGATCGCCGTCCATGTTGGCAGTCGCGCCAAGCGCCTTGGACAGCAACGTGCTGGTGCTGAATAAGCACTACGCCGCCGTGCGCATCGTTACAGTCCGCCGCGCGTTGTGCATGCTGTTCAATGAACTGGCCGAGATCATCTCGGTAGAGGACAGCCAATTCGCCGCCTACGATTTCAACTCCTGGCGGGAGGTCAGCGAGTTCCGCGCTAAGTACGAGCACGAGCACCACGAATGGATTCGCTGTGTCCGCTTCGAGCTGGCCGTGCCGCGGATCATCCGCCTGCTGGTCTACGACCGCCTGCCGCGAACGGCGGTGAAATTCACACGGCGCAACATCTACGCCCGCGACCGCAACCGTTGCCAGTATTGCGGCAAGAAGTTCCCCAGTTCCGAGCTGAGCCTGGATCACATCATCCCCCGCAGCCAAGGCGGCGGGACCCATTGGGCCAACGTCGTCTGCTGCTGTGTGCAATGCAACGTCCGCAAGGGCGGGCGGCTCCCCAAGGAGGCCAACATGGCCCTTATTGCCGAGCCGGTCAAGCCCAGGCGGTCGCCTATGGTGACGTTGCACTTGACCAGCGAAAAGTACGCCTCCTGGAAGCAGTTCCTGGACGCGGCCTACTGGAACGTAGAACTGCGGGACTGACCCTTCCCCCTCGACGCGTTCGCCGAATCGTTCTGCCTATCGCCGCCTACGCCTGCGCAACATCGCCACCGCCCCGACGCCCAGCAGGGCCAGGCAACCCGGTTCGGGGACAGTCTCCGGGCCAAAGGTCAGGTTGTCAAACCCTGTGAAGTCGTAGGACAGACGGATGGACTTGATGGTGGTGTCGCAGGACACGCCCAGGAAACCGTAATCCACCAAGCCCACGCTTCCATCGACGAAATCGCCTGCGAACGTCACGGTCCCCAGGATGTTGCCCGAACCGTCACGGGCCTCCAGGGATGGGACGTTTGGCTTGTCGTTGCGGTCGATCACCCACAGGCCGACCGTCTTGACCGGGACGCTGAAGGAGATAACCAAATCGGTCATCGTCCCAGACGAGCCGGGGATGGAGATCTGCGGCGACCCGCCGATCGCCTGGGCGGCCTCGAAGTCCGCACCGTGGTCGTTGACCCAGAGGATGTCATGGTCGAACAGCACGCCCTGGGAGGAGTACTCGTCGGAATAGAGGTCCTGCGTACTGCCTTCGGGTATGTTGAGGGTATTGCCCGCTCCGTCAGTCTCGAAGTTGATTACTGAGCATCCCGACGGCGGGGCAAAGACATCGAAAAAGCTGCCCTGGGCTGTCGCTCCCATCTCAGCCAATAGCGCAAAAAAGACGACCAATGCCCGTTTCATTGCCGCTCCCTTCCTTTTCTTCTCTCTGACCGGCAGCCGGCTGGCCTCCGCGGGGTGCCAGGCTCCAAACGATAGGATATTCCCAAATGCCGGAATTTCAAGCAAAAACCGGTAATCGTTACACGCGGCGCGAGCCGGGAACGCTTGATAAGGATGCGGGAAGCCCCTGGGTGAGGAACCGAGGTGGTTTCTATTACTCGGATTGCCCGTCTTGGCGGCAGTCAGGCGGTGCGAAGAGGAACATGGCCGTCAGCAGACACCCGGCCGCCAGAAGCAACAGGCCGCGACGCGTGCCGGCATTGTTGACCTTCACGGACGCCCGAATCAGCCAGTCATTGGGTGGGGCGGGGCGGGGGTAGTGGATCGGTTGGATCACATCCGGCGGGGGGCGGCGCGGATATCGGGGGCTGGCGGAGACGGCCTCGTTGGCGGCGTAGACCTCCCCCTGGCTCAACGCCAGCCGCTTGGTGAGCACCTCTTCTTCCGGCAGGGCGGCGATCAACCGCTCCTGGGCAGCGACCAGCGCCTCGCTTTCCCGGCAGGCCACCGTCAGGCAGTCCCTTTGGTATTCTGCCTGCCGCCACCGTGCGTAGGCCGGCAGCAGCACCAGCCCCGCCAGTATCAGCATGGCCAGACCCGCCAGCAGGGTGAATCCGATCATCCGACCGGCGGCGAACAGCAGGTTTGTGGATTTGTCTTCCACCTCAGCCCTTGTTCCACATGGAGGCGCCATAGACGGCACGGTCGCCAAGCTCCTCCTCGATTCGCAGGAGCTGGTTGTACTTGCACACCCGATCGGTCCGGCAGGCCGAACCGGTCTTGATTTGGCCGGTGTTCTTGGCCACCGTCAGGTCGGCGATGGTCGTGTCCTCGGTCTCGCCGCTACGGTGCGACACCACGGCCGTCCAGCCGTTATCCATTGCCAGGTCGATCGCCTGGATCGTCTCGGTCAACGTGCCGATCTGATTGAGTTTGATGAGGATGCTGTTGGCGCAATTCTCATCCAGACCGCGCTGGAGGAACTTGATATTGGTGACGAACACGTCGTCGCCGACCAGTTGGATCTTCTCGCCCAACCGCTCGGTGAGCTTGGCCCATCCGGCCCAGTCGTCCTCGGCCAGGCCGTCCTCGATGCTGCGGATGGGGTACTTGGCCACCCACTTTGCCCAGATATCGATCATCTCGTCGCTGGTGGCGATGCGGTTGGGGTCGGACTTGAAGAAGCAGTAGCCCTTCTTGCCTTTTTCCCTGGCGGCGTTGGCCAACTCGCTGGCGGCGGGGTCCAGGGCGATCCACACGTCCTTACCGGGCCTGTAACCGGCTTGCTCGATGGCCTTGCAGATCAACTCGGGCGCCTCGTCGTTGCTCCGCAGGCTGGGGGCGTATCCGCCTTCGTCGCCTACGGAGGTGTTGTAGCCTCGGTCCTTGAGAACTTTTTTCAGGGCGTGGAATACCTCCGCGCCCATGCGCAGTCCCTGCGCGAAGCTCTCGGCGCCCCAGGGCTGCACCATGAACTCCTGGAAGTCCACCGTGCCGTCGGCGTGCTTTCCGCCGTTGAGGATGTTGAGCATGGGCACGGGCAGGGTGACGGCGTCCTCGCCGCCCAGGTATCGATAGAGGCTCTGCCCGGCGGCATGGGCGGCGGCCCGCGCCACCGCCAGCGAGACGCCCAGGATGGCGTTGGCGCCGAAGCGGCTCTTGGTGGGCGTTCCGTCGGCCTGGATCATGGCCGCGTCGATGGCCTGCTGGTCGTTGGCGTCCTTTCCGATCACCACTTCGGCAAGCTCGCCGTTGACGTGGGCGACGGCGTTCAGTACGCCCTTGCCGAGGTAGACTTTCTTGTCGCCGTCGCGCAGCTCGACGGCCTCGTTCTCGCCCGTGCTGGCGCCGGAGGGCACTGCCGCGCGACCGAGCGCGCCGTTCTTCAGGATCACGTCGACTTCCACCGTGGGGTTGCCGCGCGAGTCCAGTATCTGCCGTCCCTTGACTGCCTTGATCTTCGTGGACATAGGTTTCTTTCCCTTGTATCGGAACTGTCTTGCAGCCGGCGTTAAGCTATTGCGCCACCTCGGCGCGGTGTTATATTAGCCGAATTGTCCTGCACTGCAACAGCGGCAATCGACAACCGTCGTTTGGGAAGGTATTCTATCGGTCCGTCGGGCTATTGGAGAACTCATGGGCATTCAACCCGGCAAGCGAGAGCGGGCCAACCTCTGGCGGCTGCTGGAGATGGCCCGCGACGAGGACTTGGGCAGCGGCGACGTAACCAGCGCGATCCTGCCCCCGGAGGTGCATGCTTGCGGGCGGTTTGTAGCGCGCCAGCCGATGGTCTTCTGCGGTGGGGCGCTGCTGGAGGCCATTGCCGCCGCCTATGACGGCGAGCTTCGCACTACCCCGGAAACCCCCGAAGGCGCCCGCGTGGCCGCGGGACAGCTCCTGGCCGTGTGGAGGGGTCCCGCCCGTGGCATGATGGCTGCCGAACGGGTGGCGCTGAACTTCCTCCAAAGGTTTTCCGGCGTGGCCACCACCACGCGGGAATACGTCGACGCGGTGGATGGCACCACCGCGGAGGTCTACGACACGCGCAAGACCACCCCCGGCTGGCGGGAGCTGGAACGCTACGCCGTTCGGGTCGGCGGCGGCAGAAACCACCGCCGCGGGTTGTACGATGCGGTCCTCATCAAGGACAACCACCTGGCCGTCTTGGCCAAGGCCGAAGGCCGCGACCCCATCACCGCCGCCGCCAGGGAACTGGAGCGGATTCGCCCGTACCTGGGCGAAAGGGCCTTCATAGAACTGGAGGTTGACAGCCTCGAACAGTTCCAAACGGCCCTCACCTTGCCGGTGGATATCATCCTGCTGGACAATATGTCGCTGGAGGAATTGCGGACTGCCGTGGCCATGCGTGACAAAGCCGGGTTGAAAGGCCGCGTGGACCTGGAAGCCTCCGGAGGGATCACCCTGGCCAACGTCCGGGCCGTCGCCCAGACCGGCGTGGAGCGAATCTCGGTGGGGGCGCTGACCCACTCCGCCGGGACGGTGGACATCGCCCTGGACATCCTGGTGGATTAGGCGGTTGGAGATTGTAACGCATGGCCGCTTCGCCTCAGGATGTTCCCGGGGGCCAGGCCCGTCTCCCGGACTGCTTGGGGCGCATGCCCTCGTAGCTTTCCGTAGCGCGCCGGGGATCAGCCGGAACTCCGCGCGTCTTGGTTGTCGTGACCCAAATTAGAGGGTATCCTCACGCGTGAGAAGTGAATTCATCCTCGAAACGCAAGATCGTTACATATGCGTATTCAATCTCGCCAGTTCCGAACGAGAGGCCCCACTAGCAGATTGCCAAGAGCCGAAGAAGCGACGACTTCAGTATGGACGTTTTCCCAAGCTGTGCCGTCTGCGTTCGGGAATCTACCGCCAGCACAAGCTTGCTCAAGAAATCCATCCCCAGCAGAATACAGCTCCGATCTACCCCGTAGACTGACAACTCTGCGGGCTCAATCCCCGGGACCAGAACGCTAACATAATAGAGTGGCCTCTTGGGCCGCGGCGCGGCGGGGTCGAAGCCAGCCGGGCTGCGCCACTCATGCGGGGATAGACCGAGATCATGACACGCAGACATTGGCACAACTGACCTATCCGCCCCAGTATCTATCAATGCATCCCATTTTGCAGGGTGAGCCTTGCCATGCATATCTGCAACGGCAACGCCCTCGATGACGACCAAGGCATTGTTATGCATTTCGCTGCCGCACCGCATTGAGAGGGGTCTTTGAATCACACCGTCTCCCATTCAGGTGACAGCAGAAGATCCTCACGTGGCTGGTTCTGCAAGACCTGGCGAATCAGCACGAACTCTCCTCGGTAACCCTGTTCGATTCTGCGCGCTAGCGAGAACTCGTTGTCATCCGCGTCGATCACTTGGCCGTTTCGGACAGCAACGAACTTGCCGCAGCTTGTCCTGAGTAACTCCGGGAACATGCGGTCCAACGCGGCGGCCTCCCGTTCAAAGGCCGATCCGCTTGCCGCGACCCGAACGGAACTCTCCTTGTCAATGTCTTCCTTTGCCCGCTGTAAAGGCAACTCCAATGAAATATGGACAGGACTCAAGTATCTGGCGACTTGCTTCGACATCGAGTACTTCACGTATCCAGGCTGCCTGTATCCCAAGTCGCGCTGCGCCCCTTGAAAGAACTCATGCGCCTTTATCAGCCACTGAGTCTCATCCGCTATGTTCTTATTCTGCTCTGCCATCTTTCTTGCTTCCTTCATCCGCGGACAACCCGAGCTGCTTCTTAACAATCTTTAGCCGCTGCCCTGCCCTATCCAGAACCTCGGACATTTGAGCTAGCTGTTTCTCCGTCATCAAGAAGGAGTGGGTGGCCTTCTCGCCGTTTAGTTCTGAAACCATCTCAAGGATCACCACTGGCACCATGCGATCAAAATCGAAGTAAGGTTGCGTGTGACCTAGCTCTTTGTCATGTGTCTGGCTTTTGAAAATGGCTCTTGCATCCACAACGCATGTGGCTGACTTAATGCGAGGGGTGCCTGTACCGAGAGCAAGCCCAAGAACCATGTGTCGTCTCAGGCTCTCGATCTTCCGTTCCATCGCATCCAGCAAAGGTCCGACGGCAGCACGTTGGTCTTCATCGACTACGATACCTTTGAGATCAGAAATTATCTGAGCCTTCGTCAGTCGACGAGCTGCCCATCGCCCCCACACGTAGATTGCCACATTAGCGGCTGCGCCCAGTCTCTCGGGTTCACCAGTGATGCCCCGGAGCTTCTCAAGCAAGGCGTCCGTGGCATCCTCTTCCGATGCGTCCTCGGGCAGGCTGTCAAAGGCGCTAGCAAGCTGGGACAAATCCTTGCCTGCCAACCCGCATAACGTTCGCAGGTCTTGGATGAGCTTCTGAGAAGGAAGCCCTTCATCAGCTGATAAGTTCTCAAGCATGAGCGACCTCGCAATGTGCTCGGGCGCGATGCCCGGCCATTCCTAGAATCGTACCAGTCGGGACGCTGCAAAGCAATCAACGAAACCCTTCCCAGGTCGTAAGCCGCCTGCCGCAATTCCAACACTCCCGCCGGCGGATGAGCTTACCGCCCCATCCCCGGAGCGTGTAGATTACCCGAAAGTGCCCGCAACCGCAATAGCGGCATTCCAGGGTTCGCGTGAGCCGCCCGGGGACAATTTCAAGGATGAGGCGTTATGGCAATGACCGTTATGGTCCTGGCCTGCGGCCCATAGCACCAAAAGATTCGGTACGCTCCAGGGGTCTTATTCTGCGCATACGCCTCAAATACCTTCTGGTCCTTGTCGTATGGATGCGGCAAGGAACTGTACGGATGGGTATGAAGCCCTGGATGCCTTGGATTCGCGGCAAGGAGTTTCAGGGCCTTTGTAACTTGCTTGAACAGCCCTATCTGATGAGACGGATTGGAAGGCCCGGAACCCCCCGAACCCGTCGCGCGTGACAGGATTCTGTTGTACTCCTGAGCCGCGCGATTGGTCCATCTGAGTCTGAAGGGTCTCATGGCGTCATATCATCGGCCAGGGCTTCCATTTTGTCTAAGTCGGGGCCATCGGACAGATCGCCCCGCCTGGCCTGCGAGATGCCTTCCATGACCATCTTGATAGCCTCTGCGTTCTTATGAAGCCAGACCTCCGGTTGGGGCACGGCTTCAGCCTTAATCAGTTGGATAACGCCGGCGGCGATTTCCTTGACTATGACCAACTGGTTGGCGAATTCCTTGCCGAGTGTTATGCGCCCTTTGCTGTCAGCCATCTTGCTCGGTATAGCCGTCATGGTCGCACCTCTTACTCTCTAAATAAGTATACGACTATTCTCCCACTTTAGTCCAGTGGGAAATCCCCACTTTTAACACTTTTTCTCTGGCAATTCTTGACCGCTCAAGCATGACGGTCATTCTAAGTCGTCTATCCAAAGCAAGTAATAGCGGCCCTTGTCGAGGAATACTCCGTTTCTGTCGTATCCGCCAAAGGTTGCGAATTACTCCCACAATGGCCGCATGCGTATCCGACCATCCATGGGATATTGAAGGAATCGTAAGCCTGTTATAAACACCCCCGTCCTTGGATACTCCGGTAAAGTGAAGCCCTGTCAGGTCATGCGGCGCGGTTCCTCCAGCATCGTATCAATCAGGCCTCGCCGAGTTGGGCGCGCGTGCTTGCTCCCCCGGCGGGCGGGGCGTTAAGATAGCCCCATCATCCGGCCGATGGAGACGGAGCCATCGGCCTTTATCCGAGTGAGACGCATTGGAAACGTCCGGTTTGTCCAACGCATCGTCAGGCGCAAACCCCCTCGGCGGGGTTTTCCTTTCCATTATCATCCCGGCCCACAACGAGGAGCACCGGCTTGGCGGCACGTTGGAGGCGGTGCTGGCGTTTCTGGCCGCCCAGCCTTACACAGCCGAGGTGCTGGTGGTGGAAAACGGCAGCGCCGACCGGACCGCCGAGGTGGCCGAGTCGTTCGTCCCCCGGTTCGGCAGACTGCGGGTCATCCGTGAGGTTCGTCGCGGCAAGGGCCTGGCCGTGCGGAGGGGGATGCTGGAGGCGCGGGGGGAGTTTCGATTTCTCTGCGATGCGGACCTCTCCATGCCTATCGAGCAGGTCAACCGCTTCCTGCCCCCGGCGATGGAGGGCGCGGACGTGGCCATCGGCTCGCGCGAGGCGGAAGGCAGCGAGGTTGTGGACAGCTTCGTGCGGCGCTGGATCGGGCGGGCGTTCAACCTGTTCGTTCGCATGTTGGGGCTGACTCGCCTCCGCGACACGCAATGCGGGTTCAAGTGCTTCCGGGCGGCGGTGGCCCAGGATGTCTTCGGTTGTCAGCGGCTGGACGGCATGGCTTTTGACGCGGAGGTGCTATACATCGCGCAGCGGCGGGGATGGCGGATTGTCGAGGTCCCCATCACCTGGCGAATCGACACCGACTCGCGCGTTCGCCTGTTCCAGGACTCACTGGGCATGGGCAAGGACCTGCTGGCGATCCGATGGAACGGCTGGCGAGGTTATTATGATGGCCGGGGGCAAGCCCCAGCGAGGTGACCGGCAGCGGGAGGCTCAAGCGGGATCGGACCGAACGCTTGGGCGGCGCCTGGCCAGATTCTTCGCGGGGACTTTGCTTGCGGCGGCTGCGTTGGCACTGGCCGGAACGGAGGTTTTCTCATCTCCCGCCGGAGGGGGCGCGGAAAGGAGACCTGCGATGGACAAAACAAAGCCCCTGGACAGATCGAACCTCTGGGAGCGGACGGGCAGGAACCTGCTCAGCGGTTTTCGTAACATGTACCAGCCGTGCGTAGTGGAGGAAAGCGACAGTCTCTATCGATACAAGATGTGGTTTTTCGGCTGGTCGGCCACGGACACCAACGCACACCTGTCGATACCCGGCTGCGATATGATCTTCCATGCCCGCAGTAAGGACCTGGAGCGATGGGAGGTTTGGTGCGGCGATGGGCAGTGGGATGCGACCGGCCTTGAAATTGCGAAGTGGCGACCGATCCTGGCGCCGGAGGGCAAGTTTTACGACGCCTGGCACGACGGCGATCCGTCGGTGGTCCGCAAAGATCGGCGCTATTACATGGCTTATAGTGCGACTTCCAAACCTTTCAGCAAGTCCGTCGCGGGATACCCCAGCGACATGGTGCAATGTGTCATGGGGGCTGTTTCCGAAGACGGAATCCACTGGGAGCGGTCGCCTCAGCCGTTGCTGATTGCCGCGGGAGACGCCATCGCCGCCAGGCCGGACCCCAATCGCATCGGTGATTTCCATCGGCCCTGTCTGCGATGGGAACAGGATCGTTGGCGATTATGGTTCGACTACTGGATTCCCGGAAAGGGCGTGTGCATGGGGCATGCGGTCAACACCGGAGACTTTTCCGCCAAGGGCGGTTTTGTCGTCTCCCACCCGCCGGCGGAACCGCTGCTTACGGGTTGGCCCAATCCTGACGTGGTCAAGGTGGGCCGATGGTACTATTGTTTCTCGGACCCGGGGATCTATCCTGGCGCCACCGGTTGGGCGGCCCGGCAGATCGCCGAGGCCCGCAGTGCCGACGGGCTTCGTTGGGAAGTGCTTGGATATGTGGCGCCCGATTCTGACACGCCGGCCTGTCATGTGCCGCAGGCCTGCGTGCTGATCGTGGAGGGGCGGGAATGGTTATACGTGTTCTACTCCTGCCAGGTGGGAGGAGATCCCTACGATTGGCGGTACAATCGCATCCGATGCATGCGAAGGCCGCTTGAGGAATGAGGCGCCTGTGGCGACGGCGAAAAGTTCCGGCAAGAGCAAAGCGACTGCCAACGATCGGTGGGGCCGGCGCCTGGCCGTCCCGGCGGCGGTGGGCGCCCTGCTGGCGGCGTTCTTTGTCCTGGCCCTCACCAGCGTGCTCCACAAGTCGGTCACCTATGACGAACCGGTCCACCTGGCCGGGGGATATTCCTACTGGGTCTGTAACGATTACCGAATCAATCCCGAGAACGGTATCCTTCCCCAACGGTGGATGGCGCTGCCGCTGTTGCTGGGGCGATGGGACCTGGGAGACATCAACGACCCGCCTCGCTACGACGAGTGGCAGATGGCGTATCGATTTCTCTATGAATCCGGCAACGATCTGTCGGCCATGCTGCTGTTGGGCAGGGGGATGGTGGCTCTGCTGGGCGTGGGGCTGGGGCTGCTGGTGTACCGCTGGTCCGCCGGCCTGTTCGGGCGGGCGGGTGGGTTGGTGTCGCTGGCCTTATACGCCTTCAGTCCGGCCATTCTGGCCAACGGCCGGTTGATGACCTCCGACCTGGCGGCATCCCTGTGCTTTCTGGCGAGCTTGTGGTGCCTCTGGCGGGTGCTTCATCGCGTCAGCGTCGTGTCGGTGTTGTGCAGTTGTCTGGCGGTCGGGGCGCTGTTCGTCTCCAAGATGTCGGCACTGTTGATCGCGCCGATGGTTCTGTGCCTGCTGGCGGTACGGTTGTTCAGTGGACGGCCGTTGGAGATCGCCTGGGGCGGCACCCGTTATATTGCCGGGCGCATACGTCAAATATTGGCCTTCCTTGGGCTGGCCCTGCTGCATGTGACGGTAATATATGTGGTGATCTGGGCCTTTTACGGTTTCCGCTACGAATCGCTGAACACCGCCCCCCCGGAAGCACAAACGAGACTGGATGACCAATGGCAGGGGCTTACCAGCCAGCCCTTTCCCGGCCTGTCGGCCATCTTGTTCTGTCGGGAGCATCGCCTGCTGCCGGAGGCGTTTCTCCAGGGTCACGCCCATGTGTTGAAGTACGCTCAAATCCGCGCGGCCTTTCTCAATGGCCAGTACAGCGTCAGGGGCTGGTGGAGATTCTTTCCCTACTGCTTCCTGGTCAAGACGCCGCTGTCGTTGTTTGTCGTGTTGATCCTGGCGGTCTGGGCGATGGCGATGGGGTGGCGCCGAGCGGGCCGGGAACGGGGGGGAGCGATGAAGGTTTCCCTCTGGCGGGGGTTCTATCGCACCGCGCCGCTGTGGGTGCTGTTGGCGGTTTATTGGGCCTTTGCCATCACCAGCAAGCTCAACATCGGCCATCGGCACATTTTGCCGACCTATCCGCCGATGTTCATCCTGGCCGGGGCGGCGGCAGGCTGGCTGGCAGCCCCTATTCGCAGGAAACTCGTGGCGATCCTTTTGTCCCTGGCCGCTATTGCCTATGCGGGTGAGTCGCTGGCGGTCTGGCCGAACTATCTGGCTTACTTTAATCCGCTCGCCGGCGGATCTGGCAACGCCTATCGCCACCTGGTGGACAGTTCCCTGGACTGGGGCCAAGACACACCGGGACTGGCGGACTGGCTGGAGAAGCATGGTCTGGCCCACCAGGATAAGATCCCGGTGTATCTGGCGTACTTCGGCACCGGCAGCCCGACCTATTACGGGATCAAGGCCCATCGCCTGCGAGGTTTTCCGGACATTGACCTCAAGTCCATTCCCATGGAACCGCTAGTCGGCGGGGTATACTGCATCAGTGCCACGATGCTTCAGTCGGTCCTGTTGACCAATTGCATGGGGCAATGGACGCAGTACAACGAGAACGCGTATCAGAGCCTGGCCAGCGATGTCGACAGGCTCTTCCAGGCCGGACCGGAGGGCAAGGAGGTACTGATGCAGCCGCAGTGGCAGGAGTATCTGCAACTCTTCCTAGAGCTGCGATTCGGGAGGCTCTGCGCCTATCTGCGCCAGAGGGAACCTGATGACAACGTGGGCCATTCCATTCTGATCTACCGCCTCAGGGACCAGGAGGCCCGGGAGGCGCTGTTCGGACCTCCCGCCGAACTGTTGCCCGATAGGGTTCCCACCAAGGACAAACTGTTGGCAAAGTAACGCGCATCGCCCGGACATGCGGCCGGAGCGCCTGGGGTGCTTGCGTGGCAGCCCGCTCCTGGCGATTCCTGGATTGCGGTAGGCGTGGCCTTTTCTTACGATGTGTTCCCGCCGGCACATGCGTGTTCGCAGGTCCGGCCTGGCGGGATGAGATGAACGCACCGAAGTGGGTAAAGTCGCTGTGGAGCGGTTATCCGGCGGCCGGGGCGCTGGTGGTCGTGTTTGGGGTGCTGGCCGTTACGAGCATCCTGAAGAAGTCCGCGACCTCCGATGAGACGGTCCATCTGGCGGCGGGGTACAGCTACTGGCATCACAATGACTATCGCATCGACCCTGAAAACGGCAATCTGCCCCAGCGGTGGATGGGCCTGCCGTTCCTTGTCGGCCACCATACGTATCCCCGCCAGGAGCCGGGAATGCTGGACGAATGGCAGGTGGGGTATGATTTTCTCTTCAATTGGGGCAACAATCCCGACTGGCTCCTGCTCCAAGCCCGTGCGATGATCGCGTTGCTGGGGGCGGGGCTGGGGCTGCTGGTTTACGGCTGGTCGCGGCGGCTTTATGGTCGGCTTGGCGGGTGGATCTCTCTGGTGCTTTACGTTTTCAGCACGGCCATGCTCGCCAACAGCAGCCTGGGGACATCCGACACGGCTGCGTCGTTGTGCTTTTTGGCCTCGGCGGGTTGCCTGTGGAGGGTGTTACACCGCGTGAGTCCGCTGACCGTGGCGGGAAGTTGCCTGGTGATGGGGGCGCTGTTCGTCTCCAAGATGTCGGCTGCCTTGATCATCCCAATCGGGGTGGTCCTCATCCTGATCCGTCTGGCCTCCGCTCGGCCGCTGGTCGTTGCGGCCGGCCGCACCGTGCAGATCGCCAAGCCCTCCCGGCAGGCGCTGGTCTTTTTGGGCCTCATCCTTCTGCACGTCCTGGCGACCTGGGCGATCATCTGGGCCTTCTACGGGTTCCGGTATTCTGTGGTCAGCGCCTCGCCGGTCCAGCAATCCGAAACCGCCAGGCGATATTGGCAGAATTATCAGGGCGGGACGTTTCCCTTCCGCTCTGAGATAGAGTTTCTTGCGAAACACCATCTCTTGCCGGAAGGTTTCCTGCTTGGCCAGGCGCATGTCCTGAAGTTTTCACAGTCGCGCCCGTCGTTTCTGAATGGTCAGTACAGTATTACCGGTTGGCGGAGCTTTTTCCCGTACTGTTTTCTGGCCAAGACATCGCTGGGCGTCTTTGTGGTGCTGATCCTGGCCGGGGCGGGTGCGTATCTGTCGTGGCGGCGGAGAAAGGGTAAGCGACCGCCTGCGGGGGAACAAACCGTCCGCCAGAGCTTGTACCGCACCGCCCCGTTGTGGGTGTTGCTGGCGGTCTATTGGGCCTTTGCCATCAGCAGCAAGATGAACATCGGACACCGCCACATCCTGCCGACCTATCCGCCGATGTTCGTCCTGGCCGGCGCGGCAGCCTGTTGGTTCGCCAGACCAGGCCGGGTGGCCAAGATCGCCCTGGTGGCGGCGCTTGTGTTCGTGGCCGGGGAGGCTCTGTGGATGTGGCCGAACTATCTGGCCTATTTCAATCCGCTGGCGAGCGGACCGCGCAACGGCTATCGCCATTTGGTGGATAGTTCCCTGGACTGGGGCCAGGACGTCCCGGGCCTGAAGGCATGGTTGGACCGCAACGGCCTGAGCAACCAGAACCGCACCGTCGTCTATCTGTCATACTTCGGCAACGGAAGCCCCACCTACTACGGCGTGCAAGCGGAACGACTGCCCGGGTACGTCAATCGCGACTTGTTCAAAGGGGGACGGCTCCATGTGAGCAGGGTAGGCCCGCTAACCGCAGGCGTCTACTGCATCAGCGCCACCATACTTCAATCGGTCCTGTTGGAGCCTTTCGGGCCGTGGTCACGAGTTTACGAGGAGACCTACAGGTCGCTCCTGGCGGATATGGAGAGGATCGGTACCCTGCCGCCGGACCAGCAGGCTGCGATCGTGGCAGACCCCATGGTGCAGGACAAGGCCGGTCTCTTCGGTGAATTGCAGTTGGCGCGCCTCTGTGCGTATCTCCGCAAACGCCAACCCGACGATCACATCGGCTATTCGATCCTGATCTACCGGTTGACGCAGCGCCAAGTCCAGGAGGCAACCGACCCAAACTTGGGCCTACCCGCGGAGATGACGCCCGATCGGATTCCTCTTCGCGCCAGGCTGACGATGGAGAGGGATATGGACCGTTGAATCGCCCGCCGCAAGGCGCCGATACCGCTCAACCGGAGCGTGCATCTGCCTGTTCCAACCAGCGACGGCTGGGCAACTCCACTTGGAGGTGCGAAAAGCTCTCCTTCTGTTGTGACGGTTCGTCTGTCTGAAACCCAGGCGGGGTTGCCCCGGCGAAGCCATCGGGCTTCCGTGCGGCGAAACGGCCCTTTGGGTTTGCCGCCGGTCCTTGACGCAACGGCGTCTTCTTTCTTCCCTTGCCGGACATTTCCTTCCCCATTCCCATCAAGTGCCGCCGGTTGGCGATGTGCTTGCGAATTCCCGACGTGTCGGCTGAATTATACTAGGGCCAACGTCGAGGGGCCAGCGATTCTTAGAGCAGGTAGGTCGGGCACTGCCCGACGTCTTCACTCGGGCTCGACGGCCCGCCTCTTGGGCCGTCCTCGCCCTCGCGCCTTGGCCTGCGCCACAACCCACGGCGTCGCGGCCACGGGTCATCCTGATAGGGACTCTTACATCGGGTGCATCAGGGTCTTGAGGAAGTGACAGGCACATCCGCCCTTGTCGGCTCACACTTTGTGCCGTATCGGAACCCCTGGGAGAAAATTTCGGCGTCCGGACATCCGTGTCCGGACGCCCGTCCTTGATCCTGCCACCGTGCCCTTCCCTGTGGCACGGAAACTCAGGCCAACTGCTCGGCCAGCATCTTGACCAGTTCGTCGGAGGGCATGGACCGCCGCCCCAGCGGGGTCATCCACGTCAGCTTTCCGCCTTTGGCCAGCAGGTGTTCCATCCGCTGGACAGCCAGCACGGCCGAGGAGTGGTTCTTGCCCATGTGCTGGCCGATTTCAGGGTAGCTCATCTGCGTATGACGACGGGCGAGAAACATCGCCGTCATTCGGGCGACGGAGACGGTCCGCGTGCGGCGTGAGGAGTGTATGTCCGCGGGGGTGATGCCGAAGAAGGCCGCCGCCACGGCCTCGATGTCGCCCACGGTTAAGGCGCTGTCGGTGCGGGCCAGGTGCTCGGCCAGCGCCTCCCGTGTCATGGCCACGGAGACGCCGCCGCCTTCCATCGTCGCCAGCGCGCTGAGCTTGACTAGCGCCCCTTCCAACTCCCGCACTGATCCGCGAAGGTGCATGGCGATGTACTCCAATGCCTCCTCGCCGATGTCAAGCTTCATCGCGCGGGCCTTACGGCGGAGGATTTCCATCCGTGTGGCCTGGTCGGGCGGGTCGATCTTGACCACCATGCCGGCGGCAAACCGGCTGACCAGTTGTTCGCTCAGCTCGCCCACCATTCGGGGCGGGGCGTCGGAGGCCATCACGATCTGCTTTCCGGCGGAGTCGATGGCGTTGAAGGTATGAAGGAACTCGTCCTGCGTGGCCTTCTTGGCGGCCAGGAAATGCACGTCGTCGATCGCCAGCAGGTCCAGCTTGCGGTAACGTGCGCGGAACTCCTCGAACTTTTTATGCCGCAGGGCCTGGATGAAATCGTTGGTGAACTGCTCGCCGGTGACGTAGCGCCACAAGAAGGGCCTTCCGCTCCGCCGCATGGCGGAAACGGCGTTGCAGACGCCCTGGAGCAGGTGCGTCTTGCCCACCCCGCAGGCGCCGTGGATGAACAGCGGGTTGAAGGGTGCCTTTTGCCCGCCACAGGCTGCCAGGGCGGCCGAGTACGCCAGGCGGTTGCTGGTCCCCACCACGAAATCCTTGAGGCTATAGCGAAGCGCCGCCGGCGAGAGGGGAGTCTGCGGACGGGACAGGCCCTCCTTGGCACGGGAGACGATCTGTGCCTGGCTGTCGAGTTGTCGCTTGCGAAGTTCGCCGGTTAGCGATGGTTCAATCGCCACAACGATGGGGCATTCCCATCCGGTCTCCTGGCGGACCGCCGCGGCGATCTCTTGCTGGTAGTGTGTCTCTATCCAATGGGCGACGAACGTGTTGGGCACGGCCACTTTCACCTGCCCGTCGGTGATGCTCAAGCTCGTACCGTGCCGGAACCATGCGTTGAACTTTTGCGGGCCGATCCGCTCCTGAAGGGTTCGAAGGATCTGCCTGGTCGTTCCATCATCAGCGCAGACCGATTCCACGATGGTTTCCATGCCTGATTCTCCGCACCACACGACGACCCTATACTTGGCGGCCTGGAAGGATTGCCGCCGCACCGAGGGATTCGCCGTCCTTGCTGCCTCGGCTTATCGATGCCAGGCTGAATCTACAGGCCCCCGTGATTCCGGTCAATCACAATCACGCGCTTTTCTTATCCACACCACCCAAAGCCTTCGATTTCGGGCAGTTGGAGGGGAAAAAAAACTTTCGTCCACAGGTTGTTCACAAAACAGCTCCTACTTGGCCTTTCGCTGCTCCGTTGGCGTCATAATGAAAGCCAACTGTCTCCGTGTTTGGCGGAACCCTTCCGCTTCATAAAGTGCCTTTGCAGAGCGGTTCTGCTCATCGACGGCAAGAAGCAGCGCCGAGCGCCGGCGACGGTATGCAACGTCGGCAGCGCGGCGCAACATGGCGCGGCCGACGCCTTGGCGACGGTGTGCCGCTACGACGCCGATATAGACCACTTCGGCCGTCTGTGCGGAGGCGGAATCGTTGACCAGAACGCAGCCGACCGAATGGCCGTCCTTCCGCGCGATCCACCAGGAATCGGGACAAAACACGCCGCAGGACTTGTGGGATTCCAGCACCTCGGTTGCGTCTCGCAGTCCCGACAGGCGAGGGCAATCCATCGAGCCGACGTATGTGGAGGCGATCACGTCGCCAAGTTCCCGCTCGCTGAATTCGCCCCAGCGCTGCCAGGTAAGCCCGTCGATGGGCCAGGGGGATGGAGAATGGGTCAGATCGAGCTGCATGTGCGCCAGTTCGGCCAGCAGGTCGAGGCCGGCGGTACCGACCACGGCGATCTCGCGAGCCTCCTGCGGGTCGAACATCGCCTGTACGAAAGCCAATCCCCGCCCCGCCAGCGCGTCGCGCGACGCGGCGGTGATCGTCTCGATCAGGGCTTCCTCGTTCACCCCCGCCGCCTGGGGCGAGGCGAACAGCAGCGCCCCTATGCGCCCTGGGGTTTCCATCACCATCGCGGCCGAGAGAGTACTGCGGTTTGACCTGGCGCACCATATCCTGGGGGGATACTGTCCGCGGGCCTGCAAGAGGCCCCTGAGCGCCTCCATCCGGACGCAGGCCAGCCCGTCGCCTGCCGCCCCGGCCGTCAGAAGCAACAGCGCCTCGTCGCACCGGGAGGGAGGAACCGCCTCGATCTGCCACCTGAGAGACATTGCAACCTCCATCCTATCGCTGCCGGCGGGCCGGACAAGGCGAAGTTACCCGTATCGCCGTTGACTTGCCAGCTTCCCGGGCGTAACCTTCAGACAGTACCGCACGGCGCCGAAGTCGCCGGTGCGGATCGGGAGCGAGCCACATGCCCAGGAAGCATTGCGCGGCGCCGATGGCGGCGGCGGTTGCCTTGATAGCCGCCTGCGCTCTTACGGCCCCAAGACCCTCGGAAACGTCCGACCAGTGGCAACTGGACGTCTCTTTTGAGGACCTCCATGCCATCCCGGTGCAACTTGCCGGCGAACCGGCCGCCAAGACCTTCTGGCACATGCGGTACACCGTCACCAACAATACCGGGCAGGACCGCGTCTTCGTGCCGGAGTTTATCCTGTATACCGACACCGGCCAGGTGCTTCGCGCCGGCCATCGCACCCCGGGGGCGGTTTTCCAGGCCATCAAGGCCCTCTACAACGACCCGCTGCTCCAGGACGTATCGGAAATGGCGGGCAAGTTGCTTCAAGGACAGGACAACGCCAAGAGCGGCGTGGCGATCTGGCCGGACTTCGACCCCAATGCCGGGGCTTTCGACGTCTTCGTCAGCGGGCTGAGCGGCGAGACGGTCGAGGTGACCCTGCCCAAACCATTGCGCGTCATGGAGACCGACGCGATGGGCAAGCAGACCGAGGTCGTCAAGGACAAGATCATCCTCAGCAAGACGCTGGATCGGCGGTACACCGTCCAGGGCCGGATGAACTCCGCCGCCGGCGGCACGGCCAGGTTGGACGGCCGGACCTGGGTGATGCGCTGAGGAGGCCCCCAAGGCGGAGGCAGGGCCTTATCGCCCGTCTCGACGCCTGCTTTCCCCACGGTGATTCCAGGCGGCGAGCCATTGGCTCGTCCATGCCGTCAGCCAACTGGTTTTGCCCGAAGCGGAGGGGTCTGGTATGCTGACTGCAAGTTGCGCCGTGAAGAAACGGAAATCCCTATGCCGCAAAACCTGGTGCAGAAAATCCTGGCTGGGCATCTGGTGGCCGGAGAACTGACCGCCGGATCGGAAATAGGCATTCGCATAGACCAGACGCTCACGCAGGACGCCACGGGAACGACCGCCTTCCTGCTGCTGGAGGCCATCGGCGTCCCGCGCATCCGCACGCAGCTTTCGGTCAGCTATGTCGATCATAACATGGCTCAGTTCGGGCCGGAGAACCATAACGATCACCTGTATCTTCAGTCCATTGCCGCCAAGGTCGGGGCGTATTTTTCCAGGCCGGGCAACGGCATCTGTCACCAGGTCCACCTGGAGCGGTTCGCCAGGCCCGGTTGGACGTTGCTGGGCAGCGACAGCCACACGCCCACCGCCGGGGGGATGGGCATGATCGCCATCGGGGCCGGCGGGCTGGACGTGGCCGTGGCGATGGGAGGCGGGGCGTTCTACACGACCTGCCCGCGCGTCATAGGCGTGGAACTGCGGGGCCGGTTGCGCCCCTGGGTGGCAGCCAAGGACATCATCCTGCGCCTGCTGAGCATCCTGGCCACCCGCGGCAACGTCGGCTGCATGGTGGAGTACTTCGGACCGGGCGTGGCCGGCCTGACCGTCCCCGCGAGGGCGACCTGCGCCAACATGGGCGCCGAGTTGGGTGTGACTGCCAGCGTATTTCCCGCCGACGAGGTGACGCGGCAGTTCCTGACCGCCCAAGGTCGCGGCGACGCTTATGAGCCGCTGGCCGCCGACGCCGGTGCGGTCTACGACCGCATTACCAAGCGCCTGCACGTCCAGCGCGACGCCGCCGTCCTGGAGCAGATCAAGCGATGCTGTCGTGATGTCACCATCTCTGGGCCTTGCGGCCAAGACATGCTCGATGTGAGTTTCTCTCGCGTCGTAATCGACCTGGACAAGCTGGAACCGCTGGCCGCCGCCCCGTCCAGCCCGGACAATATCGTAGCCGTCTCGGCTGTAGCCGGCGGGGCGGTGCGCCAGGTGGCCATCGGCTCCTGCACGAATTCGAGCTTCCAGGACCTTATGCTGGTCGCTTCCGTGCTTCGGGGGCGGACGGTGCACCCAAACGTGGAACTGGCCATCGCCCCGGGCAGCCGTCAGGTGCTGAATATGCTGGCCGCCAACGGGGCGCTGGCGGAGCTGGTCCGAGCGGGCGCGCGCATCCTCGAATGCGCCTGCGGGCCTTGTATCGGCCTGGGCTTCTCCCCGGCCGAGGGCACGGTGAGCCTGCGGACCTTCAACCGCAATTTCCCGCACCGCAGCGGGACCGGGGGCGACCAGGTTTACCTCGTCTCCGTCGAGTCGGCCGTGGCGGCGGCGCTGACCGGACAAGTCACCGATCCGCGCTTGTTGGAGTCCCTCGGAGTGCCGTATCCGTCAGCCGAAGCCCCTGCGTCCTTTGCCATCGACGACGGCATGATCGTCCCGCCGCCTTCGCCGCGGCAGGGGGAATCCGTGGAGGTCATCCGCGGTTCAACCATCGTCAAGCCGTCGTCGGGTCAACCCCTGGCCGACGCCCTCGTCGCCGAGGTGCTCATCAAGGTCGGCGACAAGATCACCACCGACCACATCATGCCGGCAGGGGAGCTAATGAAGTTCCGCTCCAACGTGCCGGAGTACGCCAAGCACGTCTTTAACTGTTTCAACGAGCCTTCGTCCAAGACCTTCGCCGCCCGCGCTCTGGAGGCCCAGGCCGCGGGGCGGGCGGGCGTCGTCGTCGCCGGCGACAGTTACGGTCAAGGCTCCTCCCGCGAGCACGCGGCGCTGTGCCCGATGTACCTGGGCGTCCGCGCGGTGATCGCCAAGGCCATCGAGCGGATTCATCAGGCCAACCTGGTCAACTTCGGCATCCTGCCGCTGACCTTTGCCGACCCGGCCGACTACGACCGGATTGCCGCCGGGGACGAGCTTCGGCTGGAGGGCCTCCAACGGACCGTCGAAGCCGGCGAGTCGCTTACCGTCCGCAACGTTACCCAGGGCTTGGCCTTCCCCTGTCGTGTGCAACTGGCGCCCCGCCAGCGGAAGATCCTCGCCGGCGGGGGGCTGTTGCGATACACCGCCCAGGGCGGACAATAGGGATACGCGCGGAATGACCTCGACGGGCCAAGGCGCCGATCGGCGGGACAGCGACAGGGTCGTCTGCGTCCTCGGCGCAAACGACGCCGAGGAGGGCGGGGAACTTTACGAACTTGCCCGCGCGACGGGGGCGGCGCTGGCCGAACTGGGCTATGTGGTCGCCAACGGCGGTTACGGCGGGACGATGGAAGCCTCCGCCGCAGGCGCCAAGCAGGCCGGCGGGCGGACCATCGGCGTGACCTGCTCCCTGTGGCGATCCAGGCCCAATCGCCACATCGACCGCCTGATCGTCACCGACAGCCTACCTGCGCGCCTGGCGAAGTTGCTGGAAGTGGGCGACGCCGGCTACGTCGTCCTGCCCGGCGCCACCGGCACGCTGGTGGAGCTGGCCACTGCCTGGGAGATGATGAGCAAGGGACTGCTGGCCCGTCGGCCCCTGGTGTGCATGGGGCATTTTTGGCGTCCGGTGATAGAATTAATGATCTCCCAGCGGCCGGGGTGCGGCGAGTTGGTGGCCGTGGCGGATTCGCCGCGAGAACTGGCGCGAAGTTTCCCGCCCGTCCGCCGAGGCGGCGGTTAAGCGGATGATTTCAGGAAGACCGAGTGTGATGGTGGAAAAAGCGGCAACTTGGCGCTGTCTGGCGGCGGCGATCGTCGCGGCGGCGGTGATGTTGTCTGCCGCCTGGGCACAGCAGGCCCCGTCGCCCCTCACCCCTGCCGGCCAGGGAGAGACTCCCACGGTGCTGCTGGATCGTCCGTCGGTGCCGATCACCCCGCCGACCTCCGCCGCGCGGGTGAAGGCGGCGTCCGCGCCGCTGTCGGACCTTCCCATCGTCGATCGCCGCTGCCGGTTGCGGCAGGCCCCTGAATCCGGCTGGGCCGTGTTGAAGTTTGAGGACGTCCCCCCCCAACCGTCCCTTGGCCCGCATCGCGTATTGCCCTGTCAGCGGCTGGAACGGATGGAACAGTTGATCGCCGGGGAAGCCGGCGCGGTCTTCCGAGTCACTGGCGAGGTGATGATCTACCAGCACCAGGCGTATGTCCTGCCGCGGACGATTTCCCTGGAAACGGCGGGGGAAAAACCGCAAGGGTCGGGTTTCACGCCGGCATCCACACCGCCGCAAGCCCCTTCCAAGCCTGTCGCGGACGAGCCGGCCGCCTCGTCGTCGGAGGGCGTGCTGCGGGAACTCACCCGCAACCGCCCGGCCAAACCGCTGCTGACCCCCGTACCGCGGGAAGAATCCTCGAGCGATACGCAGTCCGTCGCCCCGACGGCGGAGGAGTCTGCCGTATCGGATCGGCCCGGCCTGATGGTCGATCGCCTCGCCCGCGCCGTCCGGGGCGCTGATGGGGAGTGGTGGGAGGTCCGTTTTGAGTCCGACAACACCCTGCGCGAACGGCCTATGAGGCTGCTTCCCTGCCGCCTGCTGGAGCAGGCGCAAAAGGCCCCAGGCCGGATAGTCATCAGCGGCGAGATCACCCACTACAAGGGCCGGGCCTATCTGCTGCTGCGGAAAGTCCTGCCAGAACGCGACATGGGGCAACTCCAGTAACGTGAGTCAGTTTAGAGCCCCTCTTATTAAGCATGCAACTTGTTTCATGCGCAATGATTAGGGCAGTTCGTGGAGGTTCGCCAGCATGGCGCGGGTGCTGCGGCGGGGGAGGCAGGCCCGGGAGGTTATTCCCGGAGAAACGTGCCTGGAGACCAGGAATTGACCGATAATCAGATGACTTCCCGCCAGCTAGTCAAGCGGGCGATACACTTCGGTGGTCCCGGCCGGATTCCGCACTACCTTCCCGACGGTGGGGAAAACGACATTCTATGGCTTTGGCCCGACCGGCCGGCGGATCTAGAACCGTGGCACGACCTGGCCGATGGGATGAGGCAGCGGAAGGACGCTTGGGGCACGGTGTGGCAGACGGCAGGGGGAGGTTCCTTCGGGGAGGCTGTCGCCTGGCCCTTGGAGGTCACGCGGCAGGGGGAGTACACCTTCCCCGACTGTAACAACCCGCAATTCCTGCATGGGGTCGCCGAGCGGATTGAGGCGAGCAACCGGCTGGCCGACCCGCAATACTGTTTGGGCGTCATGCCGTTTCCCAACCTCAACGAGGCTGTGCACTGCATCATGGGATTGGAGCGGATGTTTGCGGCGTACCACGAGCATCCCGTGGAGCTGAAGGCCCTGATCGGGCGGTTTGCCGAGGCCCAGCGGGACAGCATCCGATTGTTGGCGAAGATCGGCTGCGACGGCGTGATGGGCTACGACGACTGGGGCCTTCAGGACCGTCTGATGGTCAACCCCGCGGCGATTGAGGAGTTCTTCCTGCCGCATTACCGGACCAACTGGCGGCTGGCGCATGACCTGGGCATGGACGTCTGGCTGCACTCCTGCGGGCACATCATCGACATCCTGCCGGCGCTCGTCGAGGCGGGGTTGGACGTGATCCAGATGGACCAGCAGGAGAACATGGGGCTGGAGAGCCTCGACAAGCGGGTAGGCGGCAGGGTCGCCTTCTGGTGCCCCGTGGATATCCAGCAGACGATGGTCCACGGTTCGATAGAGGACATCGTTGCCTACGTCCGCCGCATGATCGCCACGCTTGGTTCGCACAACGGCGGGCTGATCAGCATGGCCTACAGCACGCCCGAGGCCGTAGGACATACCCCCGAGAAGATCGCGGCCATGTGCCGGGCCTTCCGCTCGTACGGCGTATATGGATAATGTACGGGCACGGAAACCCCTGACAGCGAGCAGGCCGCCATGGACCAATGCCAGGCACGGCCCGCGCTGTGGATGGGGGGGACCGGAGCGACTGTGGGAGCGAAATCATGGGCGAGGCCGCCGATTCCTGGGACCGTCTGGACCCGTTCGCCGAGATAGCCCGCCACCGCGCCGTGTTACGGAAGCGGTCGCTTGTGGTTCCTCGCCCGCCGGCGTTGCCGGCCCGGAGACTGCCCACCGGCAGGCACGATCCAGCGGCGGCCTTCCAGCCCGGACGAAAGCTCGACACGGCGGAGAAGCTTTCTGCGGAGTTGGCCCGTCAGCGCCGCCTGCACGCGCGGTTCTTGCGAGATTTCGCCCCGCCGGCGGAGCGGACGCGGCTGACCGTTGGGTTGGAGACCTTTGATTGGCGCCAGGAGACCGCCGAGGACCGGCGGGACTTCGCGGCGGTCCTCCAGGGCGGCGGTTTGTGGCAGCGGGTGCGGATTCCCCACTTCGGTCCGCCGCTGGGTCCGGCGGCGACGTACTATCGCACGCCCTTCGTCGTCAGCGACGAGATGATGGCCAAGGGTGCGTTGTTCGTCCGCTTCAAGGGCGTGGACTACAAGGCGCACGTATTTGTCAACGGCGCATACGTGGGTTCGCACGAGGGATTCTTCGCGCCCTTTGAGTTCGACATCACCTCGGCCGCCCGGGCGGGGGAAAACGTCCTGCTGGTGAAGGTCGAGAACGACGCCATCTGCATGGGCAACGATTCCTGGGGTCCCGACGGGCGGCTGTACGAGGGCGACAAGCTCTACGCCGCCACTGGACCGGGCTATGACGACCCGGCCATCGGCTGGCACCACTGCCCGCCGGCGATGGGCATCTACCAGAAGGTCTGCATTGAGGCGCGGCCGGTCGTCCACGTGCACGACATCTTCGTGCGGCCGATGGTGGAGGACAAGGCGGCAGAGGCGTGGATCGAGGTCGCCAACAGCGGCGTTCTTCGCAGCGAGGCGGCGGTGGAGATCTCCGTCTTCGGGCAGAACTTTCGCAAGACCGTGTTCCGCGCCCGCCGGCGCAAGCCGGCGAAACCGGTGGGGCCGAGACTGAACTATTTCCGAATTCCCTTCGACGTGCCTAACCCGCGTCTGTGGAGCCTCGAAACGCCCTGGCTCTACCAGGTCCAGGTGCGGGTTCTTGACAAGGATGGCCGGCTGCTCGATACGGCCATCCGCCAGTTCGGCATGAGGTCGTTTCGGATGGACCAGGACGGTTCGCCCAAGGGGCGTTTTCGCCTGAACGGCGTGCCCATCCGCCTCCGTGGCGCCAACACGATGGGCTTTGAGCAACAGGACGTGATCCGTGGCGACTGGAAGCAGCTCATTGACGACATCCTGCTGGCCAAGATCTGCCATATGAACTTCCTGCGCCTCACGCAGCGGCCGGTGCAGGAGGAAGTCTACGATTACTGCGACCGGCTGGGATTGATGACGCAGACAGACCTGCCGCTGTTCGCCTACCTGCGGCGCAGCCAGTTCTGCGAGGCCGTCCGCCAGGCAGAGGAGATGGAACGCCTCGTCCGTAGCCATCCGTGCAACATCGCCGTCAGCTACATCAATGAGCCTTTTCCGGCGGAATCCGGCGATAAGTCGCATCGCCACCTGATTCGCGGGGAGCTGGAAAGTTTCTTTCTTGCCGCCGACCAGGCGGTGCGCTTGGCGAACCCCGACCGCGTGATCAAACCCGTGGATGGCGACTATGACCCGCCGGCGCCGGGGCTTCCGGACAACCATTGTTACTGCGGCTGGTATAACGGACACGGAGTCGATCTGGGCAAGCTGCAAAAGGGCTATTGGCAGGCCGTCAAGCCTGGCTGGTTTTACGGCTGCGGGGAGTTCGGCGCCGAGGGCCTCGACAGCATCGAGGTGATGCGCGGGCACTATCCGCCTGAGTGGTTGCCGCGGAATCCGCAGGAGGAGTTCGACTGGACCCCCGATCGGATCGTCATGGCACAGACCGGCCCGATGCATTACATCTGGTTCGACACCCAGCATGGCCTGGCGGATTGGATCGCCGCCAGTCAGGCGCACCAGGCGTGGGCGACGCGGCTGTTGACGGAAGCATTCCGGCGCGACTCGCGGATGAATTCCTGCGCCATTCACCTGTTCATCGACGCCTTTCCATCCGGCTGGATGAAGGCGGTCATGGACTGCCACCGCATTCCCAAGCCGGCGTACTTTGCCTATCGCGAGGCGCTGACGCCGCTGTTGGCCAACTTGCGGACCGACCGCTTCGCCTTCCTGGCCGGCGAAAACATGGCGCTGGAGGCGTGGGTCTGCAACGACAGGCCGGGCGGTATGAAAGGCGTCGTCCTGCATTACCAGATGGAACTGACCGGCCGGGTGATCTTCGCTCAACGGGCCAGGGCATCTGTCCCCTTCGACGGCAGCGCCTGCCAGGGGCGGCTGGTGCTTCGCGCCCCGGAGGTGACACGGCGGTCAAAGGTCACGGTGAGGCTGGGCCTACTGGACGGCCGCGGGCGGGTCCTGCACGACACCGCGCTGGAGTTGGACGTCTTCCCGCGTTCCACCCAGACGCCCCTGTCCGTTCGTGTTATGGGGAAACGAAACGGCCCGGCAGGAAGGCTTGTCAAGGAATTGGGCTGGCGCGGGGTGTTTTCCGGGCCAATCCAGCCGGGACAGCTCATTGTGGCCGACGGTGCGGCATGGACCGATTGCCGCCGGGCCATCCAGGCCGCCGTGTCGCGCGGCGCCACGGCCGTGTTGTTGGAGCTGCCGGCAGGCAAGCATGTCATTGCCGGAACGGAAGTCCACGTCCAGCCCACGGCCATGAACCGGCGGCATTTCGCCTCCCGTGCGACGGGCCATCCGCTGGTGGAAGGCCTCGAGCCGAACGATATCCGTTTCTGGTACGACCAGCGGGCCGGCTTTGTCACCCCGCTGCTTGCCACAACCTTTGTGGCCCCCTCCTGGCGGCCCATTCTTACCAGTGGCAATCCTGACGCCGAAGGCAAGTGGGTCCGCACGTTGGCGGCTGCGGAGTTGTCGCATGGGAAGGGGCTGTTCCGAATCTGCCAGGTCGAGCTGGCGGGGCGGACCAAGTGCAATCCCGTGGCGTCGATTCTGGCCCGGCGGCTCATTGCGGCCGCCAGTCCAGGGAGTTTATCGCTCCCGGAAGGCCCGTGAGCCGGCGAGGTTGTCTGCCGTCGGCGTCGATGAGGAATAACTGCATCAGAATCGCCCGTAGTGGTAGGCCTCCTCATACATGGCGATGATGTTTCCCACAGGGGTATTGGCCTGGATGTTGTGGCAAGGGGCCAGGATGTAGCCGGTCTTGTCGGCTGCCAGGGCGTCAATGGCCGTCCGGACCTCCGCGCGGACGTCGGCCTCCGAGCCGAATGGCAACGTTTGCTGGTTGTCGATCCCGCCGTGAAACACAAGTTGGCGCCCGTAGTCGCGCTTCAGACCCGCCATTTCCATGCCGGGGCAGCGCCACTGAATGGGATTCAGGATGTCGATGCCCGCCTCGATGAGGTCGGGGATGAAGTCGCGCATCGCTCCGTCGTCGTGGTGGAAGACCTTGGCGCCGAACTCATGCGTCAGGCCACAGAACCGTTTCAGGTGGGGCTTATAGAATCGCCGAAACACTTCCAGGGATATCAGCGGCCCCGTCTGCATACCGTAATCGTCGGTGACGTGAGCCATGTCGATAAGGCCCTCGGCGACCTGGAACATGCGCCGGTGATATTCATAGAAGAATTCGCCCAGCCGCCGCAGCAGGTGCTCGGTGAACTCCGGGGCCAGCAGCGGGTCGGTCAGGGCGTTCTCCAGCCCACGAAGATAGGCATGGTATGTGAAGGGCGCCATGTACCCGCAGAGGGTGGCCTTCTCCATGTGACACTCGCTCAGCCGCTCCGACATGCCGGAAAAGTCGAACCACTCGGCCCTGGGCCAGGCGTAGGCCTCCAGGTCGTCGATGGTCTCGGCGTCTGCCAGCGGGCTGAAGGAAATCTCGTCATACTCGCCGCAGCCGTAGTCCATCTTCCGGGTACGGATGCCCCAGTAGTTGACCGTCTGGCCCACTCCAGCCTCCGGCAGGGCGGGTCCAACGTACTCCGGGCCTGCCTGGATGGGGGCGTCTATGTGCAACAGGGCGTGAACGTCGGCGCCTCTGCCAAAATGCGCGAGAAGCTTCTGCCGGGCCTCCGGGACGATCCAGATGTCGGTGGGGACGCGGTCGGGGACCTGATGGGACAAGGCCGCCATCACTCGTTGTCGGGAATTCATGGCTCGTCTCCCGGTTGTGCATACTGCCTTTCTCGCGGACGCTCCAGTCCCGGCAGCGGTCAAAGGGAAGTCCAGTATAGTGTATAATAAATCACAGCCCTTTTTATCCGTTGCGGTAGGAATCCTGAAGGCCTTGGCCGTGACCCGCACAGCCGCTTTGACGTGGCGGCCTACCTGCGCCTCCGCCGCCGGGCCGACACCGTGACGCGAGCCTAGACGTCCTGGCCTGGGATCGGGAAGTCCAGAGGACCTCCTGAAGTTGACGGATGATGCAGCTTGTTCGGTGTGCCTGACCGGTGTGGGGCCGACGCTACGCAGGAGTTGCAACCAGCATCGCACTGTGACATCGCCAACGGGAGGCGAGAGAGAAAAGTGAGACCCATGTATATTACCCTGGCCAACGGCGATACCCGGTTTGTCATCAGACCCGATCCGGGTGTTCAACGGGTTGTATTGACGGGCAGTTTCAACGGGTGGAAGCCGATCTTCATGAGGCGGCATGCCGACGGCGAGTGGTTCGCCGACTACGCCTCCTTTGGCATCGAGTACGGTCCCTTTGGGCCTGACGGCGTGGTGAACGTGCCCGGGCAGCGCCGGCAGAGCGTCGTTAGGCAATACAGAACCGCTAACCGCCGGCCCGGAACCGGTGGCGGAGGGCGACCGACTTAACGCTGTAGAAGATCACGGGGTAGATCAGCAGTTCCATGAGGAAACTGGTGGTCAGCCCACCGATCATGGGCGAGGCCAGGCGGCGCATCGTGTCGGCCCCGGCGCCTTGTGCCCACAGCAGGGGCACCAGGCCGATGAAGGCGGCCGCGACGGTCATCATCTTCGGGCGGATTCGCTTGACCGCGCCGTCGTGGATCGCCTGCCACAGGTCGCCGCGGTTCCGCATCGTACCGGCGGCTGCAAACCGATCGAAACTGTTGTCCAGGTACAGCAGCATGACCATGCCCGTTTCGGCGTCCAGGCCCGCCAGGGCGATCACACCGACCCAGACCGCCAAAGACAGGTGGTAGCCCAGCAGGTAGGGCAGCCACATCGCCCCGACCAGGCTGAAGGGAATGGCCAGCAGCACGATGGTCACTCTCATCCAACTGTGCGAAGAGAGGTACAACAGCAGCACGATCACGACCAGGACCATCGGCACGACCACCGCCAATCGCGCCTTCGCCGCCTGCATATACTCGTACTGTCCGGACCAGACTAGGCTGTACCCGGTGGGCAGCGACACCTTCTGGGACACTGCCTTCCGCGCGTTGGAGACGTAGGTTCCCAGATCGATCCCGGCGATGTCCACGAACACCCAGTTGGTCCAGCGGGCATTCTCGCTCTTGATCATCGGCGGGCCTTTGTGGATGACGAAGGAAGCCAACTGCCCCAGGGGAACCTGGGCGCCTTCCGGCGTGGCCACCAGTGTCTGCTTCAGGGCGTCGACGTTGTCCCGCAATTCCTGAGGATAGCGGATGCTGACGGGGTATCGCTCCAGTCCCTCGACGGTCTGGCTAATGTTCATCCCGCCCGTGGCGCTGGTGATTGCGTCCTGCACGTCGCTGACGGTCAGGGCGTAGCGGGCGATCTCGTCGCGGTTGATTCGGATGTCAAAGAAGTTGCCCCCTACGCTTTTTTCCGCGAACGCGCTGACGGTGTATTTCCCGGTCCCCTCCGAGAGTTTCAGAACCTGGGCGATCTGGTTGCTCAAGGCGTCCAAGGTCTTGAGGTCCTGTCCCATGACCTTGACGCCCACCGGGGTCTTGATGCCCGTGGAGAGCATGTCGATGCGAGTCCGGATGGGCATGGTCCAGGAGTTGGTCAGCCCCGGTATGTGGATCACCTCGTTCAAACCGGGCACATGGATAGGCTGGCCCGGGACGGGAAGTTCGTAACCGTAGATCAGCTCATCGACTGTGATGGGCCTGTAAGGGCGGGTGAATCGCTCCGGCAGCCACCGAAGCCACCCGGGCCAACGGCTGAAGAAATGCCGGATCGGGACCTGCCGCCACCGCGCCTTGTCACGGTGGAGCACGAGGGTGGTCTCGAACATGCTCGGCGGGGCCGGATCGGTGGCTGTTTCCGCATTACCCGCCTTGCCGAAGACGCTCTCGACCTCCGGGAACTGTCGAATCAGCTTGTCGGTCTGGTTGAGCAACTCGCGGGCCTTGGTCAGGCTGATGCCCGGATCGGTAGTGGGCATGTACAGCAGGTCCCCTTCCTCCAGCGGGGGCATGAATTCGCTACCGAGGCGCGTCAACGGCCAAAGGGTGCTCGCGACGGCGGCCAATGCCCCCAGGATCACCCATCCGCGGTAGCGCATGGCCAGCACGAAGAACGGGTGGTAACCCCACTGGAGAAGCCTGGAAATGGGGTTGGCGTTTTCATGGATGATCTTCTGCGGCGCCAGCAGCATGCCCAGCAGCACGGCCCAGGCCAGCGCCGTCCAAAGACGCGCGCCGGCAAGTCGATCGGGCAGCGGTACAACCAGGATTACCGCCGCCGGGATGAGCATCGCCGACAGCGTGATCGCCAGATTGGCCTTCCAGCCCCACCCTCTTGGCAACACGCGGGAACTGATGAGCATGCTCATCAGGACGGGGATGATGGTGATCGCCAGGAACGCCGCCGATCCCATGGCGAAGCTCTTGGTGAAGGCCAGGGGCTTGAAGAGCCTCCCGGACTGCTCGCCCAGCACGAAGATCGGCAGGAAACTGACGGTGATGATAAGCAGCGCGAAGAACAGGCTGGGGCCGACCTCCTTGGCCGCCTCAGCGATAATCGCCGTCCGAGGCCGGGGCACGGCGGGTTGCCCGGCCGCCTTGAGGGCATGGAGCCGCTCCTCTTCACGGTCCAGGTGTTTGTGGGAGTTCTCCACCATGATGATCGAGCTGTCCACCATTACACCGATGGCGATGGCGATGCCCCCCAGACTCATCACGTTGGCGTTGATCCCCAGCAGATGCATCAGCAGGATGCTTGTCAGCACGCCGGTGGGCACGACGAACACGGCCACCAGCTCGCTACGGGCATGCAGCAGGAACAGGATGCAGACCAGTCCGACGACGATGATCTCCTCGATCAGCGTGCGGCTGAGCGTATGCACCGCGCGGTCGATCAGGTCGCTGCGGTCGTAGGCGGTCTCGATCGCCACCCCGGGCGGCAGGCCCTTTTCCAGCTCGGCCAGCTTGGCGCGGACGTTATGAATGGTCGTGCGGGCATTCTCGCCGAATCGCATCACGACGATTCCGCCGACGGTCTCGCCCAGGCCGTTCCACTCGGCCACGCCGCGGCGGATGTCCGGGCCGACCCGCACCTCTGCCACGTCGGCCAGGTAGATCGGGCTCCCATTGCCGCTGACACCCAGGGAAACCTTACGCAGGTCCTCCATCACCTTCTGTGTGCGGGCCTCATCCAGCGACTTGTGCGCCGCCCGCGCCTGGACGATCTCCTCGTCGCTGAGGCGCCCCAGGTACCCCAGGCCACGCACCATGAATTCCGTCTCGCCCTGCTCTATCAGGCGTCCGCCCACGTCGATGTTGGATTGCTGGACCGCCGCCTTGACCTTCCCAAGCGGCAGGTTGTAGGCCAGCAGCTTCACCGGGTCCACGACGACCTGATACTGCTTTACGAAACCTCCCACCGGTGCGACTTCGCTGACGCCGTCGACGGCAGCCAGTTCGTATCGCAAATACCAGTCCTGAAGGCCGCGTAACCTTGCCAGGTCCGTCTCGCTGGCCACCAGCGCCCCGCCGTCCAGCGGACAATGGTCGTAGCCCCTGGCCAACTCCACAGGCCTCAGGCGTTGGCTCGCCTCGGGCGGGGCCTCCTGGGGGTTGTCGTAACGACGGTTGTCCTGGGGATCGTCGTAGACGACCTTTCGGTCCTCGAAGACGCGGTGATGAATCAGCCTTCCCTGCGTGTGCGGATCGGCGGGGGCGTCGGAGGGTTTTTCGTACCACTTGTCCGTCGCGGGATCGTGCCAGGCCCCGTTGGGATGGTTCGGGCAATACTTCCCCGTCACGAGGGCGTACTCGTAAACCCAGCCCACACCGGTGGCGTCGGGGCCTAATTGGGGGCTGATGCCCTCCGGAAGCCGGCTGGCGACGAAGTTGAGTTGTTCGAGAACGCGGCTCCGCGCCCAGTAAAGGTCCGTGCCGTCCTCGAAGATGACGTAGACGAAGCTGGCGCCGAACATGCTGTAGCCGCGTACGACCTTGGCGTAGGGGACCTGTAGCATCGTCGTGGTCAGGGGGTATGTGACCTGATCCTCAACGATCTGCGGGGCCTGCCCGGGATACTCGGTGCGGATGATGACCTGCACGTCCGAGAGGTCGGGGATCGCGTCAAGCTTGATGTTGAAGACAGCCCATACGCTGGCTGCAATCAAGGAAAACGTAAGCAGAAGCACCAGGGCACGGTTGCGGATGCACCAGTCGATGAGTTTTCCGATCATGGGTGGCTCCGCCTGTTACCGGTCCGATCCAAGCCCATCCGGTGGCATCGGTGTCGCCTGCGTGGCGGGGGCCTGGCCTGGCATTCCCACCGGCGGCGGCGCGGCCTTTACCGTTCCGGCGATTGGCAGGGTCTTTCGCTGGTCGAAGCAGCCAGGCATCGTTGAGCCTAAGTACGGATTCCGTGCCTCGCCGGCCAGTTGCAGCCAGATCGTGCCTCCCTGGCCTTGGCGGAACATTGGGCAGTGCAGTTCTTGGACCTCCTTGCCGAAGGTCCGTGGAATGCCAGTGGCGCTAAGCAGCTTCCCCAGGGCAACGCTCAAGTCGGCGAACCTGAGCCTCGCCTCCTCCAGGGAACCCGTTTGGGCCAGTTCCAGAGCTTTTCCCCGCGCGATGGCGGCCTCTTCGTGCCTGTGCCAGAAATGCGGATCGTCCGGGGGGGTGACCTTCAGCAGATCGTCGATTCGTTGCGCGATGCCCTCGGCCGGGGCGGCGATGCCGCCGATGGTATCCGCTGCCAGCTTTTCGTGGATTGCCAGGTAGTCATGAAGCAGGGCTTCTAGCGGCCTCGCGGCCTCGGCGGGCATGGCCGTCCATTCGCCACCCCCACTTTCGCCGGACGCCGCCGCCTGGTCCGACAACGGATTGCCTCGGATCATCTTGGCCAGGGCCTCGCGGACGTTGCTTTCGCTGTCCAGCAGGAACTGCCCGCTGGTGACTACCTGTTCGCCGGGTTTCAGGCCGTCGAGCACCTCGACCAACCCGTCCTGCGCCGAGTCACCGGTCCGCACCGGGCGTGGGTCAAACCGGCCGTTGCCGAGACTGACGAACGCAACCTTCCGTTCGCCGGTGTCCAGGATCGCCGATCGCGGAACAAGGGTCCTGTCCCTGGCCAGGGTGCTGTGAATCTCGACGGTGGCATACATGCCCGGCTTGAGCGCCATGCCGGGGTTGTCGCACTCCAACCGCACGTCCACCTGCCTGGTCCTGTCGTTCAGATACGGATAGATATAGATCACCTGGCCGCGGAAGGTTTGTCCCGGCACATAGCTGAGGGTCATCGTGGCATTCTGGCCAACCTGGACGAAAGGCAACTGGTACTCGTACAGCGTCGCCATCACCCAGACCTTCGAGAGGTCCACGATGCGGTAAACCTGCGTGCCGGCCTCCAACTTCATGCCTTCCACGGCGTTCTTGGCGGTCACGACTCCGTCATAGGGGCTGACCATCGTGATCGTCTTGGCCGGCGTGCCGCGCTTCTGAAGCTCCTCGATCTGCCCGGCGGTGACGTCGAAATACTCCAGCCTCGTGCGCGCCGAGTTGAGCAGGTCCTTGGCCCCCTGCGAGGCATCCGGAGCGGAATCGCTTCCCATCTTGTTGCGATTCCCCCAGGCCAGCAGGTACTCCTCCTGGGCGGCATAAAGCTCCGGCGAGTATAGTTCGAACAGCGGCTGGCCCTTCTTCACGGGCGAGCCGAGATAATCGACGTGCAACTTCTCGATCCAGCCGCCGATCTTGATGTTTACGTCGCGGACGCGGGTTTCGTCATAGGCCACCGTGCCTACCGTGCGTATCGTCTGCGTTAACGGGCCGAGGATCACCGGAGAGACGCGCACGCCGATATTCTGAACCGCCACCGGGTCGATCGTCACCCCGCCGGTAAATTTGGCGGGGTCCAATGGCACCAGCTTCATGCCGCAGATGGGGCAATCTCCCGGTTTGGGCAGGACCACCCACGGGTGCATGCCGCAGGTGTAATACTGGGTGGCAGCCGTTGTAGTTCCGCCGGTCGGTTGGCCGCCCCGCAGCACCATCCAGAGCCTGCCCAGCCCGCCGGCCAGCGGTCCCCCCGCCGCCGCGCCCAACCAGAAGACCGCGATCAAGACCGCCGCGCCCCCGACGATCGCCCATGGCCTCGCTCCTGGCGGCGGGCCTGACGGCGATGGCGGACCGTGGGATTCCGTCCTGGATGCAGATTCGCCGAGGCCGTTTCCGGGACTATTGGCTCGGCCCGCGTCTTGTTCTTGGCTCATGGCTGCGACTCCGATTGCCTGGGGCCTTGGTATTGTTCCGCCGGCGAAACCGGCGGCGGGCTTGGAGGCGATGATCTCGTGGGCCTGGGCAGGTCCCCGCCCAGGGCTTGCTGCAACTGCGCGTAGTCTTTCTCGTACTCCGCGTGGCTCTGGTGGTACATGAGCTGGTAGCTCAGAAGCTTTCGCCAGGTGTCGATCACCATGAGGAAATCGGTGTTTCCCGCCCGGTATCCGCCGGCAGAGGCGTCAAGGGTCTGCCTGGCCTGGGGGATGATTACGTCCCTCAATAGCAGCGTCAGTCGCTGCTGTGTGTCCACCCTCACATAGGCATCCTGAACCTTAAAGGCCAGACGGTCCCTAGCCGAGGCCAGGTCGGCGACGGCCTCATGCAGGCCCGCCTGCGCCTCGCGCTCGGCGGCTTGCAGCTTTGCCAACCAGATGGGAAGGTTCACCGCGAAGCTCACCCACCACTGGTCCTTGCCGTTGGCCGTCGGGGCAATCCCCATGTCATCGACGGTGTTGTAGGAGACGCCGACGGTCAGGTTCGGCCATCGTTGGAGCTTCGCCAGCTTGATCCGCTGTCGTTGGGCCTCGATCCGCTCGTGGATGCCGCCCAACTCCGGGTTGTTCCGCGCCGCCTCGGCCAGCAGTACCTCCAGCCGCAGACTGGAAGGCTCCAGTTTCACGGGCTTGGGCAGGGGCAGCGGACCCGTTACCGTCCGGTCCATGAGGCTGTTGAGCATCGCCGCGGCTGTGGTCTGCTGCTGGACCAGTGTAATCAGTTCATTGTCCAGGCTGCTGAGTTCCAGCGACGCCCGCAGGACGTCCTGCTGGGTGGCGGTGTTGGCTCGGTACTTGGCCTCCGCCGCCTGCCGAAACTGAGACAACAGGTTCTGGCTCTCTCGCGTCACCTCGATGGCGCGAGCGGCGACGTAGTAGCTCCAGAATGCCTGTCGCGTCTCGGCGATTACACTCAGCCGGACCTGCTGGAGGTCCTTCTGAGCCGAGGCTGCGTCCTGGGAAGCGATGCGCCCGCGTGTTTCCAGCTTGCCCGGGAAGGGTAGTTCCTGCCTCAGGCCGGTCATCAGGCCCATTGCTCCGGCGGCCGTCTCGGGCATTGATCCGATAGGCGTCACCTCCAACATCGGATCATCGAGGCTGGTGGCCTGCGGGACGCCGGCGGCCAATCGCCGCACCTTCGCCTCGGCCGACCGGATCGACGGATTATTCTCCACGGCGATCCGCACGTAATCCTCGGCGCTGGCGTCGGGGGGAAGTTCCGTCTCGGCCTGGGAGGGCAACGTCGTCGCCAGGCTTTGCCGCTGGTGGGGCGGGGAGGTGTCCGTTATCCGCCATTCCGCCGCGTCGTGCCGAGTCCAGGCGGCTGCGTCGTTGTCTTGTGACCAAGACCCGCAGCCCAAGACCAACAATGCGCCCATCGCCGCCGCCGCCGAGAGAACCAGGGACTTTCGCATAGGCAACTCCCGTTGAGACCGCTGGTAGGATGTGACTGCCCGTCTTGCCACCGATACCTCCCGCGGCCTTTCACTAGGCATTGTCAGCAAATAAGCCCGTCCGTGCCCAGGAACCCCGCCCGATTGGCCAATCCGGACGCGGCAGCTTCCCTGCCTTGATTATAGCGCCGCCGTCTGCCTGGGGCGCGTGACGAATGGCTC